>OLRR01000003.1_pt1 | contig 324745 bp, 309 predicted proteins | sample 1671941 | NCBI WGS metagenome assembly OLRR01 (sample SAMEA3136628, study PRJEB25190) | human gut metagenome
ATCGGAAGGAAAAGTGGGGATATTTTCTTAGGGCAGAAAGCTTTTATAATGTTGCGACAAAGGAAGAAGAATATGCTGATCTTGGACATCCTTCTGCTAAATATCATGAAAAATCGCATGGAGAGAGCTTTCTCGCATTGGCACAGAATAATCTGCAACCAAGTGGTTTGTATCTTTTTGATGAGCCGGAGGCTGCGTTATCACCACAGAGACAGCTTACATTGTTGATGGAAATATATAGTTGTGCAAGAGAGGGAGCACAGTTTATTATAGTTACGCATTCGCCGATTCTGTTAGGAATACCGGATGCAGATATTTATTGTTTTGATGATGGACGCATACATTTATGCGAATATGAAGAAACCGAGAGTTATCGTGTAACGGAATTGTTTATAAATAACAGGCAAATGCTGCTAGATAGTTTATTAACAGATTAGGTAATTAAGAAATCGGCAGACTGTAATTAAATTGATGGCGTATTCTTGTATGGTGTGCCGTTTTTTTATTTACTTTGGCGGCGAATGTGCTATAATCAAGTTGTAAGGTTAATACCTGCTGATTTATCTTAGGAGTGATATGAATGAACGAAGTAATTAAAGCTATGAAAGAACGCAGAAGCGTAAGAAAGTTTAAGAGTGATATGCCGCCAAAGAGCGACATTGAACAGATTATTGACGCAGGACTTCACGCCCCGAGCGGGAAAAATATGCAGTCGGCTAAGATTATAGCAATTACAAATAAAAAACTCAGAGATGAGATTTCCGCACTTAATTGCAAAATCGGCGGTTGGAATGAGGATTTCGACCCGTTTTACAATGCTCCGGTTATCTTGATGGTTATTGCAGATAAGAGTTTTCCTACCTCGATTTATGACGGCAGTCTTGTTATGGAAAATATGATGCTTGCCGCACATTCGTTGGGCCTCGGCAGTATTTGGATTCACAGAGCAAAAGAGGAGTGCGAAACTCCCGAGATTAAAAAACTTCTTGCCGATTTGGGAATTGAGGGCGAATGGGAAGGCGTAGGTCATTGTGCTGTCGGCTATGTTGACGGTGATATGCCTAAACCACACGATATTAAACCCGACAGAGTATATTGGATTGAGTGATTTATGAAAAGAAATGTTGCACTGATAACGATGCTTGTTTTATTGCTGCTTTCTGTCTTTTACGGATGTAGTGCGAATAGTGATTCGCTTGAGGTGACCGCACCCGACGGCGAACTTATTTTTGAAGAAACGGTATCGCCGAATAAAGAATTTACGGACAATGATGCCGATGTAGTTTATTATATAATCAGAGTGTATCAAAAGAGCGATTATTCGCTTGTTGTTCAGCCGGATTCAAATTCCGAGTTTTATAGGGTCGGAGAATACACCGTTGACTGTAAGCGAAAAATAACTAAAGATGATATAAGCGTTAAGTGGAAAACCCTCGGCGGAAGTACCGAATACTCGGAGCATGACCAACTCGGTCTAGCTGATGTCAGCATTAAAATTGATGACGGTAGCACGGACGAAAGAATTGTAAGCTTTATAGGTAAGGCTGTTAAGAATGTAGCGGAGGCTGTAGGCTGATATGTGGATTACTTATTTTATACTTGATATAATCATACCGCTTGTTATGCTTATTGCAGGTGTGCTGTCGGCTAAAAAGCCGCCTAAGAATATTAACGCCCTTGTCGGTTACAGAACAGAACGCTCGCAGAAAAGTAAGCAGGCATGGGATTTTGCACAAAAATATTTTGGTATACTGTTCCTGAAAACAGGCGTTGCAGTGCTTGCGGTGACTCTTGTTGCTTCGCTTGCCGTACTTAAATCAAGTGAAAAGGTATGGAGCATTGAGTGCGTAATTTTGATTGTGCTTCAAACAATATCGGTATTTGTTCCGATAATTTTGACGGAAAAGAAATTGAAAAGTAAATTTGACGGAGAGTAAAATGAAAGAATATAATTGGGCTGTTCTGGGTACGGGAGTTATCGCAAACGAGACGGCGACGGCTATGGCAAAAAACGGCAGACGACTTTATGCAGTCGGAAACAGAACGCACGAAAAGGCTGTTGCTTTTGCCGAAAAATACGGAATAGAAAAGGTGTACGATGACTTTAACGATATGTTCACCGATCCCGATATTGATATAATTTATATCACAACGCCGCATAATACCCATATCGACTTTATGAAAAAAGCGATAGAAAACAAAAAACATATTTTAGTTGAAAAATCAATTACGCTAAACAGCGACGAATTGTCAGAAGCTGTAAAACTTGCAAGGAAAAACGGTGTCGTAATCGGTGAGGCAATGACGATTTATCATATGCCGATTTTTAAGGAACTTAAAAAAATTTTGGATTCCGACGAACTCGGACGGGTTAATCTTATTACGGCTAACTTCGGCTCGTTTAAGCCTTATGATATGAGTAACAGATTTTTTAACAGAAATCTTGCAGGCGGTGCAATGCTTGATATAGGGGTTTATGCGTTGTCGTTTGTTCGTTATTTCTTTGATTCTTCGCCGAACAATACGCTTTCTCAGGTGAAGTATGCTCCTACGGGTGTTGACGAGCAGTCCGGACTTCTTCTTATGAACGATGAGGGACAGATGGCGAGCGTTATGCTCTCTCTCCATTCAAAACAGCCTAAACGTGCCATAGTTTCGTGCGAGAGGGGATATATCGAAATTATGGAGTATCCTCGTGCGTGGGAGGCAAAAATCACCGATGCAGAAAGCGGAGAGAGCAGACTCGTTAAAGCAGGTAAAAATGAGGACGCCCTTTGGTATGAAATAGAGGATATGGAAAAAAGCGTGTCGGGTGAGGACTGTATGCACCTCGATTATACCGAGGATGTTATGCATTTAATGACCTCGTTCAGGCAGGAATGGAATATGAAATATCCCGAGGAGATGTGACTGTATGAGAACCGTGCTTAAAAAACTGCATACTGCACTTGATAAATATTATGATTGACTTTATCGCCGATCCGGGTTATAATCATCAAAAATAATTCAATAAGTTAATTGCCACCGGGTAATGAATGTCAGCATTCGATTGCATATCGTTAGGTCTTAGAAGATATGCCGTCGGATGCTTTTTTGATAACGGCTGTTTTATAAGGAGGGACTATGAAAGATTTTATAAAAAACTTTACTTTAGCTGAAAAAATATTGTGGCTGATGTCGGCGCTTTGTATCACCGCCGCTGTTACCGTGCTGTTCTATTTTATCTTAAGGCATTTTAATACCGCCAATCTTGTTTTCAGCACCGTTTCCGTTACAACTTCATTCGTGGCGGTTTATCTTACCTTTAGGCGAAGCGAACTGTTTTCTCTCGGCTATGCCGCTAATGATGTTATACTGATTATTTTATGGAGTCTTGCCTCACTCCAAAGAAGGGAATATATCTGTATGGTGATATGCTTTATTGCTTTTCTTGCCAATGATACCTATGCATATTTCAGTTGGCTTAATATAAAAAAACGTCAGATGAGTATTACAGCGAGCGTTACCGAGAAGTAACAGTTTGTGTAATAAAATAAAAATATGTTGAAATTGCAGTGTAAAAATAATATAATATTATAAATCGGAGCCTTTGCGGCTATGTATTCGCTCCGCTATTTATGTTTGGTGAAAGGTTATGGTTAATAACTATGAGATCTGATTTAATAAAAAAAGGTCCGTCAAGAGCACCTCACCGCTCTCTTTTAAGAGCATTGGGCATTGACGAACTTGAAATGAAAAGACCGTTTGTAGCGGTTGTTAACTCTAAGAGTGATTATATCCCGGGACATATGCATCTTGATAAGATTGCCGAGCAGGTTAAAGCAGGCATTCGTAACGCAGGCGGTGTTCCGTTTGAATTTAATACCATCGGCGTATGCGACGGTATCGCTATGAATCACAGAGGTATGAAGTATTCTCTCTGTTCCCGTGAACTTATCGCCGACAGCATTGAGGTTATGCTTACAGCTCATCCGCTCGACGCTATCGTGTTTATTCCCAATTGCGATAAAATTGTGCCGGGTATGCTCCTTGCCGCTTGCAGACTTAATCTGCCTTGTATTTTTATCAACGGCGGACCTATGCTCCCCGGTAAAAGCACCGAAACAACTAACCCTATCGGACTCAGTGAACAGTTTGAGTATGTAGGCGCAAACGCTGTGGGCAAGATGTCGGATGAAAATCTTGAGCAAACTGCGTTCACCGCTTGTCCTACCTGCGGTTCATGCTCGGGTATGTATACTGCTAATTCCATGAATTGCCTTACTGAGTCTATCGGTATGTCACTTCCCGGTTCGGGAACAATTCCGGCTGTTTATTCTGCCCGTCTCAGACTTGCTAAGATGGCAGGTGAGAGGGTAATGACCCTTCTTAAAGAGGATATTAAACCGTCTGATATTATTACCGAAAAAGCCATTCAAAACGCTATGAGAACCGATATGGCTATCGGCTGCTCAACTAATACAATTCTTCATCTTACCGCCGTTGCTCACGCCGCAGGTCACGATATTAATTTGTCCGACCTTAACGATATGGGTAACGCAACCCCGCAGATTTGTAAACTTAATCCCGCGTCTTCCGTATTTATTACGGACCTTAACGATGTAGGCGGTATGCAGGCTGTTATGAAAGAACTTGCATCAGGCGGACTTATCAATACCGATTGCCTTACCGTCAGCGGAACCGTTGCCGAGAGAATCGCAAAGGCTCCGGATGCAGACGGCACAGTTATCCGTAAACTTGACGACCCGTTTTCAAAGGACGGCGGTATCGCTGTTCTTAAAGGCAACCTTGCAGAGGAGGGCGCAGTAGTTAAAAAGGGTGCGGTCGCTCCCGAAATGATGCAGCATAAGGGTCCTGCAAAGTGTTATAACTCCGAAGAGGAGGCTATCGCCGCAATCACCGGCGGTAAGGTCGTAGCAGGTGATGTTGTTGTTATCAGATACGAAGGACCTAAGGGCGGTCCCGGTATGAGAGAAATGCTTTCTCCGACTTCCGCTATTATCGGTATGGGTCTCGGTTCTTCCGTTGCGCTTCTTACCGACGGTCGTTTCTCCGGTGCAACCAGAGGCGCTTCTATCGGTCACGTCAGCCCCGAGGCTGCCGTAGGAGGTACTATCGCCCTCGTTGAGGACGGAGACGAAATAGAAATCGACATTCCTAAGAGAGTTCTTAAGGTTAATGTTTCCGATGAGGTTCTCGCAGAGAGAAAGAAAAATTGGACTGCTCCGAAGCAGGAACTCAGCGGCTACCTCAAGAGATACGCTCAGCATGTAACAAGCGGCTCAAGAGGCGCTGTGTTTGAAGACGATTAATATATGAGTAAATCTCAAAATTCGACTTCGCCGTCACATAAAAAGAAAAGTAAAAAGCATTATCAGGTGCTGTCTTATTTCAGGTATGCGGCTGTATATCTTTTAGCGTCGCTGATTGTTATTGCTCCGCTTAGCGCAATGATTTTGTCCAAGGCGGTCAATACTGTTCATATGGCACAAAAGGTTATGACGCCTAATTCTAACGAGGTTTTTATAGACGATTCGTATGATGAGTGTTCATATTCCGATTTTTTGGAAACAGTCAAGGTCGGCAAACTTTTGGGCAGCGTAAGTTGCGAAAACGTCGGTCTTTACGAAAATGTATACTATGGCATTAACCGTGCCTGCCTCAGAAACGGAGCAGGCCTTGACAGTACGTCCTACCTTTTCGGCGAGGGCGGATGCAGTAAAATCGCCGCTTATGAGTCAACCTCGTTTAAGACGCTGAAAAATATTAAGGTCGGTGCGACGATTAAGGTTGAAACCTATTGGGGCAGTTGTGAATATAGGGTGACTGCCGTTACCGAGGGAAAGAGCGTTGACATTCCCGACGGTGACAGCCTTGTGCTTGCCGTAAACAGTTCTGCCGAACCTTTCTCGGCGCAAAACGGCATTAATACATATGTCATTGCCGAACTTACCTCTAAGGAGGTGCACTGATGGCGAGATTTATAACCGACTCAAAAATGAAATATAGGGATAGGCTGTCCTTTTTGCTTTATGTTTCGCTTGCATTTGTCAGCATTTCGCTTTGCTGTATCATAAGCGTGGCAAACCCGAATACTCTCGTTGAGGCTTTTACCGACAGTGATACGGTTGAGTCGCTTCGTGCGGATGTTTCGCAGTATGCCGAGGATATGTGCCTTAAAAATAATATTACCGATGATTTTGTGTCGCAGGCTGTAACCTATGATGATATGTATACCCTGGAGACGGTCTATGTTTCGGGTGCTCTTAATGCATCAAATCAATATACCGAGGCATCGTTTGATATATATCTGAACGATTTTACCGATGCCCTTCAAAAGAAAGTTGTTAAATCTTTGCAACAAAACGGTATTAATGACGTTTCCGACGAATCGGTGAGAGCGTTTTGCGAGGATATTTCGGATTATGCCTCGAGCAGAATCGATGTCAGCTGTATGAACTCGGTAAAGTACAGTATTAAAAGAATAAGAATTATATCGTATCTATTGGTTGCCGTCTTTTGCGTGTGCGCTGTCATAAGCGTTACTTTGATTTTAACCGGCGGCGGAAAAAAATACAGAGCAATCAGGAGCATTTCGTATTCTGTGCTCGGTGCGTCGCTGATTAATTTTGTTGTGCTTATCGGCATTAAGATTGTTGAGGCGACTAAGGATTTAGTTATTTATCCGCTTTATATTGCGGATGCTTTTATAAAGTATGTTGATATGTCCTGCGGTGCGTTCTTTGTCGGCGCAGTGTCGTCACTTGCCGTATTTTTAACGCTGGTGGCTGTTTCGTGGAAATTAAAACGAAACGAAAAGGACTGAGAGGTAGAAATATGGAAGAAAATATTAATATTCAAAACGGAGAAAATTTGGAAAATACAGAGCAGGCAAATAAAACGGTTGAGCCGTTTGACGATCGCCCTGTTTTGATTAATGTTGACCACGTTAATATGGAATTCGTTTTGAGTAACGAAAAGGTTGATAATCTTAAGGAATTTGTTATCCGTAAGATTAAAAAGAACTATAAAGTTAATAAATTTAAGGCGCTCAGCGATATTACATTTCAGGTTAAGCAGGGACAAAGGCTTGCTATTATGGGTCTTAACGGTGCAGGTAAGAGTACACTTCTTAAAACCATTGTAGGCGTTTATAAACCTACTTCGGGCACCATTACAAAGCACGGCGTTATGGCTCCTCTTATCGAACTAGGTGCAGGCTTTGACCCTGAGTATACGGGTAAGGAGAACATTTATCTTTACGGTGCCATTCTCGGTTACAGCAGAGAATTTCTTGATTCAAAGGTTCAGGATATTATTGACTTTTCCGAACTCGGTCACTTTATAGATGTTCCGCTTAAGAATTATTCGTCCGGTATGAGAGCCCGTCTCGGCTTCTCCATTGCCACGGCGGTTGACCCGGATATTCTTATCCTTGACGAGGTTTTGTCCGTCGGCGACGCAAAGTTCAGGGCAAAGTCGCTTGCAAAGGTTCAGTCTATGTTTGACTCGGGCGTAACCGTTTTGTTCGTTTCGCATAATATCGACCAAGTTATGGCTATCTGCGATTCGGCAATTCTTCTTCAAAAGGGTAAAATTATCGCTCAGGGACCTGCCGATGAAGTCGCTGCGGTTTACAGCGAAAAAATCGGTACAAAAAAATAATTTATCGGGAGACGGTTAATGCCGTCTCTCTTTTTCTATATATTGTGCATTATGCATAAATGAACACTATATATTGCGTTGTGACTTTCTAACAAACTTTGTGCTTTAATTTTGTCATTTTGCACGAAAAAATATTATATTTTTTTGCAAAAATCCCTTGACATATCCGTCCCTGTATATTATAATAGGCAAGCGTGTGAGAGTGCGTAAAGATAAGTTATATATTATATATATTTTGTATAGCGTTCGTCTTGCACAACATGATATGCGATGATGTCGGAGGTTGCGCTGTTTAAGCGGTAATTTCGACGGAGTATGTCCGGTTTCAAACACGGGCGAAATTATCTGAATTAATCCACGAAACGAGTAGCTTGCGAATGCTCGTGCGTGTATACTGTTCTTCTGCCCGAATGAATATTGTCATTCGGTTTTATTAAAAGGGACGGTAGAAACACACGGCCTCGTGGAACGTTTAGAGACTCGCACCACTAAATTTCATGGAGGAATTAAAATGGCAGCAAGTAAAGTCAGAATCAGAATCAGACTTAAAGGCTATGATCACAGCATTGTTGATCAGGCAGCAGAAAAGATTGTTGAAACTGCAAAGAGAACAGGTGCTCAGGTAAGCGGTCCTATCCCGCTCCCCACCGAAATCGAGAAGGTTACAATCCTTCGTGCTACTCACAAGTACAAGGACAGCCGTGAGCAGTTTGAGCAGAGAACACACAAAAGACTCATTGACATCCTCAGACCTTCAAATAAAACTATTGAAGCTCTTCAGGGTCTTGAGCTCCCGGCAGGTGTTGACTTGGAAATCAAAACAAAGTAATCCAAGTTAAAACACAGTCGAGGTCATGTTGGGGGTACCCAACCAATAACCAAAGGAGGAAATACAAATGAAGAAAGGTCTTATCGGTAAGAAAATCGGCATGACTCAAGTCTTCGACGAGGCAGGCAACGCTGTTCCTGTTACCGTTGTTGAGGCAGGTCCTTGCGTAGTTACCCAGAAGAAGACAACAGAGAACGACGGCTACGAGGCTGTTCAGGTTGGTTTCGGCGATGTAAAGGTTGCCAGAGTAAACAAGCCAATGAAGGGACACTTCGATAAAGCAAATGTCGCTCCTAAGAAAACACTTAAAGAGTTCCGTCTTGATGACATCTCATCAATCAATGTCGGCGACATTCTCAAAGCTGATGTATTTGCAGCAGGCGATGTAGTTGACGTTAAAGGAACAAGCAAGGGTCACGGAACAGCCGGCGCAATCAAGCGTTGGAACTTCTCAAGACTCAGAATGAGCCACGGTACAGGTCCTAACCACCGTCACGCAGGTTCGCTCGGCGCTTGTTCAAGCCCTTCAAGAGTATTTAAGGGTAAGAAGATGGCAGGTCATTACGGCCACGAAACAGTAACAGTTCAAAACCTTACAGTAGTAAAGGTTGACGCAGAATCAAACCTTATCGCTATCAAGGGCGCTATTCCGGGTCCTAAGGGCGGCATCGTTGTTATTGCAGACGCTGTTAAAGCTTAACGAAAGGAGAGATAAATATGGCACAGGTTCAGGTTTATAACCAAGAAGGAAGAAAGACTTCAAAGCTCGAGCTTGCCGATTCAGTATTCGGCATTGAGCCAAACGCAGATGCAATGCATCTCGCAGTAGTTAGCTATCTTGCTAACCAACGCCAGGGCACACAGTCCACTCTCACTCGTTCAGAAGTAAGCGGTGGCGGTGCAAAGCCTTGGAGACAAAAGGGAACAGGCAGAGCTCGTCAGGGCTCAACCAGATCACCTCAGTGGACACACGGCGGTATCGCACTCGGTCCTAAGCCGAGAAAGTATAAGGTAGAACTTAACAAGAAAGTTAAGAGACTTGCTATGAAATCAGCTTTGTCCTCAAAGGTTGCAGGCGAAGAAATGATGGTAGTAAACAAGATTGAGCTTGACGGCATTAAGACAAAGGCTATTGTTGAGATGCTTGCAAAACTCAAGTCGGCTAAAAAGGCTCTCATCGTAACAGCCGAGGCTGACGAGACAATCTATAAGAGTGCTCGTAACATTGAGGGCGTTAAGGTTGCTACGGTAAACACACTTTGCGTTTACGACATCCTTAATTGTGATTCCTTCATCGTTCTCAAGGACGCAGCAAAGAAGATTGAGGAGGTATACGCATAATGAAAGCAGCACAGGATATTATCCTTAAGCCAATCATCACAGAAAATTCAATGATGGGCATTATGGAAAAGAAGTATACCTTTAAGGTAGCTAAGGACGCTAACAAGATTGAGATTGCTAAGGCAGTCGAAGCTGTTTTCCCGGGCACAAAGGTTGCTAAGGTAAACACAATGAATGTCAGAGGCCATCAGCGTCGTCAGGGTTACAATGTAGGCTACACTCCGTCTTGGAAGAAGGCTATCGTAACTCTTACAGAGGATTCAAAGGAAATTGAATTCTTTAACGATATGATGTAATCGCAGATAGGTATATAGTTAAATATTTATACCTATTATATAAGCAACGCAAATATGTGGATGATGAGGTATGAAAGGTGCCATCCTTTCGCAAAGTTATTCACAGTAAGGAGATTAATAAATGGCAGTAAGAAATTATAAGCCGACTACACCTTCAAGAAGAAATATGTCGGTAATTGATTATTCTTCTCTCTCAAAAGTTGCTCCTGAGAAATCGCTTCTTGAACCATTGAACAAGAAGTCAGGTCGTAACTCTTACGGAAGAATTACAGTTCGTCACCGTGGTGGCGGAAACAGAAGAAAATATCGTGTTATTGATTTTAAGAGAAATAGATTCGATATTCCGGCAGAGGTTAAGTCAATCGAATATGACCCGAACCGTTCTGCACACATTGCACTTATCCAGTACGAAGACGGAGTAAAGAGCTACATCACTGCTCCTGAAGGTCTTAAGGTAGGCGCAACAGTAATCGCCGGTACAGATGTAGATATCGTAGTAGGTAACGCACTTCCTCTCGAGAATATGCCGGTCGGTACTATCGTTCACAATGTAGAGATTTATCCGGGCAACGGTGCTCAGCTTGCAAGATCAGCAGGTAACAGCGCTCAGCTTATGGCTCTCGAAGGTCCTTATGCACTTCTCAGACTTCCTTCAGGCGAGTTGAGAAATGTACCAAAGGAATGTATCGCAACAGTAGGCGTTGTCGGTAACTCAGACCACGCTAACGTTAAAATCGGTAAAGCAGGTCGTAAGCGCAATATGGGCTGGAGACCTACAGTTCGTGGTTCTGTAATGAACCCGAATGACCACCCACACGGTGGTGGTGAAGGTAAGTCACCTATCGGTCGTCCGGGTCCGTGCACTCCTTGGGGTAAGCCGGCTCTCGGTTATAAGACTCGTGCTAAGAAGAAGGCTTCCGATAAGCTTATCGTACGCCGCAGAAACAGTAAGTAAACGGAAAGGAGAAGATTAAATGAGTAGAAGTACTAAAAAAGGCGCTTATGTTGAAGAAAGCCTCTACAAGAAGGTTGAAGCACTCAACGCTAAGGGCGACAAGCAAGTTATTAAGACTTGGTCAAGAAGTTCAACAATCTTCCCTGAGTTCGTTGGTCACACATTTGCTGTTCACGACGGAAGAAAGCATGTTCCTGTATATGTTACAGAGGATATGGTTGGACATAAGCTCGGTGAATTTGCACCGACCAGAACATTCAGAGGCCATGCAGGCACTAAGACAGGTAAGTAATAGAAGGGAGAATAATTATGGAATCTAAAGCAAAAGCATCATATGTCCGTATGTCTCCCAGAAAGGTTCAGATCGTTCTCGATCTTATCAGAAACCAACCTGCAGACAAGGCTATGGCTATTCTCAAGTTCACACCAAAGGCTGCAACAGAGCCGGTTATGAAGGTTCTTAAGTCAGCAATGGCTAATGCCGAGAATAACTTTAATATGGACACAACAAGATTGTATGTAGCTCAGGCACATGTTGCTCCGGGTCCGATTCTTAAGAGAATTCAGCCGAGAGCTCAGGGCAGAGCATACAGAATCAATAAGAGAACATCACACATTACCCTTGTACTCAAGGAAATGGAAGACTAAGCGAGGAGGTAAAGTTAAATGGGACAGAAATGTAATCCAACCGGTTTAAGAATCGGTGTTATTAAAGACTGGGACTCTCGCTGGTATGCAAAGAAAGGCGAATTCGGAGACATTCTTGTAGAAGACTACAATCTTCGTAAGTATCTCCTTAAGACACTTTACAGCGCAGGTGTTCCGAAAGTAGAAATCGAAAGAGACACAAAGAGAGTAAGAATCAACATTCACTGTGCAAAGCCCGGTATGGTTATCGGTAAGCAGGGTGCAGAGATCGAGAAACTCAAGGCTATTTGTGCTAAGAAACTCGGCAAGGATGTAAATGAAGTATTCATCAACATCATCGAGATTAAGCAGCCTGACCTCAATGCAACTCTCGTGGCTCAGTCAATCGCTCAGCAGCTTGAGCGCCGTGTGGCATTCAGAAGAGCTGTTAAGGGTGCTATCAGAAACACAATGAGACTCGGTGCCCGTGGTATCAAGGTTATGGTTTCCGGTAGAATCGGCGGTGCAGAAATTGCCCGCAGCGAGACATACAAAGAGGGTACAATTCCTCTTCAGACAATTCGTGCCGATATCGATTACGGTACAGCAGAGGCTGCCACAACATACGGCAGACTCGGTGTTAAGGTTTGGATCTATCAGGGCGAGGTTCTCAGAGAGTCTCGCAATAAGAAGAGAAGAACAAATCGCAAGGAAGGGGGAAATAAGTAATGCTCTTACCTAAGCGTGTAAAACACAGAAAGCAGCACAGAGGTCGTATGACAGGTGTTGCAACCAGAGGTAATAAGGTAACATACGGTGAGTACGGTTTGGCAACAACAGAGCCTGCATGGATTACCGCAGCTCAGATTGAGGCAGCCCGTATCGCTATGACCCGTTACACAAAGCGTGGCGGTAAAGTTTGGATTAAGATTTTCCCAGACAAGCCGATCACTGCAAGACCTGCCGATACTCGTATGGGTAAAGGTAAAGGTAACGTTGACTACTGGGTAGCAGTAGTTAAGCCGGGCAAGGTAATGTTTGAGCTTGCAGGCGTAAGTGAGGATATCGCTCGTGAGGCTATGAGACTCGCAGCTAATAAACTCCCGGTTAAATGTAAGTTTGTTAAAAAAGAAGAGGGAGGCGAGCAGTAATGAAAGCATCAGAAATCAAGGCACTTTCTGCAGAGCAGAGAGCAAAGAAGTTGGCAGAACTTAAGGAAGAACTTTTCAACCTTCGTTTTCAGCAGGCTATCAATCAGCTCGAGAACCCTATGAGAATTAAAGCGGTCAAGAAAGATATTGCTCGTATCATGACAGTTGAGAGAGCTATCGAACTTGAAAACGCTAATTCCTAAAGGAGGTAACTGATTAATGGATAGAAACCTCAGAAAGACAAGAGTAGGTATTGTTACATCCGACAAGATGGACAAGACAGTAGTTGTTACTATTAAGGACAGAGTTAAGCACCCTCTTTATAATAAGATTGTTGATAAGTCTGTTAAGTACAAAGCACACGACGAGAATAACGAATGCGGCGTAGGCGACAAGGTTCAGATTATGGAATGCCGTCCTATGAGCAAGGATAAGAATTGGCGTGTTGTTGAAATTATCGAAAAGGCTAAGTAATCATTACGAATTACAGCTTTGAGAAATAAAGTCTATTAATTTAGTCAAAAAATAATAACTGCAACTTAGCAAAGTGTTATTTTGCAGTACGAAGGAGGTAAACACTGTGATACAACAAGAAAGTCGTTTGAAGGTTGCCGACAATACAGGCGCTAAAGAAATTCTTTGCATTCGTGTACTCGGCGGCTCAGGCAGAAAGTATGCCAACATTGGCGATGTTATCGTAGCTTCTGTAAAAAAAGCTGCTCCGGGTGGTATCGTTAAGAAAGGCGAAGTTGTTAAAGCAGTCATCGTTCGTACAACTAAAGGTGTACGTCGTGATGATGGACAGTATATTCGTTTCGACGAAAATGCTGCCGTAATTATTAAGGAGGATAAAACTCCTAAAGGCACCCGTATTTTTGGCCCCGTAGCAAGAGAGCTTCGTGAAAAAGATTACATGAAGATTCTTTCTCTCGCTCCGGAAGTACTTTAATGGAGGTGCGCAGAATGAAAAAGATGTTTGTAAAAACCGGCGATACCGTTCAGGTTCTCTCCGGTAAGTCAAAGGGCGTTCAGGGCGAAGTTATCGCTGTAAGTCCTGCTGAGGGCAAGGTTATCGTTAAAGGCGTTAACGTTGTTACAAAGCATGTTAAGCCTACAAGAATGGGCGAGACAGGCGGACTTGTAGAGGTTGAATCCGCACTCTACGCATCAAAAGTACAGTTAGTTTGCCCTAAGTGCAAGAAGGCTACAAGAGTCGGTCACAAAAAGGGCGGCATCCGTGTTTGCAAAAACAAGGAATGCGGTAACGAGTTTTAAGAAAGGGAGGACATAACAAATGGCAGCAAGACTTAAAGAACTTTATAAGTCAGAAGTAGCACCTGCGTTGATGAAGAAATTCGAATACAAATCTGTTATGCAAATCCCAAAGCTTGACAAGATTGTAATCAATGTTGGTTGCGGCGAAGCTCGTGAAAATTCAAAGGTAGTAGACGCTATTGTCAGTGACCTTGCTCAGATTACCGGTCAAAAGCCGATTATCTGTAAGGCTAAGAAGTCAGTAGCAAACTTCAAATTACGTGAAGGTATGCCAATCGGCGTAAAGGTAACTCTTCGTGGCGACAGAATGTATGAATTCCTTGACAGATTCTACAATCTCGCTCTTCCGAGAGTTCGTGACTTCAGAGGTATTAATCCTAATTCATTTGACGGTCGTGGCAACTATGCTATGGGTATCAAAGAGCAGTTGATTTTCCCTGAAATCGATTACGACAAGATTGACAAGGTTCGTGGTATGGACATTATTATGGTTACCACAGCAAACACAGACGAAGAAGCAAGAGAGTTGCTCAAACTTATGGGCGCTCCGTTTGCAGAGTAAGGAGGGATTATCGTGGCAAAGACATCAATGAAAGTAAAGCAGCAAAAGCCTGCTAAGTTCTCTACAAGAGCTTACAACAGATGTAAGATCTGCGGTAGACCTCATGCTTATCTTCGTAAGTATGGCGTATGCCGTGTATGCTTCAGAGAACTCGCTCATAAGGGTGAGATTCCGGGCGTAAAGAAATCATCTTGGTAAATCGAGAATTGCTAAATTTATAAGGAGGAAATATCAATGCATATTACAGACCCAATCGCTGATATGCTTACAAGAATTCGTAACGCGAACTCAGCAAAACACGAAACAGTAGATATTCCTGCATCAAATATGAAGAAGGCAATCGCTCAGATTCTTCTTGATGAAGGCTATATCGCATCATACAAAGTAATCGACGACGAAAAGCAGGGTGTTATCCGTGTAACACTTAAATATACCGAAAACAAGGCACAGGTTATTACCGGTCTTCGCAGAGTTTCTAAGCCGGGTCTTAGAATTTACTCAAATGTTGAGGATATGCCTAAGGTTATGAAAGGCCTCGGTATTGCAATCGTTTCAACATCAAAAGGTATTATGACCGACAGAGAGGCTCGCAAGCAAAATGTTGGCGGCGAAGTTCTCGCATTCGTTTGGTAAGGAGGTGCAGTTAGGATGTCACGAATCGGATTAAAGCCTATCGTAATTCCTGCCGGCGTTGAAGTTACCGTAAACGACGCAAACACTGTAACCGTTAAGGGATCAAACGGTACTCTTACACAGGATGTTAATAAGGACATCACTGTTACAGTAAACGGCAGCGAGATTACTCTTCAAAGACCGACTGACGATAAGGAACACAGAGCAATGCATGGCTTGTTCAGAGCACTTATCGCCAATATGGTTACAGGCGTTACCGAAGGATTTAAGAAAAATCTTGAGGTTAACGGTGTTGGTTACAGGGTATCTGCTTCAGGCAATACTCTTACAATGAACCTCGGTTTCTCACACCAGGTTATTATGGAAGCTCCCGAGGGAGTTAAGGTAGAATGTCCTAATGCTAATGCAATCGTTATCAGCGGTGCAGATAAGCAGGCCGTAGGTCAGTTCGCAGCTCAGGTTAGAGAGAAGAGACCGCCGGAGCCGTATAAGGGCAAGGGCATTAAATATGCAGAAGAGCATATTCGCCGCAAAGAAGGCAAAGCAGGTAAGAAATAAAGGAAGGAGTGAATTACAATGGTTTCAAGACAAGATTCTAATATCGCAAGAAAGAAGCGTCACGTTCGTGTACGTGGAAAAATCAACGGCACTGCACAGTGCCCAAGACTCAATGTATATCGCTCCCTCAGCAATATCTATGCTCAGCTTATTGATGACGAGGCAGGCGTAACACTTGCACAGGCATCAACAGTTGAGAAGGACTTTGCTCAGTATGGCGGTAATGTTGAGGCAGCTAAGGCTGTTGGTAAGAAAATCGCAGAAAGAGCCACAGAGAAGGGCATTAAGGAATGTGTATTCGACCGTGGCGGTTACGTATATCACGGTAGAGTCGCTGCTGTTGCAGACGGCGCTCGTGAAGGCGGACTTGAGTTCTAAGGAAGGGAGTTAATTGTTATGACAAATAAAATTGATGTATCTTCAATGGAACTTGAAGAAAGAGTAGTTACCATCAATCGTGTATCTAAGACAGTTAAGGGCGGTAGAATTTTCAAATTCGCAGCTCTTGTAGTAGTAGGCGACGGTAACGGACTTGTAGGCTTCGGTATCGGTAAGTCAGGCGAAGTTCCTGATGCTATCCGTAAGGGTATCGAAGATGCAAAGAAAAATGTAATTAAGGTTTCGCTCAGAGGAACAACAATTCCTCACGAAATCAAGGGTAAGTTCGGTGCAGGAGAGGTTCTTCTTATGCCTGCTCCAAAGGGTACCGGAGTTATCGCAGGCGGTCCTGTTCGTGCCGTTGTTGAGACAGTCGGCATTAAGGACATCCGTACAAAGGCTATCCGTTCTAACAATCCTTGCAACGTTGTAAGAGCAACAATTAATGGTTTGAGCCAGCTCAGAACCGGTGAAGAAGTTGCTGCTATCCGTGGCAAGAGCGTTAAGGAAATCGTGGGTTAAGGAGGAATTTGATTTATGGCAACTGTAAAAATTCAGCTCACAAAGAGCTTAATCGGTAGCAAGAAAGATCAAATTGCAACCGCACACTCACTTGGTCTTCGCAAAATCGGCAATGTAACAGAACAACCTGATAATGCACAGACACAGGGTAAAATCGCTAAGATTTCTCACCTTGTAACTATCGTAGAATAAGGAGGGGCGCATAGATGAAATTACATGAACTTTCTCCTGCAGAGGGCTCTAAGAAAGCTGTAAAGAGAATCGGTCGTGGTGCCGGTTCAGGTCAAGGCAAAACAGCCGGTAAGGGACATAAGGGTCAAAAGGCTCGTTCCGGTTACAGCAGACGCCCGGGCTTTGAAGGCGGTCAGATGCCTCTTCAAAGAAGAGTACCAAAGAGAGGATTCAACAACATCTTTGCTACTGAATATGCTACCGTTAATGTTTCGGACCTCGAGAAGAAGTTTGAAGCAGGTGCAACAGTTGACGCTCAGAGCCTTGTTGAGAGCGGTCTTATCAAAAAGACTCTCGACGGAATTAAGGTTCTCGGCAAGGGCGAAATCACAAAGGCTTTGACGGTAAAAGTTGACGCTGTAAGTGAGTCCGCTAAGGCAAAGATTGAAGCTGCTGGTGGTACGGTGGAGGTGCAGTAAATGATTAAAACTATCATTAACGCATTCAAAATACCGGAAATCAGAAAAAAACTTCTCTTTACCGCTTTTATCATCTTAATTTTCAGAATCGGTTCGGTTATTCCTGTTCCGTTCGTTAATATCGTTAATGAAATTGATGTTGGTAAAGGCAACACTATTATGACTTATTTGAGTTTGATGACAGGTAGTGCATTCACATACGGTACTATTTTCGCAATGTCAATCACTCCGTACATCAACTCATCAATTATCATTCAACTTCTTGCTGTGGCTATTCCTGCTTTGGAAAATCTACAGAAGGAGGGCGAAGAGGGAAGAAAGAAGATTACAGCTATTACAAGATTTCTTACAGTAGCTCTCGGACTTTTACAGTCTCTCGCTTACTTCTTCTATCTTCGTTCGCAGAACCTTCTTTCAACTAACGCAAACGGTTCTGCATACACAGGCTTTGACGCAGTATTTCAGGCAGTAGTTATCATTGCCGTACTTACTGCGGGTACAGCCGTAATTATGTGGCTCGGTGAGCAGATTTCGATTCAGGGTATCGGCAACGGTATTTCAATTATCCTTTTTGCAGGTATCGCATCTCGTTTCCCGACCATCATAAAGCAATTATTCCAGTACATCGCAACAGGCAGAACTGTTTATAAGGTTCTCGTTCCGGTTGTAATCGTAATCTTCGTCTTGATGATTGCGTACATTGTACTTCTCGATAATGCCGAAAGAAGACTTCCTATCCAGTATGCTAAGAGAGTTGTCGGCAGAAAGATGTACGGCGGACAGTCAACACATATGCCTATTAAGGTTAATATGTCAGGCGTTCTTCCCATCATCTTCGCTTCCTCAATCCTTTCTCTTCCCGGAACAGTTCAGATGTTCCTTTCAAGCAGCAAGTATGAGGGCACTTTCTGGGAGAAGTTCTTTAAGGCTTTCCAGAGCGACTCTTGGTGGTACGCAGGAATGTACTTCATTCTCATTATCTTCTTCGCTTACTTCTACAGTACAATTCAGTACAATCCGATAGAAATGGCGAATAATCTTCGTAAAAATAACGGCGTAATTCCGGGTATCCGTCCCGGCCGTCCGACATCTGACTACATTCTTAAGATTATCTCAAGACTTACCTTAATCGGTGCTCTTATGATTTCTGTTGTAGCTTTGTTCCCGATTGTTTACTCACTTATCTGCGATGCTGCTATCAAGCCGTTACCGGACGCAGCGGATTCGACAGGCGGTATGAGTATCACAATGGGCGGTACATCACTTATCATTTTGGTTGGCGTTGCTCTTGAAACAGTTCGTCAGCTTGAATCACAGATGATGATGCGTCATTATAAAGGCTTCCTTGATTAATCGAAAGGAGATATGAAATGAAACTTATCCTTTTAGGTGCTCCGGGTGCAGGTAAAGGCACTCAGGCAGAAAAGATTTGTGAAAAATTGCATATTCCGACAATCTCAACAGGCAATATCATTCGTGCCGCTCTCAAGAACGGAACGGAGATGGGACTTAAGGCTAAGGCTTATATGGAGGCCGGTCAACTGGTTCCCGATGAGGTTGTAATCGGTATTATCAAGGATCGTCTTAAAGACGATGATTGTAAAAACGGCTTTATTCTCGACGGTTTCCCGAGAACTATTCCACAGGCTCAGGCTCTTGTGGATATGGGTATTGATATTGATAAGGTAATCGATATTGAAGTTCCGGACGAGAAAATTATTGCCAGAATGTCCGGCCGCAGAGTTTGCTCAAAGTGTGCCAACTCCTACCATATGGAATATAAAAAGCCTAAGGTAGACGGCATTTGTGACGCTTGCGGCGGAGAATTAGTTCAGCGTAAGGACGATGCTCCCGAAACAGTTCTTGCCCGTCTCGAGGAATACCACGAGATGACAGAGCCTCTTAAGGGCTTCTATGATAAACTCGGCAAGTTAAAGGTTGTTGAGGGACAGGAAGACGTTTCGGATACAACATCGCTCGTTTTCGCTGCATTGGAGGATTAACATGATAGTGCTTAAAAGCAGTCGTGAGTTAGAGCTTATGAAAGAAGCTTGTATCATCTCGGCTCAAGCATTACAGGTGGCAGGCGAGGCTGTAAAGCCGGGTGTTACTACCTACGAGATTGATAAGATTGCTTACGATTTCATTAAGAAATGCGGTGCTACACCGAATTTTCTAAACTACGGTGGTTATCCTGCTACCGCATGTATATCTATAAATGATGAAGTTATCCACGGCATCCCGAGTAAGAAGCGTGTTATTCAAGATGGAGATATAGTCTCCATCGACTTGGGTGCCGCAAAGCATGGATATAACGGCGACAATGCTGCTACTTTTATCTGCGGGACTTGCTCTCCCGAGGTAAAGCGGCTGGTGGACACAACCAGAGAGTCCCTGTATAAGGGAATTGAGGCTGCTGTTCCGGGCAACAGAATCGGCGATATAGGAAATGCTGTGCAGACCTACTGTGAGGAACGAGGCTACGGAGTAGTTCGTGATTTTGTAGGTCATGGCGTGGGTAAAAAACTTCACGAAGAACCAAGCGTACCGAACTTCGGACACGCAGGTCGTGGTATCCGACTGTCACCCGGAATGACATTGGCAATTGAACCGATGATTAATCTGGGAACCTATAAGGTTAAACAGCTTTCGGACGGCTGGACCGTAAAGACCTGTGACGGTAAGCACAGTGCTCACTTCGAGCATACTATTGCTATCACATCTAACGGACCGGTAATACTGACGAAGGCTTAATAATAGGCAAAGTTGAATTGCAGGCGATTACGCCGGAATGTGATTCCGGATAATACTAACATCATACTTAATTATTAGAGAGGTAAAATGATGTCAAAGTCAGATATGATAGAAGTTGAAGGTACTGTGGTTGAGTCGCTGCCTAATACAACATTCAAGGTGGCTCTGCAAAACAACCACATTATTACAGCCCATATCAGCGGAAAACTAAGAATGAACAATATTCGCATTCTTCCCGGTGATAAGGTAACAATGGAAATGTCACCGTACGACTTGAGTAAGGGTCGTATCATATGGCGTTCAAAGTAAATTCAAGGAGGATATTCAAATGAAAGTCAGACCTTCTGTAAAGAAAATTTGCGACAAATGCAAAGTTATTAAGCGCAATGGAAAAGTAATGGTTATCTGTGAAAATCCAAAGCACAAACAGCGTCAGGGCTAATCCTGAATTAATAATCGGAGGTAAACTGTAGTATGGCACGTATTTCAGGTGTTGACTTACCTAATGACAAGAGAGTTGAAATCGGTCTTACCTATATTTATGGTATAGGCAAAACAACCTCAGACAAGATTATCGAAGCAACAGGCGTTAATCCTGACACTCGTTGCAGAGATTTAACAGAAGAAGATGTAAAGAAGCTCAGCGATTACATCACTAATAACCTTGATGTAGAGGGTGACCTTCGCAGAAACGTTGCTTTCGACATTAAGAGACTTAAAGAAATCGGTTGCTACCGTGGAACTCGCCACATTAAGGGTCTCCCCGTAAGAGGACAGACTTCAAAGAATAATGCGAGAACACGTAAAGGTCCTAAGAGAACCGTAGCAAACAAGAAGAAGTAAAGTAGGAGGAATATTTCAGTATGGCTACTAAAAAGACAACTTCTACACGCAAAAAGCGTGAGAAGAAGAATATTGAACGTGGTGTTGTTCATATTCAGTCAACCTTCAACAATACTATCGTAACAATTACCGATACTCAGGGCAACGCTGTTTCATGGGCATCTGCCGGTGAAATGGGTTTCCGTGGTTCAAAGAAATCTACTCCGTTCGCTGCACAGACAGCAGCAGAAACTGCAGCTAAGATTGCAACAGAGCACGGTATGAAAACTGTTGAAGTTTATGTTAAGGGTCCGGGCGCAGGTCGTGAAGCAGCTATCAGAGCACTTCAGTCAGCAGGCCTCGATGTAAGTCTTATTAAAGATGTTACTCCTATCCCACATAACGGATGTCGTCCGCCAAAGAGACGTCGTGTATAATTAATTGGAGGTTACTTGATATGGCAAGATATACAGGACCTGCTTGTAAACTCTGTCGTCGTGAGGGAAAGAAACTTTTCCTTAAGGGTGACAGATGTTATACAGGCAAATGTGCATTAGAGCGTCGCTCATATGCACCCGGCCAGCATGGTCAAAATCGTAAAAAGATTTCGGAATACGGTCTTCAGCTTCGTGCAAAGCAGTCCGCTCGTAGATATTACGGCGTAAGCGAAGGTCAGTTCCATAAGTATTTTCTTATGGCAGAACGCAAGGAAGGCGTTACAGGTACAAACCTTCTCCAACTTTGCGAAAGCCGTTTGGATAATATTGTTTACACCGCAGGTTTCGCTAGCTCAAGAGCACAGGCTCGTCAGCTCGTAAACCATGCTCACTTCACCGTTAACGGTTCTAAGGTAGATATTCCGTCATACCTTGTAAAGCCCGGTGATGTTGTTGCTGTTAAGGATACAAGCAAGTCAACAGATGAATTCAAAAATCTTGTTGAGGCTAACGCTGCTCGTCCTACTTCAAAGTGGCTCGAGGTTAACGCAGACGCTATGACAGCAAAGGTTGTTGCACTTCCCGAAAGAGAAGAGATTGCAACTCCTGTTGAAGAGCATTTAATCGTTGAGTTCTACTCTAAATAATAAATTAGCGTTGCTGGTTTTTTATTTAGCGAAAACAAAACAACTTATTATTAGGAGGCTTTTAGATGATCGAAATTGATAAGCCTAATATCGAAATAGTAGATTTATCTACTCAAGGAAGCAGAAGCGTTGGCAGATTTGTTGTTGAACCTCTTGAGAGAGGTTTCGGCACAACTCTCGGAAACTCAATGAGAAGAGTTCTTCTCTCATCACTTCCGGGCTATGCAATCACTTCCGTTAAGATAGACGGTGTACAACATGAATTTTCAACCATTCCTCATGTAAAAGAGGATGTAACAGAGATTGTTCTTAACCTCAAGAATGTTATTCTCAAGATTCACGACGAAGAGCCTAAGACCCTTTACATTAATGCACAGGGTGAGGGCGAAATCACTGCCGGCGACATTCAGTGCGACAGCAGCGTCGAGATTCTTAACCCGGAGCTTCATCTTGCTTATCTTGATGAGGGCGCTCAGGTTAATATGGAACTTACAGCAGACAACGGCAGAGGATATGTTCCTTGCGACCGTAATAAGCAGATTATGGATTTACCAATCGGTACTATTGCCATTGACTCTATCTATACTCCTGTTCTTAAGGTTAATTACACAGTTGAAAACACCCGTGTAGGACAGCAAACTGATTTTGACAAACTTATTCTCGATGTAGAAACAGACGGAACAATTCCGGCTGATGAGGCAGCTTCACTTGCCGCAAAGATTCTTAACGAGCATCTTAACCTTTTCGTTGACCTTTCCGAGGAAATGGGCAATGCCGAGATTATGGTAGAAAAGGATGATGACGGCAAGGAAAAGGTTCTTGAAATGACTATCGAAGAGCTTGATCTTTCTGTTCGTTCCTTTAATTGCTTGAAGAGAGCAGGAATTAACACAGTCGAGGATTTGATTGGAAAATCCGAAGAAGATATGATGAAAGTTAGAAACCTCGGTCGTAAATCACTTGACGAAGTTATCGGCAAGCTTGATGCTCTTGGTTTCAAACTTAGCAAGGAAGAAGACTAAAGGAGGGAATTTCAATGCCAGGTAGCAGAAAACTCGGTCGTCCTACCGACCACAGACAGGCTATGCTCAGAGGATTGGTTACTTATCTTCTTGAGAACGGCAGAATTGAAACAACCGTTACCAGAGCAAAGGAAGTTCGTGCAATGGCTGAGAGAATGATTACTCTCGGTAAGGAGAATACTCTTCATTCAAGAAGACAGGCTCTTGCTTATGTTACTAAGGAAGATGTCGTAAAGAAACTTTTTGATGAAATCGCTCCTAAGTACGAAGCAATAAACGGTGGTTACACTCGTATAATTAAAACAGGCCCTCGCAGAGGCGATGCAGCAGAAATGTGCATTATTGAGCTTGTTTGATTAGATAAAATTTTCACACCTCGACCGATAAGGTCGGGGTGCTTTTTTGTTGTAAAAGGGGTGCTTATGTGTTATAATAAATTATTATATATAATTTGAGGTTATCTGTATGACTTTATTGGTTTTGGACGGAAACAGTATTATAAACCGTGCCTTTTACGGGATTAAACTTCTTACAACTAAGAACGGCGATTATACAAATGCTGTGTACGGTTTTCTTAATATGATGCTGCGTTTTGAGGATATTTGTAAACCCGATGCCGTGGCGGTTGCTTTTGACTTGCATGCACCCACATTCCGTCATAAAATGTATGACGCATATAAGGCGGGAAGACACGCAATGCCCGATGAACTTCGCTCACAGTTGCCTGTGGTTAAAAACTTGCTTAAACTTCTCGGTATCAAAGTGCTTGAATGCGAAGGTTGGGAGGCTGACGATATTCTCGGTACACTCGCTGAGGCGTGCAGAGAAAAGGGCGATTCCTGCTATCTCGCAACAGGCGACAGAGACAGTTTACAACTTGCTCACGACGGTGTTAAAGTCCTCCTCGCAAGAACTAAATCGACCGATGTTATGGACGAGAAAGCCATTATTGAAACTTATGGAGTAGAGCCTCATGATTTGATTCAGGTCAAGGCTCTTCAGGGCGACAGTTCGGATAATATTCCGGGTGTCAAGGGTATAGGTGAAAAGACCGCTCTTGACTTGATTTCACGCTTTAAGACCGTTGACTATATCTATGAGCATATTGATGAAATTGATGTAAAGCCGGGCGTTCGTGCCAAACTTAAAGCAGATAAAGATAACGCTTATCTTTCGCTTAAACTCGGCGAAATTGTCACAGATGCACCCGTCAGTACCGATATTAATTATTACGTTATATCGGGCGGTGACAAAAATGCGGCTGCCTCAGAATTTGTAAGGCTTGAACTTTTCTCTCTCATTGATAAGTTTAATCTTAATTCAAAAGACGCTTTCGCATGCGGAGAAAAAGAAACAGAGATACGAACCGTCAAAAGCGAAATTTGCACCGACATTGATTCATTGCTTAGTAAAATCGGAAACAGCGATGTATATGTTTATCCTTTGATTATAGATAATGCAATCAGCGATTTCTATTTTTGTTTTGATGATACGGTAATTGTTTTGCAGTCCGATAATGCAGATTACGAACGCTTTGTTCGCAGTTTTTTCTCAAATGAAGACTGTAAGAAATATACCTATAATTCAAAATATTTGCATAGACTTGCCGCAATTTTCGGAGTTGAATGTGAAAATGTTTGCGGTGATTTGATGCTCAACGCATATCTTTTGAAACCGTCCGATAATAATTATTCGGTCAGCCATTTGGGACTTGAGTATTCGGTGGCTGCTCCCGAATATAAAAACGAACTCGGCTCAACAGATGAAAATGTTGTGTCGGCTGCTATGCTGAAGCCTCTGTTTGAAAAAACTAACGAACTTCTCCTCGAGGCAGACCAAATTCATCTTCTTAACGAGATTGAACTTCCGCTGGCAAGAGTTCTCGCTAAGATGGAAATCGTCGGCTTTTCGGTTGACAGAAACGGTATTAAGGCTTTTTCTTCAAAACTTTCGCAGAGAATCGGCGAACTGACTTCTCTGATTTATGAAATTGTAGGACACGAGTTTAACATTAATTCTCCAAAGCAACTCGGCGTTGCACTCTTTGAAGATTTGGGACTGCCGTGCAAGAAAAAAACAAAGAACGGATATTCAACAAATGCAGATGTTCTTGAAAGCCTTAGAGACGAAAATCCCGTTATCGACTACATTCTCGAATATCGCACACTGACTAAATTAAAATCCACCTACTGCGACGGTCTGTTAAAGGCTGTTGACTCCGACGGCAGAATTCATACTTCGTTTAATCAGGTGGAGACCAGAACGGGTCGTATCAGTTCGCTTGAGCCTAATTTGCAGAACATTCCGATTCGTACCGAACTCGGCAGAGAAATGCGTAAATTCTTTACGGCGGGCGAGGGCAATACCCTTGTTGACGCCGATTACAGCCAAATTGAACTTCGTGTTTTGTCCGACCTTGCAAATGATGAAAATATGATTAATGCTTTTAACAGCGGTGAGGATATTCATACGATTACCGCTTCTCAGGTATTTAATCTCCCTGTCGAAATGGTGACAAAGCAGATGCGTTCAAGTGCAAAGGCTGTTAATTTCGGTATTGTATACGGTATAGGTGCATTCAGTCTTGCAAAGGATATCGGCGTAACTCGTAAGCAGGCACAGGAATATATTGATAATTATCTTAACACTTACAGTGGCGTGAGAGAATATATGCAGAGGGTTATTGAACTTGCAAGAGACAGAGGTTACAGCGAAACTCTGTTTAAGCGCAGAAGATATTTGCCCGAACTTAACGCATCTAATTTTATGGTGCGTTCGGGAGGCGAAAGAATCGCAAGAAATATGCCTATTCAGGGCACCGCCGCAGATATTATTAAAATCGCTATGATCAGAGTGGATAAGAGAATCACCGAGGAAAAACTTGATGCAAGGCTGATTTTGCAGGTGCATGACGAATTGATTGTCGAGGTCGGTGAAAAGGATGCCGAAAAGGCATTAAAACTTGTTTGTGAGGAAATGGAAAACGCCTGCAAGATGAAAGTTAAACTCAGAGCGGACGGCAATATCGGAAAGACTTGGTACGATGCACATTGATGTAACTGTTGAAAAAATGAATGAAAGCCATCTTGACGATGTGGCTAAAATAGAAAATGCGTGCTTTGCTCACCCGTGGAGCAGGAAAGACTTAGAGGCTCAACTCAATATTGATACTTCGCATTTTATCGTTGCCTCCTTAAACGGTAGGGCAGTCGGCTATATGGGACTGCAAATTTTTTCGGGCGAGGGATATGTGACAAATGTTGCCGTTTTGCCCGAATACAGACGACGGGGAATAGCCGAGACTCTTATTGCCGCTCAGATGAAAAACGATATGCGTTTTATCACTTTGGAGGTCAGAAAAAGCAATGCCGCCGCAATAGCCCTTTATGAAAAATCGGGCTTTGAAAATGTCGGCATTCGCCCGAAATTCTATACCGACCCCACCGAGGATGCGGTTATTATGACGAAGTATTTTGAGGAACAGTTATGATTGAATTATACGAGACATTGTTCATATTATTGTTTTTGATTTTTGTTGTTATTTTTGGTATATATTTGTTGCCGAGTATCATCATTTATGCAAATTCAACATACCGTAAGAATACGAAAAAATCATTATTTAATGTGCTGAATGATGCCGGCGCACAGGGCGAATATAGAATTTATAAATATTTAAGACGATATGAAAAATCAGGATGTAAATTTTTATTTAATGTTTATTTGCCTAAAGATGATGAAACAACCGAGGCTGATGTTTTGTTGATTTCTCCGCAGGGCATATATGTTTTTGAAAGCAAAAATTACAGCGGCTGGATTTTCGGAAATGAACGCTATAAAATGTGGACTCAAACCTTGCCTCAGGGAAAAGGCAAAAAAGCTAAAAAAGAAAAATTTCTAAATCCTATTATGCAAAATAAGTTACATATCAGGTGCCTTGCCGAATATTTGCAAGACGATATACCTATGTATTCGGTCATAGTGTTTTCTGAAAGGTGCGAACTTAAAAAGATTGAACTTAATAATTCGTCAGATGTGAAGGTAATAAAAAGAAATCAAGTAAATGAATTAATTAGGTCATGCGAGTCTGACGAACGAAAAATAAGTGATGCCAAAATCAATGAGATTTATAATAAATTATATCCGTTGAGTCAGTTTGACGATACTCTTAAACAGAAGCATATACAGGATATTAATAACCATATTGATAAACAGAGGAATAATAAATGAAAATTTTAGGAATTGAGTCGTCATGTGACGAGACTGCTGCGGCAGTTGTCGAAAACGGACGAGAGGTTTTATCTAATGTTATAGCAACTTCGCTTGAGGAGCATAAATTGTACGGAGGGGTTGTGCCCGAGATTGCCTCACGCAGACACGCCGAGAGTATCAGCGGCGTTGTCGAGGAGGCGTTAAAGCAGGCGGGTTGTACTATGAACGACATTGATGCTGTTGCCGTTACATATGCTCCGGGGCTTATCGGCTCTCTTTTGGTCGGCGTGAGTTTTGCAAAGGGTTTGAGTCAGGCGACAAACACTCCGCTTGTGCCCGTTCATCATCTCAGAGGTCATATCGCTTCTAATTATATTTCCTGTGATATTGAACCGCCGTTTTTGTGCCTTGTTGTCAGCGGAGGTCACAGCCATATAGTAGCCGTTAAATCCTATACCGATTTTGAGGTCATAGGAAAAACCCGTGACGATGCGGCAGGAGAGGCTCTCGATAAGGCGGGCAGAACCATGGGACTTGAATATCCGGGCGGTATCAGTATAGATAAACTTTCTCCGAGCGGAGATGAAAACGCTTTTTCTTTCCCTCACCCCAGAATTCACGACGCACCTTATGATTATTCATTCAGCGGACTGAAAACAGCCGTGATAAATATTATGCATAATGCTTCCCAAAAGGGCGAGGATATTAATGTCGCCGACCTTTCCGCATCGTTCCAAAAGGCGGTAGTTGACTGTCTGCTTTCAAATTTTGAGACTGCGGCTGAAAATTTTGGGTATAATAAACTGGTAATAGCAGGCGGCGTGTCGGCTAACAGTAAGTTGAGAAATGACGCAAGGAAAATGTGCGACCGCCACGGTTGGACTTTGACTTTGCCCGAACTTAAATATTGCGGAGACAATGCCGCAATGATTGCTTCTCAGGGCTATTATGAGTTCGTTTCGGGCACGATTGCAAACGAAAGCCTGAACGCTTACGCCACTATGCCTTTAGACAATATAAAATATTGACAAAAAATTATCAATAGAATGCAGATTAATGTAACAATTTAATGAATTTTGGTGCTTTCTATTGAATTTGATATTAAAAGAAAGTATAATCATACTAACGGACTAGGATATTTTATATAACCGTTTAAGTCCGAATTTGTAAACGACAAAAATGTTAAAGGAGATCAGATTTATGGAATCAAATCTTACTAAAAATCCAACCCTCCTTGCGTGGCTTGACGAGAAAGTAGAACTTCTTAAGCCATCAAAGATTGTGTGGATTGACGGCTCAAAGGAGCAAATCGATGCTCTTAAGGCTGAAGCAGTTGAAACAGGCGAGATGATTAAGCTCAACGAGGAGCTTCTTCCTGACTGCTACCTGCACAGAACAGCAGAAAATGACGTTGCACGTGTTGAAGACCGTACACTCATCTGCACAACCAAGGAAGAGGATGCAGGTCCTACAAACCATTGGATGGCTCCTGATAAAGCATATGAAATGTTATATAAAATTGCTGCCGGCGCTTACGAGGGCAGAACAATGTATATCATTCCTTACTCAATGGGTCCTGTCGGCTCACCGCTTGCAAAAATCGGTATCGAAATTACAGACTCTATCTATGTAGTTCTTAATATGAACATTATGACCAGAGTAGGTAAGAAGGTTCTCGATGTTCTCGGCGACAGCAATGACTGGGTAAGAGGCATGCACTGCAAGTGTAATGTTGACCCTGAAAACAGATGGATTGTTCAGTTCCCTGAGGATAACACAATCATCTCTGTAAACTCCGCATACGGCGGAAATGTACTTCTCGGTAAGAAGTGCTTTGCTCTTCGTATCGCATCTTATCTCGGCAAGAACGAGGGTTGGCAGGCAGAGCATATGCTCATCCTCGGTCTCCAAAAGCCAAACGGAGAAATTAAGTACATCTGCGCAGCGTTCCCGTCAGCTTGCGGTAAGACCAACCTTGCTATGCTTATCCCTCCGGAGGGTTATCTCAGAAAGGGCTACAAGGTTTGGACTGTCGGCGACGATATTGCTTGGATTAAGAAGGGCAAGGACGGCAGACTTTATGCCATCAACCCTGAAAACGGCTTCTTCGGCGTTGCTCCGGGTACAAATATGAAGTCTAACCCGAACGCACTTAAGTCAACCATGAAGGGCACAATCTTTACAAACGTTGCTCATAATCTTGATAATAACACTGTTTGGTGGGAAGGTCTCGATAAGAATCCTCCGACAAACGCAGTCGACTGGAAGGGCAATCCGTGGAACGGTCAAACTTCTACAGAAAAGGGTGCTCATCCAAACTCAAGATTTACTGCTCCTACAGCTAACTGCCCATGCCTTTCTTCAGAATTTGAGAACCCGAACGGTGTTCCGATTTCTGCATTCGTATTCGGCGGCCGTAGAGAGAAACTTACTCCTCTCGTATATCAGTCAAAGAGCTGGAACAACGGTGTATTCGTAGGTTCAATTATGGGCTCTGAGACAACAGCAGCTGCAACAGGTGCTGTCGGCGTAATTCGTCGTGATCCTATGGCTATGCTTCCGTTCTGCGGTTACAATATGGGTGACTACTGGAAGCACTGGATTGAAATCGGCGAGACTCTCGACGAGGATAAGGCTCCTAAAATCTTTAATGTTAACTGGTTCCGTAAGGACGAGGACGGCAACTTCCTGTGGCCGGGATTCGGTGATAACCTTCGTGTTCTTGACTGGATTATCGACCGTTGCGAGGGCAAGGTAGACGCTCAGGAAACTGCTATCGGCTATCTTCCTTATGCTAAGGATATTAACCTTGAAGGTCTTGATATGACTGAAGAAGATCTTGATAAGATTCTCGATGTTGATAAGGACGCTTGGAACGAGGAACTCAAGGGTGTTGACGAACTTTATGCTAAGTTCGGCGATAAACTTCCTAAGGAACTCGCAGACGAACTTGCTTCCGTTAAGGACGCACTTAATAAGTAATTAAGTAAAGTTTATAAAATAAAAAATCTCGGTACTTTCATCTGAAGGTATCGAGGTTTTTTATTCATTAAAAGTATTGATTTGATTATTTTACCGTTCTAAACAGTGCATAATCCTCGCTTTCAAAAACGAGGGTATAGTCGTCGTTATTTGAAATTTGGGAATAAAGCGGAGCTTCGGTATTCAGGTCAACTATCGCATAGTTAAAATCGTACTTATCAAATACCTGTTTGAAATATACATTTCCTGTTTTTACATCAAAGTATTCCGTGAGGTAATCAAAGTCATTGTTCGCTTCTTCAACGAACGAGTCGGCTCTCTGGTCAATGTAGGTTTTGTATCCCTTGAATTCAAGATAGCCGCCGGAATTAAAGCCGTTAAACAGTCGCAGTTCGTCTACCGGATTTTCTTTTATATCTGCATCCATTGCGTAAATAACTTCGTCAAGGCTCTCGTTTGCGCCTCCTTCTTTTACAAACTCGTTTACGTCAATTCCGAATCCGACAAATGAGTAAATAAGTATTCCGAAAACCAAAACACATATAAGCGTTACCAAAAGCGGAACATTGTTTTTCTCGTCCTTTTTCGGCTTTGCCTTAGCCTTTTCGTTCATTTTTATAATATAGCCGATAATATCAATATCGTTGAGATAATATATTACGGCAGGTACTGCGGCAATCATAAAGTATGCGCCCAGTTTTCTGTATACCATCATCATTGCACCTGTTCCTATGGAAAGGAGCACAAATCTCGGCGTCGTTTTTCCGCTCTTGTGAATAAGATAGCAGGCGATAATCAACACGGGAATTATAAACATGAATAAGTCGCCGGGGCTCTTAGACAAAACTACGGGCTTTAACTCGTTGATTGAACTGTTTACCTTGTCGCCGATAGAGGTGGTAAAAATAAATGACAGTCCCTTTATTCCGTAGGGAGTAATCATTCCGCAGGGTATCATAATTAACGCCGTGATTATCAGCGGCAATATTTTACAGCAGGAAACGGATTTGCCTTTTATCTTTATCGGCAGAGCGTTTGCAAGATACGGCAGAAGAAATATAAAAAGCATCGTCCACATTGAAGCGTGCAGATTTACAACAGCCACGGACAGTATCGGCAGTGCGATAAGGTGCTTTATTTTGCCGTCTTTTATATATTTTTCAAGGCAGATGAGTTCAATTAAAATTATGCAGTAAGTGAACACTTGCGGTCTTGTTACAAAAAATGATGACATAGACGCACACGTGAGCAAACTTGCAATAGATGAACGAATCGAATTGTTTGTCATCATCATACACAGTTTATACATCAAACCTGCGAAAACGAGCATGGCAAGCATTACGATTAACAGCGGACCGATAACCCCAAATAAGTCATATGCCTTGTAATAAATTATATCGGACAGCCACTGCTGAACGACCAAATCCATATTGCTGTGGATTGTCAAAAAATCCTTTGTCGGTATGCCGTTTTTGCATATGTATTCGCCGGTTTTGATTATCCAATATGTATCGTTATCAAGCGAGGTCTTAACCCATAGCACCGATAAAAAGGGAACAAAGGGAATCAGCCTCAGCGCAAGGCGTATCCACTTGTTCTCTGTTATTTCTTTAGGTAATCTCTTATCCATAATTCCTCCGTTGTTTTTTACATAATATATATTGATTATATCTTATGTTTTGTGAAAAATCAATAAGAGTATGCACATGTAATAAAAATATAATAATAATTATTATCTCTTGCACATTTTATTATTATTTGATACAATATAACGGAGAACAAATAAAGGAGTTAGTGATATGGATTTATCATCTAAAAAAGAGCTTGAGATATATGCCGTAAAAATCCGTATGGGCATAATTGAGGGCACTTATAATGCAAAAGCCGGACATCCGGGCGGCTCTCTTTCGTCGGCTGACCTTTTCGCTTATCTCTATGATAAGGAAATGAGATACAGAGCCGATGAACCGAAATGGGAGGACAGAGACAGATTTGTTCTTTCAAAGGGTCACTGTGCACCGGGTCTTTATGCGGCGTTGGCTTATAAAGGATTTTTCCCGGTAGAGGATCTTAAGACGCTTCGCCATATCGGCAGCTATCTTCAGGGTCACCCTAATATGAATACCGTTCCCGGAATCGATATGAGCACAGGCTCTCTCGGTCAGGGCGTAAGCGTTGCCGCAGGTATGGCTAAAGCGGCAAAGTATATGAATAAGGATATTAATGTTTACACTCTTCTCGGCGACGGCGAGATAGAAGAGGGTCAGGTTTGGGAAGCATTTATGTTTGCCAAGCAGTACAATCTTGATAATCTTTGTGTAATCATCGACTGTAACGGACTTCAGATTGACGGCCCTTGCAGTGAGGTTATGTCAGCTGAACCTATTGATGAAAAACTTAAAGCTTTTGGCTTTGATTATACAGTAATCGACGGAAATGATTTTGACGCTATCGAGAGTGCTTTTGATAAGTTCCATAAGTCCGATAAGCCGTTTGCAATTATAATGAAAACAGTTAAGGGCAAGGGCGTGTCATATATGGAAAACCAGGTAGGCTGGCACGGAAAAGCACCTAACGAGGAAGAATATAACATAGCTATGGCGGAACTTGGCGCCGTACTTAAGGAATTGGAGGCGTAATAATGAGCGAGGTTAAATGTATTGCTACCCGTGACAGTTACGGAAATGCACTTAAGGAACTTGCTGCTGAGGGAGCGGATAAACTCGTTGTTCTTGACGCAGATCTTTCGGCAGCCACAAAGACCGGTATTTTTAAGAAAGAATATCCAAACCAACATTTTAACTGCGGTATCGCAGAGGCAAATATGATGTGCGTTGCAGCAGGTATGAGCACTATGGGACTTGTTCCGTTTGCTTCATCGTTTGCAATGTTTGCCGCAGGCAGAGCCTTTGAACAGGTTAGAAATTCAATCGGCTATCCGCATCTTAATGTTAAAATCGGAGCAACTCATGCCGGAATCAGCGTAGGCGAGGACGGCGCAAGCCATCAGTGCTGTGAAGATTTCGCACTTATGCGTTCTATCCCGGGTATGGTTGTTATATGTCCGGCTGATGATGTCGAGGCTCGTCAGGCAGTTAAGGCGGCGTATAATTATGAGGGCCCCGTGTATCTCAGATTCGGCAGACTTGCCGTTCCGGTATTTCACGATGATAATTATAAGTTTGAAATCGGTAAGGGCGAACTCGTAAAAGAGGGCAAGGATGTTACGATTATAGCAAACGGTCTTATGGTGGCAGAGGCTATCGAGTCGGCAAAGACACTTGCAGAGCAGGGAATAGACGCAGAAGTTATTAATATCGCAACTATTAAGCCTCTTGATGAGGAACTTGTAATCGCTTCCGCACAAAAGACAGGCAAGGTTGTAACCGTTGAAGAGCATAATATTATAGGCGGCCTCGGCGAGGCAGTTTGCTCGTGCCTCAGTGAAAAGTGCCCGACTTCCGTTAAGAGAATCGGCGTAAATGATGTGTTCGGCCACAGCGGACCGGCTAAAGATTTGTTAAAGCAGTTCGGTCTTTCCGCCGAAAATATCACTAAGACAGTGCTTGAATTCGTAAAATAGTACAGTATATGTTATAGGTAAATAAAAATATTGATAAATATTTCACAAATTATGATTTTTTATTGATTTATCATATATTTTGCTATATAATATATTCGTTAAAAATTCAAAAAGGAGAATTGAAATGGAAGCATTAAATAAAAAAACTATCGAAGATATTGATGTTAAGGGCAAAAGAGTTCTTGCCCGTTGCGATTTTAATGTACCGCTTAAGGACGGAGAAATTACCAACGATAAGAGAATCGTTGCAGCTCTTCCGACCATTAAGTATCTTATGGAGCATGGCGCAAAGGTTATTCTTTGCTCACATCTCGGCAGACCTAAGGGAGAATATAAGCCGGAGTTCAGCCTTGCTCCCGTTGCAAAGAAACTTTCAGAGTATCTCGGCGTTGAAGTTAAACTTGCAGAGGATCCTGAGGTTGTAGGTGAAAATGCAAAGAAACTTGCAGCAGAACTTAAGGACGGCGAGGTTATGCTTCTTGAGAATGTTCGTTTCAGAGCTGAGGAAACAAAGAACGAGGAGAACTTCTCCAAGGAACTTGCTTCTCTTGCAGATATTTTCGTAAACGATGCATTCGGCACAGCACACAGAGCACACTGCTCAACTACCGGTGTTGCTGCATATCTTCCCGCTGTTTGCGGCTTTCTTATCCAAAAGGAAATTAAGTTTATGGGTGGTGCACTTGCTAACCCGAAGAGACCTCTCGTTGCCATTCTCGGCGGTGCAAAGGTGTCGGATAAAATCGGCGTAATTTCAAACCTTATCGATAAGTGTGACACTATCATTATCGGCGGCGGTATGGCTTATACATTTATGAAGTATCTCGGCCACTCAATCGGTACTTCTCTTCTTGAGGCTGATTGGATTGAAAAGGCAGGCGAGATGATGGCTGACGCTAAGGCTAAGGGTGTTAACTTCCTTATACCGGTTGATAATAAGGTAGGTAAGGAATATGATGAAAATACCGAATCCAAAATCGTAAGTTCCGACGAAATTCCCGACGGCTGGATGGGTCTTGACATCGGTCCTAAGTCGATGGAGGTTTTCTGTGACGCTATTAAGGGCGCAGGTACGGTAATTTGGAACGGTCCTATGGGTGTTTCCGAGTGGGATAACTTTGCAGCAGGTACAATCGCAGTTGCAAATGCGGTTGCAGAGTCGGGCGCAGTTTCAATCATCGGCGGCGGCGACAGCGTAGCAGCTGTTACAAAACTCGGCTTTGCAGATAAGATGAGCCATATCTCAACAGGCGGCGGTGCTTCTCTCGAATTCCTCGAGGGCAAGGAACTTCCGGGTATTGCGGCTCTTCAGGATAAAGACTAAAATTCTTTTATAAAAAAGAGGTAATATATTATGAATAAAGCAGTAAGAAAAGCAGTTATCGCAGGTAACTGGAAAATGAATAACACACCTGCTCAGACAACAGCTCTCATTAACGAAATGAAACCGCTCGTTGCTGACGCAGATTGCGAGGTTGTACTTTGCGTACCTTTCGTTGATGTTCCGGCAGCAGTTGAGGCAGCTAAGGGTTCAAATATTAAAATCGGTGCAGAGAATGTTCACTTTAAGGACAGCGGTGCTTTCACCGGTGAGGTAAGTGCGGATATGCTTCTTGAACTCGGCGTTGAGTATGTTGTAATCGGTCATAGTGAGAGAAGAACTTACTTCGGCGAAACCGATCAGACAGTTAATCTTCGTACCCTTAAGGCTCTCGAAAAGGGACTTAAACCAATCATTTGTGTCGGTGAAACTCTTGAGCAGAGAGAACTTGGTTATACAGAGACTCTTCTTAAGTTCCAAACAAAGATGGCTCTTACAAATGTAACTGCCGAGCAACTTAAAAATGTTATTATCGCTTACGAGCCTGTTTGGGCTATCGGTACAGGCGTTACCGCTACCGCAGACCAGGCAGACGAGGGTAACGGCTATGTTCGTGCCGCTATCGCAGAGGCTTACGGCGACGAGGCTGCACAGGGTGTTACAATTCAGTACGGTGGCTCAATGAACGCAGGCAATGCAGATGAACTTACATCAAAGGAGAATGTAGACGGCGGTCTTATCGGCGGTGCTTCTCTTAAGGCTCACGACTTCTCTGTAATCGTTAAAGCAGCATCTAAATAATTAAAATTTAAGCGTGTGGATTTATCTGCACGCTATTTTAGAATACTAATATAAGTATGTGGCATTCAAGAAGTAGGCTGAATTTCGTTTTCTTGCGAAAGAAGATGTATGTTGATACCTCGACTGAGCAAAAAACGAAAAATGCTTTGCCGACTTTGTAAAATAAAAATATGCTAAGCGTGGTAAAGCCTGCTTATCGGATGCCAAAGGAGAATTAAAATGAAAAAAACTAATGTTCTATGCATAATGGATGGCTTCGGCCATAATAAAAATGACTACGGTAACGCTGTTGCCGCAGCAAAAAAGCCTAACATTGATATGCTTATGTCAAAGTACCCTTATACCTATATCGGTGCATCGGGTCTTAGTGTAGGACTTCCCGACGGTCAGATGGGTAACTCCGAGGTAGGTCATACAAATATGGGCGCAGGCAGAGTTGTTTATCAGGAACTTACCCGTATAACAAAGGCTATCGAAGACGGTGAATTTTTTGAAAATGAGGCTCTTGTCTCTGCTGTTAAAAAATCTGTGGAATCGGGTAATGCTCTTCACATTATGGGTCTTTTGTCCGACGGCGGCGTTCATTCGCATATCAATCATATTTTTGCTCTTGTCGAACTTGCAAAGAAACTCGGTCAAAATAAGGTTTATCTTCATTGCATCATGGACGGCAGAGATGTTCCTCCTACTTCCGGTAAGGATTATGTTGCCGAGGCTCAGGCAAAGATGAACGAAATCGGTGTCGGTAAGGTTGCAACCATTGTCGGCAGATATTACGCTATGGATAGAGATAATAACTGGGATAGAGTTAAAAAGGCTTACGATGCTTTGGTTTTCGGCGAGGGTGTTCAAAATACAGACCCTGTCGCTGCTGTCGAAAAGAGTTATGAAACCGTAGACGGCGACGGAAAGAATCTTACCGATGAGTTCATTCTTCCGACCGTTACACTTGAAAATGAGGGCAGAATTTCCGAGGGCGACTCCGTTGTGTTCTGTAACTTCCGCCCCGATAGAGCCAGAGAAATTACCCGTACTTTAGTTGACCCCGATTTTAAGGGCTTTGACAGAAAGTATTTCCCTGTAAATTATGTTTGTATGACTCAGTATGACGCTACTATGCCTAATGTTGATGTTGCGTTTAAGCCGCAGTCGCTTAAAAATACTTTCGGCGAGTATCTTGCTAATAACGGTATGACCCAACTTCGTATCGCCGAAACCGAGAAATATGCTCATGTAACTTTCTTCTTCAACGGCGGCGTTGAGGCTGTAAACGAGGGCGAGGACAGAATCCTTGTTCCGTCTCCAAAGGTTGCGACTTATGACCTTAAACCCGAAATGTCCGCTTATGAGGTAAGCGAAAAACTTAATGCCGCAGTTCGTTCCGGTAAGTATGATGTTGTTATCGTAAACTTTGCAAACTGCGATATGGTAGGCCATACAGGCGTGTTTGATGCCGCAGTAAAGGCTGTTCAGGCTGTTGATGAATGTGTCGGCTCTCTCTATCAGGCTGTGCTTGATAACGGCGGTACTCTTTTTGTAACCGCAGACCACGGTAACGCAGACCAGATGAAAGAACCCGACGGCTCACCGTTCACCGCTCATACTACTAATGAAGTTCCGTTTATAGTATGTAATTGCGGCGATGTTAAACTTATGGACGGCGGTAAACTTTCAGATATAGTTCCTACTATGCTCGATGTTATGCATATGCCTCAGCCCGAGGAAATGACAGGCCATTCATTGATTATTAAATAATATAACGCCTCCCTTAAAAGGGGAGGCGTTGTTTTTAAGCGAACACAGTTCACCTTTTACATACTGGCACTTAAAAAGAAATAACCGCCCAATGTCTTAGAAACTTGAGCGGTTGTTTCATCAATCTATCTAGACACGGTCTAACCGTCTATCGGTAAGCTCCTTATCTATTTTTTTGTAATCAAATAATAATGATTTGTCAATATCTATCGTCAGCAAGATTTTAACGCCTCCCTTAAAAGGGGAGGCGTTGTTTTTCTGTTGCCCACTTTCTCTTTTGTTAATTTTGCACAAGTCTGTCATAAAATTGTAACTTGATTTGTTAACAAAAAATTAATTTTGCTCTTGAAAAAAGGTTTAATATATGTTATCATATTTCGGTAAATACGGGTGTATTGCGTCAATTTGTCCGAGAACTCTCTCGGCGTGTAAGAGTTTTGCTCTTGGTCAGGCATGATAAATCATTTTGTTCGGTTGCACCGCTTACATATTCCTTATTTCTATATTTTGGGGAAAATATTTTTATGGAGGAAATTTAGATGAAAAAAATGTTTAAGAAATCTATCGCAATGCTTATTGCAGTTCTTATGGTTATTTCGGCTATGCCATTCACAGCTATAACTGCATTTGCGGCTGATTCTACTGAAAAAGCATATGTTAAGCAGCACATCAATGCATTTGATGGCTATACTGGTATTTCAAAGTATACCTACAACGGCAAAGACCTTTCAAACGGCTATTCATCATATTATTCAAATGTTTTGTATGATGACGGTGTTTTCACTGATAGTGATTATGTGACACAAAATGATGTTAAAGGTAAAATTTTCATTAATAATAATGTAGTTTTAATGTATGATGGTGTTAATGAAACTATTTTACCTGTTGTTCTTAGTATTGGCTCAAATGATAAGTATAGGTGTGCTGACTTTGTTGATTATAGAGCCGATAGTAATTGGACATTCAAAGAAGAATGGCAAGGTAAATCTACAAATGATTGGTCGGCATGGCCAACTGCTAGCGATGCTACAATAAGAATAACCTATGATTCTAATTCAAATCTTTTCTTGGATAAAAACACATACTATATGAGAAACAAGTTGTATTATAATGGTACAGGCGATACAACTAAGTATTATGATGATTATTCAAAGAACAATAACCAACTAAAAATTAATATGAGCCATCACAGTAATTATTGGAGTGACAATAAAATTGTAAGATATACAGATATTACTGACCGTGATGCTAATATTTATGTACTTAACTACAAGCCTATCAAGCAGGCTATTACAACTATGAAGGCTGTTTATAATAGCATTCAGGCTACTGGCGAAGAAAATTATTGCCCTGATTCTCTTGAAGCGTTCTATCAGGCTGCATATCAGATTATGGCATTCAACCCTAATGATTATGTATATCAGTCAGGTGTTGAAGGTAAGGTTAAAGAGGCTGCCGGTAAGATTAGTGATCTCGTGACATATTCTGTACCAAAGGCAACAACAGACCCTACAAGACATACATTAATTGATATTCCGGGAAAAGACGCAACTTGCGGCGAAACAGGTTTAACTGTAGGCAAGAAGTGTTCTCGTTGTGGTACAGTCACAGTAGCACAGACCGAAATCCCTGCAACAGGCAATCATACATATGGTAAAGCAGAATATGTTAATGAAACTCAGCACAAGTATGTTTGCTCGGTATGTGGCAACGTAAAAACCGAAGACCATAACTTTGTTGACGGTAAGTGCACAGAGTGCGATTATGTGCGACTTGATTTGAGTACGTACAATGCGGCTATAACCGAGGCTGACGCTATTATTGCTAATAGCGATGGAAAGTATACTGCTGACTCAGTAAATGCTTATAAGGCGGCTGTTGACACTGCAAAAGCAAAGACTTACAGCTCACAAAAAGAAATTGATGCTATAATTTCTGAGATTCAGTCTGCTCAGACTCTTTTACAAAAGGCACGTGTTACAATTACCTTTGTTGTAGAAAAAGAGGACGGCTCAGGCACAATTACAGAAACATCGATACCTGCTGACTGGGGTCAGACAGTACCTCTTGATACAAAGAGCAATTATGTATCAAAGTGGACAATTGACGTAAATGGCGTAACCTCTAAGATGGATTCTAATGCTACGGCTATCGACCATGTTGCAACAGAGAACGCAACAATCAAAGCTTATGTAACTGACGAACAGCCTGATACAAAGTATTCTAAGGTTACTTTCCTTGGTAAGAACAGTGCAGTTGTAGGTGTTTACTATGTTGAATCAGGTAAGACTGTTGCTACAACCGATTTGATGAAAAAGGCTCCTGAAGTACCTTTCTATGACGCAAGCGGTTGGGATAGGGATACTATAGTTGCTGACGGTTCTGACTTTACTGTTAAAGCAACATATACCGCTAAGGCTGTTAACGAGAACAAGTGTAATGTTCATTTTAACGGAACTGACAAGCAGTATGCATATGACAGTTATGTATATCTCTTCAATGCAGACAAGAGCAAGAAGTATGCTATGTATGCCGACGCAGAGGGTAACGAGCTTATCACATATCTTGGTGGCGTAGACTTCTCTGTTCCTCGTCGTGACGATATTTATATTAAAGAAGTTAATGCTAATGAAATGAAAGCAACAATTGGCTTTTCCGGTTCTTATCAGCAGGGATTAAAGTCATCATTCAATGTTAAGTTCTGGCTTCCCGAGGATGCAACCCTTATCGAAACAGGCGTTGATTTGGTTGCAAAGTTCCCTAACGGAACAGTAAAGAGCGCTCACGACAGAGCTACAAAATTCAGCGAGCGTAACGAGTATACATACTCCGCTGAGTTTAGCGACAGCAAAAAGACAATCGAGTTCAAGCCGTATCTCACATATGAGAAGAATGGCAAAACAACAACAGTTTACGGTACTTCACAGACCGTAGAGTATTAATTGAGGGAGGATAATATAATGGCAAAGTTTGAATCACCCGAGATTAATGTAGTGTTGTTCTCGGATTCAGAGGTTATTACCACATCGAGCGGCGGTTATTCCGACAACGATAACAACGGTAATCATACTGATTGGTCATACAATTCAGTTACCGGCGGCGCCGACGGCGATTTCCCGCTCTAATTAAAAAAATTCAGCTCCTCACCCGAGGAGCTGTTTTTTTATTTTCCTTATCAAGGGAGGTGGCACACCATAAGGTGTTACGGAGGGATTTGCCTCCGTCCGAACCTACGTTTATACTTGACACTAATGTTCAATTATTATATAATTGTTATCGGATAAGGAAAACTACCAAAAACGGTAGGCGGTTAATAATGCCCTCAAATGGGGGTGTTGCCCATGGAACAATTTGCATATATAATACTCGTATTAGTATTTGCAACCGGTTACATATTGGCTCTTAAAAAGAAATAACCGCCCGAAGCCTAGTTAACTTGAGCGGTTGTTTCTTACAACTATTCTTGATAAGAGGGCTAACCGTCTATCGGCAAGCTCCTTATCTACTTTTATTATAGTCAAATAATATTGATTTGTCAACACCTATCGTAAGCAAGATTTTAATGCCTTCCTTAAAAAGGGCGGCATAATTTTTAGAAGAAGGCAATTCGAGTCTGTTAACATAGCATTAATAATATCAAATTAAAATTTCCTATTGCAATATTGAACTCTATGTTGTAAAATTAAAGAAAAAGGGGTTTTATTATGTCACAGGTTTATACTCTCACATCACCGAGAAACGAGAATGTTTTTATTCATGTTATGCCGGGTCATTTTATTTCGGCTAACAATCATATTAACTATTATGTCGGAACATCGGACATTAAGCACAATATCAGGGTTTCGTCCGATGCGGCAAAACTTATGGCAGAATATTATATTAAAAACAACATTGATGTAGACACCGTGCTTTGCCTTTACGAAACTCAGGCACTCGGCGCTTACCTTGCAGAGCAACTTGCAGCGCCCACCATGCTCTCTCCGAATCCCGACAGCACCGTTTATGTTGTCGGAAGCGAATATGATGCAGCCGGAAATCTCATCTTCCGTGATAATCTTCGCCGAATGATTTATGGCAAGAACGTACTTATTCTTATCTCTTGTATCACCTCAGGTCGAACCGTTGAGCGTGCTACCCAGAGCGTAAAGTATTACGGCGGAAAGGTTGCAGGCATTTCCTCGGCATTTTCCATGCAGAGCAAAATTAACGGCGTGCCGGTTGACACACTGTTTTCTACTTCTGATATTCCGGGCTATATCTCATATCCCTCTCACGATTGTCCGCTGTGCCAAAAGGGAGTTGCGGTTGATGCAATAAGCAACGGCTACGGATATTCAAAGATATAGTATTGACAAATTATAATTTTTTGTTATAATATATTTACTGAAAATTAAACAGTACCCTTAAAGACTGCGAAGCAGAAAAAGACCTTATGTCGGCGTCAGAGAGTCGGTGGACGGTGTGAACCGACGGAAGATATATGGTGTATAACTCCCTGCCGAGTCGCCGTACCGAATAGAAATTAATAGGTGCGAGCCGTGTAACTGCGTTATCGGTTGAGACATTGATAGATGTCAAAGGGCGGCATTTGCTGCTGAAATAGGGTGGTACCGCGTATATTACGCCCCTATACTTAACAGGTGTAGGGGATTTTTTATGTCCTTTGCACACATTGAAAGGAGAACTTAAAATGAACGAAGGTTACAAAAAGTATGTCGGCTTCAAGCCGATTGACATTCCGGACAGGCAGTGGCCGAACAAGCAGATCACAAAGGCGCCGATTTGGTGCAGCGTTGACCTCAGAGACGGCAATCAGGCGCTCGTTGACCCGATGAATTTGGAAGAAAAACTCGAATTTTTTAAGACGATTATCGATGTCGGAATTAAGGAAATCGAGGTAGGTTTCCCGTCTGCGAGTGAGACAGAATACGAGATTTTGAGAACACTTATTGACGGCGGATATATCCCCGATGATGTTACGATTCAGGTTTTGGTGCAGGCGAGAGAGCACCTTATCAAAAAGACCTTTGAGGCTATTGACGGCGCTAAAAATGTTATCGTGCATTTTTATAATTCAACCTCGACTCTTCAAAGAAAGGTTGTATTTAAGACCGATATGGACGGCGTAATCGACATTGCCGTTAACGGCGCAAAGTTGATTTATGAGCTTACCGAGCAAGAGAAAAAGCGTAATCCCGATATGAATATTCGCTTTGAATATTCTCCCGAGTCATTCACAGGCACCGAGATGGACAACGCTGTTGAAATTTGTCGCAGAGTTATGGAGGAACTCCATATCACAAAGGAAAATCCGATTATACTCAACCTGCCGTCAACCGTTGAAGGTTCTACCCCTAACGGCTATGCAGACCAGATAGAATATTTCTGCCGTCATTTGCCGAACAGAGAAAATGCGATTATTTCGCTTCATCCTCACAATGACAGGGGCACGGGCGTTGCCGCCGCAGAACTCGGACTTCTTGCAGGCGCAGATAGAATTGAGGGAACTCTTTTCGGAAACGGCGAGCGTACGGGCAATGTTGACTTGGTTACGCTTGCGCTTAATATGTGGACTCAGGGCGTCGATCCGAAACTTGATTTCCATAACATTAACGATATTAAAGAAGTTTACGAGCGTTGCACAAAGATGAGTGTTCCGCCTCGTCAGCCGTATGCAGGCGAACTTGTGTTTACCGCATTTTCGGGCTCACACCAGGATGCTATTAATAAGGGCAAGATTTATATGGACGAGAGCCGCTCCGACTTGTGGGAAGTACCGTATTTGCCTATCGACCCGGCAGATGTCGGCAGAGAATACGAGCCGATTATTCGTATTAATTCTCAGTCGGGCAAGGGCGGCACGGCATTTATTCTTGCAAACAACTATGGCATTAAGATGCCTAAGGCTATGCATCCCGAATTCGGTGCAGTGGTTCAAAAAGCATGCGATGAGAAGGGCAAGGAACTTACTGCCGACGAAATTTTTGACTTGTTCCAAAAGGAATACAGAAATGTAAACGGTCCTTACAGACTTGCCAACTATAAAATTACTGAGGAGAAAAACGAGGAAGAGTACCTTACAAAGGTTCATTTCAGCGGCACTCTTAAGTACAAGGATAATGAACCTGTAGTCATTGAGGGCGTTGGCAACGGCCCTGTTGCGGCATTCTGTGACGCTATGAACAAGACTCCGCTCAGGGAATATCAGTTTATTGATTACGATGAGCATGCTATCTCTGTCGGCTCGGATTCAAAGGCTATCAGTTACATTCATCTTAAAACGCCGCAGGGCAAGGATATATTCGGTATCGGCGTAAGCCATAATATCGGCTACGCTTGTATGAAAGGTATCATCTGTGCTATTAACCGTGACCAAAAGGACACAATGCGTGACGATACAATGCCGGGCATATTTGATGTTTGCTAATGGAGGAAAATATGAAGAATTATAAAATTACTGTATTAAAGGGTGACGGAATCGGACCCGAAATAGTTGACGAATGTATTAAGGTTTTGGACAAGGCGGGGGAAAAGTTCGGTTTCAAATTTGATTATAACTATCAACTCCTCGGCGGTTGTGCCATTGATGCAACGGGCGTTCCTTATCCCGAAGAAACCGCAAAGGCTTGCAAGGCGAGCGACGCAGTGCTTCTCGGTGCAGTAGGCGGACCAAAGTGGGACAGTCAGCCGGGTAACAACAGACCCGAAAAGGGACTTCTTGCAATTCGTGAGGATTTGGGTCTTTTTGCAAATCTTCGCCCGGCAAAGATTTTTGAACCGCTTAAGAGTGCTTCTCCGATTAAAGAGGAGATTATAGGCGATGGCTTGGATATTCTTATCGTGCGTGAACTTACAGGCGGTATATATTTCGGCGACCGTGGAACATATGAGAAAAACGGAGTTGTCGGCGCATACGATACAGAGAGATATACATATCCCGAGATTAAGCGTATTGTTAAAGCAGGATTTGAGTATGCTATGAAAAGGGAAAAGAGACTTACTTGCGTTGATAAGGCTAATGTGCTCGACTCCTCAAGACTTTGGAGAAAGATTATGGAGGAGACGGCAAAGGATTATCCCGAGGTTGAGGTTTCTTATATGTATGTTGATAACTGTGCTATGCAACTTGTGCGTAATCCTAATCAGTTTGACACTATTGTTACATCAAATATTTTCGGCGATATTCTTTCCGACGAGGCTTCTATGATTAGCGGTTCAATCGGTATGCTTGCTTCCGCTTCTCTTGCAGAGGGAACCTTCGGACTCTATGAGCCTATTCACGGCTCCGCTCCGGATATCGCAGGTCAGGGCAAGGCTAATCCGCTTGCAACTATTCTTTCGGGTGCAATGATGCTCCGCTATACTTTTGGCGAAAGCGAGGCGGCAGACGCCATAGAAAAGGCTGTTGATGTTGCTCTTACTAAGGTGAGAACTCCCGATATTTACGAGGACGGCTTTGAGGCTGTAAATACTCAGCAGATGGGCGATACGGTAGCGTCTCTGCTGTAAAATAAACTAAATAACATAAAAAACTCACTCTTTCCGCTTATTGGATTGAGTGAGTTTTTGTTATGCGTGTTAATTTTTTCTTAGTTTCTTTTCGATTCGTATTGCGGTCGGCGTTATCGCAAGACCTGCCTGCGAGGTTTCTCTCAGACATGTAGGTATTGAGCAGCCTATCGAGTACATAGAGTCGATTACCTCGTCAATCGGTATTACGCTTTTTATCCCCGACAGTGCCATTTGCGCTGCGACTGCGGCATTCGTTGCTCCTGCCGCATTTCGCTTTATGCATGGCACTTCTACAAGTCCTGCAACCGGGTCGCATACAAGTCCCAGCATATTCTTCAGCGCAAGAGCGGCGGCGTTCGCTATGCAGTCGTTGCTGCCGCCCTCAAGATATGCGAGTGCTCCTGCCGCCATAGCCGATGCTGTGCCTATTTCTGCCTGGCATCCGCCCTGAGCACCGCTGATAGATGCGTTTTGCGCTATGACATTGCCGATTCCCGAGGCGGTGAATAATGCTTTAATCAGTTTGTCCTCGTCGGTACCGAATATATTTTCGTACGCTATAAGTACACCCGGGATAATACCGCAACTTCCTGCCGTAGGTGCGGCAACTATTCTCTTCATACATGCATTACTTTCCGCTGTCTTTACAGCATACTCAACTGCACTCGATAAAAAATCGCCGAGGAGATTTTTATCGTGTTTTTCGCTGTATTTTTCAGCAATTCGCCTGCACCGCCTGCCATTTTGCCCGAGGATACTGCATCTTTGTCATATTCGGCGACCGTTTGTTTCATAACCGAATACATTTTTTTCATATCCTCAAAGGTTTCTTTTTTTGACAAAAGCGTTTCACTGACCTGCTCGTTTAATACGACCTGCCAAATTTCGCATTTTTCCTTTTTGCATATATTCAAAATTTCTTTTACAGAATTGTACGGCATGTTTATTCCTTCTTATTTTCCGAGATATGACACCTTCATTATTCCGTCTAAATCTCTGATGTCATTTAATGTCTTGTCCTCTATTTCTTGGTCGCATTCCGCTATGAGTACGGAATTTTTGCCTCTCGACGCTCTGTATAGATGCATCTGTGCTATGTTGATTTTCGCCTCAAACAGTACTTTTGATACTTTTGCAACCATTCCCGGAACATCCATATTGCTTGCAATCAGGGTAGGGTAGTCTCCTGAAATATTTGCGGGCAGTCCGTCAATCTGTGCTATGTTTATGATTGAGCCGCCGAGAGATTCTCCGATTACCTCCAGTTCCTTGCCGCTTTCGCCTGTAAGTTTCAGCAATACGGAGTTCGGGTGAGCCTCTTTCAGTTTTGCTTCGCCTATTGTAAATTTAAGTCCCTGAGCCCTTGCGATTTCAAACGAATCGGGAATTCTCGCATCGTCGGGTGTCATTCCGAGCAGTCCCGCAACTATTGCCTGCGGAGTTCCGTGTCCCTTTCCCGTGAGCAAAAATGAGCCGTAAAGCTCAATGTCTGCAGTCACTATTTTTTCGCCCATCAGTTTGCGGCAGACATAGCCTATTCTTACTGCTCCTGCGGTGTGCGAACTCGATGGTCCGACCATAACGGGTCCGAGTATTTCAAATATATTCATATGATTTCTCCCGACAAATATAAAGGCGGCGGTACGAAAGCACCGTCGCTCTTTATTATCATAATACATATTCGGTCAATTTTCAATACCTATTTGTCAGACTTCTTCTTTTCTCTGAGTCCCTTGAAAAAATCGGAGAGCATCTTTCTTGCCTCATCTTGCATAACACCCGAAACTATCTCGGGTTTATGGTTATAGGGGAGAGAATTAAAGTCAACTACTGAACCGAAACTGCCCGCTTTTAGGTCGCTTGCTCCGTAATAAACGGTTTTAATCCTTGAATTTATTATCGCACCGGCACACATGGGACACGGCTCAAGCGTTACATACATATCGCACTCCCATAGCCTCCAGCCACCGAGCGTTTTGCAGGCATTGTCTATCGCTTCTATCTCTGCGTGATAAAGCGCATTCTTGCCGTATTCCCGTCTGTTTCGCCCGGTGCCGACAATTTCGTCGCCTTTCACTATTATCGCACCTACCGGAACTTCTCCCTCTGCGGCGCTAATCTTTGCGAGTCCGAGCGCTTTTTGCATGAACTGAATTTGCATATCACACCTTTGTTACATACTGCGAGGTGAGATAAAGCAGTATTGCAAACGGCAGAGCCAGACCGGGAAGCACGCAAAGTACCTTTGTTCCAAAACTGTTGTCATACGGATTTTTTGGCTTTTTCTCGAATTTGAAAGATTTGGTTGAGGCGAGATAGATAAGCGCCGCAATTCCCAAAACACCCCAAATGTAGAATAAAATGCCTGTAACGGTTTCTCCCGCTTTCTCATTTGCGGCAAATTCTATTATCGTCTTTAGCACGGACATTCCGTTGTTTAATCCGTGAATGAGCATCGGGATAAATATGTTATTTGTTTTAATTGTGATATATGCCAGCATAATGCCGAGCGTAAAAGCAAAAACAAACTGTATAACATTTCCGTGCATCAAGCCGAAAATTATGCTGACAACGAATACTGCAAAGCCGTTTCCGTATTTTTTGAGCACGCCGAGCGTACAGCATCTTAGCGAAAATTCCTCGATAATCGCAGGGATAATCGCAGTGGAAATCACTATCATAACGCAGGTGATAATGTCCTGCGGACCGTCATATTCGCTCTGGCTCAGTTCATAGCCGAACAGATTTTTTGATATATTCATTATGGCACTTGTCATTATGTTTGCCAAGAGACAAAATGCCATACCGAGCGAAACCCAAGCCGCCGCTTTCAGTCCCGAAACCTTTTTGGTCGGAACAAGCGGAGCTACAAAGTTTTTCTTCAAAATTACCGCAAGCAGTGAAAACGGAACCAGCATGGAAAATAAATGCACAGCCACAACATTAAAGGCATATTGCATAAGGGGCGAGAATTCGTATGCGTCTTTGAGTCCGAGCATACTCAGCATTCCGACCGATATCGTTTGCAAAAGTAGGTATGCAATCAGCGTTGTTCCCAGCGCAATTCCTACCAAAAGCAGTTCCCTTTTTTGTTTTTTTCTCTCGCTTAAAACCTTTGCACGGTATATCATATACTGCTGTTGTTCGTATGCGTACTGATAATACTGCGGCGGCATTTGAGAGTTGAAATTATTTTGGTTGTTATTGTTCATTTAATAAGGTGTCCTTTGTATAATTTAGAGCGTTTTTGCTATTTCTTTTATGTAAGATTTAAGCTGCTCTTTAACTTCGGGATGATTCAGACCTACTTCTATGTTAGCCTGAAGTATTCCGAACTTGTTACCCATATCGTATCTTGTTCCGTCATAGTCTACTGCGATTACGCCGTCTCTTTTCGCTATGGCTTTCATAGCATCGGTAAGTTGCAATTCTCCGCCCGCACCCTTTGGCGTGTTTTCCAAAATGTCAAAGATGTCAGGGGTCAGGATAACTCTGCCGAGAATAGAGAAGTTTGATAAAATTTCCTCTTTTTTTGGCTTTTCAATCATATCGTTGCATATATAGTTGTTGCCCTCAAGGTGCTCTACTGCAAGCGAGCAGTATTTCATTACATTTTCCGTCGGCACTTCTTTGACGCCGACAGCACATTTTGAGTATTTGTTGTAAGCATCGATAAGCTGTTTCGTAACGGGATTTTCGCTGATGATTACATCGTCGCCGTACAGCACGGCAAACGGCTCGTCGCCTACAAATGACTTGGCGCATAATACGGCATGACCGAGTCCGCCGGTCTCTTTTTGCCTGAGAAAATATATGTTTCCGAATTTTGAGCATTGCTTAACGGAGTCCAAAATATCTTTTTTGTCCGCCTTGCCCTCAAGTTTTGTCTCCAGTTCAAAAGCATGGTCGAAGTGGTCCTCAATCGCTCCCTTTCCTCTGTTTGTGATGATGAGCACTTCCTCTATTCCGCTGTTGAATGCCTCCTCAACAATATACTGAATAGCCGGCTTGTCAACTATGTTGAGCATTTCCTTAGGTACTGCCTTTGATGCGGGCAATACCCTTGTGCCCAGTCCTGCTGCCGGAATTATCGCTTTTCTTATTTTTTTCATATTGTTTCTCCCGATAATTTATAAATAAGTTATAAGAATATAAATAATAAAATATGCCAAAAACGGTGCAAACAGAGTAACTCCGCCTTTGTTTGCAAGGTACATACGCCTCATTTGAGTTTGGTCGAGTTCTTTATCCTGACCAAAGAATAAAGCCGTTTGTGAAAAACTTGCACCCTCGTCAAGTTGTTGGGTTACCTTTTTGATAATATTTGCTACCGTGCCTTTATAGAAGTAATCTGCAAATATCGCTTCGATTATTCTAAGCACAAGCAGTATTCCCAAAATGATGTATACTATTTTTTGGGCGTTCATTGCGTCCGATGTCGTAAGCAATTTTTGTGCATCGGCTGTGCTTATTCCTGATGGGTTAGAGGCGTATTGCGTTACAAAATCCTGAACTGCCGATACGTATTTCGGTGCAAATTTTAATATGAACGCCTCTCCAGCAATTATGCTCGTCATTGCAAGGCTGAAGAAGGCAGCACCCTGTTTATACATTTTTCTAAACAGAAGATAGAACGAGCCGAAGAAAAATGCCGCCCAGTTCCAACCTGCTTTTTTCTTTGTCTCTGATTGTTTCTTAAATATCTGAATGAATCTTGAGATGTTCGTTCTCACCGTTGCGGCAATGTCCGCAATGTTGAGGCCGTCTATCGTGCCTTTCATCTTATAAAGACTTTCATCAACCTGAATCGTCGGAATTGAAAAGAAACCGCCGTCGGTGTTATCATTGTCGGTGCTTGCTTGTTTTTTCTCTTGCGCCTCTTTTTTAGCCTGAGCAACGAAATCGTCATCGGGAGAATAGTAATAGTCTCCGCTGTATTCGCCCTCAAAACTTTTGGCTGTTTCTTTTTGTTCTTCGGCTTTCTGCTTCTCTTTTTCGCTGTTAATAAAACCGTAGCCGCTTTTGTGCAGTCCTTGGTTTACGCAATGTCCTGTCAGTTTGTAGCATTCTCTGTGATGAGGTGTGCCGCATTCCGGGCAGACAACTATGTCGTCTCCGTCATTAAATTGCTTATTGCAGACGGGACATTTATATTTTTTATAATCCGGCATATATAGCCTCCTGATATTATTCTTCTTTTATTATACTTATATAATCATAAAAAATCAATTATTTAGTGAAGAATAAGTTAATAGTTTATAAATGTTTTTCTTTTATTTACGGTTTGCATTTTGAGCAGGGAGAGTAGCCGTTATTTATAAGGCTGTCTCTGTAACCTGTGTAGGTCTTTTTGTTTTCTGCTTTTATGCTCTTTGCGTCGGAGCAGGTTTCTTTGTGAAATTTTCTTGTGCTTGTGTTGACGATAAAGGTTTGCTTTTCATCATCGTTATCGTTCGTTGAATTGCTTTCGCCTATGTATTCGCTGTCGCCGGTCTGATAGTCTATTCTTATCTGCGGCTGAACATTGTAGCAATATACATTAAAGCATATGCCCACTCCGTTGTCTTCGACGCTCATTGCTTCTATTTGCACTCCCCGTGCGATAAGTTCGTCATCCTTGAATTTGGGCGTAACTCTGTATAGCACATGATTGCCTGAATTTTTTACATATTCCGCAACTTTTTCCTCAAACGGCAGCATACCTTCTACATTGAGGTATCTTGTGCCTGTAATCAGGTTGCGCTCGTTTGCGTTTTCCGCAGTAAGTTGATAGCCGATTAAATGACAGCGGTTGTAAAGATATTTTCCGTCTACGCAGTCGTATTTAACCGTGTGCCAGCCCGTAGGCTTAACAGAGCCGATTGCACCTCTCTCGTTTGTCGGCATAAGTTCCTTTGAGATATTCGCAAAGCAGACTGTGCATCGCCCGAGTTCATCCAAATCTCCGTAGGTTTCAAACGATTCGCTGTATTTGCTTACATCAAAATCGGGTTTGTTGCCGTTTATTTCAATGTAAGGCGATGAGGAGTATTCGGGTATTTCGTCTATCGTTATCGTCGACGAAGTGCTTTCTTTTGCGATGCTGAGATTTTCGCTTACCGCCGTGTATGCCGAGCAGGAGCACAGCATTAACACTGCAAGCAGAAGGCTTAGTATTTTTATGCCGTATTTTTTCATTTTCTTTTTATCCTTGGTTTGTATTATTTATATAATAGCATATGATTTGATTTATAGCAATTTTGATTTTTTGCTTTTTATTTCCGCAGTGATTACTATGCACCCCAGTATAAGCACCAGCGAAAAGCCGTAGCCCACACTGCTTATTTTCGGCGTGGCATACGCTATGTTGCCGAATACTTGCTCGGTCTCGGGGTGAAGCAAAGCATATGCTTTTCCCGGGAAAAAGGCAATAATCGCACCGACGCACCTGCTTAAAAACAGTTCGCCGTATTTCATACCGAATTCATTTACGATTCCCATAATTTGCATATGAATGCAAAGTCCCGAAAAGCACATAAAAAAGCACAGATAAGCAGGGGACAGGGCAGTGGTTTGACTGAATACTCCGTTTGTTATTTCAAAAAGCGGAAAATATATTGACGGTATCTTTATTATTTCGCAAACGGAAGAAAAAAATATAATGCAGCAACTCATTACCAAAATGCTTTTTGCACTTAAATTTACCGACAGACAAAAGGCGTCCGACAGATTAATATTGCTTTCTTGCAAGTCGTTTTTGCTTTTTTCGTTCCTATAAAAAAGTCCCTCGATGAATGCTATCGTGAGCGACGAAAAAACACAGCAAAAAAATACGAACCACCCTGTTTTGAAATTATCGTTATAAAGCGAACCGACCGCATTCACGGAAAACGCAAGTCCCGGCGAAATGTTAAAATGCATTATTCTTCTCGCCTGCGCAGCGCTGATCAGTCCGTCTCTGTAAAGTTCTCTTGTCAGTACGGCACCGGTGGGATAACCGCCTGTAAGTCCGAAGATAATTGCCGCACTTGATGAAGGCGGCAGGTGAAATATTTTTGCACTAAGAGGTGCAAATACTCTGTTTATTATGTTTGAAAATTTTGATTTTGACAGGGTTGAAGTCAGTATCATTATCGGCAGGAGAGAGGGTATGATTATATTTGCGCAGAGGTCGCTTCCTTTGATTGCACCCGCTTTTGCTCTTGATGAATGAATAATAAGTATTGCCGTTAATACCAGCACCGCCGAGCCCGAGAGTACCGTTTTTATCTTTTCTTTCATTAATATCACCAAGAAATTATACGAGATAAAAAGAAAAAGTAGACTCATAAAAGCCTACTTTTTTAAGTTACAATCCTGTTATTTAACTAACTCGTTTGCGTTATTTATCAGCATATCAAGCGTATCGGGAGAGCACTTTTTAAGTATCTCCTTTATTCCCGATTCGTACTCGGGCGGTCTTGTGTTCATATTGTGTGAGTCCGAGCCTATCAGATAAATATATCCCGAGTCGAGAAGTTTTAATAAATGCTTCTTTATTTTTCTCGGCGAGTCGGCAAAAGAACTTATGTTTACCTGAGTTATACAACCCATATCAATGTAACTGCCAAGCCTTTCGGTGTCCTCCATAAGTGCCGGGTATCTTTCTATGTGGGCGAGTATCGGTCTTGCACCGTAGTCGCAGTATAGGTTCATCAGTCTGTCATATGTCTTTTCCGAAAAACTGCTTGAAAACGGGTGCTCAATTAATATGTATTGCGAGTTTGCAATTTTTAATTCGTCAAGGTTTTTGTTGTTAAAAAGATAGTCGCTTATGTATACTTCTGCCGCAGGAATAAGTTCGGGACTTCCGCTCGGCAACGCAGAGAGTAAGAGGTTAAACGCTTTGTCTCTGCGACGCAAAAAATCGTCAAGCGATATTGTGTCCGAATAATAGTGAGGTGTGAGAATAATCTTTGTCGCACCCTGCTGCTTTAATCTGTCAATCATTTTCAGCGAGGTTTCGACATCCTTTGCACCGTCATCTATTCCGGGCATTATATGGCAATGTGTTTCTACCAGATTGTTTAGTACCATTTATTTATCACCGCTGATTATTTTCTGTTTATCGGACCGTAGCCGTAGCCTTGATTGTATCCGCCGTAACTGTCATATCCTCCGTAGCCTCTGTCATATCCGTAACCGTAGTTGCCGTAGCCGTATCCACCGTATGCTCCGTAGCCTGTTTCGTGCGAATAACCCGAATATCCTCCGTACGAGCCGTATGAACCGTAAGAACTCTTGTACTTTCCGTAGCGGTAGCGTCCGTATTTTCCGTAGCCGTATTTTGAATGGTTCGTTTCCACAAAGTTTACAATGAAACCCAAAATCTTTGCATCAATGAATTCGAGTGCGGATACGGTTCTTTGAATATCGGGGTGGGTGGATTGGTTTGAACGAACTACCAAAACAACGCCGTCGCTCTCTCTGATAATCGGAAGTGCATCTGATACAACATTAATCGGCGGTGTGTCTATGATAATGTAGTCAAAGTCGTTGCTTATTTCTTTAAGAAATTCAGCCATCGGCTCACTGCCCAAGATTTCCGCAGGGTTCGGCGGAATTGAACCTGAGCACAGAATCGAAAGATTCTCAAATTCCGTAGGATGAATAACCGAGAATAAGTCTATCTTTTCCGTTTTGCTTGAACCTACCTTAGAGTTGAGATAATTTGTAAGTCCCGGAGAATTCGGCACGGAAAAGTAGTGATGAATTTTCGGTTTACGCAAATCGCCGTCGATAAGCAGTACTTTTTGGTCGGCTTGAGCAAAGGTGATGGCGAGATTGATTGTTGTGGTGGTTTTTCCCTCGTTTGGAGCGGAAGATGATATGACTATGGTTTTGCAACCTTTTTTCATAACCGAGAACATAATATTCGTTCTTGCGCTTTTGTATGCCTCTTCAACCTTGAACTTAAGGGCGGGGTCCATATTTGTGTTGTTTTGTATAAGTTGACGGGAGGACGAATTTGTGTTCATATCACGCTTGTTTTTCTTAGCCATATTATTCATCTCCTTTCACGGCATAGTTGTCGGGCTTTGCCTTTTCGCTGTTTGATGAACCCTTAACTTCAAAACTCGGTATATTTCCGAGAACCGGAATATCATATTTTTCGATAAGCTCTTCACTCGAGTGAACTCTGACATCAAGCATATTTCTGAGAATGATATATGCCGCAGCGATAACAATTCCTATGATTGCACCGATTACGCATTTCTTTATATATCCCGGATTGCCTGCTGCCGAGGCTTTTACGGGTCTGTCCTCTACACTTGCATTGATTAAACCGTTGTTTGTATTTAACATCATCTTGGGTACGGTGGTCTCGAGTTGGTGTGCTATTTCGTACGAGAGGTCTGCGCTGTCCGTTGTAACGGTAATCTTGAACATAGCGGTGTTTTCCACTCCCTCTATTTTCATTGCACTCTTGATGGTTGAACCTGCATAACTTGAACCTTTCCTGTCGTTCAAATCCTGCGCCACCTGGGAGGTGAACTCGTTGGTTCCCATAATCTCGATGTATGTATCGAGCATCTTCATGGCATAGTTCATTTTGCTTGTGTTGCTTGTTCTTGCCAGGTCGGGGTTGGAAGAAGTGTTTGACTCACTAAACTCGTTGTCCGTGTCGGTTGCATAAGCAAGAAATTCAATCGTAGATGTGTAAGTTTCCTTTGTGAAATTTGCGGTATAAAAAACGCCGAGCAAAACTCCTATCAGCGCAAATAAAACTATAACCTTCCACTTGCGAAGCAGAGCAATCAGTATTTTTTTGATGTTTTCATCTATGTTCATACTTTTTCTCCAATCATCATTTTTAATCAGTATATATAATACTTTATTAATTTATATTTGTCAATGAATTGTTATTATTTGTCGATAATTATTATACACTATATACTAATATTGACAAATTTGTCGTTTTGGATAATAATAATTAGTGAATTATGCCAATGCAGGGTTTACTCCGCAAAGGCAGGTCTATATCAAATAAGGAGAACTTTAATGAGCAACAAATCAGTTATGCCTGTTTGGGGTCCGTATTCAAAAAAGTATATGGGAATATCCCGAGTAATGGGCGAATTGAAAAATAAAAGCGGTTTAACATTTGCCGATGCGGTGCGTTTTGATTTTACGGTACACCCGACCGTGTGGAATTCCTCAACCCCCGTACCGAATGTAACCGTTCCGTCCTCGTATCATCTGTGGAAATGCTCCGAGGATTATACCTTTTATTCTTATCGTTACGAACTTATGTGGAAAGATATGGTTTATGCGGATGTGTCTTTTTCAAAGATAAATGACGAGGCTTATCTTGCAAGGGTCGAGTTTGTAAATAACACCGACCTTTCGCAAAATACGGTGCTGAATCTTTTTTCTTCCCTTGAATTTCCGAACGGCAAGGAATATTATATCGATTCAAAAGGCAAGAAATTCAATCTCGTAAAAGCAAATGATTATAACGAATATACCTACACAAAAATCAGACCGTGGGAAAACGAAACTCCCGACGGTATGTTCAGAGGTATGTTTAAGAGCGAGGAATTTTATCTCGGTTACGGCTTGGGCGACAGATGCGATAACGCTCATGTTCACTATCTTAATCTAAGACCGTTCGGCTGTGAAAAAGGCGACAGGGTATCTTATTCTCTGTCCGATGACGGAATAGAAAATCCAATTTTGCTTCTCAGATATAAAACCGTTACCGACGGCGATGCGGTGTTTACCGTCAACGGCAGGAGAGTTACTTTCCCTCACAGCGATGAACTCACTTTTATTACACTTCCTTACAGTAATGATATTGAACTTGTCAGTGAGGGTGCTTCGGGTGTTGAACTCGATTTCCTTGCTGTATGCGAGCAGGGTACGGAACTTGAAGTTGTCACGGTGCCGCACAGCTTTGCACCGAAAATCGAAACCGAAAAATTTCCCGACGGCTATGCCGTAACTCTTGATTACGGTTATGATGACTGTAAATTCAAGGTGATTACAAATAATGAAAATACACGCTTTCGTACCCTCGACAGCGGAAGCCTTGAGGACGCACTCATTAACCGCCTCTCAAACGGCGACCATACATATGATGATTTGAGGGAGACTTTTTCAAATTCCTTTAAGCGTAAGCATTCCGATGACGGCTTCTTCCAAAACACATTGATTAAGTCGATTTTCATCGAACCGCACAGCAGACATACAGAGTATGCAGTTGTCGCAAAGAACGATTTTGAACCTCTTACCAACGAGGAATACGAATGGATTTATAATGCCGCAAAATCGCTCGGTGAGACAAAACAATTTAACTCCGACGGTCAAAAATACGCTCTGTCTACCGATATTCTCAGAGCGACTCTCCTTACAAACACGGTTTATCCCGTTTATTGCCACGGCGAAAATGTAATCCATCACACTCCCGGAAAGCGCTGGGACAGTTTTTATACCTGGGACAGCGGCTTTATCGGTATGGGTCTTTTGGAATTTTCAAACGAACTTTGTCGCTATGCACTTGATATGTATCTGTGTGATGAGAATAACGACGACTTTTGCTTTTTGCTTCACGGTTCTCTCGTTCCCACTCAATTTGTGGAATATTTTGAACTGCTTAAGCGTACCGAGGATAAGTCAAAACTTGATTTTATGTACGATAAAATGCGCAGATATTATGAATTTTTGCGTGGCAGAACGAACAATTCAACTTGCGCAAAGTTTAATAACGGACTTCTTACAACTTATGATTATTGGTACTCGTGTTCGGGTATGGATGATTACCCTGCCCAGGTTAAAATGATAGCCGATAAAGCGGAGGAGTATTCGTGCCCGTGTCTTTCCACCTCTCAAATTATCAGAGCAGGTAAGATTATGCGTGCCGTTGCAATCTACCTCGGAAAGAATGAGGACGTCCCCGTTTACGATAAGGATATCGAGCAGAGCGAAAACGCTCTTAACGCTCTCGCTTGGGACGAGGAGTCCGGTTACTTCGGTTACACAATGTACGATAAGGACAAAAATAAGCCTTACATTATGAAAACCGAAAGCGGCGAAAACTGGGATAAGGGCTTTGACGGAGTTTATCCGCTTATCGCAGGTGCCGTTGACGGCGAGCGTAAGCAGAGACTTCTTGCTCACATTAAAAATCCCGATGAAATGTGGTCTGATGCAGGTGTTTCCGCAGTTGATATGTCCGCCTCCTATTATTTTGACGATGGCTATTGGAACGGTAATGTTTGGATGAGCCATCAGTGGTTTGTTTGGAAAACAATGCTCGATAACGGCGATACGGATTTTGCCTTTGCCATTGCAGACCGTGCACTTGAAATGTGGAGAGAGGAAACAGATTTTACTTACTTTACCTATGAATGTTTCGGAATAAAGACACGCAGAGGCGGTTGGTTCCATAATTTCGGCGGACTCAGTGCTCCTATCGTTATTTGGGCAAATGCTTACTATAAACCGGGTACGGTCACAACGGGTCTTGACACCTGGACAGATTACCAAAAGGTAACGGATGACAGTGCAGAGATTTCTTTTAAGTATTACGGAAAGAACGACAGTTATTCCATGCTTGTTACGCTCAGCGACAATAATTCGTACAAGGCTTACCTTGACGGAAAAGCCGTAGAGTTCAAAAACAGAAATAACGGCTGTATGGAATTTACATTTGACGGCTCGGTTAAACATGGCGTTCTTAAAATCGAAAAAGCATAGAGGAGCAGAGAGGTATTTATATGTCCGACAGAATTATCGGCTCAAATAACGAGCCGCTTAAAGTTCAGGTTATAACTGACGTTCATTATTATTCAAGAAAACTCGGCGTTGAGGGTAAGGCATACGACAAAATGGAGTCTAAATCGCAGATGGTGATTAAGGACAGTCCTTATGTCATCAAGAGGGGATTTGATATGCTGTGCGAGGATAAGAGCACCGATATCGTTCTTCTCTCGGGCGACGTTACCCACGACGGTGAGATGGATTCGCATATCGAATTTATTGAGATGCTGCGTGAACTTAAAAATCGTGGAAAGAGAGTCTACGTTATTACTGCCACTCACGATTATCAGGATAACGGTATTGCCTATGCCTGCCGTGGAGATGAAAGTGTAGAGGTTCCTGCCGTCGGCGACAGACATGATTTGTGGGAAATGTACTACGATTTCGGACCGAGCGAGGCCATAGCGACTCATAAGGAGTCTATGAGTTATGTTGTTCAGCTTGCTCCCGGTTACAGACTTTTCGCCCTTAATGACGATACAAATTATAAGCCGGAGGGTGAGAGCGGTTCCGGTTTCAGCGACGATTGTATGAAGTGGATTCTCGAACAGCTCGAGGACGCAAAAAAGAATGACCAGTATGTTATCGCAATGACTCATCATCCGATGATTTCGCCTTCTCCGTTTTATAATATTATCGGCGGAGGAAATATGCAGAGAAATTACGAAACTACCCGTGAAATCTTTGCCGATGCAGGACTTTCCTGTATGATTACCGGTCACACCCATGTTCATGACATCAGCGTTGTTACCACAAAAAAAGGCAATAAATTCTATGATGTGGCATGCGGTGCATTTATCGGCTGTCCGCCGACTATGAGAAATATTACCTTCGACCCAAAGAACGCAAAAATAGATGTCGATACCGTTTATATAGATAATGTAAAGGAAATAGACACAAAGGGCAAGACTTTTCCCGACTATATGATGGACTTCTTCTTCGGTATGATTAAAGAGGTTCTCTGGGCTATGGGAAATGACATCGACCGCCTTGCTGAAATGACTCCGGCATTTTCCGTTCCGGGCGAGACCGTAAAAAAATTTGCTTGGATTATTAAACCCGTCGGAAAGTTCCTCAACCATCTTACTTATAAGAAAGTTTGGCGTCTTTGTAAAAAAGAAAGCGGACTCAGTAAGGCTGATATAGCGGACATTGCGGACAATAAGGTGATTGATTTTATTCTCGAACTTATCCAAAATCTTTACTGCGGCGATTCGCCCTATACTCCCGACACCAGGGAATATAAACTTACCTGCGGCATTTTGAATGTGGTTGACAGTTTTCTTGATACCATTCATTTTTCTGTCGGAAAGATTCTTAAGGGCGCAACCTCGGTCAGAAGTTTGTTTGAGCCTTTGCTTTATAACAGCGGATATTGTGACAAGAAAGCAACGCTTCCGCTTTATCCGATTTATGATGATGATAATCCTGCCCCCGCTTCTGCCTTTGAGGAGAAAAAGCAGGAAGACACCGTTAAAAAGAGCAAAAAGGGCGTACTCGTTCTTCTTATTGTTATACTTCTTGTTATTCTTCTGCTTGCAATTGTTGTCGGCTTAGTCGCACTGGTTGTTTGGGTGGTTATAGCAATTATTCATGCAATTTCGGGCAGTGCTATGCTTGGATTGTTGTTCTCATAATATTTGTATGTTTTTACTAAAATAATTGTTGCATATTGAAATAAAACTTGTTATAATGATTTAGTAAATTCGCCATTTACATAGAAAACACATTTTTTAAGGAGTAAAATTATGGCAGACGAAAAGAAAAAAATCAGCCTTAAGGGTATTGACGGAGCCGCTGAGGAAAAAGGCTCTTTCATCAAGACTCTTTGGCAGCTTGTAAAGTTTCTCGTAGTATCGGGACTCGTTACTATTATTCAGCTTGTGCTCGCTAATGTTCTTCCGCTCATTTTTGACAGCGTTACAGCAACATTGCCGGCATTTTTACAGGGCATTTTTGACCCGAACGTAATTTTTGACGCATCAACCAAAGAGGGTATTGAGCAGGTTGGTAAGTATGTAATAGGCGGTTCAATTCAGGACGGCACCGTTGTCGGCGGTATCGTAACTTGGGGTTACCTTCTTCCGTTCTTCCTCTCTAACCTTATTGCAAACATCTACGGTTTCTATCAGAATAAGAAGACTACCTTTAAGAGCGACGCTCCGTGGTATAACTTCGCAATCTATATCGTAATTATGATTGCTCTTATTCTCTTCTCAACCTGGTTCCAGGGCTGGCTTGTAGGTGTTATCGCAAAAATCAATTGGGCATGGATTCAGCCTCTTGCAAGAACTATCGCAGGCTTGGCAGCAGGCTTTGTTCAGATGGTATTCCTCTTCCCGATGGAGAAGTTCGTACTTCTTAAAGAAAAGAAGAACGATGATGAAACTCCTGCCGAGGAAGCACCTGTTGCAGAGTAATTTTAATAGATTTGTTGATTTTGGGGCGGTTCGGCGGAACTGCCCTTTTTTCGTCTTTAATGCTGAAAGGGGTGCATTTTAATGGACGAAAGACTTACATATACCAAAAAAGAAGCCGGTCTTTACTTAACCGGTCTTTTCGGGCAAAATTTGATTTATAATATCGTAACGGCAGGACTTTACTATTATTTTCAAAATGTAATTTGTCTGCCTGCAATGGCTCTCGGCTGGATATTCGCAATCGCCAGAATTTGGGACGCAATTAATGACCCCATGATGGGCTCGATTGTTGATAAAACAAAATCTAAATGGGGAAAGTGTAAACCGTATCTTCTCTTTGCTCCGCTTGTTGTATGTGTTATTACCTGCGCAGCATTTCTAAACGGAAATTACGCCGTTGCAAAGCAGGAGGGTAATACTTCTGCCATGGTGCTTATCGTTGCGTGGGCGGCTGTTTCATATATTTTGTGGGGTATGTCGTACACAGCCGGTGATGTTCCGCTTTGGGGCGTTATCAGCCGCATGAGCGAGGTGGAAAAGGACAGAGCGAATCTTATCGCCCTTGCAAGAATCGTGGCGAGCATAGCGGCAGGTTTGGGTATCGTTTCCGTTGTCGCTTTGAGTCAGGCGGCTAATAAACAGTTCGGCGAAAGTGAGAATGCCCAAAAGGGATTTATTGTCGTCGGAATTGCTATGACCGTTATCGCTTCGCTTCTGTTTGAATGTGCGGGCTTGGGAGTTAAGGAGAGGGTTCCGAATTCCGAGGAGACAAAGACTATGAAAGAGTCTTTTGTCCTTATGTGGAAATGTAAGCCGTTTCGGCGTCTTATGATTTCGGGCATTTTGCGTGCTCCGCTCCAGCTTCTTGCAACTGTTGTAATGACTCTCTTTACCTACTATTACTGCGACGGTGACTTGACTAACGCATTCAGTAACGGCAAGACATTTCTCACCATTGTTATAGTCGGCGGTGCGTTCTTTATCGGTCAGTTCGGTGCAACAGCCGTTTGCCCTGCACTTATGAAGAAAACAGATGTAAAGAAGTTATATAATCTTACTGCTCTTTCCGCAGTGCCTATGGCTCTGCTTTTCGTTACATATCTTATTGCACCCGCCGAACTTACAAAAATCGGCTGGGTTGTCATTGACGGAATTTTGCTTTTGTTCGCAGGCGTCGGTTTCGGTGCCGTTGCTGTTTGTCAAAGCGTTATGATAAGCGACTGCATAGATTATGAGGAGTATAACAGCGGCTATCGCCCCGACGGAATTTTCTTCTCCGGTCAAAGTTTTATAACTAAGTTTTCCGCCGGCATTTCCTCTATCATTTCGGCGTATGTTTATTCGCTTGTCGGCTACTCCGATGTCAATATAGAAAAGATGAATACAGCCATTGCAAACGGTGCGTCTTTCGCCTCGGATTTTCAGCCGTATTCAAAGGCAATGTGGTTCTTGCTTACCGTGCCGCCTGCAATCGGTATGGCTGTTGCCGTTCTTCCGACTCTTAAATATGAAATTACAACAAAGTCCCACAGCAAAATGCTTGAGGAACTTATTGAAAGGCATAAGTCGGAAAAATCCGAAAAAGCATAATCATAATAAAACAAAAATCCTGAGGCTTCGTGATTGAAGTCACAGGATTTTTTGATTGTTTTATTAATTTATGCTATTTTGCCACGCAGTAAAAATTGCTTTCCCAAGCCGGAATATATTTTGAATGTCTGAAATAAATTTTGTATTTTTCGCTGAGTTCCTTTATTTTCAGCGGCAGTGCGAATAAATCCTCGTTTCTGTGATAGGCGCAAATGTAAAGTTTCGGCAGATATTTTTTTATCGTTTTTTCCGCTCCCTCAAGTGCTTTCATCTCACTGCCCTCTATATCCATTTTTATGAAAGTCGGCGCAATGTTAAGGCTGTCGATGTCGGTCACTTCAACGCTTACTCCTTCGGCTGAAAGTTTGCTGTTTCTGCCTGCCTCTGCGTCGAAAATCAGCGTGTCTCTTTTGCTCCAAACACCCATATTCAGTGTGCTTATGTTCTTCATACCGTCGGTGTTTTTGAGCAATTTTTTGTAACTTTTTTTGTCGGGTTCAATGGCGGTGATATGTTTGTATTTTCCGCCCGTTGCCGCTGTAAATTCTCTGATTGTATCGCCGTCATATGCACCTAAATCTATGATTTCTTCGTCTTCGTTCAGATTGAGAATATCTGAGTAAACCTTGCTTTTGTCGCAAAATGAGGATAGCAGATATTTTATTTTTCCCGACACCTTGAAATTCAAAATATCTTTGTAAACCCTCTTGCTCTCTTCGTCTGCAAGCAGAGAATATGCTCTTTCGAATTTTTCCTCGTTCTCGGTTATGTATTCTCTCGTGAACAGACCGCCGCCGGCTACGGGAACATCGGGAGCAAAAACCGTGTGCTCACCGTCAATTTCAGCTATCCTGTCTATCACCTCATCTATGCGGCTTGCAAAGCATAATACAACATTAAAATCTTTGTATTTTTTGCACACTTCGCTGTATCTCAGCACTTTGTAGCCCTTGAATGAATGACCCCTTACAAATTCGTCGCTTGCAAAAATGTCATCGGCTCTCATTCCTCTTTGTTCGAGTTCCGACATTATCTTCTCTGCTCCCAATCCCATTCCGTAAAGAACGAGCGGTTTGTCGCTGTCTTTTAATGTGTCCCAAACATTCTTTTCTTTTATAAATTCAAGCATAATTCACTCCGCTAAGTGTTTTTTATATAGTAACATAAATCAATGTGCTTTACAAATACTAATTTTTATATTATAATATGTAGATAAATTATTATCGGAGGAATATGCCTTTATGGGTAGCGGTGGCTTTAGACGCTTGTTTAGAAAGGATAGTACAACGGAGGACGAAATAAAGCAGCTTGTTGATGAGGACAAGGGCGAACTTGAAAAATCCACTCGTGACATTATTCATAATGTTTTTGAGTTTGACGATACCACGGCAGGGGATATTATGACCCACCGTACGGATATTGCCGCAGTGTCAAACGATGACGGAATAACGGATGTCGTTAAGGTTGCCATAGACGACGGCGTTTCACGCATTCCCGTTTACTGTGAGGATTTGGATAATATCAAGGGAATTGTTTATGTAAAAGATTTGCTCAAATTCATAGGCGAGGAAATCCCAAAGAACGAAAAACTTGAGGATTATATCAGAGAGCCTCTGTTCGTTCCCGAGACCATACCGTGCGGAAAATTGTTTAAGCAGATGACCGATACGAGAATTCAGCTTGCCATAGTAGTTGATGAGTACGGCGGAACCGCAGGGCTTGTCACCATGGAGGATATTATAGAGGAACTTGTCGGAGAGATTGAGGACGAGTATGACGATGAGGAACAATCTGTCCGCAGGATTGATTCAAATACTTTTATTCTGGACGGTTCGTGCGAGATTGAGGATGCCGAGGAGGCTCTGGGAATAACTATTCCCGACGGCGATTATAATACTATCGCAGGCTTTATAATTAACAGGCTCGGTACTATTCCAGATGAAAACAGTAAGGGCTTGGAAATTGAGTATAGCGGCGTTAAATTCACCGTATGTGAAGTTACAGATAAAAGAATAGAAACTGTTAAGGCGGAAATATATGGCAGAAAAAATAATAACGATTGACGCTGTGGAGCAGGCGGCTTCGCTGTTCGGCTCCTTTGACGAAAATATAAAAATCGTTGAGCATGAACTCGGCGTAAACATTGTGTCCCGAGGTTCCGACCTAAAGATTATGGGAGATGACGAAAATGTCTCCCGTGCAGTCAGAGCGATTAATTCGCTTTTGACTCTTATCTCAAAGGGAGAGACGCTTACCGACCAGAATGTCAGATATGTTCTGTCTCTTGTCGGCGAGGGCAATGAGGATAAAATTTCCGCAATGACCGGTGACTCGATTTGCATTACCGCAAAAGGCAGAGCGGTTAAGCCCAAAACCCTCGGACAAAAGAAATATACTCTGGCAATCAATGAGCATACAATCACCTTCGGTGTAGGCCCTGCCGGAACGGGAAAGACCTATCTTGCCGTTGCCATGGCTGTTACTGCATTTCGGGCTAAGGAAGTTAACAGAATTATTCTCACCCGACCCGCAGTCGAAGCAGGGGAAAAACTCGGCTTTTTACCCGGTGATTTGCAGAGCAAGGTTGACCCGTATTTGAGACCGCTTTACGATGCACTTTTTGATATGCTCGGCGCAGAGAATTTTCAAAATTATCAGGAACGTGGCGCTATCGAGGTTGCACCGCTTGCGTATATGAGGGGCAGAACCCTTGATGACAGCTTTATCATTCTTGACGAAGCGCAGAATACAACGCCCGAACAGATGAAAATGTTTTTGACCCGTCTCGGTTTTAGGTCTAAGATGGTTGTAACAGGCGATATTACCCAGATTGACCTTCCCGACGGAAAGAAGTCCGGACTGAAAACCGTGCTTAATATACTGAAAGATGTTGATGATATTTCTATTATTAAATTCACCCAAAAGGATGTTGTGCGTCACCGACTCGTTCAGGAAATAATAAAAGCGTATGAACGCTATGATGAAAAAAACAATCGCAAACATAATAAAGGAGAATAAGTGAAATGAATAAGGTTAAGGTTATTATCTCCAATGACCAAAAAGAGACTGCAATACCTAAGGGTATTCGACTTCTAATTCGTCGTTGCTGTCATGCAGTGCTGCTTGAGGAGGGTTTTACGGACGATGCGGAGGTAAGCGTCAGATTTGTTGACGGACCTACAATCAAAGAACTGAATGCACAGTACAGAAATGTAGATAAAGAAACCGATGTCCTCTCTTTTCCGCTCGGTGAAAACGGCGAGTATGATAAGAATTTGGACACGGGTGCACTCTTGCTCGGCGATATTGTAATAAATGTGTCAAGAGCTGTTGAGCAGGCGGAAATGTATAATCATTCCCTTCAGAGAGAAATAGGATTTTTGACTGTTCATTCCATGCTTCACCTTCTCGGCTACGACCACGAAAACGGCGGACTCGAGCAGAGCAGAATGAGAAGCAAGGAGGAGACCGTTCTTACAAAAATCGGTCTTAAAAGGGATAACAGTTATTATATGGAAGAGGATTGAACCTACATAGAATTTGAGGAATAATTAATGACAAGGACTGCTTTTATTGCGATAGTAGGATGCCCGAACGTGGGTAAATCATCGCTTCTTAACAAAATGCTCGGCACGAAGATTGCCATTGTGTCTTCAAAGCCGCAAACTACCAGAACAAAGATAATGGGTGTTCTCACAACAGGCGAGACGCAACTTGTTTTTACCGATACCCCCGGCTATCATAAGCCGCATAATAAACTCGGCGAAAAGATGAATCAGGCTGTCGGCGACTCTATCGGAGGAGTGGACGCCTGCCTTTTTGTTGTTGAGGCAAAGGGAAAAATAAAAAAAGGCGAATTTGAACTCATGGAAAAGTTCAAAAAACTTAAAGTCCCCGTAATTCTCGCTATCAATAAAATAGATATGCTCAAGGACAAGGAGGAACTTTTGGAGCGAATCGCAGAGTTCAGTTCGCTCTGTGATTTTGAGGCTGTCGTTCCCGTATGTGCCGAAACCGGCGAAAATGTAAAAGACGTTTTGCAGGAACTTGACAAATTGGCAGTCGAGTCACCGCACTTTTTCCCGGACGATACGCTCACCGATCAGCCGGAGAGAGTGCTTGCCGCCGAAATTATCAGAGAAAAAATCCTTCGCCTTATGGATAAGGAAGTGCCTCACGGTATTGCCGTTTCCATAGAGAAAATGCGTGAGCGTGAGGATAAGGATATTTTGGATATAGAGGCAATTATCTATTGCGAGCGTGAAAGCCATAAAGGTATGGTCATCGGAAAAAAAGGTGCTATGCTTAAAAAGATTTCAACTTATGCCCGTCAGGATTTGGAAAATTTCTTCGGCATTAAGGTTAATCTTCAAACTTGGGTTAAGGTAAAAGAGGACTGGAGAAACCGTGAGGGTTTGATTCATAATTTCGGCTTGGATTAATTTGGCATAAATTATGTGTCACCGCAGAGGCAAAATATTATTACGGTGATATGTATGAAAAATGATTTGTGGCATAAATTTGCTATGAGCGGCAGCGTTGCCGATTATCTTAGTTATAAAAACAGTAAAGATACAGACGAGGACGCATACAGTAATGCAGACGAAAACGAAAGGGCTCGTGATAAAAGAGCAGACGATAGGGGAGAGCGATAGGCTTATTACCGTTCTCACCGCCGAATACGGTCTTGTTAAAGCCTTTGTCCGTAAAGCAAAGAGTATAAGAAGCCAAAACCTTTCGGCTACCTCTGTCTTTGCGTACAGCGAATTTACTTTGTATCGAAGCAGAGAGGCTTATGTTGTGGATAACGCAACCGCAATAGAAATATTTTTTGATTTAAGAAATGATTTGGAGTCGTTGTCCCTTGCACAGTATTTTGCTCAACTTACATATTTTTTGAGCGCACAGGAACAGCCCGCTCCCGAAATGCTCAGGCTTATTCTGAATGCACTTCATCTTCTTTGCAAGGGCGAAAAGAGTCATAAACTGATTAAGGCGGCGGTTGAACTCAGAATGATGACCCTCGGCGGCTATATGCCCGATATTCTGGCGTGTTACCGTTGCGGCGAGTATGAGAGCGATATAATGTACTTTGATGTGGAAGAGGGTTGTATTTACTGTAAGGACTGCTACCGCAATAATGCCGTTGAGATGCCGCTTACCGTTGTTAAAGCGATAAGGTATATATGTCTTGTCGATTTGAAAAAAATATTTTCGTTTAACATAAGCGACGAAAATATGAATATACTCTCAGATATAAGTGAAAAATATCTTCTCTCACGGGTGGAGTCCAAACTCACAACACTTGATTTTTATAAGAGATTGTTTGAAAATTATGGATAAGAATTTACAGATACTTGAACTTGATAAAATTTTGCAGATGCTCAAAAACGAGGCGTCTTGCGAGGAGGCTAAGGAGCGTTGCGACGAACTTCGCCCGAGCGGAGATTTTATTACCGTTTGCAATATGCTAAAGCAGACAGAGGACGCTCACTCTCTTCTTGCCCGCTTCGGCGCCCCTTCGTTTTCGGGACTTCGTAATGTAAACGGAGCGCTTGCCAGAGCGGCAGCAGGCGGTGCGCTTAATACGAGCGAACTGCTTTCAATCGCAGGCACACTGCGTTGTATGCGTATTCTGTGCGATTGGCGCTCTCATTGCAGCGGAGTTAATACTTCTCTCGATATTTTTTTTAACAGCATCGGCGTAAATAAATATTTGGAGGATAAAATATTCTCCTGTATCATAAGCGAGGAGGAAATCTCCGATAAAGCTTCCGACACGCTTTACGATATTCGCAGAAAAATAAAAAGTAAATCATCATCAATCAGGGAAAAACTCGATGCGATGATTCACTCGGCTCATTATACAAAATATTTGCAGGAGGCTATCGTTACCCAGCGTGACGGCAGGTTCGTTGTTCCCGTTAAGGCTGAATGCAGGGGCAATGTGCAGGGTCTTGTGCACGATACGTCATCATCCGGTGCCACAGTCTTTATTGAGCCTATCTCCGTTGTTGAGGCAAATAACGAGATTAAGGTGCTTAGAGGCAGAGAACGAGAGGAGATTAACCGTATACTTTTTGAACTCTCCGCCGAGGCAGGCAATTTTGCCGACGGAATTAAGTCGAGTTATGAGGCTTGTGTCGACCTTAATGTTATCTTTGCAAAGGCTCATCTTGCAAATAAAATGAAAGCCACAAAACCTGTGGTAAATGCCGACGGAATAATTGATATTAAGCAGGCGAGACACCCTCTTATCGATAAAAATAAGGTTGTTCCCGTGGATATTTCTCTCGGCGAAAAATACGATACTCTGGTAATTACCGGACCGAATACCGGCGGTAAAACCGTTTCGATAAAAACAATCGGTCTGTTTACATTGATGACTATGTGCGGACTTTTCATTCCTGCCGAGGATTTCAGCAGAGTTTCCGTCTTTGACAGAGTGCTTGCAGATATAGGTGACGAGCAGAGTATTCAGCAGAATTTGTCTACTTTCTCGTCTCATATGACAAATGTTGCACATATTCTCTCTGTTGCGGATGATTCGTCCCTTGTGCTTATAGACGAACTCGGAGCGGGTACCGACCCGACCGAGGGTGCGGCACTTGCCGTTTCCATAATAGAGGCACTCAGAAGTAAAGGTGCTAAGATTGCCGCAACTACTCACTATGCCGAACTGAAGGCATATGCTCTCGATACGGACGGTGTAATTAACGGCTGCTGTGAATTTGATGTAGATACTCTTTCTCCTACATACAGACTTCTTATAGGCGTTCCCGGTCGCTCAAATGCGTTTGCCATCTCGCTTCGTATCGGAATCGATGAGGCGGTTGTAAATCACGCACGGGAGATTGTCTCAAGCGAAAACAGAGATTTTGAGGCGATACTCGATAAACTCGAAAACGCAAGACTTGAACTCGAGGAAGAAAAGAAAAAAGCTCAAAAACTTACCGAAAAGGCGAACCGCTTTGCCGCAAAGGCGCAGAGCGAAAAGGATAAAATAAATACACTCAAAGAGCGAGAACTTGATAAGGCTAAACAGGAAGCCGAACGGTTGATTAATCAGGCGAGACGCCAATCGTCGGAATTCCTTATGGAACTCGAAAAACTCAAAAAAGAGAGCAATTCGCAAAATGCCGCCGAAATCGCAAGAAAAACAAGGCGTGCCGTTAAAAGTCGAATGGGCGAGATGGATGACCTTGTTAATCCACAGGAACTGCTCGATAATTGGGATGAGGATTATAAACTTCCCAGAGCCGTTGTGCCGGGCGACAGCGTTATCATTCGTGGCATCGGCGAGGGTGAGGTCTTGGAGGTTAAAAACGATAATGTTCTCGTTAAGTCGGGAATGTTTAAGACAAGGGTTAAGATGTCCGATCTTGTTTTGACCGAAAAGAAAAAGAAACAGATAAAGCCGCAAAGAACCCTTTATCGCACCACCTCCAGAGCAGACGCCGATGTAAAGACCGAAATTGATTTAAGAGGACAGACAGCCGATGAGGCAATCGGAAATCTCGGACTTTTCATAGATAAATGCGTTCTTAACGGAATAGGCGAAATACGAATTATTCACGGCAAGGGCACAGGGGTCCTGCGCTCGGCTGTAAACGAAGAATTAAAGCATCATCCGAATATTCTCGAATATCGCCTGGGAAAATACGGCGAGGGCGAGGACGGAGTTACTATAGCAAAGCTGAAATAAGGAGACCCTTTTTATGAAATTTAATCTTAAAAACGATAATTATTCCGACTTTGGGATTTATAAGAAAAATGTTCTTTTTCCCCGTTCGTATTTTATTTCGTTTCCTACTCCCGAGGAAATGGCAAAAACAGATATAAGAACGCAGCGGTATAATTCTTCGGCAGTCGATGTACTGTCGGGCGAATGGGATTTTGTGTATTACGAAAAAGAGAGCCTTATGCCGCTTGAATTTGATACCGACAGCGTAAAATTTGATAAGGTGAACGTGCCGTCGGTGTGGCAGCACACAGGTTACGAAAAACCTTATTATGTAAATTCACGCTATCAGTTTAAGCCAAATCCGCCCGAGATTCCCGTTGACTGTCCTGTCGGCGTTTATCACAGAACTTTTGTGAGAGATGAGAATTACAGTAATTTCGTTCTCTCTTTTCTCGGCGTTGCGGGCGGACTCGATGTCTTTATTAACGGTAAGTTCGTAGGTTACAGCGAGGGCAGTCATAACACTGCCGAATTTGAGGTCGATGAATTTCTTACCGAGGGCGAAAATCATCTTGTTGTCGTAAATCATAAGTTTACTAACGGAACATATCTTGAATGTCAGGATATGTTTAGGGATAACGGTATTTTCAGGGACGTTCTTTTGCATAAATATACCAAGAACAGCATTTATGATTTTGAGGCAAAGACCGATTTTAACAGTGATTTTACATACAATCTTTTAATCAATCCGTCGCTGAAACTCGTTGATGAATGCGAATTCAATGCCGCACTTTTCGGTGATGACGGAATTATCGCCTCAAAGTCGGTTAATGTAAACAGCGAAGAAATTTCCTCAATTTGCTTTGAAAATCTTAAAGTTGACGAGTGGTCCGCCGAGAACCCAAAACTTTATACTCTCGTGCTGTCACTTTCTCTGGAGGGTAAGGTGATTCAACTTATCCGCCATAATGTCGGCTTTAAGCATATCAGAATAACAGGCAATGTTTTTACTTTTAATAATAAAAACATTAAACTTCTCGGAGTAAATCATCACGACACAAATCCAAAAACCGGATATGCTATGACTGTTGAGGATATGGAAAAGGACGTTTCGATTTTTAAGCAGTATAATGTAAACTGCGTTCGTACTTCTCATTATCCTCCCGACCCGACTTTCCTCGACTTGTGCGATGAATACGGCGTTTATGTGATTGACGAGGCGGATATAGAAACTCACGGCTGCGAGATTGAAATGCATAGGCCGGGCGCCTGCTCACATAATGAGTTGTGGCAGCCAAGATATTGGGACAGGGTTCTTCGTATGTTTGAGCGTGATAAGAACCATCCGTCAATTACCATGTGGTCTCTCGGTAATGAGGCTCACGGCTATCTTAACCAGGATTTTTGCTATAACGAACTAAAGCGTCGCAGTGATATTCCGATTCATTATGAGGGCGTTTGCAGAACAAAACGCTGGGCTTATGATGTTGTGTCCCAGATGTATCCGTGGCATTCGCTTGTGAGAAAGGTTGCAAAGGGCTCGGGTCTGACAAAGAAGTTTTATACAAAACCGTATTTTATGTGCGAGTATGCTCACGCCATGGGACTCGGAGCAGGTGAACTTGAGGAATATGTTAAGTATATTCTTGAGGCGGATAATATCCTCGGCGGCTGTATTTGGGAATTTGCCGACCATGCCGTTTATCACGAAGACGGAGCGTATAAGTACACCTACGGCGGCGACCACGGCGAGGCAAAGCATGACGGTAATTTCTGCGTTGACGGCTTGTTTTTCCCCGACAGAACGCCGCATTCGGGCGCACTGCAAATGAAAAATTGCTATCGCCCCGTAAGAGCAAAAGCACTGGGCGACGATACATATGAATTTTATAACTATAATTGCTTTACAAATGCTCGCTTTAAGGTTGAATGGTCGTATCTTGTCGACGGCGTTCACGACCAGTGCGGAGAGTTTGAACTTGATATAGAGCCGCATTTCAGACAGTGCGTTAATCTCTCTTTTCAGCATAAGTCAGGCGACCAGGCGCTCACGTTTACTTATTTTAAGGATGGCGAAGAAATTGCTTCGGAGCAGTTCGTTGACTTTTGTGATGAGCATAATGTCTCTGCCGACGCACCTGACGAGCCTTGTAGAGTCACAACTTCACAGGACAAGGTAATCGTTCATTTTGATGACGGCGAATTTGTCTTTGATACAAAATCGGGCAGAGCAGTAAGTTATATCAAGAACGGCAAGCAGTATATAAATACAGCACCGTTCGGCGACGGTTTGGGCTTTGGTCTCAGCGTTTACAGGGCACCGATTGATAATGATATGTATTTCAATAGAATTTATACTAAGCTTGGACTTGATACGGAAACTCTCTATCCGATTAAGACTGTGCCTGCTGAAAAGGCTTATAAAATTTTAGATAACAAGGTTGTGATTTCTTATAGTTATAGGCTCAATACCGCAAAGGCAAAGAATGTGATTAAAGTCGATATTACCTATTCGGTTTATAAAAACGGCTCGCTGGAGATTGAGGCTGAATGTACTCACTCTAAAAACTTTATTTTTGCTCCACGCTTTGGACTCACTCTTGAAATGCCTAAGGCGTTTGATGAGGTCGAGTATTACGGCTTGGGCGATAAGCCGAACCTCAGCGATTATAAAGAACACGCATTGTTCGGGATTTATAAGTCTAAGGTTGCCGATATGCACGAGGCGTATATTAAACCTCAGGAATCCTCTATGCGCAGCGACACCCTTTGGGCAAGCGTTACAAATGCAGAGGGCGAGGGATTACGCTTTACTTGTCTTAACGGCAGAATGGTGTTCTCGGCAGACCATTATTCTTCACGCCAGTGTGCTAAAGCAAGACATAACGAGGAACTTCAGGAGTGTAATACTACTTATCTTCATTTTGACTCCTATATGCTCGGAGCAGGCTCAAATGCTTGCGGACCGGTTCCGTCAAAGTCTAATAAACGCTCAACACTTAAAGGCGAGCATATCAGACTTCTTGCAGAATTCGTATAATAAAAAAATCTGTGGTATTTTTATACCACAGATTTTTTATGCCTGAATTTTTGTCTTTGCATAATAAATCCCTGCCGCCAAACGGTGACAGGGATTTTATAATTATGCCATAATCTTTTTGTAGAGTTCCTTGAGGTCCTCTACATTAGTATCTCTCGGGTTGCCCGGACGGCAAGCGTCTGCGTAAGCGTCGGCAGCGAGAACGTCCAAATCTTCTTCTCTGACTTTTTCGTTTACGGCAGGAATTCCTACATCTGCCGAAAGTTTCTTAACTGCGTCGATTGCAGCCTTTCTGTATTCTTCCTGAGTCATATCGTCAACGCCATCAACGCCCATGGCTCTTGCAATTTCTCTGTATTTCTCTCCTGTGCATTCCTGATTGTATTCCATAACGATAGGAAGCATCATAGCGCATGCAACACCGTGTGGTGTGTCATAGTGAGCACCGAGAGTGTGAGCAATGGAGTGAGCAATACCAAGACCTACATTTGAGAATCCCATACCTGCAATGTACTGAGCGAGTGCCATACCCTCTCTGTCTTCCGGCTTGTTTTCAACCGCACCACGAAGATGCTTTGAAATAAGTTTGATAGCTTCAAGATGGAACATATCGCTCATTTCCCAAGCACCGAGCGTTGTGTAGCCCTCGATAGCGTGAGTAAGAGCGTCCATACCTGTTGAAGCGGTAAGTCCCTTTGGCATAGATGACATCATATCGGGGTCGATTACTGCATATTCGGGAATATCGTTTTCATCAACGCAAACGAATTTTCTTTCCTTTTGAACATCGGTGATTACATAGTTGATTGTAACTTCTGCGGCAGTACCTGCTGTTGTCGGTACAGCGATGGTGGATACTGCATGATTTTTTGTAGGAGCAACGCCCTCAAGTGAGCGAACGTCTGCAAATTCGGGGTTGGCAATGATGATACCGATAGCCTTAGCCGTATCCATTGACGAGCCGCCGCCGATAGCGATAATGGAATCTGCGCCGCAAGCCTTAAATGCCTCAACGCCGTCTGTTACATTTTCTATGGTAGGATTTGGCTTAATGCCCGAGTATACCGTGTACGGAATTTCGGCCTTGTCAAGAAGATCTGTAACTTTTGATGTTACATTAAATTTGATAAGGTCGGGGTCGGAGCATACAAATATGTGCTTGAAACCCTTTGACTGTGCAATCGGAACTATCTCATTGATAGCACCCTTGCCGTGATAAGATACTGTGTTTAATACTATTCTGTTTGCCATGATAAAAGCCTCCAAAATTTTATTAGTGACATTACATCACTTTTCATTGTGATAATAATATCACTTATTTATTATCATTTCTTTTAATATTTGTTACGAGATTGTTAATAAATTAACAATTCAAAGTGCGGCATATTACCAAATGAAAATCAGCAGGTAATGTTATTACCTATATTTCATACGCCTTTACTTTATTCTAACATTTGCCCGCCTGATATTCAAGTACTAAATGCTAAAAGAATTTAGTTCTTAATTTTCCTTTATATATAACAAAAAGCGGTTGCCTCCCGATTTTAGGAAGCAATCGCTCTTGTTTATTTGATTAATATTAATTTTTCAGCATTGCCTCAAATTCTTCGACTACCTCTTTATTGTACTGCTCATAATCTGTTTTGAGCATAGGCACTTTGCCGTCGTAGAGAAGTTTTAATCCTTCCTCTATTCCTCCCTGCGAGTTGTCAACCATTGTTCCGCCATATTTGTTCATAAAGCCCCGTGGTCCCGTAATGTTTGTTGAAATGACGGGTAAGCCTACAATGTCCGCCTCGGCTAAAACAAGTCCGAATCCCTCGTAGTATGAAGACAGAACAAAACTGTCGCACAATTTAATGATTGCATACGGATTGGAAACATCCATAATCAGCAAAACTTTGTCGGTAAGATGCTTGTCGGTAATAAGTTTAAGCAACTTTTCATAATGGTCTTCGTAGGAACTTCCGCCGAGAATGACGAGCCTTGCGTCCTCGTGATTTTTCGCAAAGTTTTCAAAGGCGTTGACCAATCTGTCGTGACCTTTTTCGGGCGAAAATCTGCCGACTGTGATAAACTTCTTTGTGCTTTTGTCAAGCAGGAATTTCATAGCGTCCTCGTGACTCAGCGAACACTGCGTAGTTTCGTCTAATCGGGGCGTAAGTTCTGCCTTTTCGGCAATGGTTTTGTAGGGAATAGCATTTTTTGCAACGCAAATTCTGTCGCCGCCGCCCAGTTTTTCGGTAGGCGGAATAATGTCTTCTGTTACCACTGCAACCTTATTATAGTGCGAGTAAGCGTATCTCAGCACATCCGCTCTTTGATTGCCTCTTTGCTTGATTTCTTTGAGCATATCGGAGTGGACATAGATTATGCTGTTTTTGTCTGTCTGCATAAATTTGAGTATCGGGTCTGCGGCATATCCGCTGAATTGAATGTAGGTGCTGAAATTCGTTGCGCCGAACTCTTTGTCAAAATTTTGCTTGACTCTCTTGTGACAGAAAAACATATATGTCTTTACATTCATCAACTTGAGCCTAAACAGCAGCTTGCACGCAAGATTGCCGACAGTGAGATTAAACTCGTTTTTTGTTGCATAGTATGAAACGCCGTTTTGAGTGAGCGACAGCATATTGTCTGAATATTGGTCTGCCGCCGTCTGCCTGAAATTAATGTAGTAGTTTCTTTCACTCTTGTCGAGAAGCGTTAAAAGATTTCTCAGCGACGCCGTGACGCCGTTCGGTGCAAGGTTGCCTGCAAAAATCAGTACATTTTCTTTGCCGTTATTAGGCATTGATTCTGTCTTTAAGCCGCAGTCCTTGCCGAGTATGATTTGGTCGCAGAGTTGCTTTGACGAGTTAATGTTATCGTACGGGCAGAATTTCTGCAAAAACTCCTCATCGTCATAATTCTTTTCTGCTCTCATTTCATCGAGCAGTGCTTTGTAATCCGATACCTGAGGGTAGGGGAGTTCGTCGAGTGAAATGTATAGTCCTCTGTCTCTGAGGTATTCTTCCTTGTCAAATGTAAAAAGAATAATCTTCTTTTTCGTGCAGGCAAAATCAAAGAATACGCTCGAGTAATCGCTGACCAAGCAGTCCGCAATATTAAGAAAATCATAAGTGTCGAGATTGCTCGGAAAAGGCTTAATGTTCTTAAAGTCGCCGAAATTAACCGTGCTTTGCGAAACAGGGTGAAGATTGAGATACAGTACCTCGTTATCATTCAGTTCCTTATCTAAAGCATAAAGACTTTTTAGCATATAGTCTTCGCTTTGCTCAGAGGTGCCCTCTCTTGCTGTGCCCCTAAAGGTCGGCATGTAGGCGTAAACTTTCTTGTTTTCAAGACCGAGCGACTGTCTCAGTTCGTCTCTCCTCTTGCCGTTAAAAAATATGTCGTTTCTCGGATAACCGCCCATTACAATTTTTGAGTTAGACATATTCGCCAGCATATAGTCCTCGATTATATGCTCCTTTGTATAGTCGTTTGGGTATAACAACCAGTCGGCTGATACAAAGTTCCTCTGCGGATTTCCGATGTTTACCGCATCATTTTTGATTTTCCTGCCCAGGCATTTCAACGGAGTGCCGTGCCAGGTGTTGAGATAAATCTGACCCTCTCTCTTTATGAAAAAAGGCAAAAATGTGTTGTCGTTTACTAAATATTTTGCACTTGCCAAAACCTTAAAGTATTCCTTTGTTGAAAGAATGACGAAGTTAAGATTTTTTATTCCGTATTCTTCGGCTTTTTTCTTAAAAGAGTTTACTCTCGATTTAGCGGCAGAGAGATAGACTTTGTATTCTTTGTATTCCTCGGCGGAGCACAGGTATTTTGCCATAGAAAATATATTTCCGTTGAATTCTTTTCCGTGCTGAGATTCGAGCAAAATCATCTTGTCGTCAATCGGCATTTTGTCCACATATTTTATGTACTTGTATTTTGCTCTCCAATACGGATTCGATATTCTGTTAAGCGTTTTTCTTATTGTCGTTCCCATAACCGACTCCTTACATTTTATCTTTTTATACTATATCACAGTCAACGCTTTTAATCAATAAATTTTACTTTTTGCACTTGATTTGAAAAATGTGTTGACAATAAAACTTGGCAGTAGTATTATGAAATTGCAAAGAAAACTTTGCAAAATCATATGTGAGGTGATTACGGTGGATAAAAAGAAAATACTCGAAAAGGCTCAGAAAGAGTCTGACGATGAGGGTTTGCAAAATGCAAGAAATAAGGGCAGAGCGTGGGGCGTGGTTGCGTTCACGGCGGTTTATGTTATAATTACGATTTTCAATTTCGTTAAGGATAATCCGAATAATATTCCCTCACTGTTCTTTATGGCATATCTTGCCGCAGAGTCGATTCCCGAATTCATTTTTACAAAGAAAAAGATTTTTCTTTTTACTTCGATTTGTGCCGGAATCGCCGCAATTTTGAATTTAATACATTATATGACCGGTGCTTAATATGGACGATAAACTGATTCTTAAAAATCGCATTAAACAGAGCCGTAAGGAACAGGGACTTTCTCAAAACGCTCTTGCCGAATCTGTCGGCGTTTCACGAAATACCATCAGTTCCATAGAAACAGGACAGTTTAACCCGACTGCAAAACTTGCCCTTCTTATCTGCACAGCACTTGATAAAAAATTTGAGGACTTGTTTTATTTTGAATGATTTACCTTGCAAAATTAATTGGAGATTTTTGATGAAAAACTTAACGACAAAGCAGAAAAAAGCAGTAAAGTGGTTTGTTTTGATTTTATGCTTTTTGTGGAATACGCTTTATTCCGTATATGAATTTTTTAATACTTCGCTTGCAGAGCCGTTTAGATATATTTATAACGATTCGATTTTTTCACTCGGTGATACAGCCGATTACCTTTTCCCCGATTTGGAAGTTTGGGGTTGGTATGTAATTCTTTCCTCAATAGTTTACTTGGCGGTATATATTGTTTATTTTGTAAAATCTGCTGTTTATCTTAAAAAATACGGAAATACAAAAGTCTTGTGTAAGCGAGTTATTATTTTTACAATAATTTTTTCTGCGGTACAGTCCTTGCCGAGTGTTGTATCGACACTGTTTTGATGTTTTTACTTTGTTTTGGAATGCGTTGAAAAATAAATATAAGCCTAAAAATCCGCTGAAATAGAGCGTTTAGGCGAAAAGAAAAGTAGGTACAACCGATTACGATTGTACCTACTTTGTGTCTTTGTACAGCATATTTGATACAATGTGACCACCAAAAATGTTTCAAATATTTGTGCTTGTTCTTTAACTTTATAAATGGAACAATAAGCTTATAATACAATAAAATCATTATTTATTTAGATAAAAGTCATAAGTAAAATTTAGAACGGCAGCTTATATGAAAATAAAAACATTATTTAGATAGATAACCAAAAAATGCTGAAATTATTGAAAGAAAAATATCTTGATATATCATATAACTCATATTACACTGATATTATATTTATGTTTTATATAAAACTTTTTGATAAAAACTACGATTTCGCTCTTGACTAAAGATATAAAAAAGTCAGTGTATTTTTAATACACTGACACAATTATATATTTATCAATATCGAAATTATATTTTTTTCCATAGTACAAGTTCTGCATTTTCGCCATTACAACCATATTTATATACAGCAATAAACTTTTCATTAGCAGCTACACCATAACATTTATCGCTTCCTTCAATATCAATCTGTTTTGCATAGTATTGTGTATCGTTATCAAGAATTTTAGCTTTATCCCCATTAGGAAGTATACATTCTATATTCAAGTAATTTCCGTCCATAAGATTTAAAGAATTAAAATTCTCAAATTCTTTTATCCCAAGTTTCTTAATTTTTTCAAGTAAAAACTGTTCCATAAAATTTCCCCTTTTTATCTTATTTTATCAAATATATATAACCAAGTCAATTCTTTCTGATTCAATTATTTCTATTCCTCGGTTGAACCGAGGATTTATTTCTGTGCTGAAGAGACAAAAAATAGGACACTAAAAATTGTATCATTTTTAGTGTCCTATGGTGGTTGCGGGGACAAGACTCGAACTTGCGACCTCCGGGTTATGAGCCCGACGAGCTACCAACTGCTCTACCCCGCGATATGTGATTTTCTCTTTTCGAGTGCTTTATTATTATAACAGAAAATTCGTATATGTCAATAGCTTTTTGAAATATTTTAACTTATAAACAAAAACGGGCAGCAGAAATTTACATTCCCAACTACCCATCTTCGCTGTTTAATTCTAAACAATCCTCTTTTGCTGTGAAGTTGCTGACACACAGCATTCGGTGCTGTTACCGTAACACCTCGCCGCCCTGTATTAAGCATAGCGGTTGTGTATATATTACAGTATTTTACTTTCTTTGTCAAGATATTTTATCGATTTTTGTTAAAGCAAATTTCAATGCAAATACTTTTATTATGGATAAAAAATATTTGAAGAAAATTTGTGACATAGGAGCGGCTATGATAGAAAACGGTGCGGAGATTTCCCGAGCCGAGGAGTCGCTCAGGCGTATGCTGTCGTCATCCGGGATAAAAGGCAACGCATTTTGTCTAAACAGTTTAGTGGTGCTCATTTGCTCCGATGATGTGCTCGTTCGCAGAATTAACAAAAATGACCTCAATCTGGCTGAAATAGACAGGCTTAATGCAGTTTGTCGGGATATTTGCAAAGAACAAAGCTGCCATCTGCCTAAGAATAACTATTCCGTCTTTTTCAAAATTATATCTGTATTTTTGGCTACGGGTGCATTCTGTATATACTTCGGCGGCAGTATCGCCGACGCACTTGTCAGCGGAATAATCGGGCTGATTATTCTTAAAATTCCTAAGTCGGGTGTAGGTGTATTCGCCTATGCTTTGCTTCAGTCAACCGTTGCAGGCATACTTTCCTATATTCCGCTTTTTTTAGGTCTTGCGGTTTCGCCCGATAAAATTATGATAGGCACGGTTATGCTCCTCATTCCCGGTATTACTATGGGTAACGCCGTTCGTGATGTTATGTATTGCGATACGCTGTCGGGCGTTATCGAATTTACCGAGTCCGTTTTTACGGCTCTTGCCATTGCGTTCGGCTTTTCTTTGGCGGTGATTTTTTTAGGTGGCTGAAAACATTTTGCTTTGCGTTCTTGGCACTCTCGGATTTTGTTGCGTGCTTAACGCTCCGAAAAAGCATATTGCCTATATTCTCCTCGGTGCGTTTATCTCTGCCGGAGTTTATGAAATATGTGAGAAACGGCTTATGCTCGGAGTGTTTTCGTCTACATTGCTTTCTGCCGTTATTGTGGAATTTTACAGCGAGATTGTCGCAAGAATCGTCAAAACGCCTGCAACAGTTATTTTAATTCCTGCTGAGGTTCCTCTTTTGCCGGGCGGTTATTTGTATTATGCCATGACATCGCTGGTGAACAAAAGATTTGATTCGTTTGCCCATTATGCCGCTCTTACCGTGTCGGTGGCATTTGCACTTGCTATGGGTGCGGTTATTTGCCTGCTTGTCCTTGTGGGCATAAGGCGAATTAAAGAACGCTTTACCTAAGCATTGCTTTGTGCTAAAATGTACTCGGTGATTGTATGAAGATTTTAATTGCACCCGATTCTTTTAAGGGTACTTTAACGGCACTCGAGGTTGCCGATATTATTTCAAGGGCAATAGGCAATAACGCCGAGTGTGAATGTTTGCCGCTCTCTGACGGCGGAGAAGGCTTTTGCGACTCGGTTTACAGAGCCTGCGGCGGTGAAATGAAAACCGTCCTCTGCCATGATATTTATTATAACGAGATAAAAGCTCCTGTTTTGTTTCTTGATAAAACGGCGGTGATAGAAAGTGCTGCCGCCTCCGGATTGCAGGCAAAAAAGCGTGTTATGCTCTCCTCATCTTACGGCACCGGCGAACTTATTAAATTTGCCGCAGAGCAGGGATATAACGATATTATTTTGGGCTTGGGCGGCACGGGCTGTTCCGACGGCGGTCTCGGCGCATTGAGTGCACTCGGTGTGAGATTTTATGACGAAAATCAAAATGTTATGCAAAAGCCGAAAAGCAACGATATGAATTTCGTTTTCGGTATGAATGCAAGAGACTGTGTTAAAAATATAAATTTGACTTATGCCTGTGATGTTGAAAATACTTATTTCGGAAAAAACGGTGCGGCTTTTGTTTTCGCTCCGCAAAAGGGCGCAAATAAAACCCAAATCGAAGAACTTGACGAGGGACTTCAAAGGCTCAACGCTTTTTTCACAAATGACGTTTCAAAACTTAAGGGTGCCGGTGCGGCAGGAGGAATGTGCGGCGGACTTTATTCCGTTTACGGCGGAAAAATCGAGTCGGGATTTGACATTGTGGCAAGACTTTACGACTTGGATAATAAAATCAAAAATGCAGATGTTGTCATCACGGGCGAAGGCAAAACCGACAGCCAAACTTTGATGGGCAAGGCTCCGTTCAGGATTGCCGAAGCGTGTAAAAAGTACGGCAAAAAATGCGTTGTTATCAGCGGATGTTTTGACGGCGTGACGCTCGGTGACGAAATGCTGTCTTTGATTGATGACGGGGTGACGGCTGATGAGGCTGTGAATAACAGCAGAGAAGTGCTTTATAAAAAAGTGCAAAAGAGCCTTGCAATAATCTTAAAATAAATATATAATTACAGTAATTAATTATGTGAAAATCAAGGAGAACAGATATGAAAGTAAGATTACCAAAACACAAAGAATTTTTAATTAAGTTTGCCGACGATTATCCGCTTGAGGCTCAGGCGTGGGAAGAACTTAATCAGATAGTAAAGGATTACTGCAAAGACGGAAAAAGCCTTTATACTCCTACTTTTATCGAGGATAATGAGGACAAGGTAAAAGCTCTTCAGGAAAAGTATGAGTTTACTTATGAAATTATAGAAAAGTAACAGGCGTGATACATAATGACTAAGAATAAGATTTTTACCGTTGCAACTTCTCACCTCGATACGGTGTGGAGATGGGAACTGCCTAAAACCATAGACGAGTTTATCCCCGATACCATAGTTAAAAATTTTGAGCTCATCGAAAAATACCCTCACTATCGTTTTAATTTTGAGGGTGCTTTTCGCTATGAACTTATAGAGGAATATTATCCCGAGCAGTTTGAGAAGATTAAGCAGTATGTAAAGGACGGCAGATGGTGTGTCAGCGGCTCCGCTTATGAAAACGGAGATGTCAACATTCCGTCGCCCGAGGCTCTTTTCCGAAATTTTCTTTACGGAAACAGATATTTTGAGGATAAATTCGGCGTTACATCCAAAGATGTGTTTTTGCCCGACTGCTTCGGCTTCGGTTATGCGCTGCCGAGTATAGCAAAGCACAGTAATTTGCTCGGCGTATCCAGCCAAAAACTGAGTTGGGGCGGTGCGTATGAATGTCCGTTTGATTTGGGCGTTTGGCAGGGCGTTGACGGCAGCAGAATTTTTGCAAGCCTTAAGCCTCTTTCCTACCGTTATAATTTTGACGGCGATGTCAGAGGCGATTTGCAGATTATAGATAAACTTGCCGATAACGGCGTGCACTACGGTCTGCCGTGGACTATGAATTATTACGGAACAGGCGACTGGGGCGGCGCACCCGATGAGCAAAGTGTTGCGTCGGTTGAGCAGAGCGTTGCATATAACGATACGAGCGAAACACAGGTTATCAGCGCATCGTCAGACGAGGTATTCAAACAACTTGACGTTCTGAGCGAAAACGAAAAAACTTCTCTCCCTGTGTGGAATAACGAACTTGTTATGCGTTCCCACGGAGCAGGCGGCTATACTTCTAGAGCAATGTCTAAGCGTCTTAATGCAAAAAATGAGAGCCTTGCCGATATGTGCGAGCGTTCGTGCGTTGCGGCGGATGCTTTGACTTCATTTAATTATCCGAAAAATGTTTTGGACTCCGCTTGGAAAAAAGTCATTCAGCATCAGTTCCATGATGACCTTCCCGGCGCCTCCACAATGCTCCAGTATAACGATAGCTGGAACGATTACTTTGCTTCTCTCAAACAGTTTCAGGGCGAATATCAGGCTTCCGGCGGTGCACTTGCAAACGAACTTGACACTTCGTGGTGCGAGGGTGTTGCGGTTATAGTAAATAACCCTGTGGCAGTTAAGCGTAAGGCGAGCGTTCAGGCACATATTAAACTTAACCGTAACGCAAAATATGTAAAGGTGCTCGATAAAAATAAAAAGGAAGTTCCCAGCCAGGTACTCAAAAAGACAGGCAAGGAATTTGATATTGTATTTACCGCTTCGGTTGACAGCGTGGGCTGGCGTGTTTATGATGTTATCGGCAGTGACAAGCCGTGCGAAATTAAGACAGATTTAACAGTAACCGAGCACAGCCTAGAAAATGCAAAGTATAAACTTTTATTTAATAAGAACGGCGATATTGCGTCGCTTGTCGATAAAAAACTCAAGGTTCAACTTTTGTCGTCGCCGATTAAACTTGCACTTCATCATAATCTCGGCGAACTCAATTATCCCTCGTGGGAAATGAGAAAGGCGGATATTGATTCCGAGCCGTATTGTTATGCCAATACTCCTGAGTTTGAGATAATCGAAAACGGCCCGTCAAGAATTGCGATTAAGGTTACTCGTGATGCCGATTTTTCCAAGGTCGAGCAGATTGTAAGCCTTGAGAGCGGAGGCGAGGTTGTAAGGGTCGATAACCGTATAGACTGGCAGCAGCGCAGAACTCTGCTTAAGGCTCAGTTTCCGTTCACTTGCTCTAACGAAATTGCTTCCTACGATTTGGGACTTGGTTATATTGACAGACCGAATAACAGCGAAAATCTTTATGAGGTTCCCGCTCAGAAGTGGGCTGATATTACTGATTCTTACGGCAGATACGGTGTCAGTGTTTTGTCGGATTGTAAGTACGGCTGGGATAAGCCGCAGGACAATATGCTCAGACTTACCTGCATTCATACCCCTGCCGGTGCGTTTACAAAGGACGCACGCCAGGATTTGCAGGATATAGGAAGAAATATTTTTTCGTTCGGTATTTTCAGTCATAAGGGTGCACTTTCCACTCCTACTCAGGTTCAGGCACAGTGCTTTAACGAGGGACTCGTTGCCTTTCGTACCTCTTCGTCTAAACAGGGCAGTCTCGGCGACAGCTTTTCACTTCTTAAAACAGCCTCCGACAGCGTAATTGTCAGAGCCGTTAAGCAGTCGTATGACGGCGACGGAGTGGTTGTAAGAGTAAATGAGGCGTGCGGCAAAGAACATAAGAATACAGGCATTAAATTCTTCTGTGATATTTCTTCTGCCGAAGAAGTGTATGCCGATGAAAAGCCGATAAAAGATGCAAAAATCATTGACGGCGCTCTTGTGTTTGACCTAAAGCCGTTTGAGGTAAAGACTTTCAAACTTAAACTTAATTCCATACGAAATAAGGCTAAGGAAAATTATAAAAAACTTGATTTACCGTTTAACTCTATAGGTATTACCAAGGACAGTTATAAGGTGAATTGCATTTTGCAGGGAAGCGGAATGAGTTTGCCCGATGAACTTATTCCCGAAAGCCTCACGGTATCAGGCGTTACATTTAAGATGCCGAATGCCGATATGGATAAAAATGTACTTATCCCGAGAGGTCAGGAAATAGAAATTCCAAAGGGCGTAACAAAACTATATATGATTGCCGCTTCTGTTTTGGAAGACAAAAAAGTTGTCTTTATGGCGGATAATAAAGAGCGTGAACTCACCGTTTACGATATGAAAGCGCCTGTGGGCAAATGGGATATGAAAGGTCTCGAACAGTTTGCCGAGGTTAAAAGGGGTGCGCTTGCTCTTGAATTTACGCATACCCATCATCCCGAGGGCAATATAGCAAACGGTAAGGCATACTTTTATCTTTACGAGATAGATGTAAGAGGTTGCAAAACTCTCACTCTTCCCGAGGAAAATAAGATGGTTATTCTCGCAATGACCGGAGTAAAGAAGTTTTCAAATACCTATCTCGCAACAGAACTCATTGATTATCCGAGCGAGGATTATAAACCGGGCGAGATTTCACCTATCGAAAAGATAATCGATAAAGCCGACTTTATCTCAATTCGTGCCGGTAAAATTCAAGACCAGATTAACGGCGGAAAGGGTAAGGGATTTAAGAGAGATAATATCATCACTAATATTATCCGTTCTTATACCAAATCCGAATGGTAAAAACCGCCGATAATACTGCCAAATCACACCAAAAGGCTCGTGAACTTAATGTTCGCTTCGCCTTTTGGTGTTTTTGTTTTTTGCTCAGTCGAGGTATAGAACATACATCTTCCTTCGCAAGAAAACGAAATTCGGCAGCATTCTTGGCGGCTTGTCAAATTATAATTTTTCTTCTTTATTATTGAATTGTTCATATTTGTGTTGTATTATAACTGTATACTTGTATATATTTTATAGGTGATGATATGAATACGATAAAACTCTCCACGCCGTGCGGAGATATTTTGGGTATAGATACTGCGGACTGTTATGAATTTAGGGGAATAAGATATGCTGTGGCAGGCAGATGGGAATATCCTGCTCTTGTTACCGACTTTGGTGCTCTTTATGACGCAACCGAGTTTGGTGCTTGCTCTTATCAGCACAGAGGTTTTGAAAATGACGAGGATTGCAATCCTTTTTATCATAAGGAATTCAGACAGGGAATGACCTTTAATTACAGTGAGGACTGCCTTTTCCTTAATATTTATGCGCCGAAAAATGCTCATAATGCTCCCGTCTTGTTTTATATCCACGGCGGCAGCTTTACGGGCGGCAGTGCAAATGAGGGACATATCAACGGTACCGAGTACGCAAAAAGGGGCATTGTATTCGTTTCTGTTAATTATCGCCTTAATGCTTTCGGTTTTTGTTCTCATCCCGACTTGACGGATAAAAAGGGAAGATGCGGAAATTTCGGACTTTATGACCAGGTCGCCGCTCTTAACTGGGTAAAGAATAATATTTTAGCTTTCGGCGGTGACGGTAACCGCATTACCGTTATGGGTCAGAGCGCAGGCGCAATGAGCATTGATATTCTTATATCGTCTCCTATTTGCAAGGGACTGATTAAGGGCGCAATTATGATGAGCGGCGGTGCGCTTCAGCGTGAGGTTGCCCGACCCCTTACTCCTGAAAAGACTAGGAAATTCTGGGACGAGATAATTAAAAACGCAGGAGTAAGCAGTATATTTGAACTTAAAAAGGTCAGCGAAAAGAAACTGTTTTATGCTTGGCTCGATGCGTGTAGGAACCATAAAGTCGGCAGTATGCTTTACACCTTGCCTGTTTATGACGGCGTTCTTTTGAGAAAGAGCACTTTTCAAAAAAAGAATATGCCGCATATGCCGTATATCCTCGGCGTTACCCAAACAGATATGGTACCCGTTATCCTGGAGGGTATTACAAAAAAATTTGCAAAGAATATAATTAAATCGGGTTCGCCCTGTTATATTTATAATTTTAATCATGACCTGCCCGGCGATGATTCGGGCGCATGGCACAGTTGCGATTTGCTGTACGCTTTCGGCACTCTTAAAAATAATTGGAGACCGTTTGAAAAACTCGATTTTGATTTGTCATACCAAATGATTGAATCCTTTGCCTCGTTTGTTAAAACAGGTTCTCCCAAATGTGAGGCGGTACCCTTTTGGAACTCCTCGTACGATATGCCCGTTCGCTTTTGTGAAAATACAAGAAGCGAAAAATGGGACACAAAAAAACTGCTGAAAAATACATTTTCTAAGAACGGAGCAGAATTTTAATGAAATTCAGACACGACTTCTCTTTGGTGCAAGCCACTGAAAATTACAGATTATATAGTTGCGATGATATTAATGCGAGAATTGATTTCGTTGAGAAAAATATCATCAGGGTTGCCATTTACCGTCACCGTGACGAAATGCTCCCAACCTTTTGTATTAATCCTTACGGAGAGCCTAACTCTCCTGCAAGAAACCGCCTTGATACCGACGGCTTTCATTTTGCCGAGGTCAGCGTTGACAAAACGGAGCACGGCGAATATATAGAACTTGAGTCAGGCATCGGCATTGATGTTGATTTTCATAACTTCTTGCTTTCGTTTTATCAGGAAGATGAGGTGCTTTTTGAGGACAGACGTCCTCTTGCCTATAACCTCGAAAACGAATTCGGCAGAGGATATTATCACTATATCTCACGAGAGGAAGACGAAAAGATTTTCGGCCTCGGCGATAAAACAGGCTTTATGGATAAGTCGGGCAAAAACTTTAAGATAGAAACAACCGACTGTATGGGATATGATGCCGAAACTTCCGACCCGCTTTATAAGCATATTCCGTTTTATATCTGCGAAAACAGCGTCGGCAATTACGGCATTTTTTATGATACAAGTGCCACCTGCTATATGGATTTCGGTAAGGAAATAAATAATTATTATCCTGCCTTTAAGTCCTTTAAGACCGACGATAACTGTATAGTGTATTATGCTTTCTTCGGCACTAAACTTGAAATTCTCCGCTCCTTTGCCCGTATTTGCGGAAAGCAGGCATTCCCGCCTAAATGGAGTTTTGATTACTGTGCATCCACCATGGCTTACACAGACGCCGATAATGCCGACGAGCAAATGCACGGCTTTCTTGAAAAGGTAAAGGATATGGGACTGAGTTGCTCGGGATTTTATCTTTCCTCAGGCTATACCTCGATTGACGGTAAACGCTGTGTGTTTAATTGGAATACCGATAAATTCCCCGACCCCAAACAGTTTGTTAAAGATTTTAAGGATAATAATATTCATATCATTCCTAATATTAAACCTGCGTTTTTGGAGTCGCATCCTATGTATAAGGAGATTGAAAAGCAGGGACTTTTTGTAAAAAATCCCGACGGCACTCCTTTTGTCACTCAATTTTGGGACGGACTCGGTTCTTATATAGATTTTACAAATCCAAAGGGCTGTGAGTTTTGGAAAAAACAGGTAACCGAAAAACTCCTCGATTACGGCATTGACGCTACTTGGAACGATAATAACGAGTTTGATATTCGTGATTGGGACGCTCTTGCAAACGGCTTCGGCTTCGGTAAAATAAAAGCCAGAAATATCCGCCCCAATCTTACCTATCTTATGGTTAAATCGTCCTATGAGGCACAGAGAGCAAAGTACCCCGATAAGCGTCCGTTTCTCTCTACACGCAGCGGAAATATCGCTGTGAGAAGATTGGCACAGACTTGGTCGGGAGATAATATGACTTCGTGGCATGACCTTTATTACGGTCATTATGTAGGACTTACGCTCTCCATGTCGGGTATGTTCTTCTATGGTCATGACCTCGGCGGCTTCAGCGGCGATATGCCGTCAAGCGAACTTTTGCTTCGTTGGATTCAGCACGGTATATTTGAACCCCGCTTTACCATTCACAGTTGGAATAAGGACGGTACAGCCACTATGCCTTGGAGTTATCCTGAGATTGAAAACGCCGTTTGTGATATTTTCTCCCAGAGAAAGCAACTTTTGCCTTATCTGTATTCATCGGCATATAACTGCGTGTCATATGACGAGCCTATGAATGCTCCGCTGTTCCTTTATTATGAGGACGAGGATATTGAGGAGGATTGCGAAAGTTTCCTTGTCGGCAGAGATGTGCTTGCTACCTGCGTTCTCGATGAGGGAATAGAAAATATTACCGCATATCTTCCCGAGGGCGATGATTGGTATCTCGGCTCAAAATATTATGAGGGCGGTCAAAATGTAAGTTTGCATATTCCGCCGACTTCTAAGATGCCTTACTTCGTCCGCAGCGGTTGCGTGTTTCCGACAGATGAGGGCGAATACGGCTTTAACAGCGAGCAAAAACTTGTCTTTACCGTTTATCCGCTTAAATCGGGATTTTTCCAAAGCTCGTTTTTTGATGATGACGGCGAGAGTTTTGAATATAAAAAGGGTAATTGCGTTCGCCTTTTCTTCTCTGTTGTCTGCGAGGAGGATAAGGTAACCGTATTTTATAAGAATATCGCAAAGCAAAAACTTGTTCCCGATATTCGTCTTGTTGACGGCGATGACCGTAAACTCATTGTTCAAAGCAGGGAATAAACCTAATAAAATAAAAACCGACTGTCTCACGCTTTTGTGAGACGGTCGGTTTTGTTTGTTAACGCTTCGGAAAAGGCATATCGGATTTCAATTCAAAATGTAATAATTGCGCTGATTTATATTTATTTTTTATTTCAGCAATGCTTTTTGATAAAAGTCGAGTGCTTTTGTTATTACTTCCTGAGACGGTTCGGAGAATGGGTCGAGCACGCTGAAAACATGTTTCTGCTTTTCTCCGTTATATTCGCCGTAGTCAATCAGTTCGGACTCTATTCCTCTTTCTTGGAAAAGATTGTATGCCGTAACCGTTTGGTCGTGGGCGAGAGTGTCACCCGAACTTGTGATAAAGAAAGTCGGCGGCATATTGTCGGCATATTCGATTATTTCGCTCAAATCCATGTAGTTGTATGTAGCCTTTTGCTTGTAATCTTTACCCCAAAGAGGCTTTGTGTAAACGCTATACATTCCGCCGTTTTTCATATATGCAACCGGAGAGGTGAGAAGCAGAGCCTTTATATTAAGGTTAGTAGCCTGCGTGTTAAATATCTCTCTAAGTTCAGGGCTTTGGTTAAGCACCGCCTCATACAATGCAAGTTGTCCGCCTGCACTGTCACCCGTCAACATAACGGAGGAGGCATTTGCAGGATAGTTTTTCATATTTTCGCTTATCCATTTTAATGCGCTTGCACAGTCTTGGATTTGCTCATTCACCGTTACATCGGGTACAAGTCTGTAACTGATGCTGAACACCGTGTATCCCTTGCTTGCAAGTTCCATACAGTAGTATTCGTTCAAATCCTTTGTGGCATACATCCAGCCGCCGCCGTGTATGTCGATGATTACAGGCAGTCCCTCTTCGGGCAAGTCTCCCTCGGGATAAAATACATCCAGCATATGATACGGATTGCCCGTGTTAAGATATTCAATGTCCTTAACCTTAGTTATTTTTGACGGAGGGGTTTGCTCTGCGTGATTTTTCTTGTCGTCTTTGTCAACGCCCTTCCATACTATTTGCATTATTTTTATGATAGGATTGCTCTCAAGTCCCTTACTGCTTGCGTCTTTGTATTCAATGCTTTGTGAACTTAGCAGTCCTCCTACATAAACAGCTTTGTCGCTTTTGTCGTCAACAGGCTTTGTCAGTATGAAAATTACGGCTGTTGCCGCAATTATTATCGCTAAGATAATGCCGAATACTATCCCCATCGTTTTTGCCCCCGTGTGCTTTTTCTTTTTTTCTTTAACAGAGTTTGCCATAAGCCGTGCTCCTTAACAGATAGTGTATAAGATATATAGATATACAATAATTTTACCAATGCCGCCGCTGCTTGTCAATATGATAAAATGTATTCATGTATTTCCATAATTGTCAAACCTCAGCACTTGTGCTTATAAGATGGCATTTGTAATCTAACAGTATTGAAAACTGTTTCGTTAAATGGTATAATTGTTTCAAAATTTTCGGTATTAGTTTACTTCTTTTGATGTTGTTAAATAATCTGAGTGGAAAAATTCATATTGAGGCTATATAAAATGCATAAAACAAAAGAACAAATATCGTACAATATGCACCAAGTTAAATCCAAAGACACAAAGATAGAAGTTATGCTTAGAAAAGAGCTTTGGTCAAGAGGTTTGCGTTATCAAAAGAACAGTAAAAAAGTATTCGGCAAACCGGATATTGTTTTTATCGGCAAAAAGGTTGCCGTGTTTTGCGACAGTGAGTTTTGGCACGGTTATGATTGGGATAATAAGAAAAAGGAATTCAAATCACATCAAGAGTTTTGGATTCCTAAAATTGAAAAAAACATTGCTCGAGATAATTTGGTAAATGAAACACTTGAAAATTCGGGTTGGACAGTACTTAGATTTTGGGGCAATGATATAAAAAAGAATTTACAGGCGTGTGCCGACAAAATTGAGAGGACGGTAAAAGGTAAAAATGACTAAATATAAATCAATAGATTTATTTGCGGGAATCGGTGGCATTCGTCTTGGATTTGAACGAGCTTTCGGTGATGAAATAAGCACGGTTTTTGTAAGCGAGTGGGATGAATATGCACAGAAAACATACAAGGCAAATTTCAAAGATGATTTTGAAATTGCGGGAGATATAACCAAGATAAACGAAAATGATATTCCGCAATTTGACATATGCCTTGCCGGGTTTCCTTGCCAAGCATTCAGTCTTGCAGGAAAAAGGCAAGGGTTTAATGATAGTTATAAAGGATTGTGCCGAGGCACTTTATTTCTTGATGTTGCAAGAATTTGCGAAGCAGATAAACCTAAAGTTATTTTTTGTGAGAATGTCAAGGGATTAAAGATTCACGACAGGGGAAGAACACTTGAAATAATTAAAAAGACTTTTGAAGATCTGGGCTATAAAGTTTTCTACGATATACTAAACAGTAAAGATTTCGGAGTTCCGCAAAACAGAGAAAGAATATATATTGTGGCTTTCAGAAATGATATTGCACCCGAAAAATTTGAATTTCCAAAGTCAACGGATGATACAAAAAGGCTGAAAGATATTATAGAAGAAAAGCCCGTACCGGCTAAATATTATTTAAGTGATGTTTATGTTGAAACCCTCAGAAGACACAAAGCTCGTCACGAGGCTAAAGGTAACGGATTCGGATACGAAATTCGTGAGTGGGACGGAATTGCCGGAGCTATTGTATGCGGCGGAATGGGCAGAGAACGCAATCTGCTGATTGATAAACGACAAAAAGATTTAACGCCGACAACACACATAAAAGGTGAGGTCAACAAAGAAGGTATCAGAAAAATGACTCCGAGAGAATGGGCTCGTTTACAGGGATTTCCCGATACTTTCAATCTGCCTCTTGCAGATGTCCATCTTTATAAACAATTCGGAAACAGCGTAACTGTAAATGTTATTGAAGCTATTGCAAAACAAATTAAGGAGGTACTCGACAATGCCTAAACTTTCGGGAAACAAAGGCGAATGGAGCGAAATATATGCTTTCCTTCGCTTGCTTGAAATAAAGAAATTGTATGCTGCGGATGCCGAATTGAATAAAAAAGATGATATGTTTTACAACATAATCAATATCATTCGTACCGAGCCTATCGGTACACTTGAATTCAGAATTAACAAAGCCGATGATACCGTATCTGTTATAAAAACAGATACAGAAGATGTACTGCTTACTTTACCATGTGATGAATTCAAGACTGCCGCCGATAATCTTTATAATGAAATAATCAGTGCGAATAAATCGTCTTTTGAATCGCAGGATACCGAAGAATTTTTAGAGCAATTGAATATAGGCGTACTTAAAGCAAAATCGACAGATAAAGCAGATATTAGGATTAAAATTCATGACATAAATACAGGATATGAAACCGTTCAGGGATTCAGTATCAAATCACGGCTCGGCAGTCCATCCACGCTTGTCAATGCAGGCAAAACAACAAATTTTGTTTTTGAAGTTACAGGTAATGTAAACGATGATGTGATGAACGGCTTTAATACTTGTTCCAAGAAATTCAAAGACAGATTTGAATTTCTTGACGGTTGCGATTGCGACATAAAGTATTGTTCTATGGACAACGATATTTTTGAAAGTAATTTGCAGTTGATTGACGGTGACCTTCCTGAAATCTGTGCATATATGCTTAAAGAGTATTATTCATCCGGAGTTAATACAGTAACAAATTCACTTGAATCATTAAATGTAAATAACCCAATCGGATATAATTTATCAAAAGGTCATCCGTTTTATGAATACAAGTTCAAAAAATTTCTCGCAGAGTGCGCCCTCGGCATGCTTCCGTCAAAAGTTTGGGACGGTACTGCCGACGCTACGGGCGGATACATAATAGTCAGAGAAGACGGAGAAGTATTGTGCTATCATTTGTTTAACAGAAATGAATTTGAAACTTATTTGATAAACAATACCAAGTTTGAAACCGCAAGTACATCCCGTCACGAATTCGGATCGATATATAAAGAAAACGGAAAATTTTATATTAAACTAAATTTACAAGTTAGATTTATAAAATAATGAAAGATAAATATAAGGTATGCAGTTTATTTGCTGGAATCGGCGGTATTGACTTAGCTTTTCAGCAAGCGAGATTTGAAATTGTATGGGCAAACGAAATTGATAAAGATGCCTGCAAAACATACAGATACAATTTTCCAAATACTGTATTGACCGAATGCGATATAAGAAAAATCAATGCAGATGATATACCGGATTTTGATATTCTCACCGCAGGATTTCCTTGTCAATCGTTTTCGGTATGCGGTAACAGAAAAGGTTTCGCCGACGAAAGAGGCAATCTTTTCTTTGAAATAATGAGAATAGCAGACGCTAAAAAGCCCAAAATTATCTTTCTTGAAAATGTCGCAAATCTTACGGAACACGATAACGGCAAAACTTTCAATCGTATTCACAATGAGTTGTCGGAAAGAAATTACTACATAAGGTATATCATTGCAGACGCTTGTAACTACGGAATATCGCAACACAGGACGAGAACATATATCGTTGCTTTTAAGGATTTTGATATGTGTAATAAATTCCAATTTCCGAAAGAGCAACCGCTCAAAAAGCACATATTTGATATTATCGACCGAAGCGTAAAAGCAGATGACAGTTTTTATCTTAATGAGAATTATGTACATTATCAAAAAATTAAAGCCGCAATGACAGACGAAAACCAAATATACAGATTTTCGGATTACGGTATTCAGAAGAGCAAAGACGGAATATCTTTTACCCTTAAAGCCAATATGGGAACATGGTATAATCGTGTCCCGATCATAAAAGATAACTTCGGAATAAGAACAATAACACCTCAAGAGTGTCTTGCATTGCAGGGCTTTCCTAAATCGTTTGATTTTCCCGATATTCCGTTGAAAAGTATGTATAAACAATGCGGGAACACAGTGGTTGTGCCTTTAGTTAACAGCATAGCAAAACAAATTTCAAATGAGTAAATATAAAAAAGAGACCTTGATTTCAAATCAAAGTCTCTTAATCTTTTGCATCTTATGCTTCTTTTTTCAGCTGGCGCTCAAGCCATGTTGCACCCAAATCGAGTGCGGTAAATAATCCCTGCTTCTCGCTTTTTTTAACAATTCTGTCCTTCGGCGGTAATGTATCGTCGGTAGCAAGCAACTGAATAGTAACATCCTTAGCTAAGGTAATATCTTTTAATTTTTCGCTTTGCTTTACTGTAAGAACAACTACATACGCATCGTTAATGTCTCCGTAGTAGATGGTGTCTCCCGATCTCACCAAAGGCTTTCCTTTGTATTCAAGAAATTTTTCTTCTGCCAAAGGTAACCCTCCCTTACTGTTTGAGATATGACTTAACCATTTCCGCAAGCAACTCGTCACGGTCAATTTTACGAATGAGGCTTCTTGCGTTGTTATGGGTAGTAATGTATGTCGGATCTTCGGAAAGAATGTAGCCGACTATTTGGTTGATAGGATTATAACCTTTTTCCTGGAGAGCATCATATACGCTGCTGAGCGTTTCTTTCATAATGTCCTCGTTGTCGTTCGCAATCCTGAATGTCATAGTCTTGTCTTTCACTTTATCCACCTCCGCATTACAAGTCTGTATTAATCATATGTTAAATCAAAATATATTATATACATTTTTTTGTATGATTTCAATAGTTTTTTTAATTTTTACCGTACTGAGGGGCAAAAAACTTGACTTAATCGCTTTTTAGGGTTATAATCTAGTCGAATTTAATATTCTTTTGGCTGTGAAGCGGTGTAAGTAGAAGTTGCTTTTGACCCTCAGAGAGTATGCGTTAGGTGCAAGCATATGGCAAGGTATCTTTGAATTTCAGCCTGTCGAGCCACTTTGCGAGAAAGTAAGTAAAGCGTAAGCCTGCGTTAAGGGCAAAAAGCGGTGTACCTTTCGGTGCACAATTTGAGTGGTACCACGGAATTTTCGTCTCATTTTTATGAGGCGTTTTTTTATTGTAAACGGAGGAAATTATGGAACAGAAGATTAAAAGTCTGAGAGAGGCTTTCGAGAGCGAACTCAACGACATCAAAGACTTGTCCGAACTTGAGAGTATTCGTGTTTCATATCTCGGCAAAAAGGGCAGTATTACCGATTTGCTTAAAGGTATGAAGGAACTTTCGGCAGAGGATAAAAAGGCTTTCGGTCAAAAGGTGAATGAACTTAAGACCGCTGTCGCAAAAAGAATCGGCGAAAAAATTCAGGAGATGAAAGAACAAGAAGTTCAAAGGGAAATCAAACTTATGCCCGAACTTGACCTTTCATTGCCGGCAAATTTAAACAGAGGCTCTTATCACCCTATTACTCTCGTTCAAAGACAGTGCGAGCAGATATTTGAATCAATGGGCTTTACCGTAGAGGATTATTCCGAGGTGGTTACCGACTATGAATGCTTTGAGTCGGTTAATATTCCAAAAGATCACCCGGCAAGAGATATGCAGGATACCTATTATCTCACTAACGGTCAACTTCTTAAGTCGCAGACCTCTGCGGCACAGAACGCAATACTTCGCAAGTACAGGGATTTGCTCGTTAATAACGGCACTCCCATTAAGGCTATCTTCCCGGGCAGATGCTTTAGAAATGAAGCAACAGACGCCTGCCACGAAAATACCTTCTTCCAAATGGAGGGTATGATGGTAGGTAAGGACATTTCTATTTCAAATCTTATTTACTTTATGAAAACAATGCTTTCCGAGGTGTTCCAAAAGGACATTAAAGTAAGACTTCGTCCGGGCTTCTTCCCGTTCGTTGAGCCCGGCTTTGAACTTGACATAAGTTGTCTTATCTGCGGCGGAGAGGGCTGCCCGAGTTGTAAGCACAGCGGCTGGCTTGAACTTTGCCCCTGCGGTATGATTCACCCCGAGGTGCTTCGTATGGGCGGCATTGACCCCGATGAGTACACCGGCTTTGCATTCGGCTTGGGTCTTACAAGACTTGTTATGATGAAATACGGCATTAAAGATATTCGTGATTTGAACGGCGGAAGTCTCAAGGCTATGAGCCAGTTCACCGACGATGAGTAAGAAAGGGGAGTGACATTATGTTTTTATCTATGAATTGGATTTCCGACTTCGTTGATTTGTCGGGACTCGATAAACTTAAACTTATCAATCAGTTTTCGCTCTCCACTGCCGAGGTAGAAAATGATATTTATTTTAAGGGCAGTGACCTTTCGGGCGTTGTTGTGGCAGAAATCAAATCTGTTGAAAATCATCCCGACTCAAAGAAACTGCATCTTCTTAAGGTGGATGCAGGCGAGTCGGAACTTACAGATGTTGTCTGCGGCGCTCCGAATGTAAGAGTGGGTATGAAAACCGCTTTTGCAAAGGTCGGCGCAAAAATCGGTGAGATTGAAATCGCACCACGTAAACTTGCAGGCTATCTTTCCAACGGTATGTGTTGCTCTGAAAAGGAAATAGGCATTTCCGACGATAACAGCGGTATTATGGAAATTACCGACGATATTCCGAACGGCACGGACCTCAAGAGCGTTTATGCAATCGACGATATTATTTTTGAGGTTGATAATAAATCCCTTACAAATCGTCCAGACCTTTGGGGTCACTACGGAATTGCAAGAGAATTTGCCGCTCTTTCGGGCAGACCGCTTAAAAATATAGGCGGAGTCGATTTGAGTAAATATGACTCTCTGCCAAAGGTTGATATGAAAATCGAAGATTCGCTTTGCCAGAGATATTCCTGCCTCCAGGTGGAAAATATTAAGCGCACCGTATCTCCCGTTGATATGCGTATCCGCCTTTACTACTGCGGAATGAGAGCAATTAACTTCCTTGCCGACCTTACAAATTATCTTATGCTCGAGATGGGTCAGCCCATGCACGCATTCGACAGCCGTAAGGTTGAAAAAATCAGAATTAAGAGATTTGACACTCCGTTTACTTTCCAAACTCTTGACGGAGTTGAAAGAAACATTGACGAAAATACCCTTATGATTTGCAACGATAATACTCCTGTTGCAATCGCAGGTATTATGGGCGGTCTCGACAGCGAAATTGTTGACGATACAACCACACTTACATTGGAATCCGCAACCTTTAATGCGGCTTCTGTTCGTAAGTCAACTGTTCGCCTTGCTCACAGAACCGACGCTTCCATGAGATACGAAAAGTGTCTTGACCCTGAGATGACCGTTACCGCTATCGCAAGATTTGTAGAACTTTTACAAAAATACGATGACGGCGCATCTGTTGTTTCCGCTCTTACCGACGATTACGCTTATCACTATGATAATGTTGAACTTAAATTTGACAAAGCCTTTGTTGATAAGTATACGGGAATTGATATTTCAAATGACACGATAGTAAAAACCCTTAAATCTCTCGGCTTCGGCGTAGAACTTGAAAACGACAGTTTTACCGTTGATGTTCCGTCTTGGAGAGCAACTAAGGATGTAACGATGAAAGCCGATATTATCGAGGAAATCACCCGTATTTACGGCTATGATAATTTTGATATTCATACCGCTGTTGCGCCGCTTTATCCGGTTCGTCCGTCGGTTGAAAAGACGGTTGAGGATAAGATTAAGGATTTGCTCGTTAAGAGATTCTCCCTTCATGAACTTCATTCTTATGTTTGGTCGTATTATGATGAACTTAAAGCTATCGGTTTGGATGCAGACGGCGTGATTAAACTTGACGGAGCAACAAACCCTAATATCGAGACAATTCGCCGTTCAATCATTCCTACACAACTTTGTCAGGTTAAGAGTAATACTTCCTTTGCTCTTCGCTTTGGTATTTTTGAAATCGGCAGAGTTGTAACAGGTCTTGACGAAAACAATAACTGTATCGAAAAGAAAAAACTTGCCATTACACTTTTCAGCAAGATTGCTCCCGTGTCGGTGCTTTTCTATAAACTTCGTGATATTTTGGAGATTATGTCGGACGATATTAAGCATAAGCCTCTTACCTTTGAGGCTAAGCAGGCAGAATATCCTTATCAGCACCCGGTTAATCTTAACAGAGTTTTCTGCGACGGGGTTGAAATCGGCGAAATCGGTATCGTTTATCCTACCGTTCAAAAGAAAATTGATAAAAAGGCGTCAATAGTATATGCTGAAATTGATGTAGAAGCCTTTGCAAATATCGAAAATGCTTCCATTCAGTATATTGAGCCGTCAAGATTCCCTGAAATGGAAATTGACCTTTCGTTCATTTCAAAGACATTTGCCCCAATCTCAATAGCTATCGCAGAGGCAAAAAGTCCGCTTGTTAAAAATGTTTATGTAACTGACATTTATGAGGATGAAAATGACGGAAGTAAGTCTATCACTACCCGAATTGTGTTTGCTCATCCCGAAAGAACACTCACAAAGGAAGAAGTAACCGAGGTTACCGATAAGATTATCGCAACACTCAAAGACAAGGGAATTGAGTTAAAAAAATAGTCTCAGGTTGTCAATAAAGCCTCTTAACCACGCCGATAATTAAAAATGATTGCTTGGGCTTTATTATCTTTGGCGTGAAAGTTATAGTAAAAACTTTATAACAACTAACATTATAAAAGCGTCGTAAACTCAATGTTTACGACGCTTTTGGCGTTTTTCGTTTTTTGCTCACAAGCGGTACCATCGTACAGCAAAGTTCGCAAGAAAACGAAATTAAGAGACTTTCTTAACAGCCTGAGGTCTGTCCCTGTACCTACGGTAAAGTATTAACGGTATTTAAGACCTCGATTTTTCGAGGTCTTTATTTTATGTTTATGCGATTTTTGTTTCAAGCAGTTTGTTGTATATTATGTCTGCAAATATTTTGTGTCCCTCGGGCGTAAAATGTTCTCTGTCGCTCTTGCTCGGCTGAACATAATCTGCGGCAGAGACTATGGCAACGCCTTTTTCTTTTGCCACCTTTTCGTATTCCTCAAAAAGATTTTGCGATACCTCAACCGAATGCCTGTCAAATTCGGGGTCGTATTCTTCTTTCCATACCTCATCTCCGAGATGAATGGGCGATACGATAATTATATTTTTCAGCGAAATGAATTTCAGCAGTTCGTCCACGCACAGACCCAGCCCCTTTGCGATTTTGTAAGGATTTGCATTGTAGCAGGATTTGCAGTCATTAGTGCCGAGCATAATCACTGCTGCGTCCGGATAATTCGATTCGAGTATCTCCGGCAGCGATTCCAATCCGTTTCTGTTTTTGCGGTATGCGTCATCAAATATCGTGGTTCTTCCGCATAAGCCCTCTTCGAGCACTCGTATGTCGTGCTTTTCGAGTTTTTCCTGGAGCAGGCTCGTCCATCTTACACCCCACGAATATCGCTCATGAGTCTTTGGTATCAGACCCCAAGTGTTAGAATCACCAAAGCATAATAATTGTTTCATATAACCGCTCCTCTCTTTGTATCGCAATCAATATCTATAATGCCTATATGTTTACTAGGTTTTAATATAATTGCATTATATCACCGCTTTATGTTCTTGTCAATAGGTAAAGAAAAAACAGAAGTTGTACCATATACGATACAACTTCTGTTTTTTTGTTATTCGAGTGCGTCTCTTACTGCATCGCCGGCTTTGTCAACCGCCGAGCCTGCGCCGTCTGCGGCATCGTCAACTCCCTGACCGACATCGTCGCCTACCTTGTCCGCTCTGTCTTTTACTTCGTCTCCTGCTTTTGACAAATCTTCGCCCACTTTTGTTGTGGTCGATTCTGTCGTTTCACTCGGGGAAGCGGTGGACATTTCGGTTGTTGAGGTTACATTTTGGCTTTGGTCTTTGTTACTTGCACAGCCTGCAAAAACAGCGATAATTGCTGTTACAGCAAGCAAAAAAGCTATAATCTTTTTCATTAATATCATCCTTTCGCTGATAGTGTTTGCATACAAATTAAAAATTATTCATTCATTTTACCATTGTGCCGTTATCGCTTTGAAGCATAATCATAATGTCTTCCTCAAAGCCGCTTTGAGTGTTTATATAAACGAGGGCATTTTCGCCCGTGTCCTTGCTCTTGCAAGTAAATTCGTAGCACTGTACCTCGTTTCCGCTTTCCTTCGGTATGGTGCACAGTCTTACGCTTTCAACCGTCAGATATTTTGAAACCTTTGCCTTTGCTTCACTTTCGCTGAGCGTTACTTCTTGCTTTTCTCTGGCGTAGTGATTGGTCAGATAAGTTGCGGCATCAAGGCTTACCACCTCGCCGTCCGCCATGGAAATTCCCACTTTAATCAAGTCACCGTAATATCTCACGCCGTCCTTTGTGTACGCACAGTTTACGGTACAGATGTTGTTATTCGTTTCATAGTAGCATACTTCCATATCGCCGTAGCCGAGTTCTTTTAATGCACTCGAGGCAAGATTGCAGGCGTTGTCCTGCGAAATGTTTGAGGAGTTAATCAGTCCCGAGTAAACTATTTCTTTGATATATCCGCCCTGTTTTGTAACCATAATTGTATATCTTCCGCACTTAAAGGTGAAACAGGGGATTTTTGATTTGTCGTCCGTTTCGTAACTTACGGCGTTGATGTTTGCGTCGATTGCCTTTGCGGCAATTTCACGACATTCCTCTTTCGTGTAAACTTCGCTTTCGGATACAAGTTTGGAATTTCTGTTTAGCACCTGGTCTGAAAACGGCCCGTCATAAAGCAGAGTAGGAAAATCGTCAAAAGTTTTTGCCTCTCTGGAAAAACTGTTCGACAGAGCAAAAACATTTATTTCGCCGCCGCTTTTGACCTGATTTTCGGTTATCTTCGCTCCTGCGTTCATCGTTGCCACCATTTCATCTGTGCTGTTGCAGAACTTTTGGGCATAGGTTAAAAGTGCTTTTAGATTGTTGTGCTCTTCGTCGGTTATCTCTTCTCCCTTTTCCGCTTTTTTGCCGATGTATTGTGCGTAGTCCGAGCACTGGCTTAAAAATTTATATGCGTTGTTAAGTTCCAGTTGCGATACGGGGAGTCTGCTCATGGCATTTTTTGCCGTGCCGCATAAAGCGTATAGGTCTCTGCTCAAGTCATAAATTTCGCCGTATGAATTTGAGTACAGGCTTTTGGTGATGTCCGTGTCGATTTTGTTTAGGCATTCGTTGAGTTCGCTCAGACTTTGGCGGTATGAAACTTCAAGTTCTCCTTTGTATGTTTTGAGTGAACTTGTGCTTATAATCATAGCGGCTATGACCAAAGCGAGAATAAAGCCGATGTACGATACTATTCTTACATAGGTTCTTTTTGTCATATTGATTCCTCCGATTTTTCTCTGCTGTTATTGTTTTCATAATTTTAATATTTATTCAAAAATATCCCATTTTAATTGCAAGATTAACTTTATTGTGATATAATTTTAGAGATTATAATATTTAATTTCATATATAACTTATTTTTAGGCGGCAGACTATGGAAAAGAAAAGAATTGTGGTTAAGGTCGGAACTTCGACATTGACCCATAAAACAGGAAAAACAAATATAGCGAGAATAAGCGATTTGGTAAATGTTCTTGCCGATTTGCATAATATGGGACACGAGATTATTTTGGTCTCATCGGGTGCTATTGCCATCGGCACTTCACGCCTCGGACTGAAAAGAAAACCCGATACCATTATGGGTAAGCAGGCGGCAGCGGCTGTCGGTCAGGGTGAACTCATGTTTCTTTACGATAAATTTTTTGGCGAATATGATGTTGTTGTGTCTCAACTTCTCTTTACATATGATGCACTTGAAAATCCCGATAATAAGGAACATTTGACAAATACATTCAATCAACTTCTCGAATACGGCTCAATTCCCGTAGTAAACGAGAACGACTCTGTTTCAATCGAAGAACTTCTCAACGGCGATAACGATTGCCTCAGCGCAACCGTAGCCGAGCTTATCGGAGCCGATATGCTCATTCTTCTTACCGATACCGACGGACTTTATGACGGCAATCCGAGCGAAAACCCCGAGGCACGACTGATTGATATAGTAGAAGAAATAACCGAGGAAATAGAGGCATTTGCCGGCGGCGCAGGAAAAAGGGGAACAGGCGGCTTTATGACTAAAGTCAAGGCGGCGAAAATTGCAACTTCGGCGGGTATACCGGTTGTAGTTATGAACGGCGCAGACCCAAAGAAAATTTATGATGTGCTAAACGGCGAAAACGTCGGAACAAAATTTCTTTCGTGAGGTAAATTTATGACGGTTTTTGAACAGGGAAAAAATGCTAAGGGCACTCTTACCTTTATGTCTCAGGTTACAACCGAGCAGAAAAATAATGCCCTAAATGCCGTAGCAGACGCACTCGAAAAAAATGTTGATGTGATTATTGCGGCAAATAAAATTGATTTGACTGAGGGAAAAGAAAACGGTCTTAATGACGGACTTCTCGATAGGCTTATGCTTAATGAGGAGAGAATAAAGGGTATAGCCGACGGAGTGAGACAGGTTGAGCTTCTTGATGACCCGTGCGGAAAAATCATAAGCGATTATAAAAAGGATAACGGCCTTGAAATAAAAAAAATTACCGTGCCCATCGGAGTGATAGGAATTATCTTCGAGGCAAGACCGAATGTCACCGTTGATGCGGCGGCTCTCTGCCTTAAAAGTTCTAATTCCGTGCTTCTCAGAGGCGGTAAGGAAGCCATTAATTCAAACACCGCACTCAGCGAAATAATGCGTGATGCAGTAGAAAGTGTGGGCTTTCCGAGAGATGTTATTCAGCTTGTGCATGATGTATCCCGTCAGTCCGCTAATGATATGATGAATATGAATGAGTATCTCGACTGCCTTATTCCACGAGGCGGTAAGGGACTTATTAAGGCTGTTGTAAATAATTCTACCGTGCCTGTAATTGAAACCGGCTCAGGTAATTGTCACATTTTTGTTGACGAAAGTGCCGATATTAATATGGCGGCAGAGATAATCTTTAATGCAAAAACGCAGAGAATTTCTGTCTGCAACGCTTGCGAAAGCCTTGTGATTCATTCAAAAATAATTGATAAAGCATTGCCTGTTATTGCAAAGAAACTTAAAGAAAAGAATGTTGAAATCCGAGGCGATGAGCGTGCTTGCGCCGCTTGCTCATTGGTTTCTCCTGCCACAGAGGAAGATTTTTATACAGAATATCTTGATTATATAATCAGCGTTAAAACCGTTGATTCGCTCGATGAGGCGATAGAGCATATAAACAGATGCTCCACCGGTCACAGCGAGGCCATTATTACAAATAATGATGAAAATGCAGATAAGTTTCTCAAGTGCATAGATTCTTCGTCGGTTTATGTAAATGCGTCAACACGTTTTACCGACGGCGGCGAGTTCGGCCTCGGAGCGGAAATAGGAATTTCAACCCAAAAACTGCATGCAAGAGGTCCTATGGGTCTTGAACAACTTACATCAACAAAATATTTAATTTACGGAAACGGACAAGTCAGATAATGAAGTATGACTATTTTGCCGAAGATACGGATAAAATTGAAAAAAGACGGCGTAAATCCGAAAAGAGAGCATCACTGAGGAAATTCTTTAAGGTCATTTTGATTACGCTCGGGGTCATCGTTATAGTTTTGGCGGCAGTTTGGGCTCTTTTGAGATATGTTTTTGTTGATTTCTATTTTCAAAGCATAATTCCCGATAAACAGGTTGCTTCCTATATAGATGAAAACATTATAGGAAAAACCACAACACAGACCACCACCGAAGAAACACAGACGCAGACCACGCTCCCTGTTTATGAGAGTATGACCTATCTCGATTCTGCCCATTTTGATTTTCAAAATGATAAAAAGGGCAACTTCGTGGGCAGTATTCTCAACGGCGGCAAAGTTGCGAAATATAATTCATACGCTTACCATGTTGTTGACGGCGACGGCATATATCGCTTTAATCCTTACGGCGAAACCTATGAACTCATTTTGAGCGAAAAGAATAATATCTCTTCGCTTAATATTCATAACGGAGAATTATATTTTGTCGAGGATGACTCACATTATCTGTGCAATGGCTCAAAGGACTCTTACCGCAAAATTACGCCTAATATTAAAACAGCGTATATCTATGACGGCAAAGCGTATTGCACCTCGACTTATAATCAAATTATGAGCGTTGATACTTCGACAGGGGATGCAAGAGTTTTGTTCTCGGCAAAGAGCGGACAGAGCCTTGAACTCGTCGGCGTGTCGCTTGAACGTGTGTTCTTTACTCTCAAATACGAAAACGGCAGAACGGAATATCTCACCGTTGATACATCTACAACCGAAACCGACAGTTTTATGACGGCGACAAATAACGACAGCGTAAAATATATGTCTATGGAAAACGGTTATCTTTATTATTGTCTTAAACAGACGGACGGTTCATATAATCTTGTGCGGCAAAAATTCGGTTCGCCGAATACCGTTACGCTTGTAGAAAATAAAAACTTTTCGTCTTTTGCAATAACCGATTCAAACAGAGTTTTCTATTCTTTTAACGACGGCGGCACGGTTTATCTTAATGAATATAATATGAACAGCAGGGAAGTAAAAACCATGCTTACCGCAAGTGGCTCGGATAAGAGTTTTACACCCGGTATTTACCATTCGGGTGAATATGATTTTATTATCGGCGGCGGCGTTTACCGCTCGTCATCGAATTTAACCTCCTCGACCGATGTTATGACTTTTTCAAACGGTCGCTGGAACTATTGATAACGAGGTATTTTAAGTGGATAAGTATAAAAAGCTGGCAGCCAATACGGTGATTTTTGCAATAAGTAAATTTTCCTCCAGTGTGCTGTCTTTCCTTTTGATGCCGTATGTTACGGCAAAACTTGTCAGTTCCGACTATTCTACGGCGGATTTGATTCAGCAGACTGCAAATGTTCTTATTCCCATAGTATTTTTGCAGATTAACAGTGCGGCTTTGCGCTTCGCTCTCGATAAGGATTCGGATAAAACAAGCGTCTTTACAGTCGGCTTGCGTACAACGATTGAGGGATTTTTGGTCTTTCTTATTTTCTATTATCCGATAACGCTGATAAGGCTTAACGATACGCCGCTTGGCGATTATGCACCGCTTATTTATGTTTTTGTTCTTGTTTCGGGGACAAGACAACTTTGCCAGCAGTTCGTTCGTGGCTGCGGTTATGTTAAACTTTATGCCTTTGACGGTATTCTTGCGACGGCTACTACTCTTCTGTTTAACCTTTTATTTCTCGGACCCTTTAATTGGGGCGTTTACGGCTATGTCATTGCAATTATTGCGTCCGATGCCTGCTCGATTATTTTCCTCTTTATAGGTGCTAAACTTTGGAAAAATGTAACCTTTAAGAGATTGCCGAGTAACGCAAGAAAAGAAATGCTTAAATACAGCATTCCCATGGTTCCGTCAATCATCCTTTGGTGGATTACCAATGTCTCCGACAGATATATGGTTACTTATTTTGTCGGTGCTAGCGAGAACGGTCTTTATACCGCCGCATCGAAAATTCCCAATTTCGTGATTCTTTTTTCCACCGTGTTCATTGACGCTTGGCAACTCAGTGCCGTTGACGAGTATGACAGCGACAGCAGGGAAGCGTTCTTTACAAAGGTGTTCAGGGTTTACTCGGGAGGTATTTTTGTCGTTGCCTCTGCATTGATTTTCTTCTGCCGAATTATTACTAAGATTTTGGTTGATGACAGTTACTTTAACTCGTGGAAATTCGTTCCCGTGTTGATTATCGCTACCTCTTTCTCGTGCCTCGTTAATTTCCTTGCCTCTGTTTATATGGCGGAGAAGAAGTCATTTATGGGTATGGTAACGGCTCTTTCGGGTGCAATTACAAATATTGTGCTTAATTTTGTTCTTATTCCGATTATGGGTGCAACAGGTGCGGCGGTCGCTACGGTTGTTTCCTTTGTTGTAGTGTTTGTTTTCAGGGGATTTAACACCCATAAATATGTAAAAATTGATTTTAAGCTACCTGTTCTTATATCGGAAACGGTTATTATAGTTGCTCAATGTGCAATTATGATTGTTATGGAGTCGGGTGCGGTTATGTACGCCCTCGAGGCGGTGCTTTGCGTTCTTATGCTTTTGCTTAACTTTAAGCAAATTAAGGAACTTGCATCTCTTTTACTCTCAAAATTTTTCCATAAAAAAGCAGATTAGTTTTGTAACGCACCGCATAAGTGTTTATTCCTTATGCAGTGAGTTCATTTATAGCGATTGTCGGTATATTTTCGATAATCGCTTTTTTGCCTCTTTGGTATTGCAAAAAGCCGTTTTTTAGTGTATAATGAACAAAGTGTATATAAAAATTACTTATATTTCAAAATAATTTTGGAGGATTTGTATGAAAACTTCTATTTCTACATCACAAGCAAAGAGACTTATCACCGATAAGCTCTCACATTTTTTCGGCGTATCGCCGTCAGATGCTACGGATGAGCAGTTTTATAAAGCTGTTGCTATGATTGTTCGTGACAGGCTCAGTCAGCAAAACAGCGAATTCAGACATATTGCAAAAGGACAGGATTCAAAGCAGATTTACTATCTGTGTATGGAATTTCTTATGGGCAGGTCGCTTAAGAATAATCTTTATAACCTCGGACTCATCTCCGTGTTTAACGACGCACTTGCATCAATGGGCGTAAAACTCGATAATCTTTACGAACTTGAGCCGGACGCAGGACTCGGAAACGGCGGACTCGGTCGTCTTGCGGCTTGCTATCTTGACGGCCTGGCAACAGACGGTTTTCAGTCTATGGGTTACTCTCTCAGATATGAAGCCGGTATTTTTAAGCAGAAACTTATTGACGGCTGGCAGACGGAACTTCCCGATTTCTGGCTTCCGGGCGGCGAGGTTTGGCTCGTACCCCGTGAGGAGCGTTCCTGCAAGGTTTATTTTGAAGGACATATTGAGGATTCGTGGGACGGCGATTTCCACCATGTAGCGCATAAGGACGCAAATATTGTTGAGGCTGTGCCTTACGATATGTATGTATCGGGCAAGGGCGAGGGAGTTTCCCGCCTAAGACTGTGGGCGGCAAAGAAGCCCGAACTTGATATGACTCTCTTTAATGAGGGCTCGTATATGAAGGCTATGGAACAGTCCGCTATGGCGGAGGCTATTACAAAAATTCTTTATCCTGCCGACAATTCTCCCGAGGGCAAGTCTCTCAGACTCCGTCAGCAGTATTTCCTTGTTTCCGCTTCGATTCAGGATATTATTCAGCGTCACCTTACAAAGTACGGAACTCTTGATAATCTTCCCGACAAGGTCGCAATTCATATTAATGATACCCACCCGACTATGGCTATTCCCGAACTTATGCGTATTATGCTCGATGAATGCGGCTACGGCTGGGATGATGCGTGGTCTATCGTAAGTCGTACCGTTGCTTATACAAACCATACGGTTATGAAAGAAGCCCTCGAGTGCTGGAGCGAGGAACTTTATTCCCGACTTCTCCCTCGTATTTATCAGATTACTAAGGAGATTGATAATCGCTTTAGAGCGTATATTTGGTCGGTTACTCACGATGCGGATAAGGTTGAGCGTATGGCTGTTGTATCAAACGGCGTCATTCGTATGGCTAATCTATGCGTAATCGGTTCTCACAGCGTAAACGGTGTGTCCGCTTTGCACAGTGAAATTCTTAAAGAAACCGTATTTAATGATTTCTATAATATCACCCCCGATAAATTTACAAACGTTACTAACGGTATTGCATTCCGCCGCTGGATTTGTCAGGCTAATCCCGAACTTACCGATTACATTACTTCTCTTATCGGAGACGGATTTATCACAAAGAGCGACGAACTCTTAAAACTTCGTAAGTTCACAGACGATAAAAAGGTTCTTGCCCGTCTTGACGAAATTAAACACGATAATAAGGTACGCTTTGCAAAACTTATCAAAAAGCGTAACGGAGTGGATATTAACCCCGATTCTATTTTTGATGTTCAGGTTAAGAGACTCCACGAGTATAAAAGACAGCAACTTAATGTCCTTAATATCATTTCGGAATATCTTATGCTTAAAGAAAATCCGAACGCAGATTATTATCCAAAGACCTATATCTTCGCATCAAAAGCGGCTCCCGGCTACTTTATGGCAAAGAAGATTATTGAACTTATTGATGCACTCTCTAAGGTCATCAATAACGACCCCGATGTTCAGGGTAAACTGAAAGTTGTATTTCTCGAGGATTATAATGTATCTCTTGCCGAAGTGCTTATGCCTGCCGCAGATATAAGCGAGCAGATTTCACTTGCGGGAACCGAGGCTTCGGGTACAGGTAATATGAAACTTATGCTCAACGGCGCAATTACTCTCGGAACTCTCGACGGTGCAAATGTGGAGATTTTCGACGCTGTGGGAGAGGATAATATTTATATCTTCGGCATGAAAACGCCCGAGGTTAATCAACTCAAGAACGAGGGCTATAATCCTCAAACTTATATTCATAATAATGAAACTCTTGCAAAGGCTATGCAGTTTATCCAAAACGGCGTAAACGGTAAAAAATTTGATGAGATTTACTACTCTCTCCTTAATACCGACCCGTATATGGCACTTGCTGATTTTACCGATTATCAGAGAGCACAAAAGCAAATTTCCGAGGCTTACGCCGACAGAGAGAAGTTTGTCAAGATGTCTCTTATGAACATTTCGGGAGCAGGCGTGTTCTCTGCCGACCGCTCCATTATGGATTATGCAAATCTTATTTGGCACACAAAGCCTGTTCAGTTCCCAAAGACCGAGCCTAAAGCGGAGAAAAAAACTCCTGCTAAAAAGGCCGAGCCGAAAGCAGAGAAGAAAGCACCTGCTAAAAAAGCCGAGCCGAAAGCGGAGAAGAAAACTCCTGCTAAAAAGGCTGAGCCGAAAGCGGAGAAAAAAACTCCTGCTAAAAAGGCTGAGTCGAAAGCGGAAAAGAAAACTCCAGTAAAATCAAAGTCTAAGTCAAAGAAATAATTTTTATGGATATTTTTAATTCAAGAAATACCGATTATAAAGACAAGGTGAGAGCTATCGCCTGCAACGAAAAGGTTAAGCTCCGCCTTGTACTGCCTCGCTCAATGTCTTGTAGTGGGGCTTTTCTTTGCGTTCATAAGGAAAATGAGCAGGAGGTTTCCTACTCTATGTTTTGGGCGGGAATGTGCGGCGACGATCATGAGTACTGGGAACTGCATTTTGTTGCCGATACCCCCGGACTTTATTGGTATCACTTTAAGTTGCAAACTCCGTGGGGTAATTCCTTTGTGCATAATGTAGGTCACGGACTCGGTGATTTCGCACCGTACGGAAATGATTTTCAGCAGACTGTTTACGACCCTGATTTTACAACTCCGGAGTGGCTCAAGGGCGGACTTATATATCAGATTTTTCCCGACAGATTTTATAATTCAAAAAAGAAAAAGACAGGTGTTCGACAGAGTCGTGTTCTTCGCAAATGGGGAGAGGAGCCCTTTTGGAAAGAGGAGCAGATGAACGGACTTTGGAATAACGATTACTTCGGCGGTGACCTTTTCGGTATAGAGCAAAAACTCCCTTATCTGAAAGATTTGGGCGTAACCTGTATTTATCTCAATCCCGTATTTGAGGCAAATTCAAATCACAGATACGATACCGCCGATTATGAAAAGATAGACCCGCTTTTGGGTGACGAGCAGGATTTGAAAAATCTTTGCCGTGTCGCAAAAGAGGAGTACGGCATTTCGATTATATTGGACGGAGTGTTCAGCCATACAGGCTGTGACAGTAAATATTTTAATATGTACTCAAATTATGACAGTGTGGGTGCATATAACAGCAAAGACAGTCCGTATTACAGTTGGTACAAGTTCATTAATTATCCCGATGAATACGATTCGTGGTGGGGAATTAAACTCCTCCCCGAGGTCAAGGAAGAGGACGAAAGTTATCGTGAATATATTTGCGGTGAAAACGGCGTACTTCGTAAGTGGCTTCGCTGCGGAATTGCGGGCTGGAGACTCGATGTTGCCGATGAACTGCCCGATGTTTTTCTTGATGATTTAAGAAAGGCGGTTAAGCAAGAAAATCCCGATGCCGTAATTATCGGTGAGGTGTGGGAGGACGCCACCACAAAATTTGCCTACGGAAAGCGCAGAAGATATTTGCTGGGCGAGCAACTTGACAGCGTTATGAATTATCCTTTTGCAGACGCTGTACTTAGTTTTGTCAGATTTCCAAACGCTAATGCGTTTTTTGACAGCGTTATGTCAGTTGTGGAAAATTATCCGCCGCAGGTTACAAATGTGCTGATGAATCATATCGGCACTCATGATACCGAAAGGGCAATCAGCCGTCTTGCGGGCGAGGATTGCAAGGGCTACGGCAGACAGTGGCAACACGAGCATGACAGACTCGGCGAGTATGAATATCTAAAAGGCGTTTCTATGATGAAAATTGCGTCTCTTATTCAGTATACACTCCCCGGCGTTCCGTCACTTTATTACGGTGACGAGGCAGGTATGCAGGGACTTCGTGACCCGTTTAACCGTGAATGTATGAATTGGGATAAGCCGAATGAGGAACTTCACAGATGGTATAAACGACTCGGTGAAATTCGTATGGGTTGTAAGGTTTTTGCCCACGGCGAGTTTGTTCCCGTGTATTCAAATCATAAGACGATAGCATATCTCAGAAGCGACGAGGACAGCGAGGTGCTTGTTGCCGTAAATCTTGATGATACCGATGTGGATATTTTTGTCGGCGAGCAGTGGGATAACAGCTATAATTTCTTTGACGCAAAAGCTGAGAACGGCTATATCCATCTTGAACCGACCAGATATACTATGCTGACCCGAGTAAAACAGTAAAATAATTTTGTAAAGAGCGTTTTTTGCGCTCTTTATTTTTTTGCAAAATGATAAAATTTATTTGAAATTTGATAAATTTTTATTGACAAACGATAAATTCCGTGTTATAACGGTTACAGAATATACCAATGGAGGAATAATTATGTATAACGATAAAACCACAGTCGCACTTAAAGTGATAATAAAATTTTGTTACGTAGGTCTTGCTTTGGCTCTCATTTTTTTGTATTTATTGCAGTACCTCGGAGCACACGGCACAACCTGGATTTACGGAGTGGAAATGAAGTATTATATTGTTCTTTATTCGTTTGCCCTCTCCGTGCCTGCCGGTTATGTGGCACTCGCCTTTATAGATAAACTTTTGACCGTAGTCAGACAAGACGAGGTGTTCGGTGAAAAAACGATAAAATACCTTGATATTATCAGCATTTGCTGTCTTTGTGCAACCGCTGTCGGCATAGGCTCGGTTGTCACTTCCGCTGTTTTGCATATAGATACCTATGTGGTTATGTTCTTTATGATTGCCATGGGTGAGTTGTTTATGGCTCTGCTGCTGAAAGTTGTTAAAAAGGTATTTTCTAAAGCAATCGAACTTAAAGAAGAAAACGATTTGACTGTGTGAGGTGGTTGCCGTGATAGTAGTAAATCTTGATGTTATGCTCGCAAAAAGAAAAATATCTTCGGGCGAACTCGCTGCAAGAATTGGTATAACGCAGGCTAATCTTTCCATACTTAAAACAGGAAAGGCTAAGGCTGTACGATTTTCGACCCTGGACGCAATCTGCCGTGAACTCGATTGCAACGTTGGGGATATACTCGAATACAGAGAGGATGAGTGATTTTATGAATAATAACTTTAATAATAATCAGCAAAATTTTGTGCCGCCTCAGCAGACGGTTTATAATTCGCCGCAGAATCTCATGCCGACCGTTGCACCGCAATATGTTTCGCCTAAACCCAAAAAGGTGTATTCTCCGCTTGATAAAAAAGACAAACGCTTCTTGCCGCTGTTTGTGATTTCTGCCTTTATATTAGCGGATTTTCTTGTGGGTTCAATGCTCTCTTATTCGTTGGAACTTACAGTCTTTTGCTTTGTTCAATTTATATTTTCAACTTTTTATCTCTATGATAAGAGCCGTAAGCCGTCTTTGTTTGTGATTGCCTGCGGCGGACTTTCTCTTGTCGGAAGCGTTACCTTTACTCTCTTCAGCGACGGATTGATTAATTTTTTGATGCTTGTTTTGGTCGGCGGTCTTTATGGCTTGTATTGCCTCGGCTTGAGCGGTAAATTTACTGCCGATACGGGAAGTTATCGTATAATGCTTGACTTGATATTTGATACTTTCGTAAGACCGTTTAAGTCGTTTTCCTGTCTTATCGGTGCTCTAAAAGCAGGGGATAAAAAAGAAAAGAAAAATCTTTCGGCTATTTTCGGTATTCTTCTTGCGGTGCCTGTACTTTTGGTAGTTGTCCCGCTTTTAATCAAATCCGATGCGGCATTTGAGGGAGTGGTAAGAAATCTGACTCGTAACATAGGCGATTTTGTTTTTGAGGTTGTCATAACGGTTGTAATTCTTCCGTATTTTATTTCTTATGCTTACTCAAAGAAACTGAAAAATAATTGCTCCGATTCTCCGAATAAAAATGTTATGCGAAAAATACCATATTCGGCAGGTGTTTCGTTTTTGAGCGTTATTTCTGTTGTGTATATCGTATATCTTTTTTCTCAGCTTGCGTATTTCTTCAGTGCTTTTTCGGGCGTTTTACCCGAGGGGTATACTCTTACCGCATCTGCGTTTGCAAGACGAGGATTTTTCGAGATGTTTGCCATTTGCTGTATTAATGTTGCATTGGTGTCACTCGTTTTGATGCTTTGTAAAAGAAATGAACAGGGTAGTATTCCTCTGTCAATTAAGTTTTTGTCGCTGTTTATATCGGTCTTTGATTTTGTTTTGCTGATCAGTTCCACCGCAAAAATGGTTATGAATGTAAGACAATATGATTTGAGCAGAAACAGAGTGCTTGTCTGCACCTTTATGCTTATGATAGCCGTAATTCTTGTGCTCTTTACCGTTCATATTTTTGCGCCCAAGGTGCCTTATATGAGAAGCGTTATAATAATATGCAGTGTGATTTTCATCGCAATGTCTTACTCCGATATCAATTCACGCATCGCAGAGTATAATGTCAGAGAATACAAAAATTCCGGCGTTACCGATTCCGTAGATGTTCATGCAATTTACGATTTGGGTGACGGCGGTGTTGAATCTCTTATTATGCTCTCTAACGATAAAAACGAGGCGTATTCCGCACCGGCTTCTTATGATGCTCATTTGGCTCTTGTCAGTATTACTGCGAATAATTACGAACTGGACTTTGACAGCGATATGCAACTTAAAATCCGTGATTTTCGTTTCTTTAATCTTGCACGGTATAAAGCACTTAAAGCCATAGCGGAAAATTGCAGGTATCTTAAAGAAAACGATTATAATAAATATCTCGATTTTATCGGCAGACCGTCTGAAAAAATCTATGAATATACAGAGAATGACGCCGGTTATACCGCTAATGATGTATATATGTAATGTCTGTAATACTTACAATTTTGTAATCTGATTATTTTTTACTTTACTTAGTAAATGTTTTGAGTTATAATATCAATGTTAAAAAAGCGGATAATGTATTTTCGCTTTCAAAATTTGAAGAAGAGGGTATAATTTTATGGAAAAAATTATTGAGATTATCGAAGGACTTAAGCCGGGTGTTACAGTAGACGAAAACACCAAATTGCTTGATGAGCATGTTATTGACTCACTTGCTATGATTACTCTTGTTTCGGAACTTTGCGACGAGTTTGATGTTGATATTACCGCTAAGGACATCGTTCCCGAAAATTTTGCAACTGTTAAAGATATAAAAAGCTTAATAGACAGACTTGAAGACGAAGACTGATTAATATGAGGAGCAAAGAATGATTAGCTATACTACTTTTTCGTTCTTTATTCTGTATTTCGGCATAACCTGGCTTGTATATTCGCTCGTGCCCCAAAAGGTGAAGTGGTGCGTTTTACTTGCAGGCTCATACGCTTTCTATTTCATTTCATCAAAGGGTCGCATCATTCCTATGATTGCGGCCACTTTGATTGTTTGGGCTGTCGGTCTCGCACTTCAAAAGTTGGACAAGCAGTGTAAAATTAAGAGAAAGCAAGCCGAAAAGGCAGAAAAAAAGGCGATCAGGGCAAAATATAATAAGTATAAGGGTCTTGTGCTTTGGCTCGGTGTTATCCTGACCGCCGCACTCCTTCTTGTATTTAAGTATTCAAATTTCTTTATTGATACGACAAATGCGATTTTCAAAACTCAAATCGCAGAAGTAAAAATTATACAGCCTCTCGGACTGTCGTTCTTTATTTTGCAGGCTATCAGTTATATGGCTGATGTTTATTACGGCAGGATTGAGGCTGAAAAAAATCCGTTTAGGATTTCGCTTTATCTGTCATTTATGCTGACTGTTGTTGAGGGACCTATCGCAAGATACGGTCAACTCGGCACTCAGCTTAACACCTGTAAATATGCCACATACGAGGATGTCAGCACAGGCTTCACCCGTGTCTTGTGGGGACTTTTTAAGAAAGTGGTTATTGCCGACAGAGCGGTTATTTTGGTAGGTTCCGTGTTCGATAATTACCAAAATTTCAGCGGCGTTGCAGTCATTGCCGGTATCGCATTTTATACCTTGCAACTCTATTGTGAGTTCTCGGGCGTTATGGATGTTATGTGCGGTTTGGGCAATATGTTCGGCATTAAATTACCCGAAAACTTTACACGCCCGTTCTTTGCAAAAACAATTAACGAGTTCTGGCAGCGTTGGCATATTTCCCTCGGTACATGGCTGAGAGATTATATTTTCTACGGAATTTCGTTTTCCAAAGGCTTTAAGAATCTTTCCGCCAAGGCAAGAGAAAAGTTTAATCCCTATTATGCTAATTTGATTCCTACCGCCGTTGCGCTGTTCTTCGTTTGGTTTACAAACGGATTTTGGCACGGCTCCGGTTGGAAGTATATTGTATACGGACTTTATTACTATGTGCTTATGATGCTCGGCTTGTTCCTTGAGCCTTTGTTTGCGAAACTTTGCAAAGGACTCAAGATTAACAGAAAGTCAAAGCCGTACAGATTGTTCCAGATTTTGAGAACCGTTGTTATAGTTAATTTCGGTATGCTTATTTTCAGAGCGGATGACCTTAAAACCGCCGCTGCAATGTTTAAGTCAATTTTTACCGACATCGGTATTTCAAAACTGCTTGCCGGAAATAACGGCTTCGGTCTTTCAAAATATGACTATGCCGCAATTATTATCGGATTTATCGTAATGGTTGTTGTTGGACTTATCCAAGAAAAGGGAATAGATATTAAGCAGAAAATATTTAATTTACCTTATCCCGTTAAGTTCGTATTTTTGATGGCATTTGTGTTTGTAATTATAATTTTCGGTGCTTACGGAGAGGGTTACGGAGTAGTAGATTTAATCTACGCTAATTTCTGATATGATTAATAAAGAGAATGTTAAAAAGTTAATACCGCAGGTATTAAAGGTGCTTGCATTTGCGCTTGTATTTGTTGTTTTGATACAGGTTTTGTCGGTAACCGTTTTTAACGGCACAAAGATTTCTCAAGTCAGTAAAAAGAGAGCCTGCGCCTATTCTTTCATTGAAGATCCCGAAAACACAACGGACGTTGTTTGTTTAGGCAGCAGTGATATCTGGAGCGGATTTGTACCAACCGAACTTTGGGAAAAATACGGTTATACAAGTGTTGTATCTTCTTTTTCGCGTCAGTCGGTAGCAGACGCTCAGTCCTTGCTTGAGCAGATTGTCAAAACGCAGTCGCCGAAACTTGTAATTCTTGAGGTCGATACGCTTTATGACGGCAGGGGCCCTGAGGATGTTATCAAGCCGCACGATACTTCGCTCGAATATTTCTTTGATTTGGTTGAACCCGATGCTTTTGAAAACATGGTTATGCGTGACAATGATATTTTCACATTCCATAATATATGGAAAGACCATAATAAAAAATCAAAACGCAGAGAATTCGCTCACGGCCACCTGTTTAATAAGACAGTGGAAAAGATAGAGTACAGCGATTATATGGCAAAGACCGATGAGAGGGATATTCCTATTTATACTAATTCACAGCAACTCAGAGCTTTTGCAAAATACTGTAAGCAAAACGATTTGAATCTTCTTTTCTTAGAAATACCGTCTGTGTCGTCTTGGACATATGCAAGGCATAATGCTGTTCAGGACTTGTCGGATGAACTGGGTGTCGAACTTCTTGACCTTAATTTGCTTTATGACGAGATCGGCATAGATATGCGTAACTGTTACAGAGACACTAGCGCAAGCCATTTGAATTATGCCGCTGCGTGCAAGGTTACCGATTATGTCGGCAAATATATCGGCGAAAATTACGGTATCGAAAGTCGCAGAGACGATGCAGAACTTGCGGAGCATTGGGACAATGATGTCGCTGAGTTTAAGAAACTGAACAAGATTAAATAAAAATCGGCAACCCATGGGACGCATTTCCTTATGAAATGTACTTTCTTCATTGGGTTGCTTATTTGATGATTTGTGAGTAAAGAGAATGAGTAAGCCTTCGGCAAAAAAGTCAATAATCAATTTTACTAAGGTGATTGCTTTTGCACTCGCCTTTGCTTTGATTTTATGCCTTGTCTCATTTAAGGCGTTTTCGGGCGATAATACGGCAAAATACAGCGGCAGGCTTGCAGACGCTTATCTGTTCGTTAATGACCCTGAGCAGACTACGGATGTGATGTTTCTCGGAAACAGCGACGCTTACAGTGCCTTTGTTCCCACCCGCCTTTGGGAAAAATACGGCATTACCTCCGCCGTTTCCGCATCTCCTCACCAGACGGTTTTGGAGTGCAAAAACGCTCTTGAAACCATGCTGAAAACACAGTCGCCCAAGGTTGTTGTGCTGGAGATGGATATGCTTTATGACGGAGATGATGACAGTACCGCCGATGACGGCAATAAACTGTCACACTTTTTTAATAATACGGTTAATCCCGAGTCCTTTGAAAATGATGTGACGGACAGATTTACTTTGTTTACCTATCATAATGCGTGGAAGTATCTTGACAAAGATAGGGCGGCAAGATATTCTCACGGCTATAAATATATTTCGACGGTCTACGAACTTGAACCTGTGGAATATATGACCGATACAAACGAGGTTAAAATGCCTTCCAAATCAAACTTGAATGACCTTGACGATTTTGTGTCTTTTTGTAATAATAACGGCATTTCTCTCGTCTTTGCCGGGGTTAATTCTCTCATATCTTGGAATACGGCAAAACATAACGCAATAAGTAAAATCGCTGATTCTTACGGAGTGGATTTCATTGATTTTAATTTGATGTATGACGAACTCTGCATAGATATGGCTACCGCCTTTAGGGATAACGGATACCATGTCAGTTACGATACCGCCATTAAAATTACAGATTATATGGGCGATTTTTTTAATAAAAATTTTGAATTTCCGAACAGAACAGAAGATTCAAACTGCGCCGAATATTGGGACAGCGAATGCCGTAGCTTCAAAAGCGAAAATTCCATAGAGTAACAGCGACTTCAAAATTTGTTTTTTGGAGTCGTTTTTCTTATATATTATATATATTATTTTAATTTAAGTATTGAACGGTGCAAATTATTATGCTATAATACTAAGCGTTAATGTGGATTTTTATATCCGTTTCAAATTTTCCCGAAAGGAATTCTAAATATGGCTTACAGAACACATAATTGTAACGAACTTACTTTTGATAATCTTAACCAAAGAGTTCAACTTGCCGGCTGGGTTGACACAATTCGTGACCACGGCGGCGTTGCATTCATTGATTTGCGTGATGAGTACGGCGTGACTCAGGTTGTAGTAAATGACGACGATTTGATTAATCATCTTCGTAAGGAGAGTGTAATCAGCGTTGAGGGTACAGTGGTTAAGCGTGACGAGGAAACCGTTAACCCGAAAATCGCAACGGGCGAACTTGAGGTTAAGGTTGATACCCTTACCGTACTTAATCCTTGTACGGAAAATCTTCCGTTTGAAATAGGAGAGTCCAAGGAAACAAGAGAGGATGTCCGCCTCACATACCGTTTTCTCGACCTCAGAAATAAAAAGGTGCATGATAATATTATTTTCAGAAGCAAGGTTGTATCTTACCTCAGAGAAAAGATGACTTCTCTCGGCTTTACGGAAATCACCACACCGATTCTTACCTGCTCGTCACCCGAGGGTGCTCGTGACTATATCATTCCGTCACGTAAGCACGAGGGTAAGTTCTATGCTCTTCCTCAGGCACCGCAGCAGTTTAAGCAACTTCTTATGACTTCCGGATTTGACAGATATTTCCAGATTGCTCCGTGTTTCAGAGATGAGGACGCAAGGGCAGACCGTTCTCCCGGCGAGTTCTATCAGCTCGATTTTGAGATGGCTTTTGCTACTCAGGAGGATGTGTTTGAGGTTGCCGATGAGGTTCTCTACGATACGTTTACAAAATTCGGCTCCGGCAAAAAGGTTTCACCAAAGCCGTTCGTTAAAATCCCATACGATGAGGCTATGCTCAAATACGGCACAGATAAGCCCGATTTGCGTAACCCTCTTGAAATCGTAGACCTTACCGACTTCTTCTCGGATGTTGAGTTTAAGGCATTTAAGGGCAGACCGGTTCGTGGTATTAATGTTCCGGGATGTGCAAAGCAGTCTAAGGGCTGGTTTGAAAAGATGCTCAAGTATGCTCTTGAAATCGGCATGAAAGGTCTCGGATATATCGAGGTGCTTGAAGACGGCTCGTATAAAGGCCCTATCGATAAATTCCTCCCCACTGAAAAGAAAGAGGAACTTCGCTCTATATTTAATTTTAATACAGACGATACATTGTTCTTTATCTGCGATACTCCCAAGATGGTAAATGAACTTGCAGGTATGATCAGAACCGAACTTGCAAACAGACTTGATCTTATTGATAAGGACAGATATGAATTCTGCTATATCACCGATTTCCCGATGTTTGAGCGTGATGAAAACGGACAACTTATCTTTACCCATAACCCGTTCTCAATGCCGCAGGGAGAAATGGACGCACTTCTTAATCAGGAACCTACCGAGATTAAGGCTTATCAGTACGATATAGTTTGTAACGGTGTTGAACTTTCTTCCGGTGCTGTTCGTAATCATCGCCCCGATATTATGGTAAAGGCATTTGAAATGGCAGGTTACAGCGAGGAAACCGTTAAGGAAAAATTCGGCGCACTCTATAATGCATTCCATTACGGAGCACCGCCTCACGCAGGTATGGCACCGGGCGTTGACCGTATGATTATGCTTCTCAAGGATGAGGAGAATATTCGTGAAATTATCGCTTTCCCGATGAACAGTAATGCTCAAGATATGCTTCTCGGCGCACCGAACTATGTAACAGAACTTCAGCTTCGTGAAACGCACATTAAGCTTCGCAGACCTGTTGAAAAGAAATAATACCCGATAAGGAGATTATAAAATGCAAATTACTCCGGATTTAATAAAATACTTGGAATCTCTTGCCCGCATTACTCTGTCCGAGGAAGAGGAAAAAAAGGTGGGCAGTGAACTTCAGGATATTCTCACTTATATAGATATGCTCAATGAACTTGATACCGATGGTGTGGAGGCTATGAGCCACTGTTTTCCCGTAACCAATGTTATGAGAGAAGACGTTGTGGGCGAGTCTATGACATCGGACGAAATCGTAGCTAACGCACCCGAGAGTCAGGACGGCTGCTTTGTCGTTCCTAAGACGGTAGAGTAAGGAGGACTGAAATGGAAATATATGAAATGACAGCCCTTCAGGTTGCAGAGAAAATCAGAAATAAGGAAATCTCCGCAGTTGACGCCGTAGAGAGCGTTGCAAAGTCGGTTGAAAAAAGAGAAGAGACATATAATTGCTATGCTTCTTTTGATAAAGAGTCCGCTTTGGAAAACGCAGAGCGTGTGCAAAAGAAGATTGATGCAGGCGAGGTTGTTTCTGAACTTGCGGGCGTTCCTATCGCAATTAAGGATAATATCTGCGAAAAAGGAAAACTTACCACCTGCGCCTCAAAAATTCTTTATAATTTTAAGCCACCCTATAATGCAACGGTTGTAAACGAACTTAATGACGCCGATATGATTATCCTGGGTAAGGCAAATATGGACGAGTTCGCTATGGGCTCAACTACCGAGACTTCTTACTACGGCGCTACTAAAAATCCGTGGGATATAACTAAGGTTCCCGGAGGTTCGTCGGGCGGTGCAGCTGCTGCTGTTGCCGCAGATGAAAGCATTGTCGCTCTCGGCTCCGATACGGGCGGTTCAATCCGTCAGCCGAGTTCGTTCTGCGGCGTTACGGGACTTAAACCTACTTATGGTTCTGTTTCAAGATACGGTTTGATTGCTTACGCTTCCTCACTTGACCAAATCGGACCTATCGGTAAGGACGTGCTTGATGTTACCGCTGTGTTTAATATTATCAAAGGCAGAGATGTTAAGGACGGAACATCTATGGTCAGCGAGGTGTTTTCGCTTGACGATATTAAAATCGATTCCCTTAAAGGAAAAAAGGTCGGCATTCCAAATGACTATTTCGGCGAGGGCATTGATGAGGATGTTGCTAAAAATGTTTTATCTGCCGCAGATACGCTTAAATCTCTCGGCGCAGAGGTGGAACATTTCGATATGTCTATCGTTAAGTATGCTATTCCTACATATTATATTATTGCCTGTGCAGAGGCTTGCTCGAATCTTTCTCGATTTGACGGAATAAAGTACGGTTATAAATCCTCTGACACTCATAATCTCAGAGATGTTTACTTTAAGTCACGCTCCGAGGGCTTCGGTATGGAGGTTAAAAAGCGTATTATGCTCGGTAATTTCGTGCTTTCCTCGGGTTATTTTGACGCTTATTATAAAAAAGCACTTCAGGCTAAGGGTCTTATCTGTAAAGCATTTAACGAGGCATTTGATAAATACGATTTCATTCTCGGACCTGTTGCTCCCACAACCGCTCTTAAAATGGGCGAGGGACTTTCCGACCCGCTTGCAATGTACCTCGGCGATATTTATACCGTTATGATTAATATTGCAGGTCTGCCGTCACTTGCTCTTCCGTGCGGATTTGATAAGGATAATATGCCTGTCGGAATGCAACTTATCGGCAAACCGTTTGACGAAAGAACAGTTCTTTCTGCCGGCTACGCATTCCAGAGTGTAACCGATTTCCATAAGAAAAAGCCAAACTTGGTATAGGAGGTAAGTAAAATGGATTATGTTACCGTCTGCGGTTTGGAGGTTCATACCGAGCTTGCCACCAAGACTAAGATTTTTTGTAACTGTACCACAGAATTCGGCGGAGAGCCCAACACACACGTGTGCGAGATTTGTTCGGGTATGCCGGGTACACTTCCCGTGGTTAATAAAAGGGTAGTGGAGTTTGCTGTTCGTACAGGTCTTGCTCTTAATTGTGAAATTACAAGATATAATAAATTTGATCGTAAAAATTATTTTTACCCCGATTTGCCAAAGGCTTACCAGATTTCACAACTTTATCTTCCCATTTGCCGTAACGGCTGGGTAGAGATTAACGACAGCGTGAACGGCGGTAAAAAGAAGGTTCGCATTCACGAGATTCATATGGAGGAGGATGCAGGTAAACTTGTTCATGACGATTGGACAGATTGTACCTTGGTTAATTATAATCGTTGCGGTGTGCCTCTTCTTGAAATTGTTTCCGAACCCGATATAGCCGGTGCAGACGAGGCTGTCGAATATGTAGAAAAACTCAGGGCGATTCTTCAGTTCTGCGGCGTTTCCGACTGTAAGATGCAGGAGGGTTCGCTTCGTGCCGATGTAAACGTTTCCGTTATGGAAAAGGGCGCTAAGGAGTTCGGTACCCGTACCGAGATGAAGAACATTAACTCCTTTAAGGCTATTCATAACGCCATCGAGGCTGAGACGGAACGCCAAATCGAACTTATCGAGGACGGCGAAAAGGTAGTTCAGGAAACCCGCCGCTGGGATGACAGCAAGGGTGTTTCCACCTCTATGAGAAGTAAAGAGGATGCTCAGGATTATAAGTATTTTCCTGAGCCGGATTTGCCTCCTATAAAACTCAGCGAGGAGTATATCGAGGGTATTCGCTCTACTCTCCCCGAATTGCCCGAGGCTAAAAAGGCGAGATATATCAGCGATTATTCTCTTACCGAGTATGACGCAAACATTCTTTGCTCCGATAAGAATTACGCAGGACTCTTTGATAAGACCGTCGAGATTACAAAGAATGCAAAGGACTCCGCTCACTGGATTATGGGCGACCTTATGAAACTTATGAATGACAGCCAGACTCTTCCCGAGGATATGTCATTCAGAGCGGAAAGCCTCGGTGAGATTATCAATCTTGTAAATTCAAACAAAATTTCTCGTGAATCCGCCAAAAAGGTTCTTAAAGCGGTGTTTGACGAAAACGTTATTCCCGAGGAATATGTTAAGGCAAATAATATGGAGATGGTTTCCGACACAGGTGCAATTAAGGCTGTTATTGAGGAAATCGTTGCAAATAACGAAAAGGCTGTAACAGAGTATAAAGAGGGCAAGGAAAAGTCATTTAACTTCCTTGTAGGTCAGTCTATGAGAGCACTTAAAGGTAAGGCTCCGTCAAGCGAGGTTACCAAGCTTCTTAAAGAACTCCTCGGCTGATTAATACAATCAATATAATAGGTATAAAATTAAAAGGAATGTTGAAATCAATAATTTCAACATTCCTTTTTTTATTTTTTGAATTTAGTGAAATTAAATTTTGAACTTTGAATTACAGTTCGCCGAATTACAGTTCGCCGAGTTCGTTTTCAACTTGTTCGAGCATACTTTCTTTTTCTCTCTTTTGTACGATGTGCTCGTGTACCTTGTCGGCAAGTTCACCGTGCAACTTGAATTTTGCACTGAAAACTATAAGCGAAATAAGGATGAGAACGGGCGGAATTGCAAAGCAGATGATGCCGATTCCGATTTTTGTGCCCTCGTTGATTTCCTTTGTAGCAGAGGTGATTTGGCTGTTGTAGTTCATTATTGCCAGTCCGCCGAAAAGCACAAGAGTCTGAATGGTGTACGCCATCTTCTGCAAAAAGCCTTTCATAGAGAATGTGATTGACTCGTTGCGTTCACCGTTCTTGTATTCGCCGTAGTCAACAATGTCGGCAAGGAAAATTGTCTGTCCCACAAACATAGCGGCGATGCCTGTTGAACTGATAATGTATGCAATGTCGAGTGCTATGGTAATCTTGAGCACCGGACCGAAGATGAACATAAGAATGTAACCGATTATGGTTGCAATAAGCGAGACTTGATAAATCTTCTTTTTGTTCATCCATTTTGAAAGAATCGGGATAACAAGAAGTCCCAGCACAGAGCCCACCGCTCCGATTGTCTGGAATAATGACTGCGCTTTAGGATTGCCCAAAACATCGGTAAAGTAGTAAACGGCTGTTCCCGAGGTGAGGTACCAACCTGCGTTTGAGAGCATAGCCACAATCATAAATACAACAAGTTGGTCATTGTGTGCGATAACCGTAAATATTTTCTTAAAACTGAATTTAGTCTTAGGACCTCTTACAATGTTGTGCTCCTTTGTTGAGAGAACACAGACAGTGCTGAATAAAATAAGCAGCAAAGCCAGTATTCCCGCCCAGCGTGAAAAGCCTGTTGCGCTGTAACCCTTGTCGGTGGTAATGCCTGTTGAAAGAAGCGGCAAAACAATGGGAGAGGCGACCGTTACGATTCCCTGACCGAGACCCGAGAATGTTCTTGCAACCGTCGATACCATATTTCTGTCGTCCGGGTCGGTGGTGAAACTCGGAACCATGCTCCAATATGGAATATCCGCCATGGTGTTCGTCATACCCCACAATATATACATAATACCTATATATATGTATAGTTTCGTTCCGCTCATTCCGAATTTTGTAAACAGCAGAAATAATACAACGGCGTTTGATATTGCACCTATTAGTATCCACGGTCTGTATTTGCCTTTTTTGAATCGGGTGTTGTCAACTATCGTGCCCATCATAGGGTCGTTGATGCCGTCCCATATTCTCGCAAGCGGGGTAAGTATAAGCAAAAATGCCTCTTTAAGTCCCAGTACGCTTGACAGATAGTAACTTAAGAATGAGTAAAACATTCCGTAACTTAAATCAAGTCCGATGGCGCCGACACCGTAGCCGATTTTTTCACGCCAAGTAGTCTTTCTTTCTTGCATAGCAGTTCTCCTATTTCATAATCACTGAATAATTATAACATATATAAATATATTAATCAAATTCATATCTTTACAAAAGAGTTACAACTTTGTCACCGAATTTTAATTATTCTTTGTTCTCATATATTGATTTTTCTCTTGACTTAGAGAGCGATTATTATTATAATGGAATAGAATTGTGGGGCGAATACCCATAATATGTATTGAATTACAACTGATTTCCCTAATTTTGAACGAAAATTAATGCAAATAAGTCATTTTCGGAAAGGAGGACGCTCAAATGGATAATTATCTTTACGGCTATCGTGTGCATAAACTTGACGCAAAAAGTCGTGTCGCTATCCCTGCTCATATGAGAGGCAGGCTCGGCGAGGAGTTTGTGGCGTCTCTCGGACTGGGTGACTTTGTTGCGCTTTATCCTCAGGATCAGTGGGAGGCACTCCTCGAGAAAGTACAAAACAGTAAACTCTCGGGCGAAAAGAAAAAGACTCTTTCAATGTATCTTATCGCCTCTGCCGATAAAATGAGCCTTGATTCTCAGGGCAGAATACTTCTCTCCGACAGACTTAAAAATAAAGTTAATCTTGCGGGTGAGAAAGAGGCGGTTGTTTTCGGTAATATCAACCATATAGAAATTTGGAACAGCGCCATGTTCGAGGAACAGGTATCCTCCATTGATAAAAATGAGGTTATCGGCATTATGGACGAGCTTAACGGCATCGGTATTTGACATATGGAATTTGTGCATAAGAGCGTATTGTTTGATGAGGCAATAGAATCACTAAATATAGATAAAAGTAAAATCATTCTTGACGGAACGGCGGGCGGCGGAGGCCACTCGAGAGAAATAGCAAAAAGAGCAGGCAGACTCATAGCCGTTGATCAGGACCCTGACGCAATCAAGGTTTTGCACGAACGACTCGATTCGTTCGATAATGTAACGATAGTGCAAAATAATTTTTCAAACGTTAAAGATATCCTTAAAGAACAGGGGATAGAAAAAATAGACGGTATGCTCCTTGATTTGGGCGTCAGTTCGTTTCAACTCGATACTGCACAAAGAGGATTTTCCTACCACGCCGACGCACCGCTCGATATGCGAATGAGTAAAAGCGGACTCAGCGCAAAGGATGTCGTAAATACATACAGCGAGACTGAACTTGCGGATATTTTGTTTAGATACGGCGAGGAAAAATTCGCTCGCAGAATAGCTAAAAATATCGTTCTTCACAGACAGAATAAAGAAATCGAAACAACGGGGGAACTCGTTGATATTATTAAAGAATCTTATCCAAAGGCTAAAATGAGGGACTCACACCCTGCAAGAAAAACTTTTCAGGCTATCAGAATAGAAGTCAACGCAGAACTCGATGCTCTCGAAAAAACGCTTGACAGTGCTCTCGATTGCCTTTCAAGCGGTGGCAGACTTTCAATAATAACTTTCCATTCTCTGGAAGACAGAATGGTTAAAGAAAAGTTTAATTCGTGGGTTAATCCCTGCACTTGTCCAAAAGAATTTCCGGTTTGCGTTTGCGGTAAAAAGCCGCTGGGTAAAATGCCGTTTAAGTTTAAGGCACCGAGTGAGGCGGAACTCGAGAAAAACCCAAGAGCAAGATCGTCAAAACTCCGCTGCTTTGAAAAGTTTTAGAACTTTTGATTATTAACTGAGTAAAGAGGTGAACACAGTGACAAATTCAAATGATTTTCGCAGATATTCTTATCAGTACGATACATCATATATGATTAAGGATTTTAACCTCAGTCGTTCCTCTGCGGCTCCAAAGCATACCGAAACTCCGTCAGACGGAAAAAAGTTAAAACTTCGTGAAAATAAAACGGTTAAAAGTTCCGAGCAGATTTTGAAAGACGAGAGGCTCGGCTTTAAGAATGCCGTTGTTTTGCTCACCGTTGCCGCTGTTATTATTGCATTTGTCGGTTTCACCATTCATTCGTTTGCTCTCAAAAACGAGTTGACCCGTGAGGTCTCCTCGATTGAAACAAAGATTTCATATGCCCAAAGCGAAAATATCAGCCTTAACAGCAGGCTTGACACTATGGTCTCCATCGGCACGATAGACGAATATGCCGTAAACGAACTTCATATGACGAAACTAAAACCTAGCCAGATTCAATATATAGATGTTCAAAAATATAAGGCGGAGCGTATGGAAAAAATAAAAAACGAGCGGCTCAACCAAACACAGAGCGATAGCGGTAATAATTGAATTTTATAAGCGTACTATATTATGAGAGTCGGATTTTTCCTACTCTCTAATGTACTTTTTAAGGATTATAATAATTTGACTTAATTTATATTATATGAGAGAAAAGAGGTGGCGGAAATGTCGGAAAATTTCAGTAAAAATTTGCTCAAAAGAGTAACGATAATAGCATTTGTAATTCTGTTTTTGTTCTCCTTTGACGCACTCAGAGTGTTTTATATCTCCGTGATTAAAGGCTCGGAATATTCGGCTAAGGCGGAAAGCCAGCAGATTTCCGACACCGAAATTCCGGCAAAAAGAGGCTCGATTCTTGATTGTAACGGAAATGTTCTCGCACAGTCCGCTACCACTTGGGATATTTTTCTCGACCCGTCAAATATTAAAAGTGAGGAAAAAAGAACTCTCATAGTAGACGGCTTGGCTGATATTCTTAAGCTAGATGATGAGGGCAAGTCGGAACTTCTCGAAAAGAGCAAAAAGGATACAATGTATGTTGTTGTCGCAGAGCAGGTTGAAAACGATATAAAGGAAGCTATCTCGACCTTTAAGGTTGAAAATAAGGTAGCAAACTGTATCGGTGCAGAGCAAAATACAAAGAGATATTACCCCTACGGTCAGTTCGCTTCATCTGTTCTCGGCTTTACGGGCAACGATAATCAGGGACTTTATGGTCTTGAATATTACTATGAGGACGAACTTAAAGGCACAAACGGCAGAATCGTAACCGTAAAGGACGCTCAGAAGAATAATCTTCCCACCGATTACGAAACCTCGATTGACGCAGTTGACGGTAACTCGCTTGTTCTTACAATAAATCAAAATATTCAGTATACCCTCGAAAAGAATTTGAGAGCAACCCTTAACGAATATAAGTGCAAGGGCGCTTACGGTGTCGTAATGAATTGTAAAACAGGTGCAGTTTTGGCCATGTCGTCAATGCCCGACTTTGACTGTAACGAGCCGTATAAACTCACTTATGATACCGTCAAGGAGCAAATATCAAAGATTACCGACGAGGACGAAAAAAAGCAGGCGGAGAGTCAGGCTGTTCAAAATCAGTGGAATAACTTTGCAATATCCGGTACATATGAACCGGGCTCCGTATTTAAGACCTTTACGGCAAGTGCCGCTCTGGAAGAAAATATAGTAACTCTCGATACTACTTATACCTGCACAGGTTCTATTCAGGTAGAAGATTATAAAATGAATTGCCACTATCACCCCGGTCACGGTACCCAAACCTTTGCACAGGGTCTTGCAAATTCGTGCAATCCGTTTTTTATCACAGTCGGACAAAAACTCGGCGTGCATAATTATTTTAAGTACTTTGAGGCATTTGGCTTTACCGAGAAAACAGGTATTGACCTCCCCGGTGAAGCATCGTCACAGTATTATAAAGAAAATCAGTACGGCATAGTAGAACTTTCGTCTGCTGCATTCGGTCAGTCGAATAACCTTACTCCGATTCAAATTTGTACCGGTATTTCAGCCATAGCAAACGGCGGTACTCTCGTTAAACCCTATGTCGTAGACCATATAGTAGATGCAAAGGGCAACACTGTTAAAAAGACCGCACCCACCGCTGTAAGACGGGTAATCAGCGAAGATACCTCCCAAAAGGTTCGCTCCATGATGAAAGGTGTAGTTGATAACGGTACAGGTAAAAACGGCTACGTAGCAGGCTACCGTGTCGGCGGTAAGACAGGTACTTCAACAAAACTTGCCGAATCCACCGACGGAAAGAATAAATATATCGTATCGTTTGCCGCAATCGCTCCGAGCGATGACCCCGAGGTTGCAATGCTCATCATCGTTGACGAGCCTAATGAGGATTTGGGCGGCGGTGCTCTTTGCGCTCCGATTGCCGCACAGGTTATACAGACGGCTATGCAGGAATTTAATATCGAACCTGTATATGATGACGATGAGGCGAGCACACTTCCTATAGATACTCCGAATTTAATCGGTTCAAGTCTTGGAAACGCTAAGTCGAGCCTTGAAAACAGCGGACTTAAATATAAGGTTGTCGGAAACGGCGACAGTGTTGTGCGTCAGTCTCCGTCAAATACATCAAAAATTCCCGTAGGCGGTACGGTTGTGCTCTATACCGAAAAGGGCGAAAAGAATACAGTTACCGTGCCGGACTTCTCGGGTATGTCCATAAGCGAGGTTAATTCCTTTGCGGCGGAAAATAATCTTAATATAGAAATCAGCGGTAATAATTTGCGTCAGTCGCAGGTGGTCGCATATCAGCAGAGCATTGAGGCAAATACCGAATGCGAGTGCGGAACGGTTATTACGGTAACATTTAAGAGCATTAATTCGGTGCTTGACTAAAAGATAAATTAAATTTGCAAGGAAAGGCAATGACTAATATGAAACTTTCACAGATTTTGGAAAATGTAAAAGTAAAAAATGAATATATCGATGTGGAAATCACCGATGTAACAGCCGATTCAAGAAAGGTAGAAAAGGGCTCACTTTTTGTTTGTATTAAGGGTGCTTCCTTTGACGGTCATTCGGTCGCTGAAAAAATGCTTGAAAAGGGCGCAGCTTGCGTTGTATGCGAGCGTGACCTCGGGCTCGACAGACAGGTAATTGTCGATGATACAAGAAAGGCATTTTCGCCCATCTGCGCTTCATTTTATGCCAATCCGACAAAACAGCTTAAACTTATAGGACTTACCGGAACTAACGGAAAAACCACCACCACATTTCTCATTAAGCAGATATTGGAAAATACAGGCAAAAAGGTGGGTCTTATCGGTACGGTTCAAAATATGGTCGGCAATGAGGTTTATCCTGCTCACTATACAACACCCGACCCGAAGGAACTTCAGTCACTCTTTAGAAAAATGGCAGACGCAGGATGCGAGTATTGCGTAATGGAGGTTTCTTCTCAGGCACTTGCACAGGGCAGAGTAGAGGGTATTCATTTTTCCGTCGGAGCATTTACCAATCTTACACAGGATCACCTCGATTATCATAAGACTTGGGAAAATTATTTTCAGGCAAAGAAAAAATTGTTTTATGCGTGTGATACCGCCGTTACAAATATCGACGATAAATACGGCCTTAAAATAGTAGAGGACTGCGGCTGTAAGGTTTTCACCTATGCCGTTGATAATATGCACGCAGACTTTGCCGCAAGAAATGTTCACTTTGCGTCAAACGGTGTAAGATACGAATTAATCGGAGAGAGAATAGGCAGAGTAAATTGTCCGATTCCCGGCAGATTCAGCGTTTATAATTCGCTCTGTGCCGCAAGCGTTGCTAGCGTTTTGGGTATAGATTTTGACGATATTCTCACCGCTATCGAAAAGTCAAAGGGCGTTAAGGGCAGAGTAGAGGTTGTGCCGACTCCGGGTACGGATTATACGGTTATTATCGACTATGCTCATTCTCCCGACGGACTCGAAAATATTATCACTTCTCTAAAAGAAATCGCAAAAGGCAGGGTTGTAACCGTGTTCGGCTGCGGCGGCGACAGAGATAAAACAAAGAGACCTAAGATGGGTAAAATTGCCGCAGACCTTTCCGACTTCTGCGTTGTTACCTCGGATAATCCAAGAAGCGAAGTTCCGGGCGAAATCATTAAGGATATTTTAGTCGGTATGAAAGACAGCAAGACTCCGTATCAGGTTGTTGAAAATCGTCACGAAGCCATAGAATGGGCTATGAAGCACGCTCAAAAAGACGATATTATTCTTCTTGCGGGCAAGGGACACGAAACATATCAGATTCTCCCCACAGGCACTATTCACTTTGATGAGCGTGAAGTTGTAAATCAGGTTTTAGAGGAAATAAATAATAAATGAGAGCATTAAAATTATCAGAGATAGCCGCACCGCTGAACGGCACATATAATAAAGACGCCGAGTTTTGCGGCGTTTGTATAGATACGAGAAAAATCACAAAGAATTGTCTTTTTGTTTGCATTAAGGGCGAACGCTTTGACGCACATCAATTCGCAGAGGAAGCTCTCAAAAAAGGTGCCGCCGCAGTAATGGTACATGAAAATGTAGATTTGAGCGGTGCTTATATTAAGGTTGACGATACCTCAAAGGCACTTCTTGCGCTCGGCGGATATTACAGAAGTCTGTTTAATATTCCTGTTGTTGCTCTTACCGGTTCCGTAGGTAAAACAACTACCAAGGAATTTACAAGTCTTGTTGTTTCGTCAAAGTATAAAACTATTAAAACTCAAGGCAATCTCAATAACGAAATCGGACTTCCGCAGACTCTCTTTCAAATTGACGATGATACCGAGGCGGCTGTGGTTGAAATGGGAATGAATCATTTTGGCGAAATTCATCGTCTTGTAAATGCAACCCGTCCGACTCTTGCACTGATTACCAATATCGGTGTTTCTCATATAGAAAATCTCGGCTCACGAGAGGGCATACTTAAAGCTAAACTCGAAATTCTCGACGGACTGAGTGAGGGTGCACCGCTCATTATTAACGGCGATAACGATATGCTTGCCACCGTTTTAGAAAACGATGAGATTTGCTCAAAATATAATGTAATATCATTCGGTATAAAAAATAAATTCAATTATAACGCAGAGAATATTAAGGAAGAAAACGGCTCAACCTTTTTTGATGTGGTTTATACGGTATCAAAGCAGATTGACGAAACTGACGGAGTTAAGGCGGAGTTTTCTCTTTGCAGACAGAAAATCACTATTCCCACCGTTGGTATTCATAATGTGTATAATGCACTTGCCGCTTTTGCTGTCGGCATTACTTTGAATATCGAACCCGAGAAAATTGCGACTGCGCTTTCCTCCTATGTTCCGACAGGAATGAGACAAAGACTCAATACAGTCGGCGGCAGGATTTGCATAGAGGATTGCTATAACGCTTCTCCCGATTCCATGAGAGCGTCGCTCGGCACTCTCGGTAATATGAATGCTAATAAAAAAATCGCAGTGCTCGGCGATATGCTCGAACTCGGCGATTACTCAAAAGAGGCGCATCTCTCCGTCGGAAAAATGGCAGGAGAGAATAACATTGACTGTGTTCTCGCTTTCGGCAACAACGCAAAATACTATGTCTCAGCCGCAAAGGAAAACGGAGTAAAAGATGCTGTCCTATTTGACGATAAGACTAAATTATCCGATTACCTCGCCTCTCTTGCACAGGACGGAGACGCCGTTTTGTTTAAGGGCTCAAGAGGTATGAAACTTGAGGATGTAATGAACACTGTATATAAAAGGTGGGAAAACTAATGAGCATGACTGTTGCAATAATTATTACAGCAGTAATTTCATTCGGCGTAACGGCAGGACTGGGCTTTGTCATTATTCCGTGGCTTAAAAGACTAAAGTTCGGTCAGACTATTTTGGATATAGGTCCCTCATGGCATAAGTCAAAGCAGGGCACTCCCAATATGGGAGGATTGATGTTTATTATAGGTATCGTTTCCGCCTTTGCAGTCGGTGCTCTTACATTTACTCTAAGCGGCGGAAGTTTTGAAAGCGATTACGCAAAAGTACTAGTCGGTCGGGATAATGTGCTTATCCTCTCCGGATTGTTTCTTGCTTTCGGTTGCGGAGTTGTCGGCTTTGCCGATGATTATATTAAGATTAAATTAAAGCGAAACGAGGGACTCACGGCAAAACAAAAGACCCTCGGTCAACTTATCGTAACGGTCGGTTACACAATGACCCTTTGGGCTTCTCATAATACGGTTTGGTTCATTCCGTTTTTGGGAAATGTTAATTTTGAAAAGAACTTTATAACAGGCGTGATTTTTTGGATACTGTCAATATTCATAATTTACGGCTGCGTAAATTCCGTTAATCTTACGGACGGCATAGACGGCTTGTGCTCGAGCGTAACCGCCACTGTTGCCGTATCGTTCATTGTAGCTTCTTTTATTCTTCGCTTTGCAGGGCTCGGTATTTTGTCGGGTGCACTGCTCGGCGGCGTTCTCGGCTTTCTTTGCTGGAATCGTAATCCCGCAAAGGTATTTATGGGAGATACGGGCTCACTGTTTCTCGGCGGATTGGTTGCCGCTATGGGTTATGCGCTTAAATGCCCGCTTTTACTTCTTCCTATCGGAATCATTTATGTCACTGAAACAATGAGCGATATTATTCAAATCGGATATTTTAAGTTGACTCACGGAAAGCGTGTGTTTAAGATGGCACCCATTCACCACCATTTTGAAATGTGCGGCTGGAATGAGAAAAAAATTTGCATCGTCTTTTCCGCTGTAAATGTTCTCGGCTGTGCAGTCGGACTTATACTTCTTTATTTTGGAAGAAAATAATAATCGAAAGGAGAGCCTTTGATGCCTGATAATTTACCTAAGCCTAAGCCGTCACTTCGTGACAAGCAGGCTCAATATGATAATAAAAAAGTAAAAAAGCATTCAAAAAAGCAGGCTCGCTCTCAGCACCTCTCAACCACCTCAAAACTTAAAACAGGGGTAAGAAATTCGTTTCTCTATGCAAAGGGCGGCTTTGATGTTACATTCTTTGCCGCAGTCCTGGCTCTTATGACCATAGGACTCGTGATGCTTTTTTCCGCCTCTTATCCCTATGCTTACCAAAAATATAACGGCGACTCCTATTACTTTTTTAAGCGACAGCTTATCTTTGCCGTGCTCGGCGTAATAGTTATGATTGTCGTCTCAAAGATAAATTATAAATGGGTTAAAATTATAGAAAAACCGCTTTTTGTCGTGACGATATTTTTGCTTGTCCTCGTTTTGTTTTACCATGTAAATCTAGATGACAGAAGCGAGGACTTTAAGCGTTGGATTCCTCTCGGACCGATTACACTTCAGCCTTCGGATATAGCAAAGTTCAGCCTTGTTTTGACTCTTTCTGCTTATATCGGTAAGTATCGTAAATATATGCAGCGTCTGACCTACGGCGTACTTTTCCCGGGTCTTATCATCGGACTGTTTTGCGTTTTGATTTATTTGGAAAATCACTTGTCCTGTACGGTTTTGATGTTTATGATAGGCATTACTCTTATGTTCTGCGGCGGAACCCGTTGGCAGTGGTTTGTCGGAGGCTTGTGCGTTGTCGGAGCGGTTGCATTTGTGATTATTAAAAATCCCGATGTTCTCCCGTCCTATCAGGCTGACCGTATCAGAGCGTGGACGGATAAGACTTTCCAGCCTCTCGGCTTAAGATGGCAGACCAATAATTCACTTTATGCCATAGGCTCGGGCGGATTTTTCGGAGTCGGTCTCGGTAATTCAAAGCAAAAATATCTTTATGTTTCCGAGCCGCAAAACGACTTTATATTTTCTATCGTGTGCGAAGAACTGGGTTTCCTCGGTGCAATCGTTATACTTGCACTTTTCGCACTTCTCTTTTGGCGAGGAATTAAAATTGCACAGAGATGTGATGATAAATATGCGGCACTTGTTGTAATCGGTATCGTGTCCCAGGTCGCTATCCAAACGCTGTTTAATGTTTTGGTAGTAACGGATACATTTCCGAATACGGGTATTGCACTTCCGTTCTTTTCCTACGGCGGTACGGCACTTTTGATGCTGTGCTTTGAAATGGGCGTTGTGCTTTCCGTGTCACGAAAGGTTAATACAAAGAAATTGTAGGTGAAAATATGAGATATTTATTTGCAACAGGGGGCACTGCCGGACATATTAATCCCGCTCTTGCAGTCGCTTCGTATATCAGGGACACTTATCCCGATTCAAAAATTTTGTTTGTCGGAACTGCCGACCATATGGAATCCAGACTTGTACCTAACGCAGGCTTTGATTTTAAGACAATAGAGATAAACGGTTTTAAGCGTTCTTTTTCGCCCAAGGCTGTTGCGGCAAATGTTAAGACAGTATTCAAACTTCTTAAATCCGAACAGGCTTCTAAGAATATTATTAAGGAATTTAACCCCGATGTCGTTATCGGATTCGGCGGCTATGTTTCGGGTCCTGTGCTCGAAGAAGCTGCAAAGATGCATATCCCTTGCTGTATTCACGAGCAAAATGCATTCCCCGGAATTACAAATAAGCAACTCGCAAAAAAAGTGGATAAGGTTATGCTCACCGTTGAGGATGCCGCAAAACATCTTCAGCCTAAAAACGGCGTAGAGATTACCGGTCTGCCCGTGCGTGGAGAACTTCTCAATAAGTCTAAGATTGAGGCAAGAATAGAACTCGGCATTGCCGATGATACACCGCTTGTCCTTTCGTTCGGCGGCTCACTCGGCGCCGCACCGTTAAATGACGCAATGTTTGACATTCTTAAAGAAAATGCCGAAAGTGCAGAGGCTTATCATATCCATTCCGTAGGAACAAACGGTAAGGATTACCTCAAAAAGTTTGAGGCGGAGGGCTTTAAGAAAAAGAGCGATACAGTACTCATTAAAGGTAAGAGCGAAGTCAGACTTTATATAGATAATATGGATACCTGTATGGCGGCTGCAGATTTGGTTGTCGGCAGGGCAGGTGCTTCTTCTCTCAGCGAGATAGAGGCGATGGGTAAGGCGTCCGTTCTTATTCCGTCTCCCTATGTTGCCGAAAATCATCAGTTTCATAACGCAATGGCTTTGGTCAATCGAAATGCCGCTCGCATTTTGGAGGAAAAGGACTTGACTTCAGACTCGCTTAAAGCACTTATCCAGTCACTTCTTTCCGATAAGGACGAACTTCATAAAATAGAAAATAATGCACGCAATATGGCTGTTCTTGATTCACGAGAGAGAATCGCCGACATCATTGTTTCGCTTGCGGAGAAAAATTAACATAATTCTTTCTTTTTCATAGACTGCCTTAGGTGGTTATATGGAAAAATTAATGATAGACGGCGGTAAAAGATTAAGCGGAGAGATTACCCTACACGGTGCAAAAAACAGCGTTTTGCCCATTCTTTCGGCTTCGGTTTTGGTAAACGGCGTGTCGGTTATACATAATTGCCCCGATTTGTCCGATGTCAGAGTTACGGTTAACATTCTTCGCTACCTCGGCGCAAGAGTAAAAAGAGAGGGGAGCACCCTCACAGTCGATACAACAGGTATATGCCGCTCAAATATTTTAGAGGAATATATGAGTGAACTTCGTTCGTCGATTATATTTTTGGGCGCACTCGCCGCAAGAACAGGCAACGCCTGCCTTTATCTTCCCGGCGGCTGTGATATAGGACTGCGACCCATAGATTTGCATCTTAAAGGTCTAAAGTCCCTCGGCTATTTCGTTTACACTCAGGGCAGTAATGTTTGTGCCTCGGGCGAAGATATTAAGGGCACAAAGATAGTGTTGCCGTTTCCGAGCGTCGGAGCAACGGAAAATATTATTTTAGCCTCCGTTTTCGCAAAGGGAACTACTACTGTAATAAATGCGGCTAAGGAGCCGGAAATTACAGATTTAATAAATTTTCTTAATAAAGCAGGCGCAAAAATCAAAGTTGATTCCACTTCCGTAATAACGGTTAAAGGTGTTAAATCGCTTCATTCCACAGAACATACGGTTATATCCGACAGGATTTTGGCAACTACTTTGATGTCTGCCACAGCATCATGCCGTGGCGATGTGTTAATAGATAACGCTGTAATTAACGATATTATGCCCACTCTCCCCGTGTTTGAGGAGATGGGATGCGAAATTACCTGCAATAAATCAAGTATCAGGATTAAAGCCGATAATCGACCGCACTGCGTACGATTTATTGAAACTATGGCTTTTCCCGGCTTTCCGACCGATTGCCAAGCTCCCGTTATGGCTTCTCTGTGCGTTGCAGACGGTATGTCGGCTATTAAAGAAACCGTGTTTGAAAACCGCTTTAAGCATACAGAACAACTTAATCTCTTCGGTGCGGATATTACCGTTAAGGACAGAATCGCTATGATAAACGGTGTAGAAAAATTATATCCCGCCTGTGTTAAATGTACTGACCTCAGAGGCGGTGCGGCTGTTGTGATTGCCGCTCTGACTGCCGACGGAGTGTCATACATTTCGGATATAAAGCATATCGACCGTGGATACGAAAGAATTGAAAATCAACTTGCATCGCTCGGTGCAAATGTAATGAGAATAAAAGATGAAAAAAAATAAACAGACAAAACTGAATAAGAATGACAGCGAACTCGATGTACTTAACAGCGAACTCGGCTCATTCGGCTTGGAACCTCCAAAGCATTACAGGCAGGAGCGTGCCTCGAATCAGGCATATAAGCAAAGGGAATATGATAATCCCGGTGCACATAAAACGCCAAAAAAACGCAGCACATCAAAGCCTGAAACTCAGCTAACAAAAGAGCAGAAAATGAAACGCCACAAGAAAAAGCGCAGACTTAAAAAGAAGTTTCGAATAATTTTTTCTGTTCTTGCTCTCGTGCTTGCACTTATAGTCATTATGACTGTGCTCAGTTTCACCGTTTTGTTTAAGACGGAAAATATAGAAATTTCGGGCAGTACAACATATACGAACGAGCAAATATCCTCAGTTTTGCCGATAGAAAAAAATAAGAGTCTGCTTCTTATCAATAAATCTTCCGTCAGCGAAAAATTAATTAGTGATTTGCCGTATATTTACAGCGTCGGTATAAAGCAAAAACTCCCATCAACCGTAATTGTTACCGTTAATGAACCGTCGTTTTTGTATTATGTAAAAAATAATGATAATACATATACATATTTTGACGATACATTTAAGGTGGTTAAGATTAATGCCGAATCTCCGCCCGATAAAAACGGAATAGAGGTGCAAAAAATTGCTCTTTCCAATCCTGTTGAGGGCGAAAAGGCAGCACTTACAGATGATAGTACAAAGAATGATTTGAGTGCACTTATGGCTGTTATAGACAGCACCTATATGACTGAAGCCACGGCTCTTTATTCAGACGGCGATAACGAAAATTATATTGTATATGAAAACAGAATTACCATAAAACTCGGTGATACAAAGAATCTTGAGGATAAGCTGTATGCCGCGTTAGCGTCTGTTGAAAAGTTAAATACTTCCAACCCGGAAGCTAACGGCTTACTTACATCAACAGGCGGAAAGCAGATTTACTTTACAGAACAGAAATAGTTAAATTTTGTAATATATTATGTAAAGTATATCACTTGAAATATCATATACAGTTGGTATATGTTATGCACACTGCACAATCAATTTTTGAATATTCAAAAAAGATTTGGAAAAAATAATTAGATTATTTTCTAAAAGGTATTGCAAATTGGTTACAAAACTGTTACAATATCAAATGCAAGAGCACGAAAGGTATAATTCGTGCGGACAATAAATGATAAGGAGAATTCAAAATGGGAAGATATGAAATTGATGTAGATGATAACAAGGTAGTATCTATTAAAGTAATCGGTGTCGGCGGCGGCGGCGGAAATGCCGTAAACCGTATGGTAAAGTGTAATGTTAAGGATGTTGAGTTCGTAGCAGTAAACTCAGATAAGCCGGCTCTTAATAAATCAACCGCAACACATAAGATTCTCATCGGCGAAAAGGCAACAAAGGGTCGTGGCGCAGGCGCAAGACCTGAGGTTGGTCTTAAGGCTGCCGAGGAATCAAAGGAAGCCATCACAGATGTACTTCAGGGCTGTGAAATGGTATTCGTTACCGCAGGTATGGGCGGCGGAACAGGTACAGGTGCCGCTCCTGTTGTTGCAAAGATAGCAAAGGAAATGGGTATTCTTACTGTCGGCGTTGTTACAACTCCGTTTGCCTTTGAGGGTAAGCGCCGTATGGCTCAGGCTCAAGAGGGTATTAAGGAACTCGCAGAAAATGTAGACTCAATTATGGTTATTCCTAATGAAAACCTTAAACTCGTATCAAAGGAGAAGATTACTCTTCTTAACGCATTTGAAATTGCTAATGATGTACTTCGTCAGGGTGTTCAGTCTATCTCCGACCTTGTTAATGCAACAGGTCTTGTAAACTGCGACTTTGCCGATGTTACCGAAATAATGAAGGATGCAGGCTATGCTCATATGGGTGTCGGCCACGGTAAGGGTAAGGATAAGGCAGAGGTTGCCGCTCAGCAGGCTATCTCTTCTCCGCTTCTTCAGACCTCTATCGACGGTGCAAGAGGCGTATTGCTTAACATTACTGCATCAACAGACATCGGACTTGAAGAAATTGATGCTGCATCTTCAGTTGTTATGGAAGCAGTACATCCTGATTGTGAAATCATTTGGGGTGCTAATTTTGACGAGCAACTTGAGGACGAGATGATTATTACTGTTATCGCTACTCGCTTCGGTGAAGAAGGTCCGGGTGCTCCGATTAAGTCAACCACAGCCAATAAGCCGGTTGAGCCTCCTGTTGAAACAGCTCCGGTTGCTCCCGCAACAGGCTTTACATCAAACGATGATGATTCGTTTAATGACATCGTATCTTTCTTTAAGAAATAATTGAATATCTAATATTAAAAGCGACTGTTCGGTGTGAACAGCCGCTTTTTAGTTTGTAAAGTTACTATGCTTGACATATTGATTTTTGTATAAAGTTAAAATTACTGTTTGTATTTTATTGTTTTTTGTGAGGAAAGAGAATTACTTTACATTTTCCCCACTTTCCACCTGCTTTTCCACATTTATAACAGCGATATATACTGACTTTCCACATTTATTCCACATGGTTTTCAACATTTTTTCGCAATGTAAAGTAATATTCTTTACAAATAAGCACTCTATTACGTAAATAAAACAATAAAAAAATTGCAATCGATTTTGTAACCGATTGCAATTTTTGTTATTTATTTGTAATTAGTTTGGAAAATTTGTTTACAAAGCCCGTTACATTCTTCGCCATATCCTTTGGCGTTTCTTTCATTCCTCGTTCTATCCAACTTATTATCATTCCGCCGAGTCCAAAGCCAAAGAATTCCGCAATGGATATTGCGTCGCAGTCGTTATCATTAATTTGATTTTTTTGAAGCGTTGTATTTATTAAGCCGAGCAATTCCTTTGTTGAAAGTTTTGCAAAGTATTTGTATACATCGGACATATTTATGTTTACTGCATTTTGATAAAATTTTCTGTCGTTATATATCGTGTTGAACACTTCGTAGAATTTATCTTCCATATTTGAATAAGAAAAATCTTCCACAAAGTTTGATACAAGTTCCATATTAAGCAGATAGTCAAGTAATTCGTATCTGTCCTGAAAATGGTAGTAAAAGGTTTGTCTGTGAATATTGCTCTTTTTTGAAATGTCGGAAATCGTTATTTTTTCAAACGGTATGGTTTGCATAAGATCTTTAAGTGCGTATGCAATCTTCCTTTTTGTAATTTCACTGCAGGATAGTTTTTCTTTCATTTTGTTCGTGTCCTTATTTTATTTATAACATCATTATAACACTTTAAAAAAATTATACAAGTACATAAATGTGTATGTATTTTATTTTATACTTACACTTCGGAGTGATACATCATTATTCCCGAATTTTCTGTGTCTATTATTCCGTATCTTCCGTCAGCGGCACTTCCCGGATTCATATATCTAATGCCGTCAATGTTCTCAATATACGGAATGTGAGTGTGCCCAAATAGGCAAATGTCCGCCTTTACGCTTTTTGCTTCTCTTTCGAGATTGTAAAGATTGTGTTTTACATAGTATGGGTGACCGTGAGTTATAAGAAACCTTTTGCCGCCGAACTCAATTATTTTGCTTGCAGGATAGACAGAAGAAAAGTCACAGTTTCCGCTCACTCTTTCGATTTTTATATCGGGGTACATTGTCAAAGCTTCATCAACATCATCATTGCCGTCTCCAAGAAAGAAAAACAAATCCGCATTGTTTTTGTGCCTTTCAATAATTTTAAGCACATTTGATACTCTTCTGTGGCTGTCCGAAAATACAACAATTCTCATAGTATATCACCTTTTATTATCGCATATATTTAACTAGATTATACTATGAAGGGTTGTGCTTTTCAATGAAAAATATCAGCGATAAGGATATAAACGAATTGAAAAAAGCGGTAAACAGCGGAAATGTAAACGATTTTATCGATAAACGTCTCACCCCCGAACAAAGCGCAAAAATAAAACGAGTTCTTTCCGATAAAAACGCTGCCGAAAAACTTTTGCAGTCTCCGCAGGCAAGAGAACTTATGAAAAAACTGAGCGATAAAAAGAGGTAAAAATGGACGATATTAATGAAATTATTTCTTCTCTCAGCGATAATGATATTGAGATGTTAAAAGGCGTAGCTTCGTCAATTCTCGGCGAGAAGCCGGATTCCGCTCCATCGTCTAAACCTAAAGCCGCCGCTCTCTCAGGGCTTAATCTGTCCCAAAACGATTTGAATTTTATGCTCAAGGCAAAGTCTATAATCGAAAAGATGAATAATTCCTCATCAAAAGATACAGACCTTATTTTGGCTTTGAAGCCGCACCTTAGTCCGGAGTCCAGAGATAAGGCGGATAAGGCAATAAGAATACTCAGACTGTTTGATATTTTGCCGTATCTAAAGGATTTGTTTTAATGGCTGATTTTACGGGTAATGATATAAATGACGCAAAGAAAAGGGTAGAGGAAATGCGTCGCCGTTCTCAAAGTTTTGTTGAAAATGAGAATAACGGTAAAGAAAAAAATGCTGATGAAATTAATCATAAAAAGGAAAACGGTCATAAATCCGAAAATTCCGACAGCGACGGTATTCTCGGCTCTCTTTTTTCCTCTCTCGGTCTTTCAAAAAGCGACGATTCCTCTTCGACTCTTATTCTTGCGCTCATTCTTATACTGTCAAAAGAGGGCGCAGATAATAAATTAATTTTGGCACTTCTGTATATTTTATTATAATTTTATGGAAATTCCTCCTTGATTGTGCTATATTATATACATTAGCTTATTTGGGGGAATACAGATGTCAAATTTCACTCACGTATATTTTGACGGACTCGGCATAGATTTTGAATTGCCGTCTGTTGCGTTCACCGTGTTCGGATATCAGATTCATTGGTATGGTATGATAATTGCTTTCGGCTTTGCCCTTGCGGTTTTGTATGGCGGACGAAAGGCATACAAGTGGAAGATGAGCCTTGACGGAATGACGGATGTTCTGCTTTGGGGAACTCTGTTTGGTATTATTTGCGCAAGACTTTACTATGTCGCTTTTGAATGGGATTATTACAGCGTTCACCTTAGCGAAATTCCTGCCATATGGAACGGCGGCTTGGCTATTTACGGCGGAATTATCGGCGCTCTTATCGGTGCCGCAATCGGATGTAAAACAGGTAAGATAAATTTTCTTAATCTCCTTGACTTGGGTGCCCTCGGACTTCTTATCGGTCAGGGCATAGGCAGATGGGGCAACTTCTTTAATCAGGAGGCGTTCGGAACAAATACCGATACTGCTCTGTTTCGTATGTGGTCGCCCAAGATTCACGATACTTTGGAAATGTCGGCGGCAACCCTTGCACAAAAGGGAGTAACCGTTGACCCCAATACTCCGGTGCACCCCACATTTTTATATGAGAGCGTATGGTGTTTGCTGTCATTTTTGGTACTGCATATTGTGGTTACCTATTTCAGAAAATTCAAGGGCGAAGTATTTATGATGTATGGCGTTCTCTATGGCCTTGAAAGAATGATTGTTGAGGGTATGCGTACCGATTCGCTTTATATCGGTTCAACCAGCATACGTGTTTCTCAGGTGCTTTCGGCAGTTATTGCGGCAGTCGCTTTGGTTGTGCTCGTGTATTTCTTTATAAGACTTAAGCAGAATAAACTACCAAAGGCTCTCGTTTTGGACAATCTTGATGAGTTAGAGGATATTAATAAAATCGAGAGAGAAAAAACTAAGCAAGAAAAAGCACAACGAGCAGAAAAAAGAAAAGCAAGAAAAAAAGGAGATAAATAATGGCTTTAATTGACGGAAAAGCAGTATCGCTTCAGGTAAAACAGCAGGTAAAGCAGGAATGCGACAAACTTAAAGCAAAGGGTGTTACTCCCGGTCTTGCGGTTATTATAGTAGGTGACGATCCGGCTTCTCAGGTATATGTAAGGAATAAGGAGAAAGCCTGCGAGGAGTGCGGCTTTTACAGTGTTAAGTATGCTCTTGACGCAGACACAACTCAAAGCGAACTTAATGCTCTTATAGATAAACTTAATAAGGACGAAAAGATAAACGGTATTTTGTGCCAGCTTCCGCTTCCCAAGCACCTTGATGATAAAGAGGTTATTAATCGTATTGACCCGATTAAGGATGTAGATGCGTTTCATCCGGTTAATGTCGGCGCAATTATGATTGGTGATTATAATTTTATCCCTTGTACGCCGGCAGGTGTTATGGAACTTATCCATTCCACAGGCGTTGATGTAACCGGTAAAAAAGCTGTTGTAATCGGCAGGAGCAATATTGTCGGTAAGCCTATGGCTATGCTTCTTCTTCACGAAAACGCAACCGTTGAGATTACTCACTCAAAAACGCTTGACCTTAAAAGCATTACAAAAGAGGCGGATATTCTCGTTGCCGCTATCGGCAGGGCTAAATTTGTTACAGCCGATATGGTTAAAAACGGAGCAATAGTAATTGATGTCGGTATGAACAGAGATGAAAACGGAAAACTCTGCGGTGATGTTGATTTTGAAAATGTAAAGGATAAGTGCTCGTTCATCACTCCTGTTCCCGGCGGCGTCGGACCTATGACAATCTCTATGCTTATGCGTAATACACTCACTGCCGCTAAGTTGCAAAACGGCTTGATTTGATTTTTGGAGAACGCTATGACGCTTGAAGAACAGGTAGTAAATAAATTAATCGAAAAAAATTTTCATATTTCTTTCGCAGAGTCTTGCACTGGGGGTATGTGTTGTGGTACAATAGTCAATGTTCCGAATGCATCACGTGTGCTTGATATGTCATTTGTTACTTATGCCGATTACGCAAAGTGTAAACTCATTGGCGTAAACGAAAAGACTGTTGCCGATTTCGGAGTGGTCAGCGAGCAGGTGGCATACGAGATGGCGCAGGGCGTTGCAAAGACGGCAAACAGCGAGGTCGGCGTAGGTGTTACCGGTATCGCAGGACCTACCGGTGCAACAGAAACTAAACCTGTCGGTATGGTGTGCTTTGGCTTTTGCATTAACGGCAAGGTAACAACTGTAACAAAGTATTTCGGCAATATCGGCAGAAATATTGTCAGAAAAAGTTCGGTAGACTTTGTTATGACACAACTTCTCAAATTACTTGATTAAGAGTGATTTGTATATAATAAGAAAAAAATAAAGGACGGTTTTCGTCCTAAATATGCTGATATGGCTCAGTTGTGCGAAGTTGCGAGCGCGTCCGGTGGACGATGAAGCGAGCAAAATGAGGTGAAGAAACAAGGAGCAATACGAACGCCCCAAGCGAGTAGTGCGACTATGTTTCTGAGGGAAGAGCAGCTCATTCGTAAACGGAAGGTTGTTCGCCGATTTAGGCTCAAAGCAAGCGAAAAATTGAACAAATGCTACTGTGGCTCAGTTGGTAGAGCAGCGCATTCGTAATGCGCAGGCCGTCGGTTCGAGTCCGACCAGTAGCTCCAAAACCTGCGTAAACACTGCGTTTTCGCAGGTTTTTTATTTTTCAGAAATGAATTTCAAAATTCAATATGCAAAAAAATCTCACTCTTTTTTATGGAGTGAGATTTTGTTCGTTTATTCGATTTTCAGCCCAAGACCATCTATTGACCATTTATGAATTGATTTTATTTTTGCAGTGCTTCATAGATTTTGTTGAATACAAGTCGATTGGTATAATAGCGATAATCACGAAAGATGTCTATGCCGCGTTTTTCGAAATGTTCAAGGATTGCCGCGGCGAGTATTGGATGAAATCAAAAAATATTTTTTTCTTGAATAATATAGCCGTTACGAATATATACTTCTCGTTCACATTGCATAGTGTTCTCCTGTTGCGCTGACCTTTGCGCCGAATTTCAATGGGATTAGTATAAAAAATGTAACGCAAAGCATGTACGGAAAAGCGCACAGTAAACAAGATGAAGTTTAGCATGCTTTCATTATGGGAGAAAAATATCACACAGTTTATTGTATAATCGTAACATATTCAATATAATGGACTTGAGGCGAATTTGATTAGCTAAAAATAATCCTTGTGTATCTCTATTCGATTACTGTTGGAGAAGAAAAAATCAACGATGCCGGACCGGTTGTAATATTAAGAATTTGGGATTAAATTAAATAATATTATTAATTAAGGCTTTATTAAAAAGTGTGCTATAATAGAATTGAAATAAGGAAACGGCACAAAATGAGGAGAAAATTTTGAAAGAAAAAATAACTTATTCATCAGATTTGAAATGCTTTTTTGACTTGTGCAATCGTGCGAACTCAAATAATTCGGTTGCTCAATTTGATTTGGCAAAACTCTATTTACATATTAATCGAGAAAATGCAAATAAAAAAGCATTTCTATTATTAAAAAAACTTGCAAATCAAAGTTATAATGCCACTCAAACAAATGCACAGTATATGCTGGCTAGGTGTTATGAAAAAGGGTATGGCATTACAAAAAGTTATAAGCAGTCTGCAAAATGGTATAGGCAAGCCTACATCAATGCCAACAATGATATCTATAAAGCCTTTGAAAATGAAATTGATGATATAATAGACAAGGCATTGAACGAGCCTGAAAGTGAAAAAATTACACCTGAAGTAATTGAATGTGTAACTGAAAACGCCGAAAACGGAGATTCGGCATCTCAGGAATATTTAGCAAATCTTTATTGGCGAGGTAACGAAAACATTAAGGCAAATGATGAAAAATTCGTCTACTGGGCTGAAAAAGCGGCACGGCAAGGTGATTATCTTTCCGCTTTTCATCTCGGCAGATATTATGAAACAAAGAGGCAATATAAAAATGCGGCAAATTGGTACAAAACAGCCGCCGAGTTAAATATTATGCGGCGAAATAAGATAACCGCCCGAAATTCATCGGGAAATTATATTATATAAAGGAGATTATTATGGATTTGAAAAATGTGTCAACTAAAGCACTTGTTGAAGAATTGGTAAGCAGAGAGGCTGTTGAAAAGACAGCGATTGAGCCTTATGAGGAATATTCAATTACCATTGGCAAAGAGAAAATCAACGATGCCGGACCGGTTGTAATATTAAGAATTTGGGACTAAGTTTCGCACTATATAATTTTCATTTTTATAACTTGGGTTTTATTATAAATCATGGTATAATGTAGAAAAAACAAAAGGAGACAGTTAAGATGGATGAGTTAAAAGAATTAGTTAAAAATTTAGAAGAAGAAAATGATGAGAAAAAACAAATTGCTTTGTTACAGCAAATTGAATCAAAATTACTCAATGAATATAACATTGTAATTGAAGATACCGTTATTGAGCCATTGCGATTAGAGGCATATTATTACCCTTTTGAAAATAAAGGTAAATTTGACGATCCTTGTGCACACAAATGCACCAAAAAAATTAACAATTTCGGGAAACTATATTTTATTGAAGAAAGATATGGCTATCCAGGAATTGATATATGTTTATCGTTAGGAAATTACTATTTATCTTTTTTGATAAAGAACTCACGCATAAAAGATACTTATTATAAACAAATGGACTTGTTTGACAGATTTCAGGATAAACGCAATGAAATTGAAATCATGGATGTTTTAGAAAAAGTTAAAAATAAAGAGAAAATTGTTTTTAAAACATCAAGAGTAGGATTAAAAAAATCACAAACTAAATTTGAACACGAATTATTAGCATCTGTAATTGAACTGAAAAATTCTTCTGGATATGATTTTGAACGTGGATATGGCAAAGAGTGGATGGTTGCAAATTATATGTTTGAAAACAATATACCTGGAACAGATGAAAATATAAAAGCACTTTTAGGCTATAGATCTCAAAATGTTAAAAAAATAATCGAGGAAATGCAACAATAATGCTTTATTTTTCATCTCAACTAAACTTACATAAACACAAACCTGCGGCAGACAGAATGTTCGCCGCACTCGATTTATTTAATATAAAATATAAATTATTAAATAATACAAATGATATTTGGGCAAGGGACTATATGCCGGTGAAAACAAGGTCGGGCAAATATGTATCATTTCGGTACGAGCCGAGTTATCTTGCAAACAATCCGCAATTAAGAACGAATTTCAAAATCGATATTGCACCGAACTTTAAGGTCGATAACCTTATTTATACAGATATAAATTTAGACGGTGGGAATGTGGTCTTTTCTCCGTCCAAAGAAAAAGTTATCATAAGCGACAGGGTGTTTTCAGAAAATCCCGAATATGACAAGAATACTCTTTTATTAGAACTTGAAAAATTGCTCGAAGCAAGTTTAATAATCATTCCATCGCTAAAAAGCGATATGACAGGACATGCCGACGGTATGGTGCGTTTTGTTGATGAAAATACGGTTGTAACAAATGCTCTGCTGTCGCCGTATGGATTTGAAACGAAAGTTAAAAAGTCTTTGCGAAATTACGGATTTAATGTTATTGATTTTCCGTATTTTTACTCAAAGGGTGACAGTGCTGTCGGTTGTTATCTTAATTATTTAGCAACGGAGAAATCTATATTCCTGCCGGTGTTCGGTGTTGACACGGATAACGGGGCTATAAAACTGGCAAAAAACATTTTTGATAAAACAATTATTCTGGTTAATATAAATGAAATTGCCGAATACGGCGGTTTACTTAACTGTATCAGTTGGGAATTTGAATAGCAAAATATGTACTTATTTTTGTGCATCGCTTTTACTATCATATAAATAAGGATTGAAGAAAGGAAGAAAATAATGGAAGTTGCTAAAGTTTTAATCGCAGTTTATGATGAGGATTTGGAAAACGGTGTGTTCAGGATTCCGGAGGATGTTCGGCAGATTGATTGTGGCGCATTTAGTTACTGCCCGAGCCTGAGGAAGTTGATTGTACCAAACTCCATAGATTGGTTGCCCGATTTTTACGACTGTCTGCTTTTAGAATCAATTGAAGTATCAGAGGGCAATGAGGAATATTCTTCTTTAGACGGTGTGTTGTTTGATAAAGATAAAAAATTACTTGTGCGATTTCCGAGAAATCATCAAACAACATCTTATTGTGTTCCGCAGAGTGTAACCGGAATATGTCACTTTGCTTTTCAGGGTTGTGAAAACATAGAAAAAATATCAATTCCGAATAGTATAAAAGAAATTGGTAGAGGGGTTTTTTACGGTTGCAAAAAACTAAGAGAAATAAATATTTCAAACCATATAACTAAGATTGAAGGAAATACCTTCTTTGGATGTGAAAATTTGGAAAGAATCCTATATTCCGAATAGTGTGCCAGAATTTGATAGTGAAATTTTTACGAATTGCGATAAGCTGACAATATATTGTCACAAGGGCTCTGCGGCGGAAAAATACGCAAAAGAAAACAATATTCCTGTTTCTTATGTGCAGGAAAACGAATAGTTATGTATATTTATCGGTCGGGTAGTTCTATGGCATCACATTCGTAAAAAAAATAAAACAATTGTAACGGTAAACAGTAAAGAAATTACCGAAATGCCGGTTTACTTAACTGTATCAGGTGGGAAGATTAAATATTATGTCCGAAAAAAGTCGCATAGTCTATTGCATAATGTGAGCATAAGATATAAAATAAATTTGAGGTGAACATTATGTTAGGTGCAAGACCAAAGAAAATGATTAATATGTATATTTACGATATACTCAGGCGAAACACCGATGCCGAGCATCCTATGACGCAAAGGGAAATACAAAAGCGACTTGAAAATGACTATGATATGACCGTTGACAGAAAGGCGGTCAAGGCTAATCTTGAAGATTTAATCAATGACGGTTCGTATAATATTGAATACGCAACGAAAATCCGATTGACACCGAACCGCTTGACGGGTGAGATTGAGAAAAACGAGGTGCTTACAGGTTTTTATTACGATAATATATTTACCGATTCTGAGCTTCGTTTGCTTATGGATTCCGTTCTGTTTTCAAGGAGCATTCCGACTAATAACAAAAAGGAAATGCTTGGCAAATTAAAGGATTTGTCAAATAAATATTTCAAATTCAGCACTGCCAATATTCAGTCGTATGAGAGCGTTGACAGAGAGATGAACAGGGAATTGTTTTATACCATTGAGGTGCTTGACGAGGCGATTTCAAAGGGATTGCAGGTTAAGTTTTTGTATAATGAATATGGCACCGACAAGAAACTTCATCATAGGAAAAATGAGGACGGCGATGTCAGAGAATACATAATCAATCCGTACACTATGGTTGCAAACGGCGGTAAATATTATCTTGTTTGCAATTACGACAAGTATGATAATCTTTCTCATTATCGTATTGACAGAATCAGTAATATTGAAATTTTGGAAACGCCGAGAAAACCGAAAAATCAGGTTGAGGGACTTGTCGGTCTTGATGTCGCAAAGTATATGCAGGAGCATATTTTTATGTTCGGCGGCAAGTCAATCAGGGCAAAATTTGAAATGCCAAACTATTTGATTTCCGATGTTCTTGATGCGTTCAGGGCTAATGTTGATTTTAAGGATTTAGGCGACGGAATGGTGCTTGCAAGCGTTAAGGTCAACGAAAACGATATGCGCTTTTGGGCAAGACAATACGCAAGCCAAATCAAAATCACCGAACCAAAAGAGCTTGTCGATATGTGCAAGCAGGATATGGTTAATGCCCTTGCACTTTATCAAAATTAACGATATACTTAATTGAGGTAAGATTTTGGAAAATATTAATGTGCAATTAAATTATTATCAAGAAATATGGTTTAAAAATATCTTTGAACCATATGTTAGCGAAAATGCTGATAAAAACATTTCATATCCTTTTTTTACAGGCGTTTCAGAAAAATATTTGTGTGCAAAGAAGCGATTAATGATAGTCGGGCAGGAAACAAACGGCTGGTCTGTATATAAGCCTGATTGGACGATAGCAGACAGTCAAAAATGGGCTATTAATTATTTGGACTATCAGCTTCATTATTCAAATGACCCAAATCTGAAATTAAAATTTGGTAAAAGAAACAGTTCTTCGTTTTGGAGTTTTTTCAAGCCTTTTAGCAATGATGAGATTGTTCCTTGTTGGAATAATATTGACAAGGCACAGAGGTGTATAAATGGTAAAACAAAGAGTTTGACAGTTGATATAGAAATGGAATTAAATAAAAAATTGCCAAACACGGATAAAACACTCTTCCAAAATGAAGTGGAAATAACTAAACCTGATATAATAGTATTTATCACAGGACCCTATTATCACGCAACTATGGAAAGAGCCATGAATATTGAAAAAGGTGTTTTACGAAGCCTGAATTTGTCATATGAAACTGGATGCATAGATATCACTTCTGTATCCGGGCTTGAAATACCGACTTTTTGGACTTACCATCCGAGACATATTTCTAGCAGAAAAAGCCCCTTGTGTCGTGATGATATAATAAAGATTATAAAAGGTAGATTTAATCAATGACCTATGTTATATCTGACTTGCACGGTTATCCTATTGAAAAATTGAAAACATTGCTTAAAAAAGCCGGGTTTTGCGAAGATGATTTTCTTTACATACTCGGTGATGTGATTGACAGAAACGGTGACGGCGGTGTTGGAATTTTGCGGTGGCTGCTTTCTCAACCTAATGTTCAGCTTATTCTCGGCAATCACGAGGCAATGTTACTTTCTTGCGAGTTTTTGTTTGATGAAATCACGGACGACAGCATTGCTGATTTTGACAGCGGAAAAATAGAAATTCTATCAAATTATCAGCTCAACGGCGGTGATATTACGCTGAAATCACTTGCAAAACTGAACAAAGAATCGCCCGAAACCGTTGCTGATATTCTTGATTATCTGCGTGACTGCCCACTGTACGAAGCTGTTACGGCAGTTGAAAAAGATTATTTTCTTTGTCACAGCGGCATTGATGAATTTGAAAAGGGTAAAAAAATCAGCGACTATCCTGCCGATGCTTTTATTTGGGCTTGGCCGGAGTTTGATGATGAATATTTTGACGATATTATAACCGTTTTCGGTCATACACCGACAATGAATTACGGCGAGCAATATCGCAATAAAATAATCAAAACAAGAACTTGGATTGATATTGATATGGGCGCCGCCGACGGCAAAACCGAGCCTGTCCTCCTCCGCCTTGACGATATGGAAGAATTCAGAAATTAAATAAATAAATTAACACCACAGTAAATATACTGTGGTGTTTACTATAAATTGTTTTTTGCTTAATTTAGGTATCAAAATAAATTTATTGTAATTATCCATACTAGATAAAATAAATTTGTAAAGGAGTGATACAATGTCCCCGATTGAAACAAAAAAATGACTGCAATCAAAGTTGCAGATGAGTTGAATAGTATTGAAGGCGTGCCTGTATCAGGCTTTGCAAAGGAGCTTTCTGCAAAATGGGCAAAAGTCGATATGGAATCCAAAGATAAGACAGATTCTTTAATTTCGATTAAATAAAATGTTAAAGATATTACCATTACGTCCGAAGAGCGAAAAATAAAAATGTATCCTATGAATTTTGAGGACTTCTGTTGCGCGTTAGTTAAATGAAAATGCAATGGTAGAATATATAAAGAAGTGTTGGGTAAATATGCTTTACTATCTAAAGACAAACTTAGATTTTGCATTTACGATATATTAGATCGTTTGCACAAATCGGAGAGAAATCATATGGCACAGTACGATTATTTGTACCCATTTAATTATTTTTATGTAAATTGTATCATTTTTTTATATAGTATGTTATTATCATTATAACAAACAAAAAGACCCACATAAGCGAGTCTTTGATAATCACACACTGTGATGTTGGCTGAGCAACGATTTGGATAAATCTTTATTTGAACTTAATAGTGTAAAATAAGGTTTTAAATAAGTTTATAATAGCATTTTTTTGCACGGTTGTCAACAATGTTTTTTTAAGGGGGTAATTTTATGGAAAAAGATTATTATTTAGGGCTTGATATAGGAACAGATTCAGTAGGATGGGCGGTATGTAATCCTTATTATCAAATCCTTAAATTTAAGGGAAACTCTATGTGGGGAATACGACTTTTTGACGAGAGCTGTTCAGCTGAAAAACGGCGAGAATTTCGTTCAGGTCGCAGAAGGAATCAGAGAAAACGTGAAAGAATTGCTTTGCTTGAAATTCTTTTTGATAAAGAAATATGCAAAGTGGATCCGGCATTTTTTATTAAACTTCATGAAAGCAATTTGTATTTTGATGATAAATCAACAAATGTTCCTTATTGCGTTTTTTCCGATGATAACTATACAGATAAAGATTTTCACAAAGAATTTCCAACGGTTTATCATTTGAGAAAGGAACTTATAACCAACAAAGAGCCTCACGATGTAAGGCTTGTTTATCTTGCCCTTCATCACATTATAAAACATCGTGGACATTTTCTTTTTGATTATTCATATAAGTCTGATATTTCGGGAGATTTTTTACCTGTATATAACAATTTTAAAAATTACATCTTTGATAATTATGAAATTGAATTGGAATGTAATGATGTAGAGAGATTTTCTCAAATATTGAAAAATAAAAGCATCGGAAAGAAAAAGAAGAATTCAGAAATTGCCGCACTCTTTGGCGTTGAAAAAAAAACCGATAAAAGATTATATAGTATGCTTTCACTTTTAAGCGGCTCAAAGATTGCTCTTTTTGATGTTTTTGAGGATGAATCGCTTAAAGATGTTGAGAAAAAATATGTTTCATTTTCTTCGGGTTTTGATGATAATGAAAGTGAATATCAGTCATATCTCGGTGAACGATTTGAACTTTTATGCAAATTAAAAGCAGTGTATGATTGGGCAATACTTGCCGATATTTTAAACGGAAAAGAATATATTTCATTTTCAAAGGTAGATATATACGAAAAGCATGGCAGAGATTTAAAAACTCTTAAAGAATATGTTATAAAATATGCACCTGAAAAATACAATGAAATATTTAAAAAAAGCATAGAAAAAGTAAATAATTATGTTGCCTATTCAAAGCATATAAAAAGCAATAAAGGCACAGGTGTTTTAAATTCAACCTGTTCTCAAGAGGAGTTTTGCACATATTTAAAGAACATTTTAAAGTCTTGTAAGGACGATCAGTACATTAAAATGTTTGATGAGATTGAAAACTCGACATTTATGCCAAAGCAGGTTACAAAGGATAATGGTGTTATCCCAATGCAGGTTAATGAAAAGGAACTTGTAGCTATTCTTGATAACGCAAAGGAATATTTGCCGTTTTTGCAAGAAAAAGATAGCACCGGAAAATCTGTTTACGACAAACTTATTGCATTGTTTGAATATCGTATTCCATATTATATTGGTCCGCTTAATACTAATTCAAAAAAGAGTTGGATTGTAAGAAGTGACGAAAAAATATATCCGTGGAATATCAAAGAGGTTGTTGACTATGATAAATCAGCAGAAGAATTTATCAAAAATTTAACAAGCAAGTGTTCTTATTTGCCTGAATTTGATGTTGTTCCTAAACATTCGTTAATATATAGCAAATTCTGTGTACTTAATGAACTAAATAATCTTCGAATTAACGGTGAAAAAATCAGTGTTCAGTTAAAGCAGGATATTTATAATGATATTTTTAAAAAATATTATAAAGTCACTAATAACATACTTTGTAATTATTTAAAATCTAGAAATATTGAGTTTGACGAAATAAGTGGGATTGACAAGGATTTCAAATCATCATTAAAATCATATAAAGATTTGCTTGAATATGATTTAACCGATGAACAAAAGGAATCTGTTATCAGTGCGATTACTGTTTTCGCAGAAGATAAAAATCTCTTAAAGAAGAGGCTCAAAAACGAATTAGGCGATTATCTTTCAGATGATGAAATTAAAAAAATTTCCAAACTGAAATATAGCGGATGGAGCAGACTTTCAAAAGAGTTTTTGACTGAAGTTGAAGCAACTTGCAAAGAATCAGGCGAGGTTGTAAATATTATTACAGCTATGTGGCAAACAAATAACAATTTGATGTAATTGCTTTATAGTAATGATTTTTGCTGTGATTGTAAAGGCAATAAGTTTTTTATTGATAAAGTTAATGAGCTAAATTCGTTTGGTGCTGATAAAAGCTTAAATGATATAATCGACGGATTATATATTTCACCTCTTGTTAAAAGGCCTATTCATCAGTCAATTTTAATAACCAAAGAAATTGAAAAAATAATGAAGCATCCGCCGAAAAAGATATTTGTTGAGGTGGCAAGAGGCGCCGAGGAGAAGAAACGCACGGTTTCAAGAAGAAGTACTCTTTTGGATTTGTATAAATCCTGCAAAAAAGATTATTCTGATTTGTATGAGTATTTGCTTAATAATACAACCGATGACGATTTGAGAAGTGACAAGTTGTATTTGTATTTTACTCAATTCGGCAAATGTATGTATAGCGGAGAAGAAATCAAATTAGACGACTTGTTCAATAAAAATCTTTATGATATAGACCACATATATCCACAATCAAAAATTAAGGATGACAGTTTAAATAACAGAGTTCTTGTTAAGAAAAAAATAAATTCCAAAAAGGATAATGAATATCCTATTTCAAGTCAAGTAAGAGAAAAAATGACACCGTTTTGGAAAATGCTCCTTGACAAGAAACTTATTGACAAGAAAAAATATGAACGATTAGTGAGAAATAACCCGCTTAGCGAAGATGAACTTTCAGAATTTGTCTCTCGTCAGCTTGTAGAAACCCGACAGTCAACAAAAGCGGTTTCGACTATCCTTAAACAACTTTATCCTAACACGGAAATAGTTTATGTCAAAGCGAAGTTAACTTCGGATTTTCGCAAAGAATATGATATGCTCAAATGTCGTGAGGTTAACGATTTTCATCATGCAAAGGATGCATATCTAAATATTGTTGTCGGCAATGTTTATAATGTTAAATTTACTCATAACAAAATTAATTTTATAAAACACTTGCAAAATAACGATAAGGGATATACCGTTAATTTGACTTCAATGCTAAAGTATAATATTGACGGAGCATGGGTAGCGGATAATAACGAAACTTTAAATACTGTTATAGCAACAATGAATAAAAACAATATTCGTTATACTCGTTATGCGTTTAAGCAAAAAGGTGGATTGTTTGACCAAAATATATTGAAAAAAGGTAAAGGTCAGGTCCCGATTAAGGCTAATGACAAGCGCAGCGATATGGAAAAGTATGGCGGATATAACAAAGCTTCTTCTACATATTTTTCGTTGGTTAAATTTTTTGACAAAAAAGGTAAAAAGGTTATTCAATTTGTTCCAATAAATCTTTACAATGAAAAAGAATATCAACAAAATCCTATAAAATATGTTAGTGATATTGTCGGATTTGATTGCGAAGTGCTACTTCCTTGCATTAAATACAATGCAACTATTTCCATTGATGGCTTTAGAATGCACTTGAGTAGTAAAAGTAACGGTGGTGCAACTATAGTATGTAAGTCGTCAATTCAACTTGTATTAGGTTATGACAATGAAAAATATATAAAAGGAATCGTTAAAGCTCTTCAAAATGGACTTAAAAACAATATTGAAAATCAATATAATATCAGCAAGGAAAATAATTTGAAACTTTATGATTTGTTGATTGATAAAATCGAAAATTCAGTATTTAAAGTTAAATATGGAAAACTTTGCAGCGATATGCTTAGTGGAAGAGAAAAATTTGAAAGTCTTAATATTAAAGAGCAATTTGTTGTGCTTAATGAAATTTTAAAAATATTACACTGCAATGTAGTTACCGGTGATTTGAAACTTATAGGCGGAAGCGGTAAGTCCGGTATCGTTTCCGTAAATAGTGCAATTTCAAATATTAAAGGTATAAAATCAATTAAGATTATTAATCAATCTATTACAGGATTATTTGAACAGGAAAAAGAACTTTTAACTTTATGATTGAGGAGAACTTAATATGAGTTGGCGCACAGTTGTGGTAACAAAACCGTCAAAACTCGATTATTCAATGGGGTATATGACGGTAAGAGATGTAGAAAACACCGTTAAAATACATTTAAGCGAGGTTTCAATTCTTATAATTGAAAACACCGCTTGTTCCATAACTTGTGCGCTTTTAAGTGAACTTTCGGCAAAGAAAATCAAAGTGATTTTTTGTGACAGTAAAAGAAACCCTCAAAGCGAACTTATATCATATTACGGAAGCCATGATTGCAGCCAAAAATTAAAAAATCAAATTGCATGGCAAGATTATTCAAAGCAGCAAGTTTGGACTGTTATAGTCGCACAAAAAATTAAAAATCAATCATCGCTTCTTGAATTTTATGGACTCAAAGAAGCCCAAATGCTTGATGGGTATATAGAAGAACTTGAATTTAACGATATTACTAATAGGGAAGGGCATGCTGCGAAGGTGTATTTTAACGCTCTGTTTGGCAAAGGCTTTACTCGAAGTGATGACACGCCACTTAACGCAATGCTTAATTATGGCTATAGCATTATTTTGTCATGCATTAATCGAGAAGTTGTAAGTAGCGGATATTCGACACAACTTGGACTGTTTCACGGAAATATGTTTAATCAGTTTAATTTAAGTTGTGATTTGCTGGAGCCTTTTAGACCGCTTGTTGACAATTTAGCTAAAAACACTAATCCAAATTCTTTTGATAAAAAAGAAAAGCAAAAAATTTTGGCATTACTTAATAAAGAACTGATTATTGATAATAAAACAAATACGGTTTTAAATACAATTAAAATTTATTGTAAGAGCATTTTTTCTGCTATTGAAGAAAATGATGTTTCTTTAATAAAATTTCCTGTTATGAATTATGAGTTATAGATTTATGAGAGTGATTGTGTTTTTTGATTTGCCTGTTAAAACAAAGAAAGACAGACGAGAGTATTCGAATTTTAGAAAATATCTTGTTAAAAGCGGTTTTATGATGATCCAAGAATCTGTTTATTCAAAACTCGCATTGAATCAAAATGTAGCAAACGGAATATGTGACGGAGTCAAAAAACATAAACCGTCAGCAGGAGTCGTTCAAATGCTTACAATTACTGAAAAGCAGTATTCAAAAATGGAAATGGTTGTTGGGTCAAATGACAGTAATGTTATTTCTAATGATGAAAGGCTTTTGATATTATGATGTTTGCGTGTGAATATCTTAATAATAATGTGAAATTTACAGATGGTGTAATTCCTGTTCTTGTTATTGAAAATAAAAAGATTTTTCGAAAAATACTTTATTCTTTTTGTGAAGGTACGGTTGAAGAACTGTTTACATTTTCCCAGGATTTTAAACCTTTTGATTTTGATAAAAGGGGATTTTTTGTTGCAAATATATTAGAATTGAATTTTCAAAATAAAAAGTTAACTTCAAAAATCAATTCAATTATGCAACAAACTGCAATTAATGATTATTCTGAAGATTTGATTTTAATAAAGGCACAACTTGTTCAATTATTTGACAAATTAAATCAAGATTTTGATTTTGAATATGATTCAAGTTTTGAAATAGATTTTCCTTCAATATTAAAGCTTTTGCAATTCAATATTGATATTTCGTGCCGTGACTTATCAGAATTGCTTGTTTCATACATATTATTGCTTAATAAGTATCTTAATTTTGATTTGTTTGTTCTTCACAGTATTTATGATTATTTCGATTACGACGAAATTGAAAAAATATATAAAACTTTAAAACTTTATCATATCAATGTTTTGGTTGTTACATCATCAAAGCAGCAAAAGATTTCCGGATTTGAAGAAATACATATAATTGATTATGATTTGTGCCTAATTGACACATGTGATAATTAGAGTTATAATATACTATATCTTGTGAATTACCCTGTACATAATAGTGGTGCAGTTTATTTGAGGTTTGAGAATAGTGTAAATTCATAAGGTATTTAAACGTCAATAGAAACTATATCGTCTTTCAAATAGTTTGAGAATAGTGTAAATTCATAAGGTATTTAAACCCTACACGCCTTTCACCACGATAACCGACAGTTTGAGAATAGTGTAAATTCATAAGGTATTTAAACTATATTTCATTAGGAGTGTTGAAAATGTTTGTTTGAGAATAGTGTAAATTCATAAGGTATTTAAACAGCACTACCTAATTTCTGTGATACATTAGTGTTTGAGAATAGTGTAAATTCATAAGGTATTTAAACTAGCGTTAAACTGCTCTTTGTTATCATCAGTTTGAGAATAGTGTAAATTCATAAGGTATTTAAACTTGCTCCCGGTTCTATTACGTCAACCGACAGTTTGAGAATAGTGTAAATTCATAAGGTATTTAAACGTGACGTGTTCGCAGACAACAACAGCAAGGTTTGAGAATAGTGTAAATTCATAAGGTATTTAAACGCTTGTGGAAATCATACGATTATCAGACAGGTTTGAGAATAGTGTAAATTCATAAGGTATTTAAACGAATGCTCTCTGTTTAGTTGTAGGTTGAATGTTTGAGAATAGTGTAAATTTATAAGGTATTTAAACTTTTGCCAACATTCTAACGGTTGACTCCTCGTTTGAGAATAGTGTAAATTCATAAGGTATTTAAACCTTGAATCCCCGGAGCAAATCGCCCCATCAGTTTGAGAATAGTGTAAATCCATAAGGATTACCACATCTTGACATTGACAGCGTATGTCGTATGATTGTGTGAGATTGAAGTATGCTTGCGATGTATGCCAAAATCCTTGGTCACTGTGGAGTTGCACCTCTGCAGTGATTTTTTCTTTCCTCATTTTCGAGTTCAGCAACGAATAAAAAACATATACAAAAAGGACTTGGAGTAAAATACTTCAAGTCCTTTTTACTTATGCTTATTTCAACAAAGAAATAATATTTTCGGATACAATGAGTTGTTTAATTTTGATTATAGCACAGCAACATACGAAACGCAAAGCGATAGTATACAATTTGTTTTACAAAAAATCTCACTCCGTAAAAAAGAGTGAGATTTTATGTTTTCGATGAATTTGAATAATCAAACCGTTCGTGCAATATTTCACAGCTTAGTTTTGTCGCATTATTTGTTGCGTTGTTATCGGTTCATAGTTTATCAGCTCATTTGACTCTAAGTTTTCCTTGTGCATATCAACTGCGGTGATTTGGTGGTTTGAATAGGTTGTGTAGTAGTAAATGCCTTTGTCGAGATTACAGCAGGAGGTGTATATCGTTATTTCATACTTGCCGTCAGCCACTTCGCAACAGCCCCTTTGTTGGTCTACGCTGCCGAGAATGTGAAAGAATTGGCTTACTGCTTCGTTTTCGTCCTTGCCTGATTTTGAATTGAGCTTTACAAAAGCAACCCTTATAAAACGTGATGCCGATGATAAGTCACCCGGCAGACCCATTGCTCCCATTCCTCTGCTGTATGCGTTAAGGTCAAGGACTTCGGAAAACTTGTTTTCAGGTTGTTTCGGCGAAAGATTCATATAGTTGTTAAGGTTAAACATTTGAATCGGAAACGGCGGATTGTTCGTCAGAACACCGACAGGGTTATCATATATGTGCATTCCGTCTGCTGTCGATTCAACAACAATCGAACTGTTTTTATCTGCAATTATCCAGTGAAGTTGAGCACCCGGCAGTTTTTCACTGAAAGGCGTGCACACTATCTCTGCATTTTTCAGCAGTTCTTTTACTTCCTCAATATTTTTACAAAGTGAGAGAACCCAAGGTATAAACTCAAACTGTGCAACAGAGATTTTATTCTCATTCGGCTCTGGATAGAATGCGTTTCCGACAAAGTTAAGCCCCGCCATACCGAGACCCATTTCATTGATTGCATCATAGTAAAGCGGATAATTTTCCGCTATGTGCGCCATACCTATTATAGCATAATGACTTTCAATATCTTCTGTATGCCTGAAATGAAATTTATAATTTCTCGGCGTAATCGTTATCTCGTCTCCGTATGAAAATTCGTAATCAAGCGTTCTGCCAAAGTATGCATCGTCTGCCTTGTATGTTGCTGCAGTACACATAATATCAACTCCTTTTTTTATGTAGTATACCATCTTTTTTCGTCGATTTCAACAAATTGAACCGTAATTAGAATTTATATTTTGTTTATAGATGAAAATTCCTATTGAAATTAGAACTGTTTTATGCGATTATTTAGTAGAGGAGGTAATCCTAATGAATAAAATCGAATTTTCAAAAATCGTATTTGAAGCGAGAAAAGCTAAGAAACTTTCACAAAAAGAACTTGCAGATATGCTCGGGGTGTCAAATAAGTCTGTTTCTAAGTGGGAGAATGCCGAGGCTTTTCCGAGAGACGATACGCTTGATAAACTGTGCAGTGTTCTTGATATAAATTTAGATTCCGACTCTGATGTTAATGTGGAACACGAAAGACAACTCGGCGAACTTAAAAGAGAAAATGACGGACTCAAAAGCGAGTTGTTGTACCTTAAAACGAAAAGACGCAGAGCAGTTACCGTTACCGTCATTGTCTCTGTTTTGTGCCTCGCCGTAGCGGCAGTTATAGCTTTTATGATAAGTCCCGATAATAGGAATAATAAGGTTAGCGGCATAGGAAACAAATACAGCGTTATAACCTTTGCCGATACAAAGTATTATCCTGCCGATGAAACTTTTTCGTATTATATGAAATCGTCTGACTTTAATCCGCAGAATGCGAAATATGCAGAACTTTCCTTAAACGGCGAAGAATCGAAAGTCACCGTAATGTGCGATGAATGTAACGATAGTATTATTTGCTCAAAACAGGGCGGTAATACCTATTATTATCTAAAAGAAGCGGCTCTTGATTTTACCGTTGAGGATTTTGACTCTTTTCAGTTATACAGCGGCAGTGTTGCAAATAATACCCCCAAATATGAATTTGCAAAAAATGCGGACGAATATTGGCATGGCGGTTTATATGATAACGAAGAGGCCGTGGCGTTTTTGAATTATTATAATTCGCCGAAAAAAGAATTAGACAGCAAAAAAACAGAGCAGTATTTAGGAAATAATTCATATATAATCTCGGCGGAATTTTCTTTTGATATATCGGCGAATTACGATTTGCATTCCGCCGAACTCGGAGAGTTCTTTACCGACGGGGAGGGAAATATTTTCTTTTACGATTACAGATATGCCGCAGCATATGAGGTAAATGGGGAGGTGAGCGATAATGTCAAAGAATTATACCACTGATTTAGACAAAATAATAGAACAGCAAGAGGCATTGCTTTCATCGCTTAAAAATGAGGCAAAGCAACTTGACGGCAATAAATTGCTTGAGGAAAATAAAGCGTTGACTGCTAAACTTCAAGTCGCCGACGAAAAAAACAATCGCCTTGAAAATGAAAACAGTGCGCTTAAATCACAACTTGCCGATACAAAAAATGCACTCTTTGTCAAAATGGCAAACGAAAAACTATCTGCTTTTTCATCGGTTCAAAAAAGCATAGACGGTATCTATTACAGAGAGGCGAATAATCTTGACAGCAGACTGGATTCATATCGCCGTGGATGCGAAAAAAGCATAAACGAAACACTTGGATATATAGATTCTCTTTCCTCAAAGGAATATGATGAAATAAAGGCACGGCTGAATGAACTTAAAATCGAACTTGATAAAAAGAATGCCGCCGTTTACGAATTAGAGCAAAGCCAACTGAAAAACCTTAGGACACATAATGATAATATCGGACGTAAACTTAAAGAGGAACCGATTACGGAAAACGAATATCGCACCGCCGCAAAGCAGAAAAGCCTTGAATCCTTTATCGGACTTAATATTCTCAGTAAAGCAGGAATCCTTCTTTTTCTTGTCGGCATTATAATGCTGGGAAGATACGCTTATGTTCATATGTCCGACGCCTTTAAGGCAGGACTTATATATTTGCTCGGCTTCATTTTGGTCGGAGCAGGCGAGATGTTTTATAAAAAGGAAAAGGATATTTTCTCAACCGTTCTTATCAGCGGAGGCGTGAGCGTGCTCTATGCCGCAACGGCTACCGGATATTTTGCTTTTTCGCTTTACAGCCAAAAGATAACCTTTATTATTTGCATATTGGTAACGGCGTTTGCGATTGCTTTGTCTCATCAAACGAAGAGCCAAACCGTCTGCACCTTTGCCGCTGTCGGCGGATATTTGCCCGTCATCGCAATATTCCGAATGGGGAACGCAAAGGCGGCGGTTGATACATCGTTTTTGCCCGTTTCGGCAGTTTATTTCTGTCTGCTTGCCTCTGTCATACTCGTTATGACATATAATAAAAAATGGTATGTATCTCAGTATGTCGGCTATGCGCTTCATATTTTGTCCGTAGCGTCAATCGGTTCGGCGGCTTGGGCACTTAAAGGCGTCGGAGGCTATGAGTTTGCTCTGCCTCTTGCGGCAGGTTACGCTGCTGTCTCGTTTTTAATCTATCTTATGATGCCGGCTCTTAAAATTCTGCGTGCAAAAGAGATTACATTTTACGATGTTTTGCTTCTTACGCTTGATACTTTAAGCGGTGCAATTTCCGTTGCAATAACCATACATAACTGCTTTGAACGCTCTGTTGCGAACAGGGCGGACGGCTTCGTGTTCTTGGTATTCACCGTCATCTATGCCGTTCTTGCCGTTAAATCATATAGGCTTAATACTTATAAGGGTTCTTCGTCGGAACTTCGCAATTCGCTTTTTGCCGTAACGCTTTTCAGCGCATTTGCGTTTTCGGTTTTGATAGTGCCTTATGTGTTCGGTGTTGCTTACGGTCCTATGGCTTGGGCTGTGGAAGCCGCAGTAATTTGCGTTTTGTCAACAGTAAAGGGAATATCGTTCGGCGTGTATACGGGTGCCTTTGCGCTCGGCGTTTCGGGACTTGGTGCTTTGATTCAGTATAACCTTGATAAGGTAGAAATGAATAACTCCATAATCACATTTTCTATACTGATTATATCCCTTTGGCTAATAACCGTACTTGGTCTTTCAAATGAAAAAAAGGATTTCTTTTATGTTGTTGTTGAATGCGTAACGGCTTTTTGCACTTTCTTCTATCTTAGATTTATGTATAAATGCATTCTCTTCGGTCCGCTCGTCAATTCTTACAGCCGGGAGGCTAATATATGCGTTTATATCGTATTTGTTCTTGTCATTGCATTTGTGCTTAAACTCGGCGTGCTCAAAAACGAATACAGCGCATTTCTGTCCGATGTGTCGGGTATCATGCTCGTGCTTTATACCTTTATTTCGCTCGACATAAATTGCACCGATTTGGCATTTCATAATATGTTCTCGAGCGTGATTGAGGAAAAGGAAATGAATCCGTTTTTAGTGGGACTGTTGGTTGTAATAAATATTATAGTAAATCTTAATTTTGCGTCCTCTGTCGGAAGTTTGCTAAACAGGTACTCCGGCGCAATGTGGATTTACACCGCCTCGCTTTCTGCATCGTCGCTTGCACTTATTACAGCGGTTTTGATGTCGCCGTTCGGCGTAAAATTCTCGTCGGTTATCATCAGCGCCGTGTATATTTTCGCCGCCTGCATTATCCTGTTTGTCGGCTTTAAGAAAAGATATACCGTTGTCCGTTCGGGCGGTCTCGTGATAATACTCGTTGCTATTGCAAAGCTTTGCTTTGTTGATACCGCCGCCCTCGATTCCGCATGGAAGATAGCGTCTTACTTTGCATTCGGTGCACTTCTTATTGTGATTTCCTACTTCTATCGCCGCTTTAGTAAGAAACTTGAACAACAGGCACTCGAGGATTCACAGAAATAAAATATTAAACTAAACAGCATATTAAAAGGGAACAGCTCGTGCGAACTGTTCCCTTAATATTTGTTTGTCGGTTTATATTATTACTTGCGGTTCTTTTCTCTTTTTTTACCGCTTAAAATCAAAAGTTCCGTTACCGTTCCGCCTGAAATAAGAAGTATTGCAAGCAGAAGAATTAACATACCCTCGCTGCCTGTTTTAGGGCTTGTTGATTTTGTGTCGGTTGCGTTTGAGGTTGATTTGTCATTTTCGACTTTTGTCTTTTTATCGCCATACAAGATAACACTTGTTGCGTTTACTCAAATTCTATTTGAGTAAAAGAACTGAAACCGTTTAAGTAATACTTATAAAAAGGTTAAAAACATATTTGTATATATGATATTTCGAACATTGAAATAATATTTGCTTTTATGCTATAATAACTAAAAGGAGTGATTATATGAGTGCAAAAAATGCAGTCAAGTTATTTGCCGTTCTCGGCGGAATAACGGCATTGTCGGCAGAGATATTCTATGATTTTTCAATAAATACAAAATCGCCGATACATATGAGTAAACTTAATAATCTTGTTCAAAAAGCAACAAATACTTCGGGCAATGAGGAAGAAGCCAGTGCAAAATACAGCGGACTGACGGGTACACCCGAAATGAAAAAATGGTATGCCGAACACGGCGAGGATGTTTATATAACCTCCGATTCGCTTCGCTTGCACGCAAAGAAATTTGAAAACGACAGCTCAAAATATGTCATTGTCTGTCATGGGTATACGAGTAAGGCAAAGCATATGGCAGGATTTGTAAATAAATTCTATTCACTCGGATATAATGTTTTGGCAGTTGATGCTCGTGCACACGGCAACAGCGAAGGAACAAAAATCGGAATGGGTTGGCCGGATCGTTTGGATGTTATTGAATGGATAAAACTTATTCTCACTTGGGACGAAAACGCACAAATAATTCTTCACGGGGTATCTATGGGTGCCGCAACGGTGCTTATGGCATCGGGTGAATCTTTACCTAAAAATGTGAAGGCTGTTATTGCCGACTGTGGCTACACGTCGGAATGGGACGAATTTAGACTTGAAGCAAAAAATCTGCATATCCCGTGGTTTCCTGTGCTTAATGTCGCTTCTGTTATTTCAAAATTTCGCGACGGTTATGATTTTAAGCAGGCGAGCGCACTCGAACAAATTAAAAAAAGCCGTATCCCAACGCTGTTTATTCACGGAACAGAAGATGAACTTGTGCCGTATTGTATGCTTGATGAACTTTATACGGCAGCAAATTGCGAAAAAGAGCGTTTAACAGTTAAAGGTGCAGGGCATGCACTTTCTTCTTCTGTTGCACCGGAACTTTATTGGAACACAGTCGAAAATTTTATCGGAAGATATATAATCGAATAGAGTAAGTCTGTTATTATAGATGAATAGTAAAAGCTGTCTCACATTGAAGTGAGACAGCTTTTTTGAATTATTAAGAGTATTCTTCTTGCTAACGTAGTTCCGCAAGTAAATTTGAAAAAGTTATAAAAAATTTGCCAAAAGTTATATGCTTTCTTTGGGGAGAAGAGGAGAAGCATAATGAGTGCGGGGTGACTTTCTATAAAAGGACAAAAAGAAAGTCGCCACAAGCGATATGAAGCTTGCGACGACGATGTGGCGGAGACGGAGGGATTCGAACCCTCGTGCCCGTGAAGGCAAACGCATTTCGAGTGCGCCCCGTTATGACCACTTCGATACGTCTCCTTGTATGCTAAACCTGCTTTTGAAAATGTGTAAAGCAGGGTTTAGATTTTTAGTTTATCGTACTTTTTCTGTCTTTTATCTTTGAAAGTTCTCTATGTAGCTGTCGATACAATTTTGAATGATTTCAATAGCTACTGCCTTAGGTTTAACCTCTGTTACACTTGTGCTCTTATCGTGCTCAAGAGATTTATATACCTCAAAGAAATGCTTTATTTCGTCAAATCTGTGGCTCGGGAGCTGGTCGATGTCGGTATAGCAATTATAGTTCGGGTCGTTTACGGGAACTGCTATAATCTTCTCGTCTCTTGCTCCGCTGTCTTCCATAATGAGAACGCCTATCGGTCTGCATTCAACGATGGTCATCGGTCTGATTTGCTCGCTGCAAAGCACAAGAACATCAAGCGGGTCATTGTCGCTGGCGTATGTTCTGGGGATAAATCCGTAGTTTGCAGGATAATGAGTAGACGTAAAGAGAACACGGTCGAGTTTAAGCATACCTGTTTCTTTGTCAAGTTCGTACTTGTTCTTGTCGCCTTTTGAAATTTCAATAACGGCGTAGAATTGCTCGCTCTTTATTCTCTTTGGTGATATGTCGTGCCATATGTTCATAATACTCACCCGAAATAATTTGTCGTGGGTATATATTAGCACTATAAATAGTATTTGTCAATTAAAAAAAATTGTGCTATTATAAATAATGTTAAATTAAACAAATTATAGGAGAATTATATGGTTGCGATTATTGATTACGGCGCAGGTAATTTGCAAAGCGTAAAAAAAGCGCTTGATTTTATCGGCGCAGAAAATGTAATTACAGGCGATAAGAATGAGATAGATGCGGCGTCTCATGTTATTTTGCCGGGAGTCGGCTCGTTTGAGGATGCAATGAATTGTATCAGAGAGCACGATTTGGAGAATACTATAAAAAAAGCCGCTGACGGCTCAAAGCATTTTTTGGGAATTTGCCTCGGACTTCAACTTCTTTTTTCTTCCAGCGAAGAATCTCCGGGTGTAAAGGGTCTGGGTATTTTCGACGGAGAAATAGTTACTATCCCGAGAGATAACGGACTTAAAGTTCCGCATATCGGCTGGAACAGCGTTGAACTTAAACAAAAAGACGGCATATTCGACGGTATTAAGGATAACAGTTATTTTTATTTTGTGCACAGTTATTATCTCAAAAATGCTCCCGACGATATTGTCGCCGGCGTTACCGAATACGGAGTACCCATTCAGTGCGCCGTTCAAAGGGGTAGGGTATGCGCTACTCAGTTTCACCCCGAAAAAAGCGGAGATGCGGGTCTTGCACTTCTTCGTAATTTCGTACAAATGGAGGTGTAGGCAGTGTACGCAAAGAGAATTATACCGTGCCTTGATGTAAAAAACGGCAGAGTGGTTAAGGGCGTTTCATTTGTTGATTTAAGAGATGCGGGCGATCCCGTAGAATGCGCCGCCGCATATGATAAACAGGGAGCGGATGAACTTGTGCTTCTTGACATAACCGCTACCCACGAGGGCAGAAGCACAATGATAGATATAGTATCAAAAGTTGCAAATACGGTTTTCATTCCGTTTACCGTAGGCGGAGGAATAAAGAGCGTAGACGATTTTAAGGAACTGCTCAGGGCAGGAGCCGATAAAATATCGGTCAATTCTGCTGCTGTACGCAACCCCGACTTGATTAACGAGGCGGCATATAAATTCGGCTCACAGTGCGTTGTTGTAGCAATCGACGCTAAGAAAAATGAAAATTCGTGGGAAGTATATCTTAACGGCGGCAGAATACCTACGGGTATCGATGCCGTAGAATGGGCAAAGGAAGCAGAAAGAAGAGGAGCAGGCGAAATCCTTTTGACCTCGATGGATAAGGACGGTCAAAAATCCGGATACGATATTGAACTTACCCGAGCAGTCAGCGAGAGCGTCGGAATTCCTGTTATCGCATCGGGCGGAGCAGGTAAGGCAGAGCACTTTCTTGATGCATTTACTCAGGGCAAAGCCGATGCCGTTCTTGCCGCAAGCCTGTTTCATTTTAACGAACTGCCTATTCCCAAACTAAAAGAATATTTGGCAAAAAATAATATTAGCGTAAGAAGATGATAAAATGAGTTCAAACTCGAATGAGGCGGCTGACGCACAATATAATAAAATGATTAACACTCCGGTTAGAAATCTGATTTTCACTCTTTCGGTGCCGACAGTTATAAGTATGCTTATAACTATGATATATAATATGGCGGACACTTATTTTGTATCTAAAATCAGCGTTTCCGCCTCCGGTGCTACGGGAATCGTTTTCGGATTGATGGCTATATTTCAGGCGTTCGGCTTTATGTTCGGGCAAGGCTCAGGTTCAAATATTGCAAGGCGGCTGGGTGCAAAGGACTTGGACGGTGCAAATCAGTTTTGCTCGACAGCCTTTGTGGTTTCTCTTTTGACGAGCGTCGTTATTTCGGTAATTTGTATTTCTTTTTTGGATAGGCTTATGCGCCTTTTGGGCAGTACCGACACTATTTTGCCCTATGCAAAGGCGTATGGAATATATATAATTATCGCAGGACCTGCTATGACCGTAGGCTGTGTGCTTAATAATATTTTGCGATATGAGGGACTTGCAAAACTTGCCATGATAGGCTTGACCTCGGGAGGAATACTGAATATACTTCTCGACCCGCTGTTTATTTTTACCTTTAAGATGGGTATATCCGGAGCAGGACTTGCAACCGCACTGAGTCAGTATATAAGTGTCATTATTCTTTTTATGATGTTTGTGCTCAAAAAAAGTCAGTGCTGTATAAAATTTAAGTACGTAAGAATGCAATTCAGATTTGTATGGGAGATTGTTGCTACCGGCTTTCCCAGCTTTATCCGTAACGGACTGAACAGCATTTCCACAATGGTGCTCAATGTTATGTCCTCTCCTTACGGCGACGAATGTATTGCCGCAATGAGCGTTGCAAACAGATGCGGTATGCTGATATTCAGCGTGTGCGTAGGTATCGGTCAGGGCTTTCAGCCTGTGTGTGCCTATAATTACGGAGCAAAGAAATTTAAGCGTGTAAATAAGAGTATTAATTTCCTTTGGCTGTACGGAACGCTTGTCGTTTTTGTGTTATCAGGTGCTATGTTTTTTCTTGCACCGAGCGTTATTTCAATGTTCAGAGATGAGAAAGAAGTAGTTGAAATAGGCAGTGTCGTTTTAAGGTTTTTGTGCGTGTCGCTGGCTTTCTTGCCGACTGCTCTGACGGCTAATATGTCGTTTCAAAGTATAGGAAAAAAGGGCAGGGCGTTCTTTCTTGCCTGCTGTCAAAACGGACTTTTTTTCATTCCGCTTGTTCTTGTAATGCCGAAATTGTTTGGTCTTACCGGTCTGGAACTTTCCCAGCCGGTTGCGTATGTAATGGCGGCGGCTGTGTCTGTTCCTTTTCTTCTTGCGTTTAAGAAGCATCTTAAAAAATACAACGGTACGGACTGATGTAAATCGGCAGATTTTGTGGTTTTGTTTACTGTTTTTTAATATTTGGATAATTGACTTTTTCGGTAAAATATGTTATATTGAATGCAGTACGAGGGAGTAGTTCCACGCAGTATTTTTTACGGCGTGAGTTAAATCAACACCTTGCCGAATAGGCTGGTTTAACTGTTAAGAATGAGACTTGTGCATAGTGCAATACTATGTATGAGTCTTTTTTTAATAGAAAATTTTATGCTAAAGGAGTTTTTTATGAAAGAGTATCTTCAAACTAAAGAGACCGTAATGTCTGAACAAGGCGTTACGCCGTCGGGATTGATGGGCGATGAGGCGGCAAAAAGGCTTGAAAAATACGGCAAGAATAAACTTGCCGAGGGCAAAAAGGACAGCCTTATTAAACGCTTTTTGCTGCAACTTGCCGACCCTATGATTATTATTCTTATCGTAGCCGCAGTAATCAGTGCTGTAACCGCAACGGTAGGCGGTGAGGGTGAAGGTTACGCCGATGTAATTATTATTATGTTTGTTGTTGTAGTAAACGCTGTGCTCGGAGTATATCAGGAAAGTAAGGCGGAAAAGGCTATCGAGGCACTTCAGGAGATTGCCGCCGCTACTTCAAAGGTTATTCGTGACGGTAAACTCATTACCGTTAAAAGCGAAGATGTGGTTATCGGTGATATAGTTGTTCTTGAGGCAGGCGACAGCGTTCCTGCGGATTGCCGTATCATAGAAAACGCATCGCTTAAAATCGAGGAGTCCGCACTGACCGGTGAGTCTGTCCCCGTAACAAAGACAGATAATGTAATAGACCCGCTTGGCTCCGATGACGTACCCCTGGGCGACAGAAAAAATATGTGCTATATGGGCTCTTCCGTTGCATACGGCAGAGGTAAGGCTGTGGTTGTCGCAACGGGTATGGATACCGAAATGGGCAAGATTGCAGACGCTCTTACAAAGGCAAAGGATGATGAAACTCCGCTCCAACTTAAACTTAACCAGTTGTCGAAGATTTTGTCATTCATAGTTCTCGGAATATGTGTTTTCATCTTTGCTTTTGATGTTGTTCGTTCGCTGATTGTGGGCGATGCTCTCACACTTCCGTCGGTTCTTAGCTTCTTTATGGTTGCCGTATCGCTTGCCGTTGCCGCAATTCCCGAGGGACTTGCAGCAGTCGTTACCATTGTTCTTTCTATCGGCGTTACAAAGATGTCAAAGCGTAATGCTGTTATTCGTAAACTTACGGCGGTTGAAACTCTCGGCTGTACTCAGATTATCTGCTCCGATAAGACAGGTACTCTGACCCAAAATAAGATGACCGTTGTCGAACATAGGTCAACGGACGAAAAACTGCTTGCAACCGCCATGGCTCTTTGCTGTGACGCAGAACTTCAGCAGGACGGTACCGTTAAGGGCGAACCTACCGAGGCCGCTCTCGTTTCTTATGCGGATTCTCTCGGTCTTAAAAAGTATGAACTCGAGCATGATTTTAACAGAGTGGGCGAGGCTCCGTTTGATTCGGGACGAAAGATGATGTCCACCGTTCATAAAACTCCGAATGGCTTTGTTCAGTATACAAAGGGCGCTCCCGATGTCGTTCTTTCGCTTTGCACAAGCGCATATCTTAACGGCAAAATGGTTCCTATGACAGATGAAATCCGTCAGGCTGTTACAGATTCAAATAAAGAAATGGCAGATAAGGCACTGCGTGTTCTTTGCGCCGCTATGAGAACATATAAAACTCAGCCGTCAAATGATGCCACAGAACTTGAGCAAGACCTTTGTTATGTCGGTTTGGTGGGTATGATTGACCCGGTAAGACCCGAGGTTATCGATGCCATTAAGGAGTGCAAGAACGCAGGTATCCGCCCGATTATGATTACGGGCGACCATAAGGATACGGCTGTCGCAATAGCAAAGCAACTCGGCATTATCGATGAAAATCATAAAGCTATAACAGGTGCAGAACTAAACAATATGAGCGATGAAGAACTTGATGAAAGAATAGAGGAATTCTCCGTTTACGCACGAGTTCAACCCGAACATAAGGTTCGTATCGTTCAGGCATGGAAATTAAAGGGCAAAATCACCGCCATGACAGGCGACGGAGTAAATGACGCTCCGTCAATTAAAAATGCCGATATCGGTGTAGGTATGGGTATCACCGGTACCGATGTAACAAAAAATGTTGCCGATATGGTGCTTGCTGACGATAACTTTGCCACTATCGTTTCCGCAGTGGATGAGGGCAGAAGAATTTATGATAATATTCGTAACTCCATTCAGTTTTTGCTCTCCTCGAATTTGTCCGAAGTGCTCTCGATATTCTTTGCAACGATGCTCGGCTTTACATTGTTTGAGCCGGTTCATCTTCTTTGGATTAACCTCATTACGGACTGCTTCCCGGCTCTTGCTCTCGGTCTTGAAAAGGGCGACCCCGATATTATGAAGCGTAAGCCCCGTGACTCAAAAGAGGGCATTTTTGCAGGCGGTATGGGTTTTGACTGTGCATATCAGGGAGTAATGGTAACGGTTCTTACACTCGTTGCATATATTCTCGGTATCATTATGGCAAACGGTTCGCCTATGAGCCTTAGAGAAGTTTTTGCCGTTAACGATTTAACAGCACCGCTTCTTCATCAAAACGGTATGACAATGGCATTCCTTACACTTTCTATGGCAGAGATTTTCCATTCGTTCAATATGCGTTCACGCAGACAGTCAATAGCAAAAATGGGCAGTATGAATTGGTATCTGCTCGGTGCTATGGTACTCTCGCTTGTTCTTTCGACTGTGGTTATCTATGTTCCGTTCCTCTCCGAGGCTTTCGACTTTGCTCCGATTGACGCAAGAGAATACTTTACGGCACTCGCACTTGCATTCCTCGTTATTCCAATCGTCGAAATCGTAAAACTGATTCAGAGAAAAACAAGTAAATAATTCGCTAAATAAAAATCCCTTGTTCGTGATGAATAAGGGATTTTTTTAATTTATTGTATTGTTATTATTTTGATTATACTTACGCTCTGGCAACCATTTCGCCGTACTGCTCTTTTGATTTTTTGATGAATTGCTCTATTTGAGTTACGGACGGCATAGCATCGGAACAGCTGTGAGAACTGATGAGTATGCTTGCCGAAGCAGAGCCAAATTCCAGACAGTCAATTATGTCCTTACCGCCGAGCAGACTGTAAAGAAACGCCGAGCCGTAACCGTCACCGCCGCCGAAGCCCTTTAGCATAACAGCGGGAAACGGCTTGATGGTGTAGTATTTGCCGTCGTTTGTATATGCCGTCGAGCCCTCTTTGCCGTGCTTGATTACACAGATTGAAGCGCCGAAGCTTTGCCAATATTCAGCCGACGCCTTGTCGCTTTCCTTAACTCCGACAATGCCCTCGGTTAAATCAAATTCTTCTCTTGAGCCCATAATGACATCTGCATTTTGAGCAACAAGACTGTAATATACGGCAATCTCATCTTTGCTTTTCCAGGTGTAGGCTCTGTAATCTACGTCAAAAATAATTCTTGTGTTGTTCTTCTTTGCCAGCATCATAGCTTTAAGACAAGCCTCTCTCGACGGACTCTTTGCAAGAGCGGTGCCGCTGATGATGATTGCTTTGGCAGATGCAATGTATTTTTCGTCAATATCCTCCGGCGTCATACAAAAATCAGCAACGTTGTCTCTATACATTAAAATTGAGGATTCTTCTTTAGAAAGTATTTCAGTAAAAGTAAGACCGATTTTTTCTCCGTTTTTCGCCCTTGTGATTTTTGATGTGTCGATGCCTTCTTTTTCAAAGTAATCAACCACAAAATCGCCGAAACGGTCGTCGCTTACGCATCCGCAAAAGCCGACCTTGCAACCGAGCCTTGCAAGACCCACCGCAATGTTTGCAGGCGAGCCGCCCACATATTTGTTAAAATTAGCGGACTCGGAAAGCGGACGGTACATATCCGTAGGATTAAAGTCAATCGCAATTCTGCCTATCGGTATGAAATCAAGCGGTTTTGACATATCGAATGTAACATAATTTTGCATAATATTTACCCCTTTATATGCTTTTATGCTTTTGTTTACTTTTTTATGCGGAGTTGCCCGTAAGCCGAGTTCTGTCGTGGACGATTATCTATCTCGACAGGCCGTTACCGACCTGCTCAAGCCACCCTTCGAAGTTATGTGGCGAGCAACCAGCCCTTCAGTCGGTGTTGCAGCGAATAGGGTTTACATGGCAGGGAATGTTACCACTCCCTCGGTGAGCTCTTACCTCGCCTTTCCATCCTTACCGTAAAGATACGGCGGTTTATTTCTGTTGCACTTTCCCTAAGGTCACCCTCGGCGGCCGTTAGCCGTTATCCTGCTCTGTGCTGCTCGGACTTTCCTCACAATAAATTGCGCAATCGTCCGGACAACTCCGATTAATATAATAAAATATTTGTGCCGCACTTGTCAACAATTATTAAAAAAAGTTGAAAATATTTTGATTATGTTGTAAACTGTGCAAAGAAACTGTATAATTAAAATGTTAATTTGAATTTTACATTGAGGTGATTGTGTGCCCAGATTTGACAACGAGGGCTTTAACCCCAAAAAGAGAATAGATAATGACTCCCGTGATCGAAGCGTTCCCGAGGACGAAAATTATTACGGCAAGGTAAATTATAATTTTGACGACAGTGTGGTGGATAATCAGGACGAGGATAATTATTCCTATCCGTCTTACCCAAACAAAAGTCAAAACAGGATTCAAAATAAAGACTCTTATTTTAATTCTTTTGAGGCAGGTCGAACCGAAAGAAACACTCAAAACAGGCAAATGCATTCCGATAAACCGAAAAATAAGCGTTCTTCGGATAAAAAGCCGCACGCCAAAAATAAGGGTAAACAAATAGGACTCGGTATTCTTGCGATTGTTCTGGCTGTGCTTGTCGCTCTTTTCGGCACTGTCTTTTCGGCTATGGGAAAGATTACGCATGACGATAAAAGAAAAAATGAGTATGTCTCCTCGTCGGAGTTAAAGCACAGTTCAAAGGTGAAGAACATTCTTCTTCTCGGCGTAGACGCCCGTGACCCCGATGACGATACAAAGAGTCGTTCCGATTCTATGATGCTCATATCCATAGACAGCGAGCATAAGTGTATTAAGATGACATCGTTTTTGCGTGACACTTGGGTTTATATACCGTCTGCCGACTCAAAGCAGAGACTTAATGCCGCTTGCAGTTATGACGGCTATAACGGCGTTGTTGACACCATAGAATATAATTTCGGCGTTGATATAGACGGCTATGTCGTTGCCGATTTTGAGATGTTTAAGGTTTTGGTTGACGCTGTTGGCGGCGTTGAGGTGGATGTCACCAAAGCGGAGGCGGACGAGGTTACAAACCACGAATATCGCTATGGCGGAGTTAAACTCGACGAGGGTAAATACAAACTCAGCGGAGAGCAGGCTCTTGCTTACTGTCGTATCCGTAAGATAGATACCGACTTCCAAAGAGCGTACCGCCAGCGAACGGTAATGCAGGCTGTTATGAAAAGCATTAAATCGGCAAATCCGTTAAAACTTGCCTCTATGGCAACTAAGTGTGCGCCTTATATCCAAACAAATCTTTCAAATTCATACATTATGTCAGCCGCAGTTTCTGCTCTGCCGTGTATGGATACAATGGTAGAGAGCCGTGTGCCTTTTGACGGTACATGGAAATACGAAACAATTAAAGGCAACAGTGTTATTACCGTTGATGCAGATAAGAATAAGCAAATGCTTATCGATAACATTTATAACAAAACCGCCGATGAAATAAAATCGGAAAATGAAAATTAACCGATTGTTCATCACTTGTTAAATTGACATTGTACCGTGTATTTGCTATAATAACTAATTGTTATTTATGATATTGACATAAAGGAGACAGTAATATGAAATTCAAAGATTTTCCCCAGGCTGTTATTAACGAAAATGTTGATTACACAGTTAAGGAAATCACGAGCGTAATTAAAAGATACGGCCCTCGTGAATCAGGTAATAAAAATTGCCTTGCAACCCAAAAGCATATCGATAAGGAAATGAAACCGTTTTGTGATGAGACAGGCTTTGAGTCCTACAAAATGGCACCAAAGGCATTTTTGCATTTTACAAAGACCGTTTCGGTTTCTGTATTTTTGGCAATCTTTGTTTGCCTTATTCTTGCGTATACAGGCGTGTTTGACGGAATAGGAAAGAGCGATTTCTTCCTTCCACAGTGTATTGTAGGCGGAGTTATTCTTGTAGGTCTTATTATCACCGCTCTTGAATTTTTGCTTTATAAGCAGTTCTGCGATGTTTTTTATAAGAAAATTGACGGTAATAACTATTATGCCGTTCGTAAGCCTAAGGGCGAGGTGAAGAAGAGAATCGTAATCTCCGGTCACTGCGACTCCGCTTATCAGTGGAGACATATTTATTACGGAAAGAAACTTCCTCTTATGGGCATTTGCATGGGCGGTACAATCGGCGGTGCTATAATTTCCGTAATTATTGCACTTATCACTATTATTGCAAACTTTGTCGATATGGGCGCTTTCGGAGATTTTATGCTTAATTACAGCTATTATTTCCATATTATTACCGGTCTCTTTATGATTACACTTTTCCTTTTTGTAGACTTTAAGACCATTTCACCGGGCGCAAACGATAACCTTACCGGAACATATGCCGCTGTTTGTGCTCTTCGTATGCTTGATATGGCTGGCGTTGAATTTGAAAACACCGAAGTTGTTGCTATGATTACCGACGGTGAGGAAGCAGGACTCAGAGGTTGTAAACAGTGGGCTAAGGACCATAAGGATGAGTATATGAATCAGGGCGTTGAAACTGCTGTTCTCTGCGTTGATACTCTTACAGATCTCGAATACCTTAATGTATATACCCGTGATATGACAGGTACTGTTAAGCACGATCAAAATTTCAGTCAACTCGTTATGGACTCTGCCGTTGAAGCAGGTCATGACGATTTGAAGTTTGCAAATGTATTCTTCGGTGCCTCGGATGCTGCCGCATTTTCGCAGGCAGGCATTACAGCTACTTGTCTTGCCGCTATGGACCCGGCTCCTGCCGACTATTATCATAATATCCGTGACAGTTACGACAGACTCGTACCCGAAGCAATTAAAGCGGGATATGATGTAATCCTTTCCACAATCTTTAACTTTGACGAAAAAGGTCTTGACTGATTAATAAAGTAATATATGCCTTTCCGACTTCTGTCGGAGAGGCATTTTTAATTAACTATTGTATATTAAAATATAATATGTTAAAATGAGATTGATTATGAAAGTATTTTTAGTATCAATATTAAAGTTCGGCTTGAGGATTATTTATGCTCCGCTGAAACTTCTTAAAACGAAAAACAGAATAGTCTACCTCTCTCGACAGAGAAATACAAAGGACGAGGACTTTACTCTTTTGGAAAATGAGCTTAAACGCCTTGCCCCCGAAACCGAGCAGGTCTTTCGTCTCAAGATGATAGATAACGGTTTCGTATCAAAGATAAAATATTGTTTTTATGTGATAGGGGATATGTACTATCTTGCCACTTCAAAGGTTGCAATCCTCGATACCTATTCCATCACCGCTTCGTGCCTTAAACATAAAAAATCGCTTAAAATCGTCCAGATTTGGCACGCTCTGGGTGCCGTTAAAAAATTCGGCTATCAGGCGTTCGGCACTAAAGAGGGCAGAGACGAAAAACTCAGTCGTGCTATGTGTATGCATAAAAATTACGACTTTGTTATCGCTCCGTCGGATGCAACGGCATTGATATATAAAGAGGCTTTTAATACCGAATCATCTCATATAAAGATATGTCCTATGCCGAGGGTTGATTTTATTACCGACGGCAACGCACCGAGCGAGAAGTTTTATAATCTCAATCCTTTCCTTGCGGATAAAAAAATCGTTCTTTATCTTCCCACTTTCAGAAAGCGTGACGCATATTGCTCCGAAATGCTGAAAACGGAATTTAATAATGAGGACGGTTACGCTCTTATAGTTAAGGCTCATCCGCTGTCAAAAATGCATCTTGACGAGAAATATACCGCTAAAGGGGATTTTACCACTTTTGAGTTGATGAAAATTGCGGATGTTATTATAACCGATTATTCCGCTTGTGCTTATGAGGCGTCGCTGCTTATGAAGCCGCTCTACTTTTTTGTTCCCGATTTTGACGAATATGTTAAGGATAGGGGACTTAATGTAGATGTCAGAAAGGAACTTCCCGGTGCTGTTTTTTACGACGCAGAAAGCCTTTCCGACGCTGTCAGAAGCGAGCATTATGATTTTAATGAGCTTTACTCATTTAAGAATAAATATATTAAACTTACCGATGAAAAGGCAACGACTTTGCTTGCCTCGTTCATTGTGAAGTTGTTGGGAGAATAATATTATGAAAAGAGTTTTAACTTACGGAACATTTGACCTACTTCATTACGGACATATCGAGATTTTAAGAAGAGCTAAGGCTCTCGGCGATTATCTTGTTGTCGCTCTTTCTACTGATGAGTTCAATGAGTCAAAGGGCAAGACTGCATATCACAGTTATGAGACAAGAAAGAAGATGCTTGAGGCTATAAGATATGTTGACCTTGTTATCCCCGAAAACAGCTGGGAACAAAAGATTAATGATATCAAGGAATATCATATAGACGTCGTTGTTATGGGCTCGGACTGGGCAGGCTCCGATCGTTTTGATTATCTGAAGGATTACTGCGACCTTGTGTTCCTCGAGAGAACGCCCGGCGTTTCAACCACTATGATTAAGCATGATTTGGGACTTAAAGAAGCAGTTAAAAACGAGGATCAACTTCCTGAATAATTTTATTTTGGAGTTTTAGCTTTGCCGAGTATCAGTTCATTAAAAAAACTGCCTAAAAAAATTAAAGGCGGTTTTAACCAAAATTACTTGAAATATCTTGACCTGCCTGTGAACGAAAAACTTGTTTTGCTTGAGGGCGGTCAGGGAAAAAATATTAACGGTAATATGTTCTCTATGCTCAGAGAAATATGTAAAAATCCTAAGTATACGGATTATACATGCGTATTTACCGTCACCGAAAACACCTTATCTAAGGCTGAAAAGCGAATGAGCTTTTACGGCTTTGATAGGGTTATTCTTGCTGTCAGAAATTCAAATGAATATAAAAAATATCTTGCTACTGCAAAGTATCTTATGACGGATAATTCGTTTCCGCCTTATTTTTTCAAAAGAGAGGAACAGGTCTTTCTCAATACCTGGCACGGCACTCCGCTGAAAACGCTCGGTATGTCCGATAAGTCTAACCCCGCCTCTCTTGCCAATATCCAAAAAAATTTCCTTATGTCCGATATTGCTCTGTTTCCGAATGAGTTTACAAAAAATGTTTTCTTTGAGGATTATGACATAAAGAATATTTTTAAGGGTAAGAGCCTTATTGCACCATATCCGAGAAACTATGTCTTTTATGATAACGAGCAGAGAGCACAAATGAAAAAAATTCTCGGCATAGAGGACAAACAGGTTTTTGCCTATATGCCCACATGGCGTGGCACAGGCAGAAGTGCAGATACCGAAAATCAACTTGAAGTCACAAAACGCATTCTCGATGAATTTGATTCACTTCTCGGCGATAATCAACTTCTTTTAGTTAATTTTCACTTTCTCTTGTCGTCTTCTATCGACTGCACAGAGTATAAGCATATAAAATATTTTTCGCCCGATTACGATACCTATGAGGTGCTTAATGCCTGCGACGGTCTTGTAACGGATTATTCGAGCGTGTTCTTTGATTTTGCGATTACGGGTAAAAAAGTTATTCTTTTCGCCTATGATAAGATTGATTATATGTCGGACAGAGGCGTTTATATGCCCTTTGAGTCTTTGCCGTTTCCTATTACACAGACCGTGGAGCAGACCGTAAAAGAGATGGACAAGCCGCTCAAACCTTACCCCGATTTTATGCGAAAATATTGCCCCGACGGCAGTAAAAATATTTGTAGCGAGATATTTGATTTAATGCTCGGTGAGACAACCGATTTGCTTTCTCAGGAAAATTCGCCTGATGAAAAACCGCTTTGTCTTTTGTATCTCGGCAGAATGCCCGAGTGCGATTTTGATAGCGTAAGGAAGTATATCGACTCAAATCCGCAGTACAAATTTGTACTTGCGTATTCCGGTAATTTTAATGAAAAAAATAAAGCTTTTCTCGTTTCGCTTTCGGATAAGGCGGACAGTCTCGGACTTGTTACCGCTCCGCTTTTTTATAACGGCGAGACATTTAAGCTGTTGAAAAACATAATAAAAGGCAATGACTTTGATAAACTTAACCCTCTTTTTGAAAGGGAAGCGAAGAGAATTTTTTATTCGGTAAAACCCGAAAGAGTTGTTGACTTTGTATGCGATAACGCCTTTGTTTCGGGCGTTTTGTCCTGTCTCTCGGGCGATAAGGAATATATCGAGCACGGCTCGTATCATAAGATTTCACGCACAAAGCAGTCGCTGACAAGAAATATAAAGTCTTTTGAACTTTCAAAGGGCTTTTTACCGAATGAGAATTATAATATATCATCGGACGATTCTGTGTGTGCCGATACTTATTCAAAAAATGCGTTTCTGACTCCTTGTGCGCCGTTGTACCTTGCTTTGGGCAATAAACTAAAAGCTGTTTCTTTCTTCAAAATCAGCGGTATCACTCCGTTTACCTGCGCTGACCTTGCTTTTTATACGGAAGATAAAATGCTTAAATCGCATTTCTATACAAATAAGAAAAAGATGTCAAAAAAACATTTCGGCATTTTCACTCTCAGCGTTTCAAAAGACGAACTTAAAACCATGGAATCCGCTAATCTTATTAAAGCCGTTTTCTTTGATTCACTCGGTCATAATGTTACGGCAAAAGTTTATTATAATTCTTTTTTCTTAAAGCGAACTTTCGGACTCAGAAGTGCGATTATGCGTGACAGGCGTGACAATACCGCCGCCGTTTTCCGCCAAATGACGGGTAATGAACTCGGAATTTACTACCGCCCCTATCTCAGAGGCGACAGAATAATCGAGCATATAAAGGTCGCTGTTGCCTTTGTGCTGTCTTTTGTCAAGAAAGGAAATAATGTTATTCTCCTTTACGAAAAGGACGGCGCAAAGTACGAGGAAAGTGCAAGCGTTACCTATGAAAAACTCATTGATAACGGTTATGATAACGCTTATTTTGTAATCGACAGAGACTATAAATATCTGTCTCGAATCCCCGAGAAATACAGAAAAAATCTGCTTTATAAATATTCGTTTAAGCATTACCTCAATTTCTTCAGGGCTAAGTCTTTTATCGGTACGGAACAACCGGTTCACGCTTTTGAACTTAAAACCTTTAATCCTTTTGCACTTTATAAGATTTCATCAAAGGGCACTAATTTTATCTTTTTACAGCACGGCGTAATGTATATGGTTTCCCTCAACAGCGAGTCGAGAAAGATGTTTTCACGAGACAGAATAAAGGGAAATTACCGAGTTGTCGTTTCCGGCGAACTTGAAAAACGCCATTTTATCGAACTCGGAAATCACGGCGAGCAGGATATATATGTCTGCGGACTGCCTAAGTATGACAGAAATATTCTTCTTCCCGACGCTGATAAAATCATTATTATGCCCACCTGGAGACCGTGGGAACTCAGCGAGGCAAGGATTGACTTCCTCTCTACTCCTTATTATAAGATGATTAAAAAAATATTTGACGCCGTTCCCGATGAATTAAAGGAAAAGACGGTGATTTTGCCTCATCCTCTTATAGCAAACGAGATGAAAAACATCCCACGTGATATGGAAAGCAGAATAGCACTCGGCGTGAGATATGATGATTTGCTCCGTCAAACAAGACTCCTCATTACCGATTATTCGTCTATTGCGTATGACGCTTTTTACCGTGGCTCTCGTGTTATTTTCTATTGGGAGGAAAAGGATTTTTGTATGTCAAAGTACGGTCCGTCCACCCGCCTTATGTTGAATGAAAATAATACTTTCGGCGATTGTTTTTATTCCGTTGAGGGACTCGGCGAAGCGATAACGAAAAACTATAATAATCCTCAGTGTGAGGAATATAAGAATAATTATTCAAAAATCGTTGAATTCCATGACGGGAAAAATACACAGCGACTTTTGGAATTCCTTAAAAAGGACGGAATTATATAATTTATGCACCGTGCAAAATGTACGGTGCGTTTTTTATTTTGCACCTTGTATATTTATTAAATATATGATAGAATTAATTTATATAAATTTTTATAAAATTTTTGGAGGACAGTAAGATGTATAATGATTACTTTGATTCAATAGCGCAGGTTGCCGCAACAGATAAAGAAGTTGCGGATGCTATGGCTCTTGAACTTAAAAGAGAAAGAGAAAATATCGAACTTATCGCTTCGGAAAATATCGTTTCTCCCCAGGTTATGGCAGCTATGGGCAGCGTACTTACAAATAAGTACGCAGAGGGACTTCCGGGAAAGAGATATTACGGCGGATGCCAGTATGTTGATATTGTTGAGGAAATTGCAATTAAGCGTGCTTGTGAACTTTTCGGTTGTAAATTTGCAAATGTTCAGCCGCACTCCGGTGCTCAAGCTAATACTGCTGTTTACCTTGCACTTCTCAAGCCGGGCGATACCGTAATGGGTATGAGTCTTGATAACGGCGGACATCTTACTCACGGTTCACCCGCAAATATTTCCGGTAAATATTTTAACTTTATTCCTTACGGAGTAAATGATGAGGGATATATCGACCTTGATGCTTTTGCAAAGCAGGTAAATAAAGTTAAGCCAAAACTTATAGTTGCAGGTGCTTCCGCTTATCCGAGAGAAATTGATTTTGCCACAATGGCAGATATAGCACACGCAAACGGTGCTATGTTTATGGTCGATATGGCTCATATTGCAGGCCTTGTTGCCGCAGGACTTCATCAAAGCCCGATTCCTTATGCCGATGTTGTTACTACAACTACACATAAAACTCTCAGAGGACCCAGAGGAGGTCTTATCCTTTGCAATAATCCGTATCTTGCAAAGAAACTTAACTCCGCCGTATTCCCGGGCACACAGGGCGGACCGCTTATGCACGTTATCGCAGGTAAGGCTGTATGCTTCGGCGAGGCTCTTAAACCCGAGTTTAAGGAATATCAAAAGAGAGTTATTGAAAATGCAAAGGCTCTTGCAAACGGTCTTACATCTCGTGGACTTAACCTTGTTTCGGGCGGCACGGATAATCACCTTTGTCTGCTTGACCTGAGAGGTACGGGCGTAACGGGTAAGGAACTCGAAAAGAGACTTGATGATGTTCATATCACTCTTAATAAGAACACCGTTCCTAACGAGCCGCTCTCACCGTTTGTAACTTCGGGCGTTCGCATCGGTACTCCCGCCGCTACAACAAGAGGCCTTAACGCAGAAGATTTTGACAAGATTGCCGAGTATATCGCTCTTGCAGTCAAGGACTATGATGCTAATAAGCAGTACATTTTGGACGGAGTTGCAGCCATCTGCGCAAAGTATCCGCTCTACGAATAAAGAAGGTAATTAAATGAGTTATTCGGTTTCAAAAAAATTTGCAAATATGAAGCCAAGTGCAACTCGAGAAATACTTAAAGCCACCTCCGATGCGAATATTATCGCATTCGCAGGAGGTTCTCCGGCTGTCGAGGCTTTTCCGTGCGACGAGGTAAAGAAACTTTCGGCTGAGATTTTGGAAGAAAATCCTGTTTCGGCTCTCGTTTACGGAATAAGCGAGGGCTACGAGCCGCTTCGTAAAACAGTCGCCGATTGGCTGAAAAAAAGAAATAATATAGGCAAAGACGATGATACCGTTATCATCACCTCGGGCGGTACTCAGGTAATGGATTTGACTACCCGTGTTATGACGAGTGAGGGTGATACGATAATTTGCGAGGAACCGTCCTTTGTCGGTTCGCTTAACTGTTTTCGCTCACACGGCTGTAAACTTAAAGGTGTGCCGATTGAGTCGGACGGTATGGACGTTGTTGCGCTCGAAAAAACGGTTAAAGAAACCCCGAACGCAAAGTTCATCTATACTATTCCGAATTTTCAAAATCCGGGAGGAACCACTCTCTCGTGGGAGAAACGTAAGGAAATCTATCGCATAGCAAAGGAAAATAATTTGCTCATTTTAGAGGACGACCCTTACGGAAATCTTAGAGTCGAGGGTGAGGATGTCCCTGCAATTAAGACGCTTGACGAGGACGGAATAGTTCTTTACGCAGGCTCGTTTTCTAAGATATTAGCCCCGGGTATACGTGTGGCGTTCGCCGTCGTTCCTAAAAAAATCGCAAAAGCATTCACCATAGGCAAACAGGTGTCCGATGTCCATACTGCAGTGCTTAATCAAATGATTGTTGACAGATGGTTTAAGGAATATGATGTCGATGAGCATATCGACGAAATCAGAAAAATCTATCGCAGAAAGCTCAATTTGATGTGCGACTGCCTTGATAAATATTGCCCGAGCCTCGAATATGTCAGACCGCAGGGCGGACTTTTTATTTGGGTTAAACTTCCTGATAATGTCCCCATGACGGATTATTGCAAACGCCTTGTAGAAAATAAGGTCGCTGTTGTTCCGGGTACTGCGTTTATGACAGATGAGAACGCACAGTGCCCGTACATTCGCCTTAATTTTTCTACCCCGAGCGATGAAAATATCATAAAAGGCGTTGAAATTATGGGCAAAGTGCTTAAACAATATTAATTGAAAAGAGAAATATAATGTCAGAAGAAATTAAAACAGAAAGAAAAAAGAAATCCCTCTCTCTCATTCAGCCGACTTCTGTACCGACTCTCGGTAACTACCTTGGCGCAATGAGGGGCTGGGCTTCTTTTCAGGATGATTTTGATACCGTGTTCGGCATTGCCGATTTGCATTCTATTACGGTTCGTCAGGAGCCTGCAAAATTAAGACAGCAGACCACTCAACTTTACGCTATGCTTATGGCAGTCGGACTTGACCCGAAAAAGAGTATTTTGTTTGTTCAGTCTCATGTTCCGGCACATAGCCAACTTGCGTGGGTTTTGAATTGTTATACTCAGTTCGGCGAACTTAGCAGAATGACTCAGTTTAAGGATAAGTCCGCTCAGCACGCAGATAATGTAAACGCAGGACTTTTTACTTATCCGTCGCTTATGGCTGCCGATATTTTGCTTTATCAGGCTGATGTCGTACCTGTCGGTGCAGACCAAAAACAGCATCTTGAAATCACTCGTGATATTGCAGAGCGTTTTAACGGAATTTACGGTAATGTGTTTACCGTTCCGGAGCCTTATATTCCTAAGGCAGGCGCAAGAATTATGTCACTTCAAAATCCTATTTCTAAGATGTCTAAGTCAGACCCTAATCCAAAGGGTACGGTTTATCTCACCGATGAACCTAATGTTATTATGAAAAAGTTTAAGTCCGCAATTACCGACAGCGAAATGTCCGTGCATTATGCTGAGGGTAAGGACGGAATTAATAACCTTATGACAATTTATTCTGCCGTTACGGGCGACAGCATAGAAACTATCGAACACGACTTTTCGGGTAAGGGTTACGGCGATTTCAAAAAGGCTGTCGGCGAGGCTGTTGTTGCCGAACTTGAGCCTGTGCAAAAGAGATATAAGGAACTCCTTGAAGATAAGAAATATCTTCAGCAGTGCTGGAGCGAGGGCGCAGATACTGCGTCACGCATCGCAAACCGTACACTCTCAAAGGTTATGAAAAAGGTCGGCTTCTTGCCAAAGGCTTAATTATGCCGTTTGTTGAAGTAAAAAACGGAAAAATCCTGTATTCAAAATTCGGAAGCGGTGCTAAAACCCTGGTTATTTTGCCGGGACTTTCGCTCAAAAGTCTCGATACCTATGCCGAGGCTGTTGAGTCTGCGTTTTCGTTGTTTTGCAACGATTACACCGTCTATGTCTTTGATAGATTAAGCGAGCCGGGTTCAGATTATACCGTTTACGCTATGGCTGATGATACCGCCCAGGCTATGAGATTTCTCGGACTTTCCGATTGCTGTATTTTCGGAGCGTCACAAGGCGGAATGATTGCTCAGTGTATCGCCGTTAAATATCCCGAACTTGTGTCAAAACTTGCTCTCGGCTCGTCTTGCTGTCGTATGAACGAACTGTTTGAAAATACTGTCAGACAATGGGAAAGCCTTGCCTCAAAAAGAGATTCGCACGCTCTTAATCATGATTTTGTTTATAGAGTATATAGCGAAAAAACGCTTGAAAAATTCGGCGAATATCTTGTCGCTCAGGCACCGCATTGCACAGATTCGGAACTTCAACGCTTTGAGCGTTTGGATATGGCAAGCATCGGTTTTGATTTATATAACGAGATTAAAAATATTAAATGCCCCACACTCGTTTTGGGCGCAGGGCAGGATAGGGTTATCGGTGTAGACGGCTCGTATGAAATAGCCGAGCAAACAGGTGCAGAACTTTTCGTCTATGATGATTACGGTCACGCAGTTTATGACGAGGCCCCCGACTACCGCCAAAGACTAAAATCCTTTTTCGATAAATAAAATAAGTTTAATAAAAAAACAAGCTAAGAGATTTTTACTAAATCCCTCGGCTTGTTTTATTTTTCGGTCAGTTTTATGCAACGCTCTATAATTTCGTTAAGCGTAGCTTTGTTCTTATCGGATAAATTGTGTATATCGGTGTCAATGCTGAATACGCTGTCGTTACCTGTGAGCAAAAAATCTGTTGTTGTTCTTAAAGCCTTTGACATTTTTATCGTAACGCTTGCGTTTAATTCTCTTTTGCCACGCTCATAGTTTGATATAGCCTGTGGAGTTGTGTCTGTCAGTTCTGCTAAATATTCTTGCGTAATACCGAGCTGTTTTCTGCGTTCGTATATTCTTCTGCCGATTTCAGTATTAATATCCTTGCTCAAAAGTATCACCTCTTTGTTTAATTATATAAACAAATTGAATAAATTATAATCCTGATTTGTTGACTTTTATAAACAAATTGTTTATAATCACTTTAGAGGAGGTGAGAATATGAATCAATCTGACAGACTTAGATATGTTAAGGAGTATCAATCAAATCCGTTAAGAAGAGATTACGAAAGAAATAAAGATTTAGTTATTAAGAAACCTTTTCTCGTGCATTTAATTAATTTAGGTAATGTATTCTTTGTTTTTATGTTCTTTTATTATGGTTGGATATTTTTTGTCAATGACAGTGCAGCTTATGTAGCTTTTGAAAAATTTGCTGAAAGTACATTCGGTTTTACATTATTACCATTATTAGCTTTAGGAATAGGAAATATTTTTTTGGGCTTGGTATATTTTGTATATTCAAATGAGTGGAAGAAAAATCTAATAGAAAAGCATAATTCGGTTGCTATCGAAAAATTAAATAAAGAATATAGAAAAAAAGGTCTTTATCCTATAGACGAGTCTGAGCTATTCAAAAACAGTTGTTGTGATTATGATGATGTTTATGAAACACTTGTGTGTCCTGTAACAAACGGAAGAATTAAGAATTCTGATTTGAATTATTGTGACACTCCCGGAAATTGTAGAAAATGTAAAACATTTATGAAAGCATATATGGGCGATGATTGGAACGGAGAATATAATCATGAATATAAGTAAAATATATTTAATGTGTTGTTAGGTTATGTAAAATTTGGTAAATTATTCGTTTATATCGGCAAGGAAAGGAGGGTATAATTATGTCTTGCTTACATATCCAATATGATGGCGGCGAATATAATTGCTATCGTTGTGACTTATGCGGAAAAAGATGGGACTGGAATGATGCTCATGTAGAGTGCGTTTGTAAAGACGGTGAAAGCTATCGTAATTGTCCTATTTGGCAAAAATATTCATAATAGAGTTTTATAAAAAAGAGATGTAACTCATTTGAATTACATCTCTTTTACTTTACTCAAACACTCTTTCGATTCTTGGGTTTACGAGCAGAGGTGATATGTCGGCGACAGCCGTATCGCCTGCTTTTACATCGCTGTCGGTTATGTCAATCGTGCAGTGGTCAAGTCCTATGTGTCCGATAATCGGATACTGCTTGCCGTTCACCGTTACGGTTAAATGCTCTTTTTTGAGCATTCGCTTAATCGCTCTGAGAACGCTCGCAAAGTCGTGTACTTCGTCCTCTTGCGTTAAACCGAAACCGTCGTAATGACCGAACGGAATAACCGCAATTTTCGTTTCTCTCTTTGTTGTGTACGCACCGCCGTAACTGATTGTGTAGCCTTTCGGTACGGTTTTTGTATCCACGATTTCCGCTTCAAGTCTGCCGATTCGATTCAGCCCTGTGCTTTTATAAGCAATCAGTCTGCCTGTAAATGCCGAGCCGATTCTGACTGCGTCAAGGCTCACTCCGTCAAAGTTGAATAGAGCAGGGGAGTTGGCGCAATGCAGAGTTCCGACATCGCCGACCTTTTCGCTGATTTTTTTCATAGTGTCCTTGAACACTTCAAGCTGTGCCTTGGTAGCAGCGTTGTTCAAAAACGCAGTCGGAAAATGTGTATACGCTCCCGTGAATTCTAAATTTTCGTATTCGTAGCATTTTACGGCTTTGCTGATTTCGCTCGGCAAAAAACCGTATCTGCCCATTCCCGTGTCTATTTTAAGATTGCATTTTACCTTTGTATCAAGTTCTTTAGCAACCTCATTCATCACCCTTGCGGCTTCAAGAGAGCCTATGCACGCCGTGGCGTTGTGCTTTGCAATTTCCTCGCATTCAGCCTTAACACAGGTGCTTCGCATAACCAAAATGTCCTGCTCGGGCAAAACCTGTCTCAGTTCGGAAATGTCGCTTATCTCTGTAACAGCAAAGCATTTTATTCCGTGCCTTGCCAAAATCAATGCAAGTTCACTCATTCCAAAGCCGTAGCCGTTGCCCTTAACAACGCCTATTATCTCGGTGCCTGCTTTTTTCTTTATTGTCTCAATGTTTTCGTCCAGCTTTTTGCCGTCAATTACATATCTGCTCATTATCTTATTTTTTCCAATACCTTTGTTGCAATGTTATACAGCTTATAAATAGGCTTGTTAATTACATAATCAAACTCGCCCACGAATTCTTTCATATATCCGCCGAAACCGTGCTTAAATCTCCAAAGTCCGTAGTGCGGATTGTCGGGATTTTGGCAGTCTCCGCTGATTCCGCCAAAGTCGTACACCTTGCAGTTGCACTCCATGCCCCATTTAATCATAGCCCATTGAAGTGCATAGTTCGGGTAAACATTTCTGTGTGCGTTTGACGAAGCACCGTATTGGTATTTCATAACATTCTCGCCCCATTTTATGGCAAGAGTACCTGCAATGGCTTGTCCCTGATAGTATGCCATATAAAGCCTTGCGTCGTCCGTCATACAGTCGAGAATTTGCTCAAAGTATTCCTTCGGTCTGGTGGAAAAGCCGTCACGCTCTCCCGTTTCTGCCATTATTTTTACGAAATCGTCGAGTGCTTCCTTTCCGCAAACCTTAACCTCAACACCCTTTTTCGGTGCTTTTCTGATACGGTTTCTGTAATCCGCCTTAAAGGTGAGCATAAGCTCGTCCTCTGTCATATTATTGTAATCAAAGCAGTATACGAATCTCGGCTGAACATTCTCAAAGTCCATACAACCGTGATTTAATTCAACAAATCCCTTGTCTATAAGGTGTTTTGTGTATGCTGTGTTTTGGATAACAATTTCAGGGTCGATTTTAAGGCAATAAGCCTTGTACTCCTTGCCTATTTCAAGCAATGCGTTAAACAGCTTGTCAAAGGTGTCAAAGTCATTCTCGTCGCACACAAAGCCTCTGCAAGCGTACATAAGCGAATATCCGATAACAGGTATGCTTCTGATGAGAACATCAGCCGTACCGATTATTTCTCCGTTGTCGCCCTTTAGCATAACTGCTTCCCATTTCCAAGCAGATTTTACCTTAGCCCATTTTGAACTGTGCTGGAAAAGTCCCTTTGGATGTCTTTTTATAAAAGCCTCGTATTCGGCTAAATTTTTTTCGTTAACTCTTTCAATCATATTTTTCACCTGTATTATAATATCATCTAATTATAACATAATACATTATTTATGTAAACATAAAAATACCGCCTTACTTATCAAGCAAGACGGTATTTATATAATATTTGATGCCGCTCTTATCGAGTGAGGCGGTACGCAGTAGGTGCGACGGTGGGGTTTACATTATTTATTAAGACAATGTAAAAGCGTTACACTAATCCACCCACCAAATATACGGCTCCTGCCATAAGCCACGCAACTGTGCATTGAAGTGCGACAACACCTATTGCCCATTTTCTGCCGAGTTCACGCTTTACGGATGTGACAGCCGCAACGCAAGGGGTGTAAAGCAGACAGAATGTAAGGAATGACGCCGCTGCTTTGGTTGACATTATGCTTGTCAGTTCGCCCGTGCCTGTAAACAGAACAGAAAGAGTTGAAATAACGCTTTCCTTTGCAATAAAGCCTGTAATGAGCGATGTTGACATTCTCCAATCGCCGAAGCCGAGAGGTGCAAATATCGGTGCGATAAAGCCTGCGATTGACGCAAGCATACTGTCCTTTGAGGAGTCAACAAGTTCAAGGTGGAAGTTAAAGGTTTTCAAGAACCAAATTACTATTGTTGCAATGAATATTACGGTAAACGCTCTTGTCAAAAAGTCCTTTGCCTTTTCCCACAGAAGTTGCAAAGTGGTCTTTGCACTCGGCAAACGGTAGTTCGGCAGTTCCATAACAAACGGTACAGCCTCTCCTCTGAATGCCGTCTTTTTTGCGACGGACGCCACGATTAAACCGGTTAAAATTCCGCCGAAGTATAAAAGCACCATTACAAGAACCTTTTTGTCAGGGAAAAATACGTTCGTAAAATAACTGTAAATCGGCAGTTTTGCCGTACAACTCATAAACGGTATGAGCATTATTGTCATTTTTCTGTCTCGCTCCGACGGAAGTGTTCGGCTCGACATAACAGCAGGTACGCTGCATCCGAAACCGATAAGCATAGGCACGATACTTCTGCCCGATAAGCCTATTTTTCTGAGGAGTTTATCCATGACGAACGCAACTCTTGCCATATATCCCGTGTCCTCAAGCAGTGACAGGAATAAAAACAGTGTAACGATTATCGGCAAAAAACTCAATACGCTTCCCACGCCCTCAAAAACACCGTCTATTATCAGCGAATGAAGTACCTCGTTTACATTAAGTTTTGTAAGTCCTGCGTCAACTCCGTTGGTCGCAAGAGTAATCAGGTATTCGAGTAATTGCTGAAGTTTTGCACCGATTAAGCCGAATGTAAGCCAAAATATCAAAGCCATAATTGCCGCAAATGACGGTAAAGCGGTGTATTTACCGGTCAGAATTTTGTCGATTTTTTTGCTTCTTATGCTTTCCTTGCTCTCTTTTGGCTTAACTACGCATTGTCCGACAAGATTGTTTATGAACGAAAATCTCATATCCGCTATTGCGGCGGCTCTGTCAAGACCCCGTTCTTCTTCCATTTGAACGATTATAGCCTCGACAAATTGCTTTTCGTTTTCGTCGAGTTTCAGGGCGTTCATAACCATTTCGTCGCCCTCAACGAGTTTTGTCGCCGCAAATCTTACAGGAATCTGTGCGGCTTTTGCATGGTCCTCAATCAGGTGCATTATTGCGTGTATGCATCTGTGCACCGCTCCCGTGCTTTCGTTGTCCTCGCAAAAATCGCATCTGCTCGGCTTTTCTCTGTATTTTGCCACATGGACTGCATGACGCACAAGTTCCTCAACGCCCTCGTTCTTTGATGCCGAAATGGGAACAACCGGTATTCCGAGCAATTCTTCTGTTTCGTTGATGTGTATTGCTCCGCCGTTGCCCTTTACCTCGTCCATCATATTAAGTGCCAGCACCATCGGTATTTCCAGTTCCATCAACTGCATTGTCAGGTAAAGGTTTCGCTCAATGTTTGTAGCATCAACTATATTTATTATACCCGTAGGCTTTTCGTCAAGTATGTACTGCCTTGATACAATTTCCTCGCTCGTGTAAGGAGAGAGGGAATATATTCCCGGCAGGTCAACTACCTCTGTGTTCGGGTAGCCTTTTATTATACCGCTTTTTCTGTCAACCGTCACACCCGGGAAATTTCCCACGTGCTGATTAGAACCGGTGAGTTGGTTAAACAATGTGGTTTTTCCGCAGTTTTGGTTTCCCGCAAGGGCAAAGGATAATACCGTGCCCTCGGGAAGCGGATTTTCGTGTTCCTTAGAGTGGTAGCGTCCGCCCTCGCCGAGTCCGGGATGCTCTATTGTATTACATTTTTTCGGGTTCTGTGCTTTTTTTGTACCCGTTCGTTTTTCTACTTCTATTTTTTTTGCGTCGTCGAGTCTGAGCGTAAGTTCATAGTCGTGAATTCTAAATTCAACAGGGTCTCCCATCGGAGCGTATTTTACCAATGTTATCTCAACCGTCGGTATTACACCCATATCGAGAAAGTGCTGTCTTAATGCACCTTCGCCCGATACAGACTTTATAACGGCAGTCTCGTTAGGCTTTAGTTCATTCAGTTTCATAATAATTCCTTTTCCAAACAAATTCCAAACATAGTTATTATAACATTATAAATATACTTTGACAATTGCTATTATGACACTATTTTGTTAATATTCATAATTATTTAATTATATATGGCTATTTTTATTGACAAAATTTTGTTAATGTTCTATTATAACATTGACAAAATAGTTAATAAGTTTGTTATTGAATGTTTATAGGAGGATTTGTTGATGGGACTTACTTTAGCACAAAAACTCATTAAATCGCATCTGGTTGAGGGTGAGATGAAGGTAGGTACGGAAATAGGACTTCGTATCGACCAGACCCTTACTCAGGATGCAACGGGTACTATGGCTTATCTTGAATTTGAGGCTATGGGAGTTGACAGAGTTAAGACGGAACGCTCTGTTGCTTACATAGACCATAATACTTTGCAAACCGGCTTTGAAAATGCCGACGACCATAGGTTTATTCAAACCGTAACAAAAAAGCACGGTATCTATTATTCCCGCCCGGGTAACGGTATCTGCCACCAGGTGCATCTTGAAAGATTCGGTATACCGGGTAAAACTCTTATCGGCTCTGACAGCCATACTCCTACCGGCGGCGGTATCGGTATGCTTGCTATGGGCGCAGGCGGAATGGATGTTGCCGTTGCCATGGGCGGCGGAACATACTATATTCCGATGCCTAAGATGACCAGAATTAATCTTACAGGCTACCTTAAACCGTGGGTTTCCGCAAAGGATGTAATCCTTGAGGTGCTTCGCATTATGAGCGTTAAGGGCGGCGTAGGTAAGATTATCGAATACGGCGGAGAGGGTGTTAAAACTCTTTCTGTCCCCGAACGTGCCACTATTACCAATATGGGTGCGGAACTCGGTGCAACAACTTCGATTTTCCCGTCCGATGAGATTACTCTTGCTTTTCTTAAAGCACAGGGCAGAGAAAAGGATTGGACAGAGATTTTGCCCGATGACGATGCGGTTTATGATGAGGTTATAGATATTGACCTTTGCTCGCTTACACCTATGGCTGCTTGTCCTCATATGCCGGATAAAGTAAAAACGACCGAGGAAATCGGCAAAATTAAGGTTGACCAGGTTGCAATTGGCTCTTGCACAAACTCTTCTTTTGTTGATATGATGAAAGTCGCTTCTATACTTAAAGGCAAAACAGTTAATCCCAATGTTTCGCTTTGTATTGCTCCGGGCTCAAAGCAGGTGCTTAATATGCTTGCTCTCAACGGTGCGCTTTCCGATATGATTTCGGCAGGTGCAAGAATCCTTGAAAGTGCGTGCGGACCTTGTATCGGTATGGGTCAGAGTCCTAACAGCGGCGGCGTTTCGCTTCGCACCTTTAACCGTAATTTTGAGGGCAGAAGCGGCACAAAAGATGCAAAGATTTATCTTGTTTCTCCGGAGGTTGCGGCTGCCAGTGCTCTTACCGGTTATCTTACAGACCCGAGAGACTTGGGCGAGGCTCCCGAAATTTCTATGCCTGAGCATTTCATCGTTGACGATAATATGATTATCGCTCCTGCTTCTGTTGAAGAGGCAGATTCGGTTGAAGTTCTCAGAGGACCTAACATTAAGCCTTTCCCAAAGACAGAGGCTTTGCCTGAAAGCATTGCGGCAAAGGCTGTGCTTAAAGTCGGCGATAATATCACCACTGACCATATTATGCCGGCAGGCGCAAAGATTTTGCCTTACCGTTCAAACATTCCGCACCTTTCTCAGTATTGCTTTGCTGTTTGCGATGAGACTTTCCCCGAAAGAATTAAGGCAGAGGGTAAGGGCTTTATCATCGGAGGTGCAAACTACGGTCAGGGCTCATCTCGTGAGCACGCCGCTCTCGTTCCGCTTTACCTCGGCGTTAAGGCTGTTATATGCAAGAGTTTTGCCCGCATTCATATTGCAAACCTTGTAAACGCAGGCATTCTTCCGTTTACTTTTGCAAATGAGGACGATTACGAAAAAATCGACCAAATGGATGAGCTTGAACTTCCAAATATTCGTGAGAGAATAGAAAATAAAAATGATGTTGTTCTTAAGAATATCACAAAGGGTGAGGAGTATGTTCTCGATTCTTCGCACCTTTCCGACAGACAGAGAGCTATGCTTCTTTGCGGCGGACTTCTTAATTACACCAGAGAAATGAACAAATAAGGAGACACTATGAATACAGAAGAAATAAAGGCACTTGATTCTGCTTGCGAACAATTCCGTGCTTTGATGGAAAAGCAACTGGAAAGAGCAAAGAAGATTAAAGAGGATAAGGATTTTACCGATTATCAGTCGCTTGATAAAATCGTTATCGGTATTTGCGGCGGAGACGGTATAGGACCTATCATTACTAAGGAATCACAGAGAGTTATCGAATTTCTCTTAAAGGACGAGGTGAAAAGCGGTAAGGTTGAGTTTAAGCAAATTGACGGACTCACCATCGAAAACCGTGCCGCACATAATAAGGCTATCCCCGATGATGTTCTTGAAGAATTAAAGGCTTGCCATGTTATTCTTAAAGGCCCGACAACCACACCCCGTCAGGGCGATCCGTGGCCGAATGTAGAGAGTGCAAATGTTGCCATGCGTAAGGAACTTGACCTTTTCGCAAATATGCGTCCCGTAAAGGTACCGGAGCAGGGAATAGACTGGACATTCTTCAGAGAGAATACCGAGGGCGGCTATGCAGTCGGCTCTTACGGAGTTAATATTACAGACGATTTGGCTGTTGACTTTACCGTTGCAACTCAGGAGGGTTGTGACAGAATTGCAAAACTTGCTTACGATTATGCCGAGCGTAACCATAAGGGAAAGGTTTCTATCATCACAAAGGCTAATATTATTAAGACAACCGACGGTAAGTTCCTTAATACCGCAAAGAAAATCGGCGAGCAGTATCCCGACATCGTAACAGATGACTGGTATATCGACATCACCACCGCTAAACTTATCGACCCTGCAAGAAGAAAAGACTTTAAGGTTTTCGTTCTTCCTAACCTTTACGGCGATATTATCACCGACGAGGCTGCCGAGTTCCAGGGCGGCGTAGGAACTGCCGGAAGTGCAAATATCGGTAAAAGATACGCTATGTTCGAGGCTATTCACGGTTCTGCTCCCCGTATGATTACAGAGGGCAGAGGTAAGTATGCAGATCCGTGCTCAATGCTCAGAGCAACCGTTATGCTTCTTTCTCATATCGGTTATCAAAAGCAGGCGGACGCATTGGAAAAGGCACTTGATAAGTGTATGTTTGAGGAAAAGAAACTTGTTATTACAGGCAGAGATACCGGCTGTACCTGTGATGAATTCGGCGATTACGTAATGCAGACCATTACAGAAATGACCGAGTGATTTTTGATTAAATTAAAAGAGAGGGTTATTTATGGCACAGGAAATATCAATTTCAGTTATAAAGAGACTGCCTCGTTATTACAGATTTTTAGAGACATTAAAGGATAACGGAATCGTTCGCATAAGTTCTAAGGAACTTGCGGAGAGAATGGGTCTTACGGCGTCCCAAATTCGCCACGATTTTAACTGTTTCGGAGGCTTCGGACAGCAAGGCTACGGATATAATGTACCCGAACTTTATGCAAAAATCGGCGAGATTCTTTGCGTTGATGCAGGCGTAAAAACTATTCTCATCGGCGCAGGTAACCTCGGCAAGGCTGTCGCTTCAAAGATTTTTACAAGACCGTCGGGATTTAATCTTGTCGGAATTTTCGATAAGAACGAGGCTATATCGGGTAAGATTATTCAAGGCATTCCCGTTCGGCACATTAATTATCTCGAAAATTTCTGCATCGATAATCAGCCTGTTTGTGCGGTTATTTGTATTCCGTCAAACGATATGAAAGAACTTACGGATATGCTTTGCCGTCTTGGGGTAAAAAGTTTTTGGAATTTCTCAAATTATGATATTGCTATGGCTCACCCTGAGGTACTCGTTGAGAATGTCCACCTGACAGACAGTCTTATGACCCTTAGTTTTCTCACCGGAAACGGCAGGGAAAAACTTGAAAAGATTGCCGAAGCAGATTGAAAATAAGGATTGGAATGAATTACTTTGATTAAAATTAGTAACAGACAAATTGTTGATGTCCTCAGATTTTCTGATGACAAGGCTGTACTGGTCGAAAAAAAGCCAAATCCCGATTCGACATCCTACGGAGTGAATTATTTTATTTTGAATTTTTCCACCGGCGAAAAGGAAATAGTTACAAAGGACGCCTATCTGTTGAAAAAATACGGCACAAAACGTAAAGAAATCAGTGAAAAACTCGGCAATTTTGTTATGCCGGGAGCTATGATTTTGGAGGATAGGTCGGTGCTTGTAATCTATCCGAACGGTGAGACGGGACTGTTTAACGCAGAAGGTGAGCTCGTTCGTGACGGACTTTTAAGTTATAATGATTCGCCCGTATGCTGTATTGCAGAGGACGGTAATTGCTTTTGGTCGGTGTGCGAAGGGGAAAATGCCGTAATCCGTTATTTCGCAGAGGGCGCAAAGATGGATATTCGTATCGGAGGAAAGAATCAGCTTACCTTTGAAAGACCGCATTTTGTGTCGGCGGACGATAAATATGTATATGTTTGCTGTAATCATAATTCCGTCAGAAAAATAGATAAGGCGACTTTTACGGTTACAGATGTAAACAGACGCTATAATGACATTACCGGATATTATAAATTTGGTAAATTTGCGATTGTTACAACTTTTGACGGTGCATATTGCGACAAAGATTAAATATCAAATAATGAGTAAAACCTCGATGATTGATTATGAAAGTTAAATATATTGGTTATGATACAGTAGCGATTGATAAAGATAAGGCATATGATGTTATGTCAATAGAAAAAGGTTGGTACAGAATAATGACCGAACTTGACGAGGATTATTTATTTCCGCCTGAGGTTTTTGAAATCGTCGAAGAATAATCACATTAAAAGAAAGCCTAGAACTCTACACAAGCGATTGTGTGGAGTCTTTTATTGCAGACGAGTTATAGCCTCTTGGAGCGAATTAAGCGAAGAAGGGACTTTCGTCGGAACATCCTGCGTGATTAAATACCGTTGCAAGCAACGGCACAACAATCACTTTGTATGTTCCTCCTCTTAGCAAAATTACACCGGAGTAATTTTGCTATAATTAATACAGAATTAAAGCATACCATATTGTTGCACCAAAAAAGACCTACTCATTTGAGTAGGCCTTTTTTTGGTGCAGAAGAAGGGACTTGAACCCTCATGAATTTGCATTCACTAGAACCTGAATCTAGCGCGTCTGCCGATTCCGCCACTTCTGCATATAGATTAATAGGCAAGCTTGCTTTTTGCTTGCCTGCCTATTGTACTCTATTTTTTGTCATTCGTCAAGTAGATTATTTTTTCTTAGTTCGTCAATGAATTTAATCGTTGCCTCTCTTGCAAAATTTTCATCTACATCATAATGCTTTTTAATCTTCTCGACAATAGAATCTGTATCGGTTTCCTTTTCCAGGCATTTCCATATAAATTCGCCCGTCTCGTTAATCGTAATCATTCCGTTAAAACTTTTAATGCGTTCGCCGACAGCCACTGCAACTATTTTGTCGCCGATTTTTCTGGTTACAAATCCCGATTTGATTTTCATAATCCGCCCCTTACAGTTTTACATCCATAGGCATTCCGCCGTTTTCTCTGCTCTTGTCTGCCAAATATACGCTGAGATGACCCGCAACGCTGTCAAAAATCGAAGTGCAGGCAAGGCTCGGCTTTTCGCCTCTGATGAATTTTACAAAGTCTGCGGCGAGTCTTTCGTCTCCGCCGCCGTGTCCGCCGTAAGCACCTACCATATCTCCCGTTACTCTGAGGTCAACCTCTTCGACATCGCATTCTTCATTATGCGCATCGGGTGACGGGTCGATTTTAAGTACAGTAAATTTGCTTTCTTCAAAGTTGCCGAAAATTTCACCCTTTGTTCCTATAATGTGAATTTCTCTCCTCGGTTCTGCGGAACCGCCCACCATGTTGTGCGTGCCTGTTGCGCCGCTTTCAAAGTTAATTAAAACCGACTGGTGGTCAACTACATTGTTGTCGCATTTATATATGCACCGTGCATATGGGTTGTCACTTTTCATAAGTGCGATTTTGTCCTCAATGGTAATATTCTTTTTGCCTTCCAGTGCGTCCCATACATAAAATGCCCATCTGTCCGGATGGTCTATGTAAAGTCTCTTTGTGCTGTAAACGCAGGTGTCAACCAAGGGACAGTCTTTCATACAAATTGTGCCTGCCTCTTTCGGTGCGTTTTCCGGCTTAAATTGGAATTTTCCGCCGAATGAGCTTATCTGCTTTGGCTTTGTCTCGCTCATCATCCACATGATAATGTCCAGGTCGTGGCAGCATTTTGCAAGAAGCATTGATGTGTGGCACTTGTCGCTGTTTGCCCATTTTCCTCTTATGTATGATGTAGAAAGATGATGATATGATACGTGCTCGGTGGTCTGTATGTTGATTATATCACCGATTTCTCCGTTTACGATTCTTTCTTTAATGGCATAATAAAACGGGGTGTATCTGAGTACATGACAAATCATTACCTTTGAATTATTCTTTTTTGCACAATTTACTATCTGGCGCATTTCCTCCTCATTCGGAGCAAAAGGCTTTTCCAGCAGCATATCATATCCTGCGTCCAGAAGCGGAACTGCGGTTTCAAGGTGTTGTTCATCCATTGTTCCGTTGATTACGGTATCTGCAAGTTTCCCTTTTTTTGCAAGTTCCTCGGCATTTTCAAAGCACATATCCTCTTTGAATCCGAAGTAATCCATCGCCTTTTTTCTTCTTATCGGGTTAGGGTCTGCAACGCCTACTATCTTAAGCATTTCGGGGTTGGTCTTTGCAAGTTCGCTGTAAACGAATGAGCGGTGACCCGCACCTACTATTATCGCCGTAATCGGTCTGTTTTCCATCGCATTATACCGCCTTTTTTTAGTATGTATAAATTATAACACTTTGCTTGTCAATTTCAAGTTTTATTTGACATATTTTAACTAATTGTTATAATAAATATATATTTTATCTGTTATTTTATATGTACTTATTTGCTTATTTGGAGAAAATATATAATGAAAAAATTATTGCCTTTTTTGAGCGAGTATAAACTTGAGTCGTTTCTCGCTCCGCTGTTTAAGATGCTTGAGGCTATGTTTGAGTTGATAGTACCGCTCGTTGTCGCATCTATTATCAATGACGGCATACGCCAAAATAATCTTAAATTTGTTTTGAGCAGAGCCGCAATCCTTGTGGTGCTTGCCGTTGTCGGTATGATTGCGTCAATTACCGCTCAGTATTTTGCCGCAAAGGCGGCAACGGGATTTGCTACCAATGTAAGGCACGCTCTTTTTGATAAAATTCAGACCTTTTCGTTTAATGAATTTGACCGTCTCGGTACATCTACCCTCATCACCCGTATGACGAATGATGTAAACCAAGCACAAAGCACGGTTAATATGGTACTCAGACTCTTTTTGCGTTCTCCGTTTATAGTGGCCGGAGCGTTCGTTATGGCTCTTTTTATTAACGCTAAAATCAGTCTTATCTTTCTTTTGGTAATTGTTCTTTTGAGCGTTGTGGTAACTGTTATAATGAAAGTTACCGTCCCTATGTACCGTAATGTGCAAAACACACTTGATGATGTAACTCTTATGACGAGAGAAAGCCTTACGGGTGCCAGAGTTATCAGAGCCTTTACCGAAGAAGAGCAAAGTTATAACAGATTTAATGAGAAGAATTCTCTGCTCGCTCATTTTCAAAGGAGCGTTGGCAGAATTTCCGCATTGATGAATCCCATCACATATGTGATTATCAATTTGGGTATAGTGTTTCTTATTTATAACGGCGCCGTTAAGGTAAACGAGGGCGTGCTGAATCAGGGCGAGGTTGTTGCTCTTTATAATTATATGAGCCAAATTTTGGTGGAACTTGTCAAATTCGCATCGCTTATCGTAACGATTACAAAAGGCTTTGCCTCTTGCACAAGAATTTCGTCTGTACTTGATGTTGATAACACACTGCAATTTGTTGATGATGATACCTGTTATGATAATCACGCTGTTGCATTTGATAATGTTTCGCTTAAATATAATCAGAGCGACGAAGAAAGTCTTACGGATATTTCCTTTTATGCCGATAGGGGAGAGGTTATCGGAATTATCGGCTCAACGGGAAGCGGTAAATCGAGCCTTGTTGACTTAATTCCGCATTATTATGACTCCACAAACGGTAGGGTAACAGTATTTGGTAAGAATGTAAAATCCTATGATAAAACTGAGCTCAGGAGCAAAATCGGCTTTGTTATGCAAAAGGCTGTGCTTTTTTCGGGTACTGTAAGGGATAATATTCGCTGGGGTAAGGCAGACGCCACAGATGATGAAATTAATGAGGCACTTAAAGTCGCCCAAATTTATGATAATATATACGAAAAAAACGGTCTTGATACAGTAATAGAGCAAAACGGTGCAAACCTTTCCGGAGGTCAAAAACAAAGGCTTTCCATTGCCAGAGCCCTTGTCTCAAAGCCTGAAATCATTGTACTTGACGACAGTGCCTCGGCTCTTGATTTCGCTACCGAAAAAGCGCTCAGAGAGGCTATACTTTCTCTTGATTACAAACCGACTCTTTTCATCGTATCGGAGCGTACTTCCTCTATTCTCTCGGCAGACAGAATTGTTGTCCTCGACGACGGACATACTGTCGGAATCGGTACAAATAAGGAACTTTTGAAGTCTTGCGAGGTTTACAGAGAAATCTATCTTTCTCAGTTTAGCGATGAGGAGGTGGCTGTAAATGAATAATAAGCAGATATTAAACCGAGTTTTTTCCTATGTCGGAAGATATAAAATTCATCTTGCTTTTTCGCTGCTGCTTGCCGCTGTCAGTGTGGCGGGTACTCTTTATGTTCCCGTCCTTTTGGGTAATGTTATTGACTTTATTGTAGATAAGGGTAAAGTTGATTTTGACGGTATGGTTCCGATACTTGTTGAGGTCTGCGTGATTGTCGGCGTTGTTGCACTCTCACAGTGGATAATGAATGTGCTTAATAATAAGATAACCTTCGGCGTTGTTAAGGATATGCGTGATAAAGCATTTTCAAAGATTGAAAAACTTCCCGTATCATATATAGATTCTCACCCGAGCGGAGAGATTGTTTCACGAGTCATCGCCGATGTTGACCAGTTCGCCGACGGACTTTTGATGGGCTTTACTCAGTTTTTTACAGGCATTATCACAATTATCGGCACTCTTATCTTTATGCTTTCAATTAATTTTTGGATTACTGTTGTTGTGGTTATTGTCACTCCGCTTTCTTTTGTAATTGCTTCGTTCGTTGCCAAAAAAACACATAAGATGTTCACACTTCAGTCCGAAACAAGAGGTGAGCAGACGGCATTCATCGACGAGATGATAGGTAATGCGAAAACAGTTGATGCATATTCTCACTATGACGAAAATCTAAAGACCTTTGACGAAATTAACGCAAGGTTAAAGGAATATTCCCTTAAGGCTGTGTTTTTTTCTTCCATAACCAATCCGGCTACACGCTTTGTTAATTCGATAGTTTATGCGGCAGTTGCTCTGTTTGGTGCTTTTTTGGCTGTAAAAACACAACAGCAGGCTATTACTGTCGGTGTGCTTGCGGCATTTCTTTCTTACGCAAGTCAATATACAAAGCCGTTTAACGAAATCAGCGGAGTTGTAACCGAACTTCAAAATGCCTTTGCCTGTGCAGGCAGGTTGTTTGAGCTTCTTGAGGAAAAAGAAGTTCCGCCGGATAAAGAAAACGCTGTTGAACTGAAAACGGTAGACGGAAAACTCGAACTGAAAAATGTATGCTTCTCTTATGTTGAAAATAAAAAACTTATTGATAACTTCAATTTAAGCGTTAAACCCGGAGAAAGAGTTGCAATAGTAGGACCTACGGGTTGCGGAAAAACAACGCTGATTAATCTTTTGATGCGTTTTTATGATGTGAACAGCGGTAACATTATTATAGATGATAACGACTACGATAATGTTACACGAAAATCACTCAGACAAAATTTCGGTATGGTGCTTCAGGACACCTGGCTCAAATCGGGAACTATAAGAGATAATATCAAAATGGGCGCACCCAACGCCACCGATGACGAGGTTATCGAGGCGGCTAAAAAGGCGCACTCCCATTCGTTCATTAAGAGATTGCCGGAGGGTTACGATACCTTAATCGGTGAGGACGGCGGTTCACTCTCTCAGGGACAAAAGCAACTTCTCTGTATTACAAGGCTTATGCTTTGTAAGCCGCCTATGCTCATTCTCGATGAGGCAACTTCTTCCATTGATACCAGAACTGAAATAAAAATCCAAAAAGCATTTGCCGCTCTTATGCAGGGCAGAACGACATTTATAGTTGCTCACCGTCTTGCTACCATTAAAGAAGCCGATGTTATCCTTGTTATGAATAACGGAAGTATAGTAGAGCAGGGAATGCATAAGGAACTTTTGGCACTTGACGGATTTTATACAAATCTTTACAATTCTCAATTCCCGTCAATTAAATGACAGAAAGGCAGACTTATGAAAAAATTACAAAGATTTATAGCACTTGCATTAACCGTTGCCATACTCGGCGTAACCCTTTGTTCTTGCTCAAATGTGGGCAAGAGCATAATGGACGATACATATTCTCAGTATGAAAATGTGGCGTCCTCCGCTTCCTTTATCACTCAGGAGGGAAAGACCAATGGCAGTTTTTCTCTTAAAGGAAAAGAGGAAGAGGTTAAGTATGTTACAGTCGATATGGGCAAAGAGGTTGAATATAACACAGTTGTTCTCGGTGAAAGTACAAAAACCGTAACTCTTTATGAAATCTACGGTTCAAATGAGCAGGACGCAAATTATAAGTTTCTTTATCAAAGCGACTGTATAGAGGGCGGACATACTTGTTACCTCGGTGATGTTAATTACAGATATTTGAGAATATTCGTAAACGGTTCAAGCGGCAGATATAATGTTAATTCATTTTCTGCATATAACATCAAAAAGGATAACGCCAAATCACTCAGAGTTAATTCCTATATTGTAATGGAAGGAGTGAGCGAGCAGACCGATTTCAGTATGCTTGAGGCTGTGACAGACCTCATTGCTTTCGGTACGGCTAAGTTTGATTCAAAGGGTAATATTATTTTTGTTGACGGTCAAGGCAATGAGGTTGACGAAAAATACTATTCCGACAAACTTGACATTTTGAAAAAGAACGTAGGCGACAAAAAAATAAATCTTATTTGTGATATTGCAATGCCATACGGTGATGATAACCTTGATATTAAATCAATGATGAGCGATGAAAATGTCGATAACCTTGTTTCAAGCGTTGTGAATTTTGTTGATAAATACGGCTTTGACGGTTATGATATGGACTATGAATTTCCTAACAGCAATGCAGAGTGGAAAGCGTTTAATAATTTCCTGCGTAAACTTGATAAAGCAATGCCCGATAAAATCATTTCTCTTGCAATAGCACCATGGGATTTGAGATTTGATGATGATGTAATCGAGATAATCGACAGAGTAGAAGTTATGCTTTACGATATGTTTACCACTCATAATTATCACGCTATATTCTCAACTACGGTAAACGGCGTCAGAAAGGCTATTAAGGGCGGATTTAAGCCTGAGCAGATAGATTTGGGACTTCCGTTTTATTCCCGTCCTACCGACAAAAAACCATATTGGGGCAATTATAATCAGTACAATGTAAACGATAAGTACACAAATCTTTATTTATTTAACGATTTTGACCATGAGGGCAATCCTATGACTGCACCGCAGTATGTCAACTCGTATCAAATGGTAAGCGATAAAACCGCTTTTGCAATAGATGCGGGTCTCGGCGGTATTATGATTTGGCACTATTCCTGTGACTTGCCGTACGATAACCAATATTCGCTGTTCAGAGCAATCAGTGAAACAAAGGAATTAAAGCAGTAATTAATGCTTTTTGTGTTGAGGGGGGACTCTTCGTTCCTTTTGAGAGGAGAAATAAATGGCTTTTGAAATTCTGTATTTGCCTGTCGGAAAGCAAATGTATAATCTTGAGCAGGCTCAAATGAAATTGGACGATTCTGTTCAGGTTATGAAAAAGATTGATAAAAATATTCTTATCCCCGACGGCATTTTACTCTCTAAGGAGGATATAGACGCATTTTTGCAGGGCAAAGCTCCTGATTTTGTCATAGTGCAGACCGTTACTTATGCAGATGCGTCTTATATTACCGAGATACTCAGGAAGATTAATTGCCCTGTTTTGCTGTGGTCCATTCCGGAGCCTGTTGTTGACGGACTCGGTATCAGACTGAATTCACTCTCCGGCGCTTATTCTCAAGCTAACGCAATGCTTAATCTCGGAAAGCCTTATAACTATGTTGTCGGCTCAACCTTTGCCGATGAAACCGTTGATGAAATTAAAGCCGTTGTCTTGGCGGCAAAACTTAAAAAATCTTTGTCACGGCTTAATCTTTTGCAGGTCGGAAGTGCGGCAGAAGGCATGGGATTTTGCAATGCGTATGAAAATGAAATGATGCGTACTTTCGGCGTAAAACTCTTTAACGTCGAAACTATGGAATTGATGCAAAAGGCTCGTACCTATGACGAGGACGCAATCAGGGATTTCATTTTTGATGCAAGAAATATGGTGCCGAATGTGTTTAATACAGAAAGAGAAAATCTCTTTGACGCAGGAAAACTGTTTAAGGCATACTTTGATTATTGTAACGAGCATGATATAGGAGCGGTTGCTTCGGGATGTTGTCCCGATTTTGTAAAAAAATACGGAACACCCGTTTGCGCCGTGCTTTCTATTCTTAACGATTTGGGCATTCCTGCGGCGTGCGAGGCTGATACCTACGGAGCACTGTCTGTTTTCATTTGCTCTTATCTATCTAAAATTCCTGCTTTCTTCGGCGACCCCGTTACCATGGATGAGGAGTATAATTCCGTTACATATTGGCACTGCGGTATGGCTCCCACCTCTCTTGCAAGAGAGGATACAAAGGCACAGGCAGGTCTTCATTGCTTCTCGGGCGTAGGACCGGTTATGGATTTTGGTTGTCGTGCCGCACGGCATGCAACTGTTTTCAGAATCGGCAGAAAGCCGGACGGCAGTTTTAGATTTTTTATCGCCAAGGGCGAGTCTATGGACAGATTTAAGCAATTTACCGGAACTACTGTCGTTATTCAGACTGAAAGCAATGTCAGAGAAGTTATAGAAAAATCCGTTGCCTCCGGTTGGGAGCAGCACTTTGTAATTGCCATGGCTGATATTTCAAAAGAACTTAAAGCACTTGCAAAAATGCTTAATATAGAGGTTGAGGAATTTTGATTTTTCGTTTATGAAAGGGGTATTTAATGAAAAATGCTTTAACTCACGGGATTAAGATAAAAGATAAGATAGGTTACGCCCTCGGTGATATGGGCGGACTGCTCACCTTTTCTCTTATCGGTGCTTTTCAAAATAAATTTTATACCGATGTGCTCAATATAGACCCTGCAAAAATCGTTGTTCTTATACTCGTTGCGAGGATTTGGGATGCGATTAACGACCCGCTTTGGGGTGCTTTTATAGATTCGAGAAAGCCGACTAAACAGGGTAAATTCAGACCGTACATATTTTGGTTTTCCATCCCGCTTGCGGTATCGGCAGTGCTGATGTTTACGGTTATACCTAATCTCAGTCAAGCAAAGTATCTGTTGTTTGCCTATATTACATACATTCTTTACGGAATGATGTATACTGCCGTTAATATTCCTTACGGCTCTCTTGCGAGCGTTATCACCGATGACGAAAAAGAACGCTCGTCGCTTTCTATGTGGCGTTCAATCGGTGCAGGTGTGGGCGGACTCCCGGGCACAATTCTTCTTCCGATGATAGTTTATACAACCACGGGTACAGATGCTTCCGGTGCGGTTATTAAAACTCTTGACGGAAATAAATTTACCGCTTGCGTGGCTGTGCTTGCAGTGCTGTCGGTGCTTATTTTCTTCTGCCATTATAAGATGACTAAGGAGCGTGTTGCACCGCTCCAAAAGGAAAAGGGAGATTATTCCGTATTTAAGTCAATTAGGGATTTGGCACATAATCGTTCGTTTGTATTTCTCTGCCTTGTCTCAATGATGCTTATAGCGTTTCAGTTCTATTATCAGTCTACCTTTACCTATCTTTTTACCGACTATTTTCATAAACCCGGGTTGTATGCCATGGTCACCGTTTGCACATATTTGCCTATGGCTATATTCATTCCTGTTATGAATAAATTGATAGATAAGTTCGGCAAAAAGGAACTTTGCGGTTTCGGTATGGCTTTTGCCGCCTTGACGTCGCTCATTCTTTTTGTTATCAAAACCGATAATCCTTATGTTTTCCTTGCCTTTACATTCTTGTCGGGACTGGGTCAAACATTTCTTGTGCTTGAAGTTTGGGCTCTCGTTATGGATGTGATAGATATGCATGAGGTTCGCACTCACCGCCGAGAGGAGGGAACAGGGTATGCCGTTGTTTCCTTTGCAAGAAAACTGGGTCAAACTCTTGCCGGTGTCGGTCTTAACGCACTGCTTGCTCTCATTGATTATGACGCTTACGCCTCAAAAGCGGGTCATGCTCTGTCCGAGCAGGTTATGAACAGGCTTTACGATATTTCCACTCTTGTACCTGCAATAGTTCTCGGCATCTGTGCTTTACTTTTAATCTTCGGCTATGACCTTTCAAAGTCCAAGCTCAAGGTTATGCGTAAAGAACTTAGCGAAGTTCGAGCAAACGAAAAAACCGTAGAACAATAACTTTTTATTATATATAATATAAAAACTACACCGTTATGCTTTGATTAACGGTGTAGTTTTTTGTGTTGTTTTGTGTTATTTTATAAAATCTTCAAATGATGCGTCACTTGGCATTCTCCAGTCTCCTCTCGGCGAGAGTGAAACCGAGCCAACCTTAGGACCGTCGGGAATGCAACTTCTCTTAAACTGCGAAATGAAAAATCTCTTTATAAATACATTCAGCCATTTTTCGATTTCATCATTTGTATATGTTCCGTCAAAGGCTTTTTGTGCCAGCCTTTTGAGTTTTGCTTTGTCAAATCCGAAACGTACAAAATTGTATAAAAAGAAATCATGCAGTTCGTAAGGACCTATGTTGTCCTCTGTTTTTTGTGCGATTTTTCCGTTTTCGTCGGGCGGCAGAAGTTCGGGAGAAACGGGCGTGTCGAGTATGTCGAGGAGTATTTTCCTCGTTTTTTCGTTACTCTCGTGTGCCACATATTCAACCAAATATCTGACCAGCGTTTTCGGTACGGATACATTTACTCCGTACATACTCATATGGTCGCCGTTATATGTGCACCAGCCCATAGCAAGTTCGGACAAGTCTCCCGTTCCGACTAACAGTTTGCCGTGCTTGTTGGCCATATCAAAGAGAATTTGCGTTCTCTCTCTTGCCTGCGTGTTTTCATATGTGATGTCCTTAACGCTCTCGTCGTGTTCAATGTCTTTCATATGTTGAATGCAGGCGTCTTTTATGCTGATTTCTTTTATGCCGACTCCGAGCGATTTCATTAACTCGATGGCATTGTTGTATGTTCTGTCCGTTGTGCCGAAACCCGGCATTGTGATACCGAGAATGTCGCTGCTTTTTTTGCCGAGCAGTTTCATCGCCTGAACGCTGACAAGAAGTGCTAAAGTGCTGTCAAGTCCGCCGCTTATGCCGATAATGCATCCGCCTGAGTTGATGTGCTCGATTCTCTTTGCGAGTCCGCTTGCCTGAATTGCAAAAATTTCTTCGCATCTTTCCTTGACCTTTGCCTTGTCGCTCGGAACGAACGGGTGCGGGTCAACATATCTGTAACTTAAATCGTTGTCGCTGTTGTCAATGCAGTTAATCGGAATTGTCTCGCTTGTACCGCTGATGTTTTCAAAAGACATATTGCTCTGCCTTTGGGCGTTCAATTTTTCAATATCTATATCGGCGATTGTAAGCACATTTTCTCTCGAAAATCTTTTACCCTCGGCAAGAACGGCACCGTTTTCGCATATTAGAGTTGCACCGCTGAATACCAAATCGGTTGAACTTTCATATACTCCGCTGCTCGTATACGCATATGCGCATATGCAACGTGCCGATTGATTTGATATTAAATCTCTGCGGTACTGTGCCTTTGAAACATATTCGTCGCTTGCCGACAGGTTTATTATTATATTTGCACCTAGGCATGCCATTGTGCTGCTCGGCGGATTCGGCGTCCATAAATCCTCGCAGATTTCTGCTGCAAGTACCGCTCCGTCGCCGAGGTCAAATAATTGCGAGCCGATTTTTGTATCAAATCCGCAGAGTCTTATCGGCTGTACGCTCTTAAAATCCCTGCCCGAAGCAAACCATCTTTTTTCGTAGAATTCGTTGTAGTTTGCTATGCACTGCTTGGGCACAACACCTTTTATTTCTCCGTTTGCAATAACAACGGCGCAGTTGTAAAGCGAGTTGAGAAAGGAAACGGGAGCACCTAGGATAACACAGATGTTTTTACCGTTTGTGTAGTCTGTTATTTCCTTTAATGCCGCCTCCGCTTTGTTTTGTAAAGCCTTTGAAAAAAATAAATCTGCACAGGTGTAACCCGTAACGGACAACTCGGGAGTTACAAGAATTTTTACATTCTTTTCCAAAGCCTCATCAATCAGTTTTATTATTTCGTTTTTGTTGTAACTTGGACTTGCGACTTTCAGTTTCGGTGAAGCGCAGGCAAGCCTAATCATACCGTAGTTCATATTTTCCTCTTATATTAAAGTGATTTTGTAGTTAAATACAGCGACGCTGTTCGGCTCTAAAACAGTAATGTCTCTTTTTTTCTCGAGAGCCGTGCTTTCGTTATCAAATGCCGCAGTTGCGCTCCACGGCTCCAGAGCAATAAATTCAGCCTCGTTGCATGCCGACCATATCAGAAGATTTTTCATATCCTGATATTCGAGTCTTACGCCTTTTTTGCTTTTACCTATCAGCGTTGCGCTTTTCGGCTTTATATCGTCAAATACCATTGCGTCCTTTTCTTCAAATAAATCGTGGCGCATATCAATGCTGCTTTTGCCGCAGAATAAATCGTATCTCTGCTTTCCGTTTATAAGTCCGGTTTCATGGTCGGGGCGTAAGAATCCTTTTTCAAGCGGCTTATCGAATACTACCTTGTAATCTTCAAATTTTTCTTCTTTGGTAAGCGGACAGTTAAAAGCCGGGTGACCGCCTATTGAAAACGGCATTTTCTCATTTGATGTGTTTTTTACAGTGTAGGTCACCGTTACGCTTGAATTCAAAAGCGTGTATTTAACCTCCAATTCGTAATCAAATGGGTATTGCTCCCTCGTTTTGTCGCTTGATTTTTGAATGAAAGTTACCGAGTTTTCACATTTTTCTTTTAACTCAAATGGGTTTATTCTTGCGACTCCGTGCCTTTTCATAAGGCATTTTTTGCCGTACGCCGTGCCCTCGTTGTTTTTTATGACGCCCACTATCGGAAAGCAAATCGGAGCCTGTCCCGACCAGTGTGCTTCATCGCCCTGCCAAAGATATTCCGTGCCGTCCTTTATCATAGAGGTGAGCATAGCCCCTTCTTGCAAAACGAATACCTCGGCTTCGTTACTTTTAAGTTTGTATTTCATTTAATCACAACCCTTTGTGTAATCACTATATACATAATTCATTATATATTAAAAATATTAATAATGCAATATTGAAAATTACGGCGGTATGATATACAATATATCTGTTTTAGAAGATTACTTTTACGGAGGATATGAATATGGATTTGTTTTCGTTTATTCACGAAGCGATTTTTGAAGAAAAGGATAAGTATACAAGACTTTATGAACTTTTCTGGGGCGAGTTTGAGCAGGACGGGTTTGTTATAACCGACGAGCCGGGACACGATATTGATTGCGTGCTTAAAGCTGTTGCTGTTCAAAACCTTATCGGTGAGTTTGAATATCGACTTTATGATGAAACCAATGAGACCGGATATGAGGATGTTATCGACTACCTTGCAAGGCTCGGTATATCTCAAAACGATGTTGTCGAGTTCTGCGAGAATGAGGAAAATATAGATACATTTGACGAAAATGATGAACTTAAACTCAAAAACGCCCTCGACTATTATACCGAAATTGTGGCAGATAAATTGCTTGAATGCTTTTCGAGCGATGACTTGTTTGATTACTTTTTTACGGCAACATATGATTTTATTCAGGACTTTACCTTTGATTTTGAGGATGTGGACGAGTTCACTGCATTTGTCGATTCAAACAGCGAAAAACTCGACGCTTATAAAGAGGAATACCCGTCCGTTATGTCATGGATAGAGGGCGGTATGATAGTATAATAGACTTTCGATAAAGACCCTAAACTACTCCGTAATATATTTTTTGTTTTAGACATAAATCGTATACTGCATTTTATTGTGCTGTGCTGTATGATTTATGTCTATTTTTATTTTTCGGCATATTATATTATAGTACTCTGCAAAAAACGAGGTGATAATATGCAGCAGGAAATAAAGGTGGGCTCTGTCACCAATGCCCAAAGAGGAGTAAAAATACTCAGAAGCAACGGAATTTCAACCTCCGTTTCCCGTCTGGAACATCCGGGTGCGGCAGACGGATGCGGTTTTGCATTGAGGGTGGACGCCTCGGACTGTGAACGCTCAGTTGAACTTTTGCGTCGATACAAAATCAGAATAATCGGCGATGAAGTGTTATGATATATTTAGATAATGCGGCAACCTCTTATCCAAAACCAAAGAATGTACTTTTGTCTGTTATGCCATCGGTTAATAATTATTCCTTTAACAGCGGCAGAGGAGGCTATACACAGAGTCTTGCATCGGCAGAAAAAATATATTCGGTCAGAGAAAGAGTGGGGAAGTTTTTCGGCTTTTCTCCTCAAAATGTTGTTTTTACCAAGAATTGCACCGAAGCACTTAATATGGCGATAAAGGGCAGCGTTAAAAAGGGAGAGCATATAATTATTTCCTCTCTTGAGCACAACAGCGTTGCCAGAGTGGTGAATAAACTTTATCTTGACGGTATTTGCACTTACGACATTGCACCGTTTTCTTTTGACGAAGACGAGACGGTCGCAGCCTTTTCATCTCTTATTAAGGAGAATACTTCTCTGATTGTCTGCACTCATTCGTCAAATGTTTTCGGCGTTTCGCTTCCTATAAGAAAGATAGGCGAGCTCTGCAAAAATCACGGTATTCGTTTTATTGTTGACGGTGCACAGGGCGCAGGGGTAGCCGACATAAACGCAAAGAGAGATAATATAGATGTTTTTTGTGCTCCGGGGCATAAGTGCCTTTACGGTTTAATGGGCACAGGATTTATGGCTGTCGGTGATAATATTACTCTTGATACTCTTATGGAGGGAGGCACGGGCAGCAGTTCGTCGCTTCTTACTCAGCCTGATTTTTTGCCCGACAGATTTGAGGCAGGCACTCTTAATAATACAGGTATTATTTCCGTGGGACGAGGCATAGACTTTATTAATTCCTTTGGCAGGGATAAAATATACAGCCACGAGATGTCGCTTGTTTTTGCTCTTTACGATATGCTTTCTTCTCTTAACAATGTTATTTTGTATACTCCCCGTCCTAATAAGAATAAGACAATGCCGATTCTCTCATTTAATGTTAAGAATGTGCCGTGTGAAAAAGTCGCCGCCGTTTTGGGTGATAACGGTATTTGCGTCAGAGCCGGACTTCATTGCTCACCGCTTGCGCATAAGCATTTTAATACGGAAAAAATCGGTACCGTCAGAGTCAGTCCGGGTGCGTTTAATGTTAAAAAAGAATGTTTAACTTTTGTTGATGTTGTAAAAAAGTTATGAATATACTTTATTTATTGCTCATTTTGTGTTATGATAAATACAGTTAAATTTGTAGTGTGGGAATGTATAATATGCCTTTGTATGATTTGGTTATCCAATTTAGATTCAGATATATAAAAAATTTGGGCAACTCCATCGTTGATTTCTTTTCGCAGGTCAAGGGTCTGTTCAGCACTTTTAGAGCGATTGATTTCATTGATATTCTTTTTGTTGCCGTAATACTCTTTCTTGTTATCAGAGTAATTCGTGAAACTCGGGCAATGCAACTTATTAAAGGATTGCTGTTTCTCGTTTTGGTTTACTTTCTTGTTACCTTCTTCGGTATGGTGGCGTCGAGTTATATTTTAAGAATGATATTTACCAATATTCTTCTTATCTTGGTAATTCTTTTCAGCCCCGAAATCCGTAATATTCTTGAGCAAATGGGTAAGGGTACCACCAGAAAAGCGTTTAAGAGTATATTTAATTCGGGCGTTGCCGTTGATATTGCGGAGATGAAAAAGACCGTTGACGCCGTATGTAAGGCGTGTGCCGATATGTCGGACGATAAAATCGGCGCTCTTATCGTCTTTGAAAACGAATCTCTTTTGGGTGATATTATTTCCACCGGTACACTTATCGACGGTAAATGTTCGAGAGAGCTTTTATGTAATATATTTTACCCCAAATCTCCGCTTCATGACGGAGCAATGGTTATCAGGGGCGACAGTGTTTATGCCGCAGGCTGTATACTGCCGCTGACAAAGAATAATAATTCCGTGTCTTCCGCTCTCGGTACCAGACACAGAGCCGCTATCGGCATTTCCGAGCAGAGCGACGCTGTTGCCTTTGTTGTCAGTGAGGAAACGGGTGCTATCAGCTATGCCGTAAACGGAACGCTCCACCACGATATATCAACGGGTGATATGCGTGATATTCTTACAAATTTATATATCCCCAGCGGAACCTCCGCAGATGATAAGATTATTTCAAAAATAACAAGGAGGTTTAAGGGTAATGAGTAAAAAAGCTGAAAAATCTCCCAAGAAAAAGAATACCGCTGAAAATAAAAATAAAAAGCGTCATAGTTTTTCTTTTTCAAAACTTATTTATAACGACAAGTATTTGTTTGCTTTGTCTATTTTTCTAGCCGTTGTTGTTTGGATAACAAGTTCCATCAGCGTAGGCTCGGAGGAAACGAGAACGGTTAAGGTAGAAGTTCCGATTAAACTTTCGGACCAAATCAGCGAGCAACTGGGTATGCAGTATTATACCCTTCAGGACACAGTTGAGGTCAGTATTACCGTATCGGGTGCAAAGTATATCGTCGGTCAGGTTACCGAAAATGACCTTGATATCGGTTTTGATACTTCGGCTGTCAGCAAAACGGGCGACCAAAAAGTTCCGATTACCGTTAAGAATAAATCAAATACGCTCGATTTCTCCGTTGATTCGGTGTATCCGTCAGCAGTTGATTGCTATTACGATGTTGACCAAACAAAGACATTTGATGTCAATTTGCAGTATGATGACAGCGTTGTTGCCGACGGCTATGTTTTCGGCACTCCCGTTTTGAGTGAGGATAAGATTACCGTGTCGGGTCCCAAAACCTATGTTGATAAGATTAATAAACTTTACTGTCAGGTTAATTTCGGCGGCAAAACCGATTTGACCGAGCAGTTTACTCAGGACTGCGATGTTTATATCGACGGCGACGGAATTATAACGAATTATCTTACCTTAACTTCCAGAAACGATGCCTCTAAGCAGGTAAAAAATATCTCCGTTACGCTCCCTGTATTAAAGGTTGTGACTCTTCCGGTTTCGGCTATCTTTGAGGATAAGCCGGAGGGAATAGATGATTCCGTATTCAGCGTTTCTTATTCGGTCAATAATCTTAAGGCGGGAGTTCTGGCAAGTGCCGATATTTCCACTGCAAATATAGGAACTATTGATTTTTCCGACCTCACGGTAGGAACGCAGAAATTTGATTTTGCAACCGATTCGATTAACGGCGTTGCAGTGCTTGATAATGTTCCCACCGTTACGGCAACCGTTACAATCAGCTCAAATTATGTTGAGCAGGTCGTAAGGGTAAGCCGAAGCGATATTACCGTTGAGGGCGCAAAGTCAGGCGAAAATCTCAGCGTTACTTATCTTGATGACGCTACGGTTACCGTTCTTGTGCCCAGAGGTACAAAAATTACCGCTTCCGATTTGTCGATGAAGTGCGATGTCAGCACCAGAACAAAAGACAATAAATATCCTGTTAAAATCGTTGTTTCAAACAGCAGTTGTTGGGTATATGGTAAGTATGTTGCCGAGATAAAATAATAATTTTTTAAGCACCACGAATCGTTTTGAAATTTCGTGGTGCTTTTTCTTGCTTTGTGCGATTATATTTGATAAAATGAAAAAAATAAAACTTTTGGAGTATATATGAAATTTGCCGAACCTGCCGCCTCAAAAAACGGCGCATATCTTTTTTGCTATTTTTTAGGCAACCGACCGAATGAAGAGAGAATATGTTTTGCCGTTTCAAAGGACGGATATAATTTTACGCCGCTTAATGATAACCGACCCGTTATAGAGCAAAAACTCGGCACACGCTGTTGCCGTGACCCGTTTATTTTACGGGGCAATGACTGCTTTTATATAGTTGCAACGGATATGAAAAGCGATGACGGTTGGGAGTCAAATCACGGAATTGTTAGCTTTAAGAGCGATGATTTGATTCACTGGTATGATGAATGTGCTGTTGATTTTCATTCGTTTGACAGCACTGCCGATGCCGATAAAATATGGGCGCCGCAGGCTATGTATGATGAAAAAGCAAAAAAATATATGGTCTATTTTTCGTGCCATAATAAAAACAGCGAAAAGCCGCTTGCCATATGGTATACATACACCGCCGATTTTAAGACTTTTTCTAAGCCGTCGGAGTTGTTTTCATCAACGAGCGGACTTGATATTATAGATGCAGATATAGTCAAAAAAGACGGTAAATATCATATGTACTATAAGGACGAATGTGTTAAGACCATAGCACACAGCATTTCAGACAGTCTTTGCGGCGAGTATAGGGAATATGAAAATAATGTTGTTTCCTGCACCGAACGCCATGTCGAGGGAAACTGTATGTATAATATCACTGGTACCGATACTTATGTTATGATTATGGATTTGTATGTGGACGGTGGCTATTATATGCAGCAAACCGAGGACATGATGAACTTTTTGCCTGTTGATAAAAAGGACTTTTCCCTTGATTTTCACCCACGCCACGGCTCAATGCTGCATATCACCGATGACGAATATTATATATTAATTAAAAATTTTTCAAAATAAATTAAGGCTGTCTTACCTTGTGCAAGACAGCCTTTTAATGTACTTCCTTTGTTTTTTACAATCCCATAGATATTGAAATCGCATTATTGATTTTGTTCATATCACTGCTTTGCAGTGCACCCATTTTTTCTTTCAGTCTGCGCTTATCTATCGTACGCACCTGCTCGAGCAAAACAACGCTGTCCTTAGCCAAACCGCAGTCGTTTGCGTTAACCTCAATGTGGGTGGGCAAATCGGTTTTGCTCTGCCTGCTTGTGATTGCCGCCGCAATAACGGTAGGGGAATACTTGTTTCCTATATCGTTTTGAACAATGAGAACGGGTCTTACTCCGCCTTGCTCACTGCCTATTACGGGACTTAAATCTGCGTAGTAGATATCGCCTCGTTTAATTGTCATTTTTGACTCACCCTTTTAGAATTATTTGTTCACTAATATATTTACCTCATTTCTTTTGTTTTAATCATCTATTTTATAATATTCATATTTTTTTGTTTTGCTTTTTTGTATAACTTTTTTGTGTTTAGGGCATAGTTTTAATATGAATATTTTTACATCTGAAAACAGAACGGTAAACGCTCTGAACGTACCGATATGTTTTATGTCTTTTTATTTTATAATTGTCGGAATACTTTCGTTTTTTCCGTTCTTTGACGAATTTGATTTTTCAAAAGTTGAGCCGTTTCTTTGGTGTGTCGTAGTTTGTGCTTTCATTGCATCGTTTGCCACTCGGGATTCTAAAACGAGCGCCCTTATTGTCTCTGCCGTTTTGTGCTGCGATTTATTGTGCTTTTCTATTTGCAAAGAAACATTCGGTTTTGGCTTCTCGGTTTTGCTGTCCTTTGCCTTTTCAAAATATCTCGGCGAACTTAAAATGAAATATCTTTTGCCGCTTTCTGTGGGAATCGGAATTTTGTCGGGCATTGTTTTCGGCTTTGCTTTTGAGCTGTGGGAAAAGGGGATAAGAACTCTCGCTTCGGTTATCTCGGGTAATTCTTTTGCTTTCGGCGGACTCTGTGATGCGTATAATTTTATGTTCGGCAGCCTTTTTTCGGATTTGTTTTATTTTAAGGATTACGGCGGCTCGACTGTAATTAATAACAGCCTTGTCGCAGGAGCGCTAAATATTTTCAAAGCTAGCATTTCTCAACCTCTGTCGGCAGTTTCAACCTATTTGACCGGCAGATATTTTGCAAATGTTTTCTTGCCGGTGGGAATATATCTTTCTCTTTTCAAAAAAATAAAAAGCAGATTTTCAATTCCGCTTTTTCTTTCACTGATTGTGTCCGTTTTTTTCGGGAATAATACAATGTTTCTGATTTTTATATTCTTTTATAATCCATTTTTGTTTATCGCTTTTGCAGTGGGAAACGCTCTTGCCTCTCTCGGCTCGTCGCTTGTGGATATAAGAGTCGGGTTTATTGATAACGCTTCTGTTATCGAAATGATAAAATATATGAGTGATGCAGGTTATTTTCTTGCGGTCGGTCTCGTATGCGGTGCTCTGGTTTATTTTATATCTAAGTACGCTGTCGAAAAATATGATTTTGACACTTATAGATTTATTCCGCCGTCCGTTAAAAAACTGCTTGACGCACTCGGCGGTGCAGAAAATATAGAAAAGGCGGAAAATGATTGCGTGACAGTTTATAATCCCAATCTTGTCAATATCCTGAAAATTGACTGCGAGGTCTGCGAAAATAAAATCACGCTAAGCGATGACGATTTGAACACAATAAAAGAATATATAAACTAAAAAAATAAGCCGTAGGATTATCCTATGGCTTATTGCTTTGCATTATGTTATATTTTTTTCTTCATTGCGATGTGCGGTATATTTTCCTCCGGGTATACATCTCCGTATGCCTTGTAGCCGAGTGATTCATAAAAGCCTCGTGCCTGAGTCTGTGCGGAAATGAATATCTCTTTTGCACCCAACTTTTTCATTTCTTCTTCCGCTTTTTCGAGTACCTTTCTGCCGCAACCCGTTCCACGCATTTCCTTTAGCACGGCAATTCTGCCTGCATGCCAAGTGTTACCGCTTTCTTTGTAAAATCTTGATGTTGCAACAGGCTTTGAATTCTCGTACATAACTATGTGTTTTGCTTTTTTCGGCATATCTAAATCGTCTATTTCGTGACTTTTCTCAACGCCTTGCTCATCGCAAAATACAATAAATCTTATGTTCTTTGAATCGATGGTAGCCTCGTCAAATATCTTGAATTCAGTCATTCTTGCCTGCCTTTTCTCTCTCTTGCATTTTTTTGCACATCATTCTTGCGACTTTATATACATCACCACAACCGAGAGTTATTACCAAATCGCCGCTCTCTGCATGGTCGCATACATAATCGCATATTTCTTCAAAGGTGTCGAGCTGAACGGCACCGGGGATTTTTTTCGACAGGTCGGTAGCCTTAATTCCGATTGTGTTCACCTCACGGCTTCCCATAATTTCGCTGATAACGCATTTGTCCGCTATCTGTAAAACCTTTGCAAAATCATCAAGGAGAAGACTGGTTCTTGAGTAGGTAAACGGCTGATGAACAGCCCATACATGCTTAAATCCCATCTTTTTTGCCGCTTCAAGCGTTACCTTGATTTCTGCCGGATGGTGTGCATAATCGTCCGCAAAGGTTACTCCGCAGTATGTTCCGAGCCTCTCAAATCTTCTTGCCGCACCGCCGAATGCCTTTAATCCCTCTAGAATTTTGTCTACCTTTGCGCCGCTCTCGTAAGCCGCAACAAATGCCATAAGTGAATTTAGTATATTGTGTTCTCCCGGTACCGAGATTTGAACTCTTGCCACTTTTTCTCCGTTGTGGTAAGCGTCGTATTCGCTGTGAAATCCGCCGGGTACATCAATGTTTTCAGCCACCCATTCGTTGCCTGCGTTTCTGCCGACGGAAATCAGACGTTTGCCCTCGATGCCCTTCAGGGTATCTACCGTGTTTTTGTCGTCACCGTTGTAGATAATGGTCTTTGTTGTTTTTTCTGCGAATGTTCTAAACGATTTTTTTATGTTGTCAAGGTTCTTGAAAAAGTCCAGATGATCCTCGTCAATGTTGAGTATAACAGCCATATCGGGATTCATGTGCAAGAATGTGTTGTTAAATTCGCAACTCTCGCAAACGAAGTTTTGGCTGTGTCCGTAGCGACCGTATGCGTCGATAAGAGGCAGTTTTCCGCCGATTACGGCAGACGGGTCAAGTCCTGCCCGCATAAGAATTTGGGTAATCATAGACGAGGTTGTGGTTTTTCCGTGCGTGCCGCAAACGCCTATGCAGTTAGAAAAAACTCTGCTCAGCGCACCGAGAGCCTCGGCACGTTCAAAACACGGAAAGTTTTTCTTTGCGTATTCGAGTTCTTCGTTGCCTTTGAGTATAGCATTTGTGTAAATTACAAGTTCGGTATCGTCGCTTATGTTAGAGGGTTTTTGACCCAAAAATACTTTTGCGCCCTCTCTTTCGATTCTTCTGAATGTCTCCGTGTCGTTGTTGTCAGAGCCTGTCAGTTTGTAGCCGAGCGATAAAAGAATTTCAGCTATCGGGCACATTCCTGCGCCGCCGATTCCTATAAAATGTATTTTTTTGCTTTCCTTAAGCAGTGTATCTATATCCTTCAAAGTAAATCCCCCTGAATATGCTTTAATGTTTCTTTTTATTATACTACTTTTTCGCCTAAAAATAAACACCCTTTTTGCTTTATTTCATAAAATATAAAAGGTGATGCTTTATGATAAAATTTTATCAGTCCACGAGCGAAGATAAGCGAATGTACTATGCCTCGAAATGCCTTGAAAAATACGGTCTTGAAAGAGTTAAGTCTCCGATAAGAGCAGACTTTGTTTTTTGTCCTATAAATGCTAAGGACATATCCGACTATTATCCCTTGCCGGTTCTGGCAGGAAATATTGATGAAAAGGAAAATGTTTTTGATTATGTAAAGGACGAATGCTTTGCACTCGAAAATGCCTTTTTTACCGCTCAGGGAGCAATAGCCGAAGCGACTGCCGCAAGTGAAAAATCGCTCGTTTCCTCAGCAATTTTACTCCTCGGATTTGGCAGAATTTCAAGGGCTTTGCTCTCGTTTCTTCTGCCTGTGACAAGAGATATTACCGTTTGTGCAAGAAATGATTTGCAGCGAAAAAATGCTTCGCTTCTCGGTGCCGAAACGCTTGATTTTTCAAAGCTTGATGACCTTAAGCATTATGATTTTATATTTAATACCGTGCCTCATCCGATACTTTGCCGAAACGAACTTAAAAGCCTGAAAGATGACTGCACCGTTATTGACCTTGCGTCATTTCCGGGTGGCGTTGATAATCATTTTGCGTCCCTTCTCGGGGTAAATTTGGTCATCGCAAGAGGACTTCCCGGGAAATATTTTCCAAAATCTTCAGGTGAACTTACCGCAAAGACCGTGATAAAAATACTTAAAAGAGAGGAGATAATATAATGAATATCGCTTATTGCTTTACAGGCTCGTTTTGCACATTCGATAAGAGTATCGAGTCACTGAAAAACCTTAAAAAAGCAGGGCATAATATTATTCCCGTTATGTCCTTTAATGCCTATAATACCGATACACGTTTCGGCACGGCGGAAGAATTCAGAAATATAATAAAAACCGTATGCTCTCATGATATAATTCATACCATAGAGGACGCAGAACCTATCGGTCCTAAAAATTTGGTTGATATTGTTGCGGTTGCTCCCTGTACTTCAAACACTCTTGCAAAACTTGCATTCGGTATAAACGACACTCCCGTCACCATGGCTGTTAAATCTCATTTGAGAAACAATAAGCCGGTGGTTATCGGTGTTTCTACAAATGATGCACTCGGTGCAGGTGCAAAAAGCATAGGACTTCTTATGAATATGCGAAATATCTATTTTGTACCTATGGCAATGGATGACCCGATTAAAAAGCCGAGGTCTATGGTTTGCGACTTTTCAAGGATAGGCGAGACGCTCGAGAGTGCATATAAAAACGAGCAAATACAAATATTATAAAAGCAATCTTGCCGCTTTTAGTGCAAATTTAACGCAGTATTTTGCTGTCTGTTTGATTTTTAAGCATTTATTTCTTATGCAGTGTGTCGCAATTTGCAATTTTTTGTTGACATTTATATATAAAAAATATATATTTATCTTAATGCAGTTTTTTGTGACTGTAAATCGTGAGGGGGTTGGTTTTGGCTCTTTGGGCTCTTCTTTCCAACGCCTGCAATAAAGAGGAAGTGCATAATTGAAGAAGATTATTGACTTAAAAAATATTGCCGTGAGTTACGGCGATAACACAGTGCTTGAAAATTTGAATTTGTATATAAACGAAAAAGAGTTTATAACGCTGCTTGGACCGTCCGGATGCGGTAAGACTACCACTTTGCGTGCTATCGCAGGTTTTGTTAAACCGGACAGCGGTGACATTATTTTTGAGGGTGAGCGAATTAATGACTTGCCGCCGCATAAAAGAAGGGTCAATACCATCTTTCAGCGTTATGCTCTTTTTTCGCATCTTAATGTATATGAGAATATAGCGTTCGGCCCTATGCTGCAAAAAAAGTCTAAGCAGGAAATCAGAAAAACCGTTGCCGAAATGCTTACTCTCGTTAATCTTAAAGGTTTTGAAAAACGCTCTATTGATTCGCTTTCGGGCGGACAGCAACAGAGAGTTGCCATTGCCCGTGCGCTTGCAAACAGACCGCATGTTCTTTTGTTGGACGAGCCGCTCGGTGCACTCGACTTAAAACTGAGAAAGGATATGCAAAGAGAACTGAAAAATATTCAGCAGGAACTTGGCATTACCTTTATTTATGTTACCCACGATCAGGAGGAGGCTCTGTCCATGAGCGACACCGTTGTCGTTATGGATAAGGGCAAGATTCAGCAGATAGGAACTCCCGAGGATATTTATAACGAACCCGTAAATGCCTTTGTTGCGGACTTTATAGGCGAGTCAAATATAGTTGATGCCATTATGCTCGACGATTATCTCGTTACTTTCGGCGGCGTTAAATTCAAATGTCTTGATAAAGGATTCGATAAAAATGAATTTGTTGAGGCTGTTGTTCGACCCGAGGATATTATTATTAAAGAGCCGGGTGCAAATGCATCTCTTACCGGTGAGGTTACAAGCGTAACTTTTAAGGGCGTGCATTTTGAAATTCTCGTTGATGTCGGCGGCTTTATTTGGATGATACAAACCATTCGTGATGATATAAAGGTCGGCGATGTTATAGGTATGCATATAGAACCCGACGCTATCCATATTATGAAACGCAGCGAGTATTCGGGCGAGTTCGGTGACTACTCCTCATTCTCGGATGAAATGGACCACATTTCCGACGCCTCTTATAATTGGGAGGAAGAAAATGAAGAAGAATAGCCTTGCCTCAAAATTGCTTGATAAGCCATATGCCGTTTGGTCTGCTCTGTTTATCATAGTGCCGCTTATTATGGTGGTGTACTATGCACTGACCGATAAAACAGGTGCGTTTACCGTTTCTAATTTGGCAGAGATAAAAACTTATTTTTCAACTGTTTTGCTTTCTGTTCTTTACGGAGTTGCGGCAACTGTTATATGCCTTTTAGTAGGCTATCCTTTTGCCTATATTTTGAGCCGCCATACCGTTCGTACTCAGCGTACAATGGTGCTCCTCGTTATGTTGCCTATGTGGATGAATTTTCTTATCCGCACTTACAGTCTTATGACCATTTTGGGCGACAGCGGCGTGATTAATAATTTTCTGTCGCTTGTCGGCTTAAAGCCGCTGCATCTTATCAATACTCCCGGTGCCGTCATTCTCGGTATGGTTTATAACTTTTTGCCGTATATGATTTTGCCGATTTATTCAGTGCTGTCAAAACTTGACAATTCTCTTGTCGAGGCGGCGCACGACCTCGGTTCAAGCGGATTACACACTTTCAGAAGGGTAGTGCTTCCGCTCTCTTTGCCCGGACTTCTGTCGGGAATTACAATGGTCTTTGTGCCGTGCGTTTCAACTTTCTATATTACCCAAAAACTCGGCGGGGGACAGATTGTGCTTATCGGAGACGTTATTGAAAGCCAGTTCCAATCCGCAAATAACTATAATCTCGGTGCGGCACTCAGCCTTGTTTTGATGATTCTGATTTTTGTGTGCCTCGGAGTAATGAACTGCTTTGATGACGCAACAGAGGACGGGGGTGTTGTAATATGAAAAAAAAGATTTCTCCCATATCAAGAATTTATATGGCACTTATTTTCTTATTTTTGTATGCGCCCATTGCCGTTATGATGGTGTTCAGTTTTAACAGCGGCTCATCCACATATATTATGGAGGGCTTTTCGACTCATTGGTGGAGTGAGATGTTTCATAACTCCGCCGCAATGAAAGCACTTGAAAATACAGTTGTGCTCGCTCTTGCGACTGCGGCTGTTTCCGTAGTTCTCGGTCTTTCTGCCGCAGTCGGACTGTTTCTCTCAAAGAATAAACTCTATAAGCGCACCGTGATGAATGTTACAAATATACCTATGATGAATCCCGAAATCGTAACGGGTATCTCAATGATGCTCCTTTTCGTTTTTGCGGGTGCTCTTGTGCATAAGAGTCAGGTGCTCGGATTTGTAACGCTTCTCATCGCTCATGTTACTTTCTGTCTGCCGTATGTTATTCTCAATGTTATGCCGAAACTCAGACAGTTTGATATGAATATTTACGAAGCCGCCGTTGACCTCGGCTGTAAACCGTTTAAGGCTTTTTGCAAGGTTGTTCTTCCCGATATTATGAGCGGTATAATTACAGGGTGCGTTATGTCCTTTACACTGTCTCTTGACGACTTCATCATATCATATTTTACAAACGGACCGTCGTTCCAGACACTGCCGATTTATATTTTCTCTCTTACAAAAAAGAGAGTAAAACCCGATATGTTTGCGCTTTCCACGCTTATGTTCGTAGTAATTCTTGCACTGCTTGTTCTTATGAATGTTGCACAGTCAAGAAGCGAAAAAAGGGAGGCAAAAAAATGAAAAATATAAAACGCATTATTGCTTTTTTGCTTTGCTTTTCCGTTGCAGTTTCTTTTACCTCTGTGATTGCTCTTGCAGATGACGAAGACGATTACTTCACCGATGAACAAAAGCAGTACTACGCCTCTCTCGGTTTGCAGGGAACTACGGTAAATGTCTATAACTGGGGCGAATATATTTCGGACGGCGCAGAGGGTTCCATGGATGTTGTATCCGAATTTGAGAAACTTACAGGAGCCAAGGTTAATTATACAAATTTTGAGTCTAATGAGAATATGTACTCAAAGCTGTCCGGCGGCGGTGTATCATATGACGTTATAGTACCGTCGGATTATATGGTAGAACGGCTCATTGATGAGGATATGCTCGAGGAGATAGATTACAGTAATGTTCCGAATATGAAATATATCCGCAAGGATTGCCTTAATCTGCCGTTTGACCCCGAGCAAAAATATACCGTCTGCTTTAATACGGGATATACCGTCTTGATTTATAACAAAAATTTGGTAGACGAAGTTCCCGATTCGTGGTCGGTTTTGTGGGACGAAAAATATAGAGATAAGATTTTGATGTTTAATAACAGTCGTGATGTATTTGCCATTGCTCAGGCGATGTTAGGTCAAAGCCTTAATACAACCGCCGAGGAGGATTGGTACGCAGCGGCAGAACTTCTCGCCGAGCAAAAGGATAGGGTAAATCCCGTCTATGTTATGGACGAGGTGTTTAATCTTATGGAGTCGGGCGAATATGCCTTTGCTACCTATTACGCAGGTGATTATGTTCTTATGAATGAAAATAATGAGGACTTAGGTTTTGTTTACCCAAAAGAGGGAGTGAATTCTTTTTATGATGCCTTTTGTATTCCAAAGTGTACTCAAAATAAAAAAGGCGCTGAGGCGTTCATAAACTATATGCAGGAACCTCAGGTTGCTTTTCAAAATGAGGAGTATATTTATTACGCATCCGCAAATGCGAGTGTTATGGAAAATGAGGATTCGTCCTTGTTTGAAAACGAGGCGGTCTATCCCGAGAAAGAGCCTAAAAGTGAAGTTTTCTTAAACTTGCCTCAGAATATTTTAGAACTTCAAAATGACCTTTGGTCTAAGGTTAAAAGCGGAAGTTTGAGCATAAACAGTAAGACTCAGGACAGAAAGGTGTATACCTGTTCCGCTGTACTCGGTGTAGTTGTTGTATTTCTTGTTTGCACTTCTTTTATAAGAAAAAAGCGTAAGGATAAAGAGGAAGATTTGGGTGATTTGTATGAGTAAAACAAAATGTGCCTTGTTTGATTTGGACGGTACCTTGGTTAATACCATCGACGATTTGGCAGGCGCTTGCGAAATTCTTATTAAAAAATATAATTTTGACGCTCATTGGACAAAAGAGGATTATCTTAATTTTGTCGGAAACGGAGCGAAAAAACTGGTTGAAAGAGCCTTTAACGAAACTCTTGATGAGAAAACTCTTAACGAGCGGTATGAGGAATTTAAGCCGCTGTACGATAAGATTAAATTAGACCATGCCCACGCTTATGACGGCATTAAGGAACAACTTGACGTTCTTAAAGGTATGGGCATTAAACTCTGCGTGGTTACTAATAAACCGAATGTTGCCGCCGTGGGAATGGTGGAGCATATTTTCGGAAAGAATTATTTTGACTGTATTATAGGTTGTATTGACGGTATTCCTACAAAACCCGACCCGACGAGCACATTTAATGCTCTTAAAAAGGTCGGCTGTAAGCCAAGCGAAGCAATCTTTTTCGGCGACAGCGAGGTTGATATGCGTACTGCAAAAAATGCAGGTATTGAGGCTGTGGGCTGTTCGTGGGGCTTTAGGAGTTTTGAGATTCTTTTTGCCGAGCATCCGTCTGTCATAATAGATGAACCTAAATACATATCAAAGTTATTTTAATCTGAATTTAAGATATTTGTAAATGAAAAAACTGCTTGAAATAAATCAAGCAGTTTATTCTTTCTTGTTCTTTTTTTCGAGTTTGTTTATTCTTTCAATTACCATCTTTGCACAAAAGCCCATCAGCAGTCCCGTTACCATACCCGAAACAAGAAGTACGGGCAGATAGTACGCAATCCGTGAGGTGTGCGTTAAAATAACCGCCATAATAAGCTGTCCTATGTTGTGGAATATGCCGCCGAGCATACTGACACCGATTATTGAAAGTTTTGTTTTCTTCGTCAGGTACATTACCGTAAGGCTGAGTGCACAGCCGCACAGGCTGTATGCTATCGTCATCGGATTGCCGAACAGCAGTCCTGAGAGAAATACTCTTATTATCGCAATGATAACTGCGTCTCTCAATTTCAGAGTATATAATGCAAACAGAACCACTATGTTTGCAAATCCGAGTTTTACGCCCGGTATCGGTATTATTGCATTTATCGGAATAAAACTTTCAAGATAACTGAGTATGAACGCCAGCGCTATCATAATTCCGTAAAATGCAACATTTTTTGCTTTACTGTTTTTCATAAGAATTTAAGCAACGGCGTCAATTTCGTTGTCACTCGATTTGTCGTTTGTCACGGTGATAACCAGCTTGTGCGGCAGACAGATTATTGATTCGCCCGATCTGTTTATCGGCTTGTGATTTGCACAGATTCCGTCCGGGCAGTTAGCCTCGGTTACCGTTGCTTTGCCGTCCTTTATAACTAAGGTGTTTGTTTCACCGTCAAAATCATACTTTTTTTCGCAGTCCTCATCGAGGCTCAGGGTTTCAATGACTTTGCCGTTTTTTTCTACCGTCACCGTGTTTCCGCTGTTTGAGTTTACAAAGTACAGAAAGAATGACAGCACTCCAACTATCGCAACAACAGATACAATGATGATTAAATCGGCTTTTTTCATATTACTTTTTCACCAAATATGTTTTTGCATATTCTCCTGCGTCGTTTACGGCATTGATTACAGCATTGGAAGAAAGTGTGCTCTTTGCGATTACATCAACTTTAGAGCCTTTCTCGATTGTGCTCGAACTTGCAACGGGGAGTTTCCTGCTCTTAAACTGGTTTTTGAAATCGTCTGTTTGAATTCTGACTCCGAGGTACTCGGTCTCCTCCTGCTTTAGAATGTCGATGCCCACAACATATTTGCCGTCCTTTGTAACGGTGGTTGCCGTTTCAATCGGAACCTCTGCATTGTAGCCTATTGTTTTTGTTTTGATGACATAGCCTACAAGATTGCCTTTCTCATCAAAGGCATTCTCAACTCCGGTAACATTAAAATCGTTGTCCTTTACGGCAATAGGAGTAGTAATGTTAACATTGAAACTGTCAAGATTTGCAGTTTGCTTTTCCTTTTCTGTGATTGTCTTTGATAGAAAAGCCGATGCAACTACAATAATAATTGACACTATAAGCATAATTATAAAAGTAATTATCTGCTTTTTTGATTTTGGGTTAAAGTGTGCTTTGCTGTTCATTTCAGTCACTCCTGATTTTTATTAATATATTTTTCAAAACCGTTTGAGTAGGTTTTGTTGTAATTGTTGTCAACCCATACCGCCTCAACGCCGCCCATTGAGTCAACAAGGCTTTTTCCGTCATCTATGCTCATATTAAACAGACCGGTCGAAAGAGCGTCACCCAGAGCCGAATCCTCGCATATTACCGAAACACTCGTCATAAACTCTGCCGGCATAAGCGTATCCGGATTTATTATGTGGCAGTATTGCTTATTGTCAACCGTGTAGTATCTCTGGTAATTACCGCTTGTAACCACCGAAAGTCCTGTAATGTTTACGGTCATCAAATAATCTTCAGCCGTTTTGTCCGGGTTCTCGATTCCGATTTTCCACAGAGTCGAGCCGTCATTGTTTTTGTAGCCGAAGGTGGCGACATTTCCTCCTATGCTTATCGCCGCAGATGACCATAGGTTTTCCTGCGCCCACCCTGCGACTTTGCTTACCGCATATCCTTTTGCGATTGCACCGACATCAAGTTGTAAATCCTTATCCTTAAAATAAACGGTGGAGTTTTCCTCGTCTATTATCAAATCATCTATGTTTGTGTGTTTCGATGCTTCTTTTAGTGCGCCGGCGTCGGGAAGCTTTGCGTCCTCGGGATTTTCCGTTGCCCATTCTCGCTCATCATGCCATAATTTCAGCACCGAGCCAAAGCAGATATTTGTTTTTCCGTCGGTGAGTTCGTATGCTTTCTTTCCGAATTTCAGCAACTCTGTAATCTCGCTGTCAACCTTAACAGGGGAGACAGCGGCGGATTTGTTTACATCATATAGATTTGTAATTCCGTCATAGTGCTTGTAAATATCGAACAGATTGTCATACCTTTTGAGTTCGTTATAAAATTGTTCGTAGTGCTCGTCGTATTTTTCCTGACTGTCATCATATGCCACTATCGTGGACGCCGTGTCGAATAAATCCACAAATGAGGAGGTGAATTTTTCCTGTTTTGAATTTTCGTCGGTCGCTGTCCTTGTGCAGGACACAAAAGAAAAAGCCAGTACGACGGCAGTAAATGCCGATAAGATTTTTTTCATATCTAAATTATAGCAGATTTCTGTTATTTTATCAATATATAAATAATACCTATTATATATAAAAACAGAGCATCGATTTCTCAATGCTCTGTTTAATTTTGTTTTACACTCTTTGACTTACTTTGTAGCAGCCTTTGCAGTGTTCTCAGCGATAGAGCTGATAGTGATTGTGCAGCCTGCCTTGAGGTCTGCGTCGGAAGCACTCATATCGTCGCCGTAGCAAGCCTTGATTTCATCGGCAGTCTTGCCTTTGCACCAATTTTCAAATGCAGCAGCCTGCTCGTACCATTCTTTGCCGATCGGAGAAGTACCCTTCATACCGTACTCTTCCTTGAGTTCCTTCTTTGACTTGTACTCGCCCTTTTCAACAGTGAATTCACCGTTAGCGATTGTGCACTTAGCCTGAGAAGCATCAATGATGCAAGATGTTACTTTACCGTCAGCATCTGTTGTAACAGCAGCATAGTCGGTATCGTACTGAAGATTTGTCTCGTTGCTCTCATAATACTTTTGAGTAGTAAGAGAAAGCTTAAGAGTATCTGTTGCGGATGCGCCGCACTCTGTTGCGTTTGCGATTGCCTTTGCAACTACTGATGTGAAACCGCCTGCATAAATTGTGCAGCCTGCTTTGAGGTCTGCGTCGCTTGCGTAGCCTGTATCGTCAACGCCTGCTTTAACCTCGTCAGCGGTCTTGCCCTTAGCCCAAGCCTCAAATGCTGCAACCTGCTCATACCATTCTTTGCCGATTGGAGAAGTCGACTTCATTCCGTAGTCTTCTTTCTTATCAAGCTTTGTTCTGAGGTCGGATACATTGCCGTTGTCCTTTGTAAGGTCAGGCTTTGTCTGAGCTTCGTCGATTTTTACATCAATGATTTTTCCGTCTGCATCAACTAATACGGCAGCTGCAACCGAGTCAATCTCAAGAGCGGTAGCTGACTTGTTGTGCTCGTCATCCTTAATCTGTGAGATGATTGCCATGCCTGTTTTAGCAGTAGCAGTCTGTGTGTTTGTGTTCTTATCGTCGGATGCGCTGTTTGAGCAAGCGGCAAAGCCTACTGCCAAAACACCTGCAAGACCGAGAGCAAGAACCTTTTTCATTTTAGTCATAAAAGTTCCTCTCCTTTACATTATTATAAATGTTTATGACCTTTAGCTTCATATTAAGACAATTTTATGTGTTTGTCAATATATTATCAATGATTTTTTAGTATTTTTTAATAATCTTTCGAGGACACTTACTGAAACAAATTCCGCACTTTGTGCATTTGTCATAGTCGATTTTTGCAATGTTGTCAACTACGTGAATAGCGTCGGAAGGACAGTTCTTTTCACAGATTTTGCAGGAGATACAACCTGCCGTACAGGCGTCTCTTACATCCTTTCCCATAACGTGCGATGAACACTGTACTCTGTATGTTGCACTTGCGGGAACGAGTTCGATTAAATTGTGCGGACATACCTTAATGCACTTGCCGCAGGCGATACAAAGTTCTTCGTCAACAACAGCCTTTTTGTCAATAATTCTGATTGCATTTTGAGGACAAACCTTAGCACAGGAACCGAATCCGAGACAGCCGTATTTGCATGAATAGGGACCCGAGCCCGGCATAAGTGATGCGGCCTCACAACTTTGAATACCTATGTAATTGTAAGCAACCGTCTTGGTTTTGCCGCTGCCGTCGCATTTTACATATGCAATCTTTTTCTCGACATCTCCGACTTCAGCGCCCATAATTGCCGCAATTTTTTCAGCAACGGGCTTGCCGCCTACGGGACAGCCGGATACAGGAGCCTCTCCCTTGGCAATAGCCGCCGCCATTGCGTCACAGCCTGCGTAGCCGCAGCCGCCGCAGTTACTTCCGGGAAGTGCTTCTCTTACCGCAACTTCCTTTTCGTCAACTTCAACCTTAAATATCTTTTCGGCAATGCCGAGTACTAAACCGATTATTACTGCGATTACTGCGATTACCAAAACCGCAATCAATACTGCTTTAATATCCATTTTCAGCCCTCCTTACGCAAATGCGTTGAAACCGTAGAAGGCTATGGACATCAAGCAGGCTGTCATAAGTACAGCCGGTGTGCCCTTAAAGCATCCGAGGTAATCGTTGTTTTCTGTCTTTTCTCTTACGCCTGCCATAATAACGATGGCAACAGTAAAGCCTACCGCAGTACCGAAACCGGTAACAACGCTTGTAATAACATCGTTGTTCTGTTGAACATTAGTCAGCGCAGTACCGAGTACCGCACAGTTTGTGGTAATAAGCGGAAGATATACTCCGAGGCTCTTGTAAAGAGCGGGAGCGACTTTCTTTAAGAATACCTCAACGAGTTGCACCAAAAATGCAATTACTATAATGAAAATAATAGTTTCAAGATATTCTATATGAAGTTTCTCAATAACGAACTTGTAAAGCAGGCTCGATACCAAAGAAGAAATTGTGATAACGAATATTACGGCACCGCCCATGCCTGCCGCAGATTTTGTTGATTTTGATACGCCGAGGAACGGGCAAATTCCGAGAAACTGACTGAGTACAACATTGTTAATCAATGCGGTGGTAATCAGCACTAAAAATAATTTTCCTGCCATTATTTACCCTCCTTTTCTGCCTGAGGACAGTTGATGCAGTCGCCACTGCATTTCGTCTTGGCTTCCTTCTTCTTGCCCTTTGTAATCTTGTTCATCAAAGCGCAAAGCATTGAAAGAACCAGGAATGCACCGGGTGCAAGAATGAATATGGAAATAGGCTCATATGACTTTGGCATAACCTGAAGACCGAAGATTGTTCCGTTTCCGAGAAGTTCTCTTACGATACCGATGCAGGTAAGTCCGATTGTGAAGCCTATACCGATTCCGATTCCGTCAAAAACGGAAAGTAAAGCGTTGTGCTTTGAAGCATAAGACTCCGCTCTGCCCATGATGATGCAGTTTACAACGATAAGCGGAATGTAAATTCCCAGGCTGTTGTAAAGTGGGGTAACATATGCGTGCATAAGCATCTCAACTATTGTAACGAATGATGCGATAATTACTATATATACCGGCATTCTTACTCCGCCTGGTATAATTTTTCTGAGCAAAGAAATTATAAGATTTGACATAATGAGTACCGCCATGGTAGCAACACCCATACCGAGTCCGTTTAATGCGCTAGTGGTTACCGCAAGGGTAGGACACATTCCGAGCATAAGGACGAAGGTAGGATTTTCTTTTACGATACCGTTATAAAGTCTTTCTAAAATACCTTTCAAAAAAATCTCTCCCTTCCTTATTTAGTTGCACCGGCGGTTGCGTCTGCCGATGCGTTTTGCTGAAGCGACGAAGTATCGATTGACGATGCGTCGCCGAAGTTTGTTTGATAGAATACAACGATTGCGTTGACAGCTTTTGTCACTCCGTTTGTGGTAATGGTAGCGCCGCTGATAGCGTCTATTTCATTGTCTGCCGTGCCACCCGCTTTAGCAGTCATAATGCCTACGCTCTTACCTGCAAACTGTGATGTGAAACTGTCATCGTTCATCTTTGCTCCGTAGCCTTCGCTCTCTGTGGAACTTACTACTGCAAAGCCCGTAATCTTGTTATCTTTTATGCCTATTGCAATTTGGAACGGAGAAGTCTTTGCAAAGCCTGTGCCGGTAGCGGAAATTACATATCCCTCGCCGCCGTTTACCGACTTAACTTCCTCTATTGTGCAGTCGGATAATCCGTTGCTTTCAAGCAGTGTTGCCGAATCTTCAATCATCTTGTCCGAATTTTCTATGTCGTCAAAGGTGTTTGCACCCGGATAAGCCTTTTGATAGTATTCCGTCAAATCGGGTTTTGCAACATCCTGTGCGCCGCCTGCAAAGTTTTCCTGATAGAAAATAATTGCCGCATTAACTGCCTGCGTTACGGCGTTGGTGGTGATTGTTGCACCGCTGATGGCGTCGATTTCAGTATCGGATGATGCGCCTGTTTTTGTATAAGTCAGCATAGATGCCGCCTTGCCTGCGAATTGGTCGGTGAATTCCGGTTCGCTGCACTTTGCACCCAAGCCTGCTGTTTCACTGTTTTTGATAGAGGAGAAACCTGTGATTTTTCCGTCTTTAATACCGATGGCTATTTCAACGTCGCCGCCGTAGCCTGCCGATGAGGTAGCGGCAACTATATATCCCTCAATATTGCCCGAAGCGTCTTCTGCTCCCAGGACATCGTTGATTTTACAGTTTCCGAGACCTTTTTCTTCAAGAAGTGACGCCGAATTATTTATCATTTCTTCGGCATTGTCAAATTCCGTAAAGCTGTCGCATCCCGGATATACGACCTTATATATCTCTGCCTTTTGGTTTACGTCTGCCTGTGCGATGGGTTCAAGCGTAATTTGGTTAACTATTGCAAGAAGCGCAACAGCAACAACCGATATAACGACTAAGACAACCGTGTTGAGCAGAGTGCTTGATTTTTTCTTTTCCATTATTTTGCTCCTCCTTTCGCTTTAACCGAACCGAAAGGCTTTGGAACAGTAATTTTTTCAATCATAGGAACTAAGAGGTTGCATATGATGATTGCGTATGATACACCTTCGGCGGAAGAGCCTACAATTCTGAACATTGCCGTTACAAAGCCGAGAATAATTCCGTAAAGAATTTGTCCCTTAGGAGTAATCGGGCTGGTAACATAATCCGTTGCCATAAAGAATGCACCCACAAGAAGTCCTCCCGAAAGAGCCTCGCTAAGAAGATAGGATGCACTTACCGTGTCGCCCTTAATCAGTCTGATGACTGCAATAAATGCAACGGTTGAAATGATGTAACTGAAAGGAATTCTAACAGAGATGACTTTCTTAATCAAAAGGTAAGCCGCACCTACAAGAATTGCAAGAGCCGAAACTTCGCCGATTGTTCCGCCGTGGAATCCGAGGAATAATGAGGCTAAGTCAAGTTCCTTGCCGTCTGCAAGCTGTGCGAGCGGAGTAGCACCAGCCACTGCGTCAACGCTTGTTAAATCTTTGCCTGCAAGCATCGTAAGAAAGTCTTTGATTTTACCGCCTTTGAAGAGTTCCGACGGAGTTGCACTGTATACTTTATACATGGCAAAGTCGCTCATTTTTCCGGCAAAGGAGATGAGCAAAAAGCATCTTGCGGCAAGAGCGGGGTTCATAAAGTTCTGACCCAGACCGCCGAAAAGCATTTTTACTATTATGATTGCAAACGCACTGCCGAGTACGGGAATGTACCACGGAACACTTGCAGGTAAATTAACCGCAAGAATCAGTCCTGTTACAAGCGCAGAGTTGTCAAAAATCGTAATCGGCTTTTTTGCCAGAAGTTCAAACAGTAATTCAAAAAGTACCGATGACACCACGCACAGCACCGTAACGGTGAGTGCAGGCAAACCGAAATGATATATACCGAATGCGATTATGGGAAGAAGAGCTATCGCAACATCAGCCATAACCGATTTTGTTGTGTTTTGCGACCTTAAATGAGGCGCAACCGAAACATTAAACATTATTTTGCCCCTCCGTTTCTTTTAGCCTTGCTTTTAACCTCTGCCTTGCCCATAATGAACATACCGGTAAGAGGAATTTTTGCAGGACATACATAGGAGCAGCATCCGCACTGAACACACTCCATACCGCCGAGACTCTCAAATCTGTCCGTGTCGTTCTCTTTAACTGCCTTGCAAAGCATTTGAGGTACAAGATTTGACGGACAAACGCTCATACATTTTCCGCAGTGAATACAGTTTGACTGACTCATTGCCGCAACATCGTCGAATGTAAACGCAATGATTCCCGATGATGTCTTTTGAACAGGAACATCAAGGTTACCCATTGCAGAACCTGTCATAGGTCCGCCTGCGATAACCTTGCATACCTCAGGCTTTAATCCGCCTGCTGCCTCAATTACATCCTTTTGTGACATACCGATAGGTACTTTGAAATTGTTGCAGTTGTTTACGCCTTCGCCGCTTACGGTCATATATCTGTGAATAAGCGGCAGATTTTCGTATAATGCATTGTATATCGCATATGCGGTTGAAGCGTTGATAACTATACATTTTGCGTCAGCCGGGAGCATATGTGAATTGATTTTTCTTCCTGTAACGGCATAAATAAGCGAACGCTCACCGCCCTGTGGATATTTTGTTTTAAGTTGGCAAATATCCATCTTGTCATCGGGCTTGATAAAGCCGTTTATGACTTTAATTGAATCCGATTTGTTGTCCTCAATGCCGAAAACGATTTTTGCGTTTTCAAACAGTTTTGATACAATTCGCATAGCCTTAACTATCTGCTCGCCTTTTTCCAGCATAACTCTGTAATCGACGGTGAGATACGGCTCGCATTCGCAGCCGTTAACAATAACGGTGTCAATCTCGCTCGGATTTTTCGGCGAAAGCTTTACAGCAGTCGGAAAGCCTGCACCGCCTAATCCAACGATTCCTGCGTTTCTGATTTTTTCAATAATTTCTTGCTTACTGAGATTGCTCGGATCTGTTTTCACTCCGAGGCCCTCAACTTCTTTGTACTCAAAATCATTCTCGATTATGATGGATTTAACCTTTTCGCCCCGAGCGGTAAGACAATCCTTAATTCCCTTAACCTTGCCCGAAACGCTGCTGTGAACAGGAGCACTGATAAGCCCGTTGGCTTCGGCAATTACCTGTCCTTTCAGCACATCGTCACCGACTGCCACTATCGGCTTTGCCGGAGCACCTATGTGCTGTGATAAAGGGTAGACCATCTGCGAAGAAGCTTTAATCGTCGTAATCGGAAAATCCTTTGAGAGCTCTTTACCCTCGTAAAGACGCAATCCCTTTTTAAGAGATTTCTTTTTCTTCATAAGTTCAACATCCTCTCCAAATTGCAAAGTTATGTAAAATAACCGCTATATTTAATTTAGCATATTATAACATTAATTTCAACATACAAATATTGTATTATGTTAAAAGTTTATTGCATTATGTTAAAAGTTGAGATAAATAATCGAATTTTAGGTGTACGATTTTTTGTACTCACTGTTTTTTCTCTTTGACATTCTTCTTATGCGGCGTTAGTATGGCATTAAGATAAGTTGCATTAGGAGGTGCAGTTATGTTTGAAAAAATTTTTTGCAGTAAATAAAGCCGCATCAAAAATTGGCAGGGTATACTCCGGCAGTGTAAAGAAAAACACCCGCCTTTACCGCCAAATACTCGCAATGAATAATAATTTGGCGTAAGATGGGTTAAAGATGTTATGAAAGTAAGATATACAGGCAAAACAGAATTTCTAGTATTGACTAATAGTAAAATTTATGAAGTTATTTCAGTTGAAAGAAAGTGGTACAGAATAATTGATGATAGTGGATATGATTATTTGTACCCACCCGAAGTTTTTGAAATAGTAGAAGAGTGATTTTTTTATTCGGAAAAAGGTGATATAAATGTATCCTATTGAAAAAACTATTGAACTTTTAGACAAATGGATAAAAGAAGACGAAAAATTTGAAAAAGAGGAAAAGGCTAAAAAGAAAAAAGAAAAAAATAAAGGTAAAATAGATACATTATTGAAGGATAAAAAGTGACCGGTGCTCGGACGGGACTTTCGTCCGAATATGCTCCGTAATTAAATGCTGTTGCAAGCAACAGCATAACAATTACTTCGCATATTCCTCCTCTTTGCAAAATTGCATCAGCGCAATTTTGCAATAAAACAGATAACGAATACTGTTTCACACAATAAAAAAAGAACAGATACCAAATGGTATCTGTTCTTTTTTGGTGCTCGGACGGGACTGCGTCGAAGCACACTTCGTGATTAAATATTATCACGGGTGATAATGCAACAATCACTGCGTATGCTTCTCCTTTCCCCACAAAGCCTTATGGGCTTTGTGGGGACTCCGAAAATAAAGACGGCTTCAATTCCACATCTGTACGCATACAAAAAAATAAGCAGCAACCAAATGGTTACTGCTTATTTTTGGTGCGAGAGACGGGACTTGAACCCGTACGAGTCGCCCCACACGCCCCTCAAACGTGCGCGTCTGCCGATTCCGCCACTCTCGCTCAACGCATATGAGTATATCAAATCGTTTGCACTTTGTCAAGAAAAAACTGAAAATTTTTCAAAAAAATTTCAAAGACCTCGATTTTGTCATATTTTAAGTGCTTTTGCATAGGATTTTTTGAGGGATGATTTATGATGGAAAACACTGATAATATGAAACATTGCCTTACTCTTGATGAGAGAAAATGCCTTAGAATAAGCGGAGTTACCGCAGTTGATGATTATAACGATTCGGAAATTCACGCCGTTACCGTTTGCGGCAGACTTCTGATTAAAGGGGAGAAACTAAATATTGAAACTCTTGACTTATCTTTAGGCGAACTTGTACTCGGCGGTGCGGTAAGCGTGCTTGCGTATTCCGACGATGTCCAAACGAAAAGTGTTTTTAAGAGGTTGTTTTCGCAGTGAATGAAGTTCTTGCGTTTTTGCTGTTTGGCTTAGTTTGCGGCTTTCTTTTTGGATTTCTTGGAATTTTTCAAAATGCCTTTTGTTCTTATGTCTTTACTTTCATTACCGATGTTGTGGCTCTACTTGTTTGCACCCTCGCTTTTTTTTGCCTTTTTGTAGGATATTCAAACGGTTATGTAAGGTATTATTATCTCCTTTTATCGCTGCTCGGGCTGATTATTTACAGAGCGGCGGCTTCTTTTTTGTTTTCAAAAGCGGAGAAAAGAATAACCCTTTTAGTCAGAAAACTGCATATTCGTATCTTTTCTTTCAAAAAAGTAGTAAAAAACGCTTGCAAAAGCAGTGCTTTATATAATATAATAAAGAAGAATAATAAAAGGTCAAGAGGTGTAGACCGTGAAGGTAAAAGCCGAAAAGGCGGCAAACAAAAAAACAATAATTAAAATCGTTCTCTGTATTCTGGCAATTGCTTTGGTGGGATACTGTGCATACTGCATAGCGAGTAATGCGGCTGACATAAGCCGACTTAAGTCCCAAAAAGAAGAACTCGATACAAAGTATGAACAGCAAATTGAGGATAACGATCAGCTTAAGTCAATTTTGGATTCCGATGATAAGAAGGACTATCTCGAGCAAAAAGCCAGAGAAAATAATTATGTAAAAGAAAATGAACTGGACTTTTACGATATTAATTAACTGATTATGTAATTTATTGAGGCGATTTTGCCCTGTGGCAAGACGCCTCTTTTGCTTTTATTCCCGATGACCGTAGGGTAATAAAAATTTATGCGGTCGGAAAGCGTAATTTTATGATGATGAAAATGGTGGCTACCTGTCTTTTCGGTCTCGAGGGATTGGCGGCAGAGGAACTTAGATTAATGGATGCCGAGAATGTTACGGCGGAAAACGGCAGAGTTTTTTTCGAGGGCGACGAGACCATTCTTGCAAGAGCAAATATTTGGTCACGATACAGTGAGAGAATACTTATTGTGCTTGATATGTTTAAGGCTTGTACTTTTGAGGAACTTTTTCAGGGCGTGCGTGTTCTTCCGTGGAGCGAGTTTATAGGTTCAAAGGACGAATTTCCTGTAAAAGGATTTTCGATAAATTCAACTTTGCATTCCGTGCCCGATTGTCAAAAGATAATTAAAAAAGCAATAGTTGAGTCGCTTAAAGAGGATTACAATATTTCGTGGTTTGAAGAAACGGGACCGATACACCAGGTGCAGTTTTCCATAATGAAAGACGAGGTTACGATAATGCTTGATACTTCGGGCAGAGGTCTCCATAAGAGAGGCTACCGCCCTGTCGGCAATGATGCTCCCATTCGTGAGACTCTTGCCGCCGCAATGTGCAGACTGTCGCAACTTCGCCATTATCACACTATGTATGACCCTTGTTGCGGAAGCGGTACGGTGCTTATAGAGGGCGCAATGCTTGCCAATAATATCGCTCCCGGCATTAATCGTAATTTTGATGTTGACCGCTGGGGCTTTGTTCCCGAATCGGTCTGGATGAGTGAGAGGCAACGCTGCCGTGACCTTATTAAGACTGACGTCGATTTTGTCGCTTTCGGCTCTGACATAGACCCGAATGCCGTTGAACTCACAATGAAAAATGCAAAAAATATTAAGGTGGACAAGTTTATTCATACCTCTGTATGTGATATTGCACGCTTTAATCCGACTACCGAGAGGGGAACGCTGATTACAAATCCGCCTTACGGCGAGCGACTTCTCGACATTCGCTCGGCAGAAAAAATCTATCGCATTATGGGCGAAAAATTCGTTTCAAAAAGAGGTTGGAGTTATGGCATTATTTCACCCGATGAGGAGTTTGAAAAGTGCTTCGGCAGAAAAGCGGATAAACGCCGCAAACTCTATAACGGTATGATTAAATGCCAATATTATATGTATTTTAAGTAAGGAGGAGATTGTATGAAACCCAAGACGGACAAATCGTTAAGAACTGCCAATGCTTTGGGTTTGGTCGGAAATATCCTTTTCGGCTTGATTCTTGCTTTGTATGTGACATTGAATTTTCTTATGATGGTGTGTGACGGCGGAGCTGTTTACATTAATGCCGAGCTTGAAAATGATTTGTTGTTTTACGGACTTTATCTTGGCTGTCTTAATCTGTTTCCTATCCTTTGCATCAGTTTAATGTTCGTGATATATAACGCTTTTTGTAAATCTCATAAAACGGCACATCTTGTTTCGTCTGCCGTTTTGGGCTTTGCTTCTGCATTGGCATATATAATAACCTATATTCCACTCAGCTCATTTTATAATATTTACTACGCGAGGGATTATACCGACGCTTTGTGTCCGTCGGCTGACAGAGCATACGCATTATCGTTTTCTGCTTCATATAGAATATTCGTGATTTTTGTACTGCTGTTTATGCTCTTTATGTGCTTTGTGCAAATCGCCTTTGTCTCATATTGTAAGAGTGTTGAAAAAGGGACTAATCGCACGCAGATTATGCTTGGCTATGAACGCTTTAGAATCGTTCCTGCCGTTGTGTGGTTGGTTGGCGTGATTTCGTTTGTATATGGTATTATTGTGTAAGGAGGAACGGTTATGCTTGAAATGATTATCGGAAACGGAGTTTATGTTTCGCTTATTCTCCTTTTTGTTATAATTATTTTGTTGAGAGTATTTTATGCTCTTACAGTCAACTCTAATGCTAAAAGACGAGATTTGGACAATCCTGTGTTTTGGACGGTTTTCTCCGTTCTGTTCGGCTTGCCTGCGTTCCTTATGTTCTTTGCAATTAATGCCCGTCAGGGTAAACAGACTGAGGCTGATTCAAAACACAAAACGGCGCTTTCCGTTATGTTTGTTTTTATCCTTTGCCTCTGCGTAGTGTTCGTTCCGCTTAGGGCAAAAGAGGTCGCAAAGGATTATTCCTTGTATTCGGGTACTGTGGTGTATAAGATTAATCCTGTTAAATATGTTGTATACGATAAAAAGGGCAAGGCATACAGCGTTGTGAAATTCGACACTCGCAGATGGGCGGGCTATTTCGGAATGCCGACCGACAGTATTTATGTTCCTACATATTATCAGGACGGAAAGGTTGTCGAGGAGCTTGGCGCTTTTGTCAATTCCGACGGATATGCAGTCAGGGATTTTAACAAGGACGAATACGAAAACAGAGTGTACGAAAAGGATAATCTTTATCTGGATTTGTATTTTGGAGCAGATGGAAGCATTTATTATCACGATTATAATTGCTCGTGGGATAAAGACGGAAATCTTATTATCGTCGGTTTGAATGAAGAATTGACTCGTGATAATACAGTACTTTATGATGATTATGCCGCAGATGATGAAATGAACGGCTTTCATAATTATTCTTATTATGACAGTATTGACGACTCAGACAAATCACAATAATGTATTAAATTATTATAATATTACATATTATATTAAACGGAGGGAGTACGAACCCTCCGTTTATTCGTTCTTTGTGTATATTTTTTGAATAATTTATTAAAGGTATTGACATTTGGAAAAAACTTGATAAAATAGTAATTAGCACTTGGGTATGCAGAGTGCTAACATTAGATTTGTTAATTTATTACGAGGTGATATTTATGACTATTAAACCACTTGCAGACAGAGTTCTGCTTAAATCTGTCGAGGCAGAGGAAACAACTGCGTCGGGACTTATTCTCGCCGCTTCCGCTCAGGAAAAGCCTGAGGTAAGCGAGGTTGTTGCCGTAGGACCCGGCACAGATGAAAATCCAATGACCGTATCGGTAGGCGATAAGGTTATCATCAGTAAATATTCGGGCACTCAGGTAAAGTTTGACGGTGTTGAATATACCATTACCGATGTAAAAGAAATTCTTGCAGTAGTAGAGTAATTGGAGGTTTTGATTATGGCTAAGGATATTATTTACGGCGAGGACGCCCGCAAGGCTCTTCAGGCAGGTATTGATAAACTTGCAAATACAGTTAAAATTACACTCGGCCCAAAGGGCAGAAATGTAGTTTTGGATAAAAAATACGGTTCGCCGCTAATCACAAACGACGGTGTTACAATCGCTAAAGAAATCGAACTTGAAAATGCATTTGAAAATATGGGTGCACAACTTGTTAAAGAGGTTTCCTCAAAGACTAATGACGATGCAGGTGACGGTACAACAACCGCAACACTTCTTGCACAGGCTCTTGTAAGAGAGGGTATGAAGAATGTTGCCGCAGGTGCAAACCCAATGACCGTTAAAAACGGTATCAAGGGTGCGGTTAACGCTGTTGTTGACTCAATCAAAAAGCAGAGCGTTGCAGTATCCGATAATAAGGACATTGCTCGTGTAGCTACCGTTTCAGCCGCTGATGAATATGTAGGTTCACTTATCGCAGAGGCTATGGAAAAGGTAACGGCAGACGGTGTTATCACTATCGAGGAATCAAAGACTGCGGATACCGTATGCGAGGTTGTAGACGGTATGCAGTTTGACCGTGGATATATTTCACCTTATATGGTAACCGATACCGATAAGATGGAAGCTGTTATCGACGATGCAATGCTTCTTATCACAGATAAGAAAATTTCTACCGTTCAGGACATTCTTCCTCTTCTTGAGTCTGTTCTTAAGGCAGGTAAGAAACTTGTTATAATCGCAGAGGATGTTGAGGGCGAGGCTCTTCAGACAATTCTTCTTAATAAACTCCGTGGTACTTTTACATGCGTATGCGTAAAGGCTCCGGGCTTCGGTGACAGAAGAAAGGATATGCTTCAGGATATCGCTATTCTTACAGGCGGTCAGGTTATCACATCGGATCTCGGTCTTGAACTGAAGGATACAACAATGGCAATGCTCGGTCAGGCTCGTCAGGTTAAGGTTACTAAGGAAAATACCATTATCGTTGACGGTGCAGGCGACAGTGATGCAATTAAAGCCAGAACGTCACAGATTAAAACAGCTATCGAGTCTTCGACTTCCGATTTCGACAGAGAAAAACTTCAGGAAAGACTCGCAAAGATGGCAGGCGGCGTAGCAGTTGTTAAGGTCGGTGCGGCTACCGAGACAGAAATGAAAGAAAAGAAACTTCGTATCGAGGATGCTCTTGCAGCAACTAAAGCGGCTGTTGAAGAGGGTATAGTACCGGGCGGCGGCGTTGCTCTTATCAATGCAATTCCTGCTGTTCAGGCTCTTCTTGATACCGATGATGCAGATTATAAAACAGGTGTTAATATCGTTCTCAAGGCACTTGAAGAGCCGGTTCGCCAGATTGCCGCTAATGCAGGTCAGGAAGGCTCTGTAATTATCGATAAGATTAAGAACAGCGAACCCGGTAAGGGATATAACTTTGCTACCGGCGAGTATGTTGATATGCTCGAGGAGGGAATTGTTGACCCTGCAAAGGTAACCCGTTCGGCACTTCAAAATGCTGCTTCGGTTGCGGCAATGGTTCTTACAACAGAATCACTCGTTACCGATATTAAAGACCCACAGGCAGATGCAGCACAGGCAGCAGCTATGGCAGCGGCATCTCAGGGCGGTATGTATTGATAATAAAAAAAGCAAATTTACTCCTTAAAATGCTTGGCACTCTTGCAAAATTTTGCAGGAGTGCTTTTTTGTGTTGATTAAAGATAAAATTTATGTTATTATTTTAATGTAATTTTTTGTAAAATATGGACGGTATTGTTATGAAAATGAAACTTGAAAAAAATTGGACAACCGATAATAACGGCTTTGCACTAAATGACTCCGAGGTGCAGAGATACATTTCAGTTGTACCTAATGAAAATCAACTTACTCTTCAGGAAAAGCCGTTTTACGCTTTTTTCCATTTCGGTATGAACACCGCTAACGATAGGGAGTGGGGCGCAGGTGTTGAAACTGCAAAGGATTTTGATATTACAAAGATTAAACCCGAACAGTGGGTTAAGGCTGTTAAGGATGCGGGAATTACAGGCGTTATTCTCACTTGTAAGCATCATGACGGATTCTGCCTTTGGGATACAAAATATACGGATTTCAATGTTATGAATACAAAGATTCATACCGATATAGTTAAAGCGGTAGCCGACGCCTGCTATGTGAACGATATTGATTTCGGCGTTTATCTCTCTCCGTGGGATATGCACGAGCCTTGTTACGCAACGCCTGAGTATAACGATTATTTCGTTAATCAACTTACCGAACTTTTAACAAACTACGGGGAAATTTTCGAGGTTTGGTTCGACGGAGCAAAGGGTGCTAACGCAAAAGCCTTTACATATGATTGGAAAAGATATTATGAGACTATTCATAAACTCCAACCAAAGGCAAATATTGCCATCTGCGGTGAGGACATTCGTTGGGTAGGCAATGAGGCTGGCAAGGCTCGTAAAAATGAATACAGCGTTGTTCCGGCATCTCTCAGGGAATGCGAATCCACAGAGAAAAACAGTCAGTCCTCCGAGGGCGATGCAGGCAGACTGCAAAAGGTTGATACAATGGATGAGGACTTGGGCTCTCGAAAGGTGCTCGAGAAAAATGCTTATCTTGCTTGGTATCCGGCAGAGGTTGATGTTTCTATTCGCAAGGGCTGGTTTTATCATAAAAAAGATGACAGAACTGTTAAGAGCGTTAGAAAACTCTTTAATATTTATCTTAATTCCGTGGGCAATAACTGTACTTTGCTTCTTAATATTCCGCCGACAGATAAGGGCGTTATCTGTTCTAAGGATGTATCAAGGCTTAAAGCACTCGGCGAAAAGATTAAAGCAATTACCGCAAATCCCGTAATCGAGCAGTCGTTTGGTGAACTCAAGAGTGACCAGGGATATATTGAATTTAATTTTGCACAGCCGACAAAGCTAAAGTATTTTGTTGCAAAAGAAGATATTTCAAAATCACAGAGAGTCGAAAAGTTTGACCTTTATCTCAAAAAGTCGAACGGAAAATATAAAAAAGCATATGCCGGAACGATAATCGGCGCAAGAAGAATAGTAAAACTTAAGGGTACATATACGGGTGCTGTTTTGGTAATACGCCAGAGCCGTTCGACACCTTATATTAAGTCTGTCGGCTTCTACGGTTAATAATAAAATTTAGTTTAATACCGGGCTGGTTTCGCATTTTTTTGTGAAATCAGCTTTCTTCTGTCCCGACGCTTGCCTGTGCAAACTCGGGATTTTAACGGTAAAAATTACACTAATATGTCAAAGGATATAAAATCTTGTAATTTTTACTAATTTTCTTGTAATTAATAACAATTTGTGTTATGATTATCAAAGCATTTATAAAGGAGTAGATTTTATGGCTGAAAAAACAGGGCTTTCCGAAAAGGCCTCTACATTGTTAAACAATGTAAGGTACTATTGGAAAAAGCCGGCAAAGGGCAGATATATGTCCTTTAAGGAAATTGCCTCATACGCTTTCGGCGGTATAGGCGCTTATTTAATCGTTTGTATGAGTTACCCTTGTATCTTGGGTGCTACAAACGTATTCTTGTCCGGTACTATCGGTATCGGTCTCACAGATATGTATATCATGTATGTTATCGCAATTCTTTCAGGTATCCCGCTTACAGGTGTTCGTGCAAACATTGTCGATAACACGAGAAATAAGGCAGGTAAGTACAGACCGTATCTTTTAAGGATGGGTATTCCTTGCGCCGTTATTTTTGTCGCTATGGTATGGTTCCCGTACGACAAGCTTCATTTCATTGTTGGCGACGGACAGATTTTCGGCAGAGAAGCTCAGTATGTTGCTAAGTGCGTAGTAATTCTTGCATTTAATATCGCACTTCAGTTCTTCTATAACTTCTTCTATGACGCTTACGAAAATCTTATCCACGTACTTTCTCCTAACTCTCAGGAGCGTGCGGATGTAGCTTCGATTAAGAGCGTTATCTATTCGTTCGGTCCTACCGTTTATAATCTTATTATTCCTATTATCGCAGGTATTCTCGGTACAAACCAGACGGATATTAAGGTTTACAGAATTGCGTTCCCGGTTATCGGTGTAATCGGAATTCTTCTTGTATTTATCGTTTATGCAAATACTCAGGAAAAGATTATTCAGGCAAAGACTCACGTTATTCAAATTAAGTTTACAGACGCACTCAGAGAAGTAGCTAAGAATAAGTATTTTTGGATTATTTCTCTTGCTTCTTGGATCGGCTTCCTTGAAACAGCCTATTCTAATATTCTTTATTGGCTTTGTAACTATGGCGGTGCTTGCTCTCAGGGTACATATGCCATCATTACCACCGTTTACGGAAACGCCTCTCTTTGGGGTATGCTTCTTGCACCGTTCTGTATCAGAAAATGGGGTAAGAAAAAGGTACAGATTGTTACAAACCTCTTTAACATCGCATTCATTCTTTGTATGTATCCGTTCTTCTGCGGCAATGCGGAAACCACAACGGGTAATATCAGAAACTATGTAATTTGGGCAGTACTTGCTTGCCTGTATCTCAACGGTATCGTAGGTGCATTCGCTCATATTCTTAACCCGTCTATTCAGGCAGATATTCGTGACTATCAGCAGTATAAGACAGGCGAGCGTATCGACGGTATGTTTGCCGCTGTTGCAGCTATCGGCAGCGTTATCACTCTTATTACAGCAGGTGTTCTTCCTGCACTTCAGGAGAAGTACGGTATGACTGCCATTAGGGCTCAAGAGGTTACAAGCAACTCGACTTTGATGTCAAGAATGCTCCCGGGTTCAAATCAGACAATTTCCCAGATGCTTACCGACCAGCTTGCTAACGGACAAAATAACTTTGTAAACCCATCATCGGCACTTTATGATGTTGACGGTATTCTTTTGCCGCTTCTTAAGGTGCTCGTTATTGTCGCCGCAGTAGGTGCTACACTTAATGTTATTCCTTTCTTCTTCTATGACTTGACAGAGAAGAAGCAAAAGTCATATGTTCGTGTTCTTAAGGTTCGTGCCGTATTCGAGGATTACGGCAATAACGCTTTGAAGGATAAAGATATTATCGAAATGATTGACCTTGTTAATAACTCTAAGGAAATGGCTGTCGCTTCTCCTAAAGAAGTAAGTAAGGATATGTATAAAGGCATTTCCGACAAGGCAGAGCGTAAAGCGGCAAAGAAAGCATACAGAGCGGCTCTTGATTATAACGAAGAAATTGAGATTTCAAAGTTTGTTATGGATGAACTTAATAAGTTTAATACAACACTCGGTATGCATAAGATTGAGGCTTATACAAAGGTTTACGAGGCAGGTCTCGACGGCATTAAGAACACCTCAATAGAAGACGCTAAGGCTCAACTTAATAAAGCCAAGGCAATGCCTAAAAATACCGAAGAAGAAAAAGAAATCAGAAAGTTCTATATCGAACTTGCCAAATCACAGATTTCAGCTGTTAAGTCATACATTAAGTATTTCGGCACTGCTCAGACCTTTGAGGAACTCAGCTTTGATACTATCGAGTCTCTCTTTAATAAGGAAGACGAACTTGACGAAAAAATCGCAGAACTTGCACAGCTCAGTCATATTGCCAGAAAAGATAAGGACAGCGATGAGTATAATAGACTCAAGGCAGAAATTAAGAAGTACAGCGAAGAGCGTAAAGATGTTCGTAAGGCTTCTAAGGCAGAAATGGATAAGCACGCACAGTTTAACCGTGCCGCTAAGCCTTATGTAGACGCTAAGAAACTTCTTGCTCAAAACGAAAACTTTAAGCACTTTGACGAAATTGCAGCCCTTTATGATACGGCTAAGGAAAATGTTGCCATTGCCGAGGCTAAGGAGGCTGAAGAGGAAGCTAAGCGCCTTGAGGAAGAAAAGGCTGAACTTGAACGCCGCAAGGAAGAAAGAGCAGCAAAGAAGGCTTCTAAGAAAAAGTAATTAAAATATTTAATATTTTTAAGCAAAGAGGTAGATTTATCTGCCTCTTTTGTTATATAATGGTACAGACAATATTTATAATTCGGAGGCACTTATGACCGTTAATGAAAAGTATAATTTGTGGCTGACTCTTGATGAAGATACAAAAAATGAACTTGAGTCGGTTAATGATGAAAAGGAAATAGAGGACAGGTTTTATAAGGACTTGTCTTTCGGTACGGGCGGCTTGCGTGGCATTATGGGCGCAGGTACAAACCGTATGAATATGTATACCGTGGGCAAAGCTACTCTCGGTCTTGCAAAATATTTGAAAAACAAATATGACGGTGAGATAAGCGTTGCCATCGCTTGTGATACAAGGCTTAATTCCACAGCTTTTGAGCAGAATGCCGCACGGATATTCGCTTCTAACGGAATAAAGGTTTTTGCTTATTCAAAAAGCGTTCCCGTTCCCTTGCTCTCTTTTGCAACAAGATATTTGCATTGTAATGCGGGCGTTATGATTACTGCCTCGCATAACCCAAAGGAATATAACGGCTATAAGGTTTACGATAATACAGGTTGCCAGCTTTGTACCGATGACGCAAAAGAAGCGTTGTCTTATATAGAGTCCGTTGATGATTATTCAAAAATTTACAGCGGCGTTTTGACTTTTGAAGAATATATTGAAAACGGTATGATTACAGAAGTTTATGATGAACTTTTGAATGAATTTATAAAGGAAGTAAAAAAACAGTCGGTTTATGATAATCAAAGCGACCTTAAAATCGTTTACACTCCGCTCCACGGTACCGGAAATGTACCGGTCAGAAAGGTGCTTGAGGGTAAGAATGTTTATATTGTAGAGGAGCAGGAAGAGCCGGACGGTAATTTTCCTACTGTTAAGTCGCCGAATCCCGAGGACAGGAAGGCTCTCACACTGGGTATTGAACTCGCAAAAAAGAAAAATGCGGACATTGTTCTCGGTACCGATCCCGACTGCGACAGAGTCGGCATTGCAGTGAGAGACAAAAACGGCGAGTATGTACTTTTTACCGGTAACCAAACAGGTGCGCTCCTAGTTAATTTTGTGCTTACCATGCATAAGAGTGAACTTAATAAAAAATCAACTTTGGTAAAAACCGTTGTTACCTCCGAATTGGGCGCAAATATAGGCAGAAAATTCGGTCTTAATATAGACGAAACTCTGACCGGATTTAAGTATATCGGCGATAAAATAAATAAGTACGAAAAATCGGGCTATAAGGAATTTGTTATCGGTTACGAGGAAAGTTACGGCTACCTTGTCGGTACGCATACCCGTGATAAGGATGCAGTCGTTTCCTCTATGCTTATTTGTGAAATGGCTGCTTGGTATAAAAATCAAGGCAAGACTCTAATTGACGGACTTAATGAAATATATAATGAGTACGGCTATTACCTTGATTATCTCGATTCTTTTGTTCTTAAAGGCAAAGACGGCGCAAAAAAAATTGCCGCTCTTATGACTCAATTCAGAAATAAAGGCACCGCCGTTTATGACGGTATCGAAAGAGTTATCGACTATTCTCTCGGTGTAGACGACTTGCCGAGGGAAAATGTGCTTAAATATATCTTTAAGGACGGCTCTTGGATGGCTGTAAGGCCTAGCGGCACAGAGCCTAAGATTAAGGTTTACTACTCGATTGTTGACGAAAATAAAGAAACGGCAGGTAAAAAACTCGCCGCACTCAGAGACTTTATTTTGTCTGTAATAAATTCATAGAGGTGCAGTATGAATAAAATTCAAAACTATGTTGAAACTGTTTTACAACCAAAAATTCAAGGGGACGGCGGTTGGGTCGAGTTTGATTCGCTTGACGGAAAAAACCTCACCCTTATTTTCAGGGGTGAATGTTCAAAATGCTTGATTTTGGATAGGTGCGTTGCTTGGATTGAGCAGCAGATTAAAACCGATTGCAATAAAACCGTTAAAGTTACGCCTGTGCGTAAGAAACCGTATTTTCAGGATGTGTAAGGAGAAAAATTACTTATGGCTCATATTAAAGTTGTCAGACGTTCTATGCGTCCCGAGGAATGGACGGATTTACGCTTCGGCTGGCTTAAAAGACATATATATTCCAAAAAATGGGAAATAAATAATTTAATGATAAGAGACGCCCGACAGGTGTCTGAAATGGAGTTTGAATATTACAGTGACGAATACAGACCGCTAAAAAAAGGTGATATGTATTTTACTCCCGACGGCACGGCGTTTATAAAAGCAGATGTCGATGTGCCCGACGAACTTCAGGGTGAGGAACTTTGGTTCAGCCTTAAAACTGCGGCAGAAATCTGTGTTAAGGTAAACGGAAAATATGTCGGCGGCGTTGACCCAAACAGAGAGAGGATGTTGCTCTCTGACTATGTTGACACTAGCAAAACGCTTCATTTTGATATGATGGGTTATAACCGCTCAAAGCCCGACGATGAGCGTAACCCCGAGAGTCTGAGCGTCAGAGGTTGCCGCCAAATTTTCGAGGGTGCTTATCTTTGCACCGTAAATCATGCCGTTCAGGATTTGGTATGGGATTTTGAACTTCTTTTGGATATTGCAAAATCCGACCTTTTTAACGAGGATTACAGAGCATTTCTCAACCGTGAACTCAATAACGCTATGAATCTCATCGACTTTGAAAGCGAGGATCTTGCAGGAATTGACGATGCAAAGAAATATGTTGACGAGGTAATTTATGCCAATGATACATATAAGGGCAGCGGCGATGTCGCTCTCGTAGCACATTCCCACCTCGACATTGCCTACTATTGGCGTCGTATTCACGCTGTGCAGAAAAATTTGCGTACCGTACTTATTCAGCTTAGATTGATGGACAAGTATCCCGATTTTAAGTATACGCACACTCAGCCCTATGTTTACGAAACACTCGAAAAGTATTATCCTGAAGTTTTCTCTGAACTTAAAGAGAAAGTTAAAAACGGTCAGTTTGAGCCTGTCGGCGCAATGTATGTTGAGCCTGACTGTAACATTCCGTCTGCCGAAAGCCTTATTCGTCAATGTCTTTACGGTCAGATGACATATAAGAGAATGTTCGGCACCTTTGTAAATAACGCATGGCTGCCTGATGTTTTCGGTAATAGTTGGATTTTGCCGCAAATACTCAAAAAGAGCGGTGTTGACTATTTTGTATCAAACAAAATGTCCACCTGGAATGATACAAACCGTTTTCCGCATAATAATTTTATATGGCGTGGAATAGACGGCAGTGAGGTGCTTGCCTGTGTTCCGCCGACTCATTTTATTACCTGGAACGCACCGTCACAGATTCAGGAAAATTGGGAGGCTTATATAGATAAAGACCTCGGCGGTCAGACTATGAATATGTTTGGCTACGGCGACGGCGGTTCGGGCTGTACCGAAGAAATGATAGAACTTATGCACCGCTTTGATAAACTGTCGATTATGCCTAAATGCGAGCATATGGGCGGCGCCGAATTTCTTGAGAAAAACCTTAAAGGAAATAAAAATCTTGAGGTATGGGACGGAGAACTTTATCTTGAAATGCACCGTGGAACTTTTACAACAAAGAGTAATCTTAAGCGCATTAACCGCCGTTTAGAATATAAATTCCGCACGGCTGAAATGCTCTGCGTTATGAAAAACGAAGATAAGCAGGAAAAAATTGACGAACTATATAAAAAATTTCTTGTTAATCAGTTCCATGATATTATTCCCGGTTCTCATATTCACCCTGTTTATGAGGATGCAATTAAGGACTACGAATATATAGAAGCCGAACTCGACAAAATTATCGGCACCGGTTCGAAGTATTTTAATACCCTTAATTTTGAAAGAAAATCTCTAACATTTGTTCCCAATAAAAACGGCTCGTCTTACCGCCTCGGCGTGAGGGGTAATTGGCTTATTCCGAGTATTCCGCCTCTTAAAGCAAAGGCACTCAGAGCAACTAAGAGTGCAGAAGATTGGTTCATCTTTGAAAGCGGAAAAATCGAGACTCCGTTTTATTCTGCAATGCTTAATTCAGACGGCTCATTTGCTTCTCTTTTCGATAAGGAACTAAAGCGTGAGTGGACAAAGGGTGAATTTAATAAACTTAAAATTTATTCCGATACTCCCGGAAACTATGATGCGTGGGATATTTTGCCGAATTATAAGGACAAGGAAATTGATGTTTTAGTTGCCGAACCGCTTTCCCTTAATAATGCAGACGGAGAATGTGCAGAGTTTAAGACCGTGCTTAAAACAGAAAAATCAACTTGGACAATGCTCATTCGCTTTTTCAAAAACAGCAGGGGAATAGAGGTTGAAAATAATGTCGATTGGCATGAAAAACATAAACTTGCCAAGGCAGAGTTTGGTCTTAATGTTCTGACTCGTAAGGCTCTTTGCGATACAAGCGCAGGCTTTATTGAGAGAGATACCCACAGAAATACCACCTGGCAACAGGCGAGATTTGAGACCTGTCACCATAATTGGTGCGATATGTCGGAAACCGACGGCGGCGTTGCGCTCATTAATGACAGCAAGTACGGCGTCGGATTTAAGGATAATACTATGTCGCTTTCTCTGCTTCGTGCAACTATTCGCCCCGATGTTACTTCGGATATGGGAGTGCACAGCTTTTGCTATATGGTTTTGCCGCATGCAAAAGATGCCGTAAGTGCCGGCGTTAATAATATTTCGCTTGAATATAATGTGCCGCTTGTTAAGACAGACGCCGAGTGGAGTCTTCCCGATTTTGCACCGCTTTATCTTCAGGCTGCAAAACTCAGCGAAGATAAGTCAATGTATGTTATCCGACTCAGCGAGCAAAACGGCTCAAGAGGCAGTATAAAATTGCCTTTTGATGTCAAGGTCCTTGATATGCTGGAAAGAACAGAAAATAAAACGGATGTAATTGATTATTCTCCGTTTGAAATAATTACGCTCGGAGTTGACAGACCGTGAGTAAAACCGTAATAATTTTAATAATCATAGGCGTATTGATTTTGGGTGCAGTGGTTTTTCCGCTTATAAACAAGCATCAACTGAAAAATATGCCGTATGACCAGCAAATCAGAATTTTGATGAAACAAGCGAAAGGGCTCAACTATTTTAAGAATATATCAAGCGGAAATAAAGGTGCTCTGGTCTATATAAAAAATAAGCGTAAGATTTTATATTATCCATGGGTACTTGCAGAAGGTAAAATGGTTTGCACAAAAAAGACTCCGTACGATAACTGGGATTATCCCGAAGAACGCCCCGCTTTCAGGGAAGAAGAAGTCTTGCAGGCGCAAAAGGCACTTGCAGATTATAATAAACACAGTTCGGTTAAACTGTACTTATTAAGCGATAATGAGAATAATAAAGAGGAGAAAAAGTAATGATGTTACCGCAGGATGCAAAAAAGTTAATATCTCTCTTGAATTCCTGCGGATATAAGGCTTATGCCGTGGGCGGTTGTGTTCGTGATTTTCTTATGGGTACTGCTCCGAAGGATATAGATATAGCGACCTGCGCACTCCCCGAGGAGACGGAAACCGTGCTGAAAAACGCCGATATTAAATATATCGAAACGGGTATTAAGCACGGCACCGTAACGGCGATAGTTAATCATACCCCTTATGAAATTACCACATTTCGCTCGGACGGCAAGTATAAAGATAACCGTCACCCCGAGAATGTAGAGTTCGTTAAAAACATCGAGGATGACCTCTCTCGCCGTGACTTCACCGTTAACGCCATGGCTTATAACGATGAGGAGGGGCTGGTTGATTGTTTCGGCGGCAGAGAAGATTTGGAAAATCGAATTATCCGCTGCGTGGGCGACCCCGATACACGCTTTAACGAGGATGCTCTGCGTATTATGCGTGCACTCAGGTTTTCCTCCGTTCTCGGCTTTGATATAGAAAAACGAACTGCCCAAAGCATAATAAAAAACAGAGCATTGCTTTCAAATATTGCCGTCGAGCGAATTTATGTAGAACTTGTAAAACTTCTTCTCGGTGATAATTGTGAGGCTGTCTTACTTAAATACCGTGATGTAATCGCCGAGATTATTCCCGAACTGAAGCCGTCATTTGACTGTGCTCAAAACAGTGTTTGGCATATTTACGATGTTTATACTCACAGCGTTAAATCTCTTGCCGTGTCGCCGAAAAAGGATTATATCCGCCTTGCAATGTTGCTGCATGATTCGGGTAAACCGTTCGTTAAAAAGACGGATTCAAACGGTATAGACCACTTCAAGACTCACCCCGCAGTCAGTTATGATATTGCAAAAAAAGTATTAAAACGCCTTCGTGTCAGCCGTGAGGTTTTTGATAAGGTAACTCTGCTCGTTAAAATCCACGATGAGCATATCTATCCGGATAAACGCAGTATTAAAATGTGGCTTAAAGTATTGGGCGAGGATATGACCCTTGATTTTATTGATGTAAAAATCGCCGATATGAAAACGCATAATCCCGATAAGGTGTCCGATACCTGTTCTACACTTTATAATATCAAAAAAATTTGCGAGCGTATAATAGCCGATAACGAGCCGTATAAACTTTCACAGCTTAAAATTAACGGAAACGATTTACTTTCCCTCGGTTATAACGGCAGTGAAATAAAAAAAGAACTCGATTACCTCCTTGATAAGGTAATCGAAAATGAAGAAAATAATAACAGGGAATATCTCTTGTCATTAGCAAAAAATAAAACCGTTTGAAGTATTAATCTCAAACGGTTTTTAATATGTATTATTATCTTGTATAAAACAGCGTATCCCTCGGTGTTTTTGAAAATCTGTAAACAGACAGTTCTATTCCGAGTGCAAGGTAAATACAAAGAGAGGAACTTCCTCCTGCGGAGAACAGCGGAAGCGTGATACCGATACACGGCAAAAGCGATAATTCCATACCGATATTTACCACTACTTGAGCAAACAGCATAACCGCAATTCCCGTACACATTAAATATCCGGCATTGTCCTTTGCTCTTATGCCTATGTTTATCATTCTCAGTATTAAAAACGCAAGGAGCAGCAACGCCGCACATATTCCGACAAAGCCGAATTCCTCTGCCGCAACGCTAAGTACCATATCGCTTTCGTTTACGGGAACTGCTCCGCTTTGGGTCATATCTCCATGCAAAAAGCCCTGACCGAACAGTCCGCCCGAGCCCATTGCTATTTTACCGTTGGTCTGCTGATACATGGCGTCGGCATATTGTTCGGGATAAAACAGAGCGATAATTCTCTGCCTTTGTATACCGCTGATTATGCCTGTTTTCCATGCAAGCACAAAGCCTACGAATATAGCACAAAATCCTGCGATGAAATATCCTACATTGACTCTTGCAAAAAACAGCATTCCGATAAACATAATAAGAAAGATGAGTGCAGAACCTGCGTCACCTGTCAGCACTACCAGTCCTACCGGTATCGCACCGTGAATGACGAGCGGTATTATCGTTTTGATTTTATTTATCTTGTCTCTTACCAAATCCAGATGATAGGAAAATGAAATTATAAATCCTACTTTTAACAGCTCCGACGGCTGAAAATAAAATACTTTTAGGTCAATCCAACACTTTGAGTCGGGTCTCGCAGGGGGTGCGACGCCGAAGAATAATGTAAATATCATCAACCCCACACAGCCTGCCGCAATAATCGGCCAAAATTTTGAAATGGATTCATAGTCTATGTTTGATATAAATATTGCTATTATAAGTCCGCCGAGTACGGATATTACCATTGTCCTTACATCACTTGATATAACCTGTCCTGCTTTAAGTGAGGAATGCGTGGCACTGTAAACGCATATGAGACCGTAAATTGATGCGGCTATCGCAGTAATAAGCGTGAAAAAGTCCGTTCCTTTTATCAGTGTCAGAATATTTTGTCGTCTTTGCGGCGGTTGATATACAGATGCGTCGGTCATCTCATCCCTCCTTTTTAAAGTTATATATGTATTATATTATTAAATTGTTGCTTTTTCAATATAAATATATAATTTTATTGTTGGAATGTTTTGCTTTATGTGTTATAATCATTGTGCTATAAGTTTTGGAGGACAACGTATGTTAAGTGATATAGAAATTGCTCAAAATGCAAAAATGAAAGATATTACCGAAATTGCTCAAAATCTCGGCATCCTTCCGTCTGAACTCGAACCTTACGGTCATTATAAGGCAAAGATAAACGACAGCGTTTTTGACCGACTTCATGAAAAGAAGGACGGCAAACTTGTTCTTGTTACAGCTGTTAATCCCACTCCTGCCGGTGAGGGCAAAACTACCGTATCTATCGGTTTGGGCGAGGCTATGAATAAGATAGGCAAGAATGCAATTGTCGCACTCAGGGAACCGTCACTCGGTCCGGTTTTCGGAATTAAGGGCGGAGCGGCAGGCGGCGGATATTCCCAGGTCGTTCCGATGGAGGACATTAATCTTCATTTTACGGGCGATATGCATGCCATAACTTCTGCCAATAATCTTATGTGTGCTATGCTCGATAATTCTCTTCAGCAGGGTAACGAACTTAATATCGACCCCAGAAGAATTCAGGTTAAAAGATGCCTTGATATGAATGACAGGGCTCTTCGCAATATTGTTATATCTCTCGGCGGAAAACTTAACGGTGTGCCTCGTGAGGACCATTTTTGTATTACCGTTGCAAGCGAGGTAATGGCGGTGCTGTGCCTGAGCAGTGATATATTTGATTTGAAGAAAAGGCTCGGCAATATTCTTGTTGCCTACACATATGACGGTCAACCCGTTTATTGCAGAGACATAAAAGCAGACGGAGCAATGACCGTTTTGCTCAAAGAGGCTATTAAGCCTAATCTTGTTCAAACTTTGGAGAACACTCCTGCCATTATGCACGGCGGACCTTTTGCAAATATTGCTCACGGCTGTAACAGCGTCCGTGCTACAAAAACAGCGCTTAAACTTGCGGATTATGCTATTACTGAGGCAGGTTTCGGCTCCGATTTGGGTGCGGAAAAATTTCTCGATATAAAATGCCGCTTTGCTTCGATTAAACCGTCCTGTATTGTTCTCGTCTCCACTGTTCGCTCTATGAAATATAACGGCGGCGTGGCTAAGGAAAATCTTAAAGAAGAAAATCTCGATGCACTTAAAAAGGGCAGTGAAAATCTCGGTGCTCATATAGATAATCTTAAAAAATACGGAGTTCCCGTAGTTGTTGCGATTAATCATTTTTATGCCGACACTCAGGCGGAAATTGATTATATCGAGCAGTATTGTAAGGACAGAGGCGCAGACTTTGCCGTTACAAAATGCTTTGCCGAGGGCGGAGCAGGCTCAATCGAACTTGCCGAAAAGGTTATTAAGGCTTGTGAAAAAGAGAATAATTTTCATTATCTTTACGATATTGATATGCCGCTTTATGATAAAATCGAAACTATTGCACGTGAAATTTACGGCGCAGACGGCGTGGATTATACAAAGGAAGCGAGGGCTTCTCTTGATGAGTTTATAAAACTTGGTGCAGATAAAATGCCTGTTTGTATGGCAAAAACGCAGTACAGTCTTTCCGATAATCCGAAACTTCTCGGCAGACCGCACGGCTTCAGAATTACTGTTTCGTCTGCCTCTCTTTCTAACGGCGCAGGCTTCGTGGTTTGCCAAACAGGCTCGGTTATGACTATGCCGGGACTTTCCAAGTCTCCTGCCGCATATAGGATTGATATAGACGAAAACGGCAATACTGTGGGGCTTTTCTGATATGATTGAATTTGTCAGTACTAGTTATGAGGATACTCTCAAAAAGGCAGAAAGTTTTGCAAAAACCTGCGAAAAAGGAACCGTAATAGGCTTTTTGGGCGGACTCGGAATGGGAAAAACTGCTTTTACTTCGGGCTTTGTTAAAGGACTCGGAATTAATGCCGATGTTTCGTCTCCGACCTTTGCTATATGTAACGAATATATCGGCGATAACGATAAGGTTTACCACTTTGATATGTATAGAATAGACTCGTGGGATGACCTTTATTCTACCGGCTTTTTTGATTATCTTGAAACGGATGCCTATATCATAGCAGAGTGGAGCGAAAATATTTTCGGTGCACTTCCCGATGATGCCGTTATAATAGAAATAGAAAAACTCAGCGAAAACGAAAGACATTTTGTTATAAAGCATAAGTACGATTATAAAGAGGAAGATTAAATGATACTTTCACTGGATTCTTCCGCCGTTACTGCAAGTGTTGCACTTACCGACGGCGATAAGGTAATAAAAAGTGAATTTGTAAATTCCGGTTTGACCCACAGCGAAACGCTCATGCCTATGGTAAAAAGAGTTATGGACGGTCATTCTTACGACGAACTCGACGGTATTGCGCTTACCGCAGGACCGGGTTCGTTTACGGGAGTAAGGATAGGAGTTGCAACGGTAAAAGGACTCGCATTTAACGATAATATCCCTTGTTACAGCGTTTCTACACTTGAGACAATCGCTTATAACTTCATAGATGAAAACGCTGTTGTATGTGCAGTAATGGACGCAAGAAGAATGCAGTTTTATAATGCAATCTTTTCCGTTAAGGACGGAGTTGTTACCCGCATTTGCGATGACAGAGCAATTTCTATTGATGATTTAAGAAAAGAACTCAGTTCCTATGATAAGGTAATTGTGGCAGGTGACGGAGCAAGACTCTGTATGTCGGGTTTGAAACTTGATAACTGCTTTCTTGCCGACGATGATAAAATATATCAAAATGCAGTTTCTGTGTCAAAAGCGGCGCATAATGTAAAACCGATTTCTTCGAAGTCGCTTATGCCTGTTTATTTAAGGCTGAGTCAGGCTGAAAGAGAATTAAAATTAAAAAAATAAGGAGATTATTATGATAGTATTAGGTTCAGACCACGCCGGCTTTCCGCTTAAGGAGGCTATAAAAGAGCATTTGGACGAGCAAGGAGTAGAGTATATAGATGTAGGCTGTTATTCCCCCGAGAGATACGATTACGCAATCTCTGCACAAAAGGCTTGCGATAAGGTTGTGTCGGGCGAAGCAAGACTTGCTGTTCTTTGCTGCGGAACAGGTGTCGGCATCTCTATGGCGGCAAATAAGGTAAAGGGCATTCGTGCTTGCTGTTGCAGTGATTATTTCAGCGCAAAATATACTCGTCTTCATAATGACGCAAACTGTCTTTGTATGGGTGACAGAGTTATCGGAGCAGGTTTGGCGTGCGAACTTGTGGATGTTTTCATCAATACCGAATTTGAAGGCGGAAGACACGCAAAGAGGGTAGACCAGATTATGGCTATCGAAAACGGCGAAAAGTTATATTAAAAATTATTAATTCAAACGGTGTAGCGTTGCTATGCCGTTTTTACTTTTATATAAATAAAAAATCCACAGAAGCAATCCGTGGATTTTTGAATTGTAATATTAAATTTGTAGGTTTCTTATGACCACTTAAGTGCTTTAATACTGAAACCGAGCGAGGAGTCAAGTTTGTTCTTTTGAACAACTGCGACAACCTTTGATATACTGCCGGCACCGCTTACCGTTGCGGTAATTCTGTAATAGTTGTTTCCGAGTGATTCTGTGGTTGTAATTTTTACCGTATGCTGATGTGCTTCAGCCTTTGGAATGGTGAATGTATCGTTTGCGGTATTATAGGTGATGTCTGCGTTTCCTTTGTTATCGTTGCAATTTGTCTTAAAGTTTACAACGGTCTGACCGAAGTATTTGAACAAATCAAGTACGACTGTGCCCGACGCATATGTGGTTGTGTTGAGTCCGTCTCTTTGTGCCATCCATATCGCTACGTGAGATGCGATTTCGACAGGTACTCCGTCAGAGTTTTCATAGCTTGCATTGTAGAGATACGGAACCTCAAGCATATCTTTCAGCCTTGTGTTGTCCTTGGCACTGAAACGTACCTTGTCGCCTTTGTCGTCGGAATTAGGAACCTTGTCATCTTTTGAGTCTTTTAAGTCGGACGAGGTTGTACCTTCGCTTCCGTCGTAAGGTACCGTTGTGGTTGTTGTGTCGGGTTCGGATACGTTGGCCTCATCGTCGCCGTTTTCCTCTCCCCCTTCACCGTCAAGGTTGTAATTGTCGGCGTTGTCTGCCAATCCCGCTTGGGTCTTGTTTGTATCATCGGCTTTCTTAGAACATCCTATCATAGCTACAGAAGCGACAAGCACCGCCGCAAGAATAACTGCAATAGCCTTTTTCATATGTATTACCTCTTAACAAAAAATAATTATTTACAAATTAATTATATATTTTAACTATCTTTTTGTAAATAGACAAATTGTAAATATAGATTATAATTTATATTTTAGTAATAATGTTCACTTTTAATTCACAACTATAACTCTTTAAGGTAGTATAGTATATACAGAGGTGATTTTATGAGAACAGCAAAAACAGCGGCTTTTGCAGGAGTATTGACGGCAATGAGCGTTGTACTGCTCTTTGTCGGGGTAATTGTTTCTCCGCTTTCTTATGTTTTACCGATAGCAACGGGACTTCTTATGATACTCCTGATTGAATCGGTCAGCGTAAAATCGGCACTGCTTACATATTTTTCAACCTCTTTTTTGTCTTTTATCCTCTTCGGCGGAAAGGAGACGGTATTGTTTTATGTCTTTTTCTTCGGCTATTATCCGATACTTCGTCTCAGCCTCTCAAAAATTAAAATTAAATTTCTTAGGCTTATACTCAAACTGCTGATTTTCAATGTTGCCATGGCAGGTGTTCAGTTGGTATTAATCTATGTGTTCGGCATTCCGTTTGATAATATGTTCGGCAAGATGGGCATAGCACTGTTTTTCGTCGCTCTTAATTTAATTTTTATATTGTATGATTTTACATTCGATATGCTCGTTACAATTTATGATAAAAAACTAAAAAGAAAAATAACCGGAATAGTAAAATAATATTGAAAATAATTTTCTTATTATATATAATAATTGTATAATTTTTTGATTTGGAGATAAATATGGCTTATTCTCTTAAAGGAACAGAGTCTTTGGGTATTGAACTCGGCTCAACCAGAATTAAGGCTGTGCTTATAGATGACGGTTTTAATCCTATTGCTTCGGGTTCGTATACCTGGGAAAATAAATATGAAAACGGCGTTTGGACATATCATATGGACGATGTCATAAAAGGCTTGCAGGGCGCATATTCGGATCTTAACAAAATGTGCGTAGAAAAATTCGGCTCTCCTCTAAGGTCGCTTTCATCTCTCGGCGTGTCGGCAATGATGCACGGCTATCTTCCGTTTGATAAAAATATGAATTTGCTTGCTGAATTTCGCACATGGAGAAATACAATTACCGCCGAGGCGTCGAAAAAACTTACAGAACTTTTCGATTTTAATATTCCGCAGCGTTGGAGTATTGCTCATTTTTACCAGGCAATCCTTAACGGCGAGGAACATACAAAAAATGTTGCTCATTTGACCACACTGGCAGGATATGTTCATTATCTGCTTACAGGCAGGCTTGTTCTCGGTATCGGCGAGGCATCGGGTATGTTCCCGATAGACTGCACAACAAAATATTATGATAAAAAAATGCTTGATAAATTTAATGCTTTGAGCGAAGTTTCGTCTCTCGGCATTAAAGCGGAGGACGTTTTGCCAAAAATTCTTTCGGCGGGCGAAAACGCAGGCTTTCTTACCGAAAACGGAGCGGCACTTCTCGATGTGTCCGGCAATCTTAAATCTGGTATTCCCATGGCACCGCCCGAGGGTGATGCAGGCACCGGAATGGTGGCAACAAATGCCGTAGCTGTTAAAACAGGAAATGTCAGCGCAGGTACCTCTATATTTTCCATGGTTGTGCTGGAAAAACAACTTTCTCGACTTTATGAAGAAATAGATATAGTCACAACTCCGGATGGCAAACCGGTTGCGATGGTGCATTGTAATAACTGCTGTACCGACCTTGATTATTGGGTGAATTTGTTTTTTAACTTCTCCTGCGCAATCGGAAAAGATATGGAAAAAGGCGAACTTTATGATTTGCTTTATGAAGCGGCTCTTTACGGTGCACCCGATGCAGGCGGTCTTGTTAATATTAATTACTTTTCGGGCGAACCCGTATCACATACAACGGACGGTATGCCTATGTTCATAAGGACAAAGGGTGCTCAATTTAACCTTGCTAATTTTATGCGTTCACAAATATATTCGGCAGTAGCAACGCTGAAAATCGGAATGGAAATTCTTGACAAAGAGGGAGTTAAAATTGATTGCCTTATGGGTCACGGAGGACTTTTTAAGACCGAAAAAGTCGGACAAACACTCCTTGCTTCTGCGCTTAATACTCCTGTTGCCGTTATGGAAACGGCAGGTGAGGGAGGCGCATGGGGTATGGCTGTTCTCTCAAAATATTCTGTTGATAATTCCTTGTCGCTTGATGAATACTTAAACGATAAAGTTTTCAAAAACGCAAAGAGTAAAATTGTTGAGCCTAATACGGACGATGTTGAGGGCTTTAAGACGTATATGATTAGGTACAAAGCCGCTTTGAAAGCGGAAATCGAAGCATATAAAAATTTATAAGGAGTAATTATGTCACTTAAAAATTATGAATTTTGGCTCGTAGTGGGAACACAGTTCCTTTACGGCGAGGAAATATTTGAAACAATTAATTCACATGCTGCTGAAATTGCAAACGAGTGGAGCGAAAGACTTTGCTGTAAAGTGGTTGCAAAGCCATGCGTTAAGACTTCAAAAGAAATTTTGGATATAATGCAGTCTGCAAACAATGATGAAAAATGTGCAGGTGTAATCACCTGGATGCACACATTTTCTCCGTCAAAGATGTGGATTGCAGGATTTAACGCTTTGAAAAAGCCGTATCTTCATATAAACACCCAATATAATCGTGATATTCCGTGGAATGACATAGATATGGATTTTATGAATCTCAATCAGTCCGCTCACGGTGACAGGGAACACGGCTATATTGCCGCTCGTATGCACCTTAAACGTAAGGTTGTTGCAGGCTATTGGAAAGATGAGAATGTTCAAAATAAAATTGATGTTTGGATGCGTGCCGCAGTCGGTGCCGCCGAAAGCAGAAAACTTCGGGTACTTCGTATTTCGGATAATATGCGTAATGTTGCCGTTACCGACGGAGATAAGATTGAGGCACAGATTAAGCTCGGATGGCAGGTTGACCATTACGGCGTCGGTGATATTATTAAACTTGTCAATGCCGTCAATGATGATGAGATAGACGCTCAAATGTCGGAATATGAAAAGAATTATGTTATGGATACCGATAATATTGAGGCTGTAAGGTATCAGGCGAGGGAAGAAGTTGCACTTAAAAAGTTTCTTGATAAAGAGGGTTTCGGTGCTTTTCATACCAATTTTGAAGATTTGCAGGAACTCAGACAACTTCCGGGTCTTGCCGCTCAGGATTTGATGAGGCAGGGCTACGGTTTCGGTGCAGAGGGCGATTGGAAAGTTGCCGCTATGACAAGGGTTATGAAACTTATGAGCGAGGGTATGAAAGGCGGCACTGCCTTTATGGAGGACTATACTTACCACTTTGAGCCGGGTAACGAAATGCTCCTTGGCTCACATATGCTTGAGGTTTGCCCGAGTGTTTCGGCAGAAAAGCCGAAAATTCAGGTTCATCCGCTCGGAATAGGCGACAGAGAAGACCCTGCCCGTCTTGTATTTAAGGCGCAGACAGGTAACGCAATAGTTGTTACCCTCGTTGATATGGGCGACAGACTTCGTATGATTGTTAATGATGTGGAATGTAAGGAGCAGGTAAACGATATGCCGAACCTTCCCGTTGCAGGCGTTCTTTGGAAACCTCTGCCGTGTCTTCAAACTTCAGCAGAGGCTTGGATTTATGCGGGCGGTGCTCACCACAGCGTTTTGTCCTACTCACTTACCGCACAACATATGCGTGACTTTGCGGAAATTATGGGCATAGAATTCGTTTATATTAATAATAATACCAAAATTAATGACTTTAGAAAAGAACTTTTTTATAATGATGTTGCATATAAACTGGGTGTGTGATTATGCTGGAAGAATTAAAACAAATTGTATTTGAAGAAAATTTGAAACTTGTCGAGCACGGTCTCGTTGTACTGACTTGGGGCAATGTTTCTGCCATAGACAGGGAAAGCGGTTTGGTTGTAATTAAACCGTCGGGCGTTCCTTACAGCACTATGAAGCGTGATGATATGGTAGTTGTTGACTTAAATGGAAATAAGGTTGACGGAAAATTAAATCCATCGTCCGATACACCGACTCACCTTGAACTTTACCGTAACTTTGAAAATATCGGCGGCATTGTTCACACTCACTCCTCTTGGGGGTGCTCGTGGGCACAGGCAGGCAGAGATGTTCCCGCTTACGGAACGACTCACGCCGACTTTTCTAACGGCGCTATACCTTGCACCCGTGCCCTGACAGAGCAAGAGGTCAGGGGAGAGTATGAACTTAATACAGGCAAGGTCATAGTTAGTGAATTCAGTAAAAGAGGCATAAACCCCGATGAATGCCCTGCCGTTTTGGTTCACAGACACGGACCGTTTACTTGGGGAAAAGACGCTCATAAGGCTGTTGAAAACGCACTGATTTTGGAAGAAGTATGCAAAATGGCGCACCGCACGGAAAAAATTGCAGCTTTGTGCGATGATTCAAATATCGGAATAGAGGACTTTCTCCTTGATAAGCATTATCAGCGAAAGCACGGAAAAAATGCTTACTACGGTCAAAAATAACAGTCCTAAAAATGACACCCACCGTTGAAATTCGGCGGGTGTTTGTTTATAATATAAATAAGAAAATACGAGGTGATAGTATGTTAACGGAATTTTTGCTTATAATTTGCATTGTACTTTTAATCGTTTTGATTGTTCTGACGCTTACTAAGTCAAAATCGGATAATACCCAAAGGCTGGAAGAACTCTCTCGTCAGATGTCCGAATTAACCGATAAAAATTATCAGCAGCAGATTAAAATCTTGGAAACGCTCAGTGAAAATACAACCGCTCAGACCGATGCCGTAACCAAAGCTGTTAATTCCATGCAGGAGAGTAATGAGAAAAAACTTGACTTAATGCGTGAAACGGTGGACGAAAAACTGTCGAGCACTCTTAATAAAAGGCTTAATTCTTCATTTGAACAAGTGTCCAACCAACTTGGCAGCGTTTATAAATCTCTCGGCGAAATGAAAGAATTGTCCGACGGAGTGTCGGGGCTTAATCGTATTCTCTCAAATGTAAAAATCAGGGGCACTTGGGCAGAGGCACAGTTGGGTAATATTTTGGAGCAGACTATTCCCGGAATGTTTGAGCAGAATGTTGTTACTAATCCGAAATATAACGGTAGGGTAGAGTTCGCTGTTAAAATCCCTAATTCCGAAAATGATGAGGTTGTTTATCTTCCTATTGACTCAAAGTTTCCCATGGAGGATTATTCAAGACTCGTATCTGCTTCGGAAGTGGGAAATGTTGCCGTTGTAGAACAATCGAGAAAGGCACTTGAAGTTCGTATAAAAGACGAGGCAAAGGCAATTAAAAATTATATTGCCGAGCCGTATACCACTCCTTTTGCGGTTATGTATCTTGCGACCGAGGGGCTTTATGCAGAAATAATGAATAATAAAAACGGTCTGACCGATAAACTCAGGTCTATGGGAATTTTAGTTGCGGGTCCTGGTACAATCACAGCTATGCTTAGTTCTTTACAGCTGGGTTTCAGCACTATTGCAATTAATAAAAAGGCTAACGAGGTGTTTAAGATTTTGGGCAACGCAAAGAAACAGTATGATATGTTCGGCGATTTGCTTATTAAAGCAAAGAAAAAAATCGACGAAGCAGGCTCAACTATCGAACAGGCACAAAAGCGTAACGTCATTATCCAAAAGAACCTGAAATCCGTAAACTCACTCGACAGTGAAGCGTCTGTAAATCTGCTTGAATAAAATTTTATATGCCTGAAGCATACAAAAATCCGCCGCTAATTTTATGTGCGTTTTTTTGTATGCTTTTTTTCTATATACAATTTTCGCCGTCTGTATTATAATGAATTTAGAAATTCAAAGGAGGTTTTTTGATATGACATCAGCTAAAGCCAATAATGAAATAGGGAAATACTTATCAGGTTTAATTGACTCAAAATATGAGTCAAGACGCAAGTTTTGTGCCGAGTGGTTGAATTTGGAAAAACTTGATGTATCGGAGAATATTAATATCAAAGCCAATAAACTCAAAGATATTCTAAACGGTAAAAATTCAATTCAAACAAGAGACCTTCCTTATTTCGGCGAACTTTTGAATGTTACTTTTGAGCAAATTCTGAGCGCAGGAGAATGCAGTGCCTATAACACTGAGCGAGTAACTAATTATACTATTGCTAATTCTCACGATGAGACAGAGTGGCAAAGGTATATTGATATGCAGGAAAAGCTCGTTTTTAATACTGACGAATATAATAAAACCGTTCTCGATTACGCCTTTGAATTTGGCAATTACGATTTTATCAAGTTTCTTATTAAGAATGAGTATATAACCTATGATGAGGAAAGTTATAAAATGGCGCCGCAAACATACGGATTAAATACAAAAATATCTGCTCTGACAAGAGTGTATGTAGACAGACCGCAACCGGTTTGGAGATTTGAAAAATTAGACGAATTTCGCAAGAATCTCATTGTATTGGCTATCAAAAATAATGACATTGAAATGCTTGATTATCTGCATGCAAGAGAAATCCCCGAACTTTATTTGTTAAATTCTTATGGTGGTTTTGAAAGAATATATTTTGAAGAACCCGATTTTAACTTAATTAAAAAGATAGCAAAATCAAGCGAAAAGGTAATTAATTATTTTGTTACTCCGTTTGATATATCAATTAATAAGAAACAATATGAATTTATATATCCCTTTATGTCAGAACTGCTCAGTGAAATGTGTAAAGTTAATTCAGCGTATTTAGAACTTGTACTTAAAAAGGCAATAAAACATAATGAAAAAGTTTTTAATAATCTTAAGGATATAGTTCTGACAGTTAAGACTAATGTTCAAGAAAAAAATTTGCCTTATGTACTTAATTCGTATGATATATGTAAAAAATCATTAAAAATTTATAATAGCATATTGTGTATGGATTATACAAATTATAGTTACGATACAATGATTACTGATATTGCCAAATGTGACATAACTCCAAAGAAACCATATGCGGTGCAGTTATCCGAAGAACTTAACAGCCTTTATAATAAAATTATAAACATTTTAGATACAGTAAAGGAGATATAATTATGTATAAATATTGTTTTAATTACGACACCGGCGAGTATGAATATATTGATAAAAACGGATACAGTCAGGATAGATGCGAATATGTATATAATTATGACCGTACGCCGTTTAATAATGATGATAACGACGATGACTAATTAAATATACGGAAAAAAGGTTGTGATTGAAAGTCACAACCTTTTTTGTATCAGTTAATATTTAGTTTTTTTCGTTTTGATAAAGCAAGAAACAGTAGCATCACGCCTACTGTCAAAATAATTATACCACAGTATAAATAATTTCCGGTTTCGGGAGACTTTTTACCGGCGGTCTCAGTAGCATTATTAATTTTTGCAGATTTGTTATTATTCGATTTATTCGCTTCTTTTATATCGGTTTTTGAGTCGGATTTATTATCATTACTCTCGCCGTTAGGCTTTTCATTATCGGAATTATCCGTGTTATTGTCGTTGTCTGTATTTTGCCGGCCGTTATCCTTGCTGTAAAGATAAAAGCAGTCTAAGAGAACCATGCCTTGATTGAATGAATTATGATGTACAACGGCTATTTTTATCTTTTTGCCGGAATATTCGGACAGGTCTACATGTACCCTACGCCAATAGGGTTTTTGGTAGAAGTCCTCACCGATTTGGTTGTAATTATTTCCGCCGTCTGTGGAAATATATATTCCCAAATAATCTTTATTTCTTGTACCGCTTAGGCATTCGGCGTCAAAGGTTAAAATATAGTCTTTGCTTACAGATAAGTCTTGCTCAGGTAAAATCAGCCAATTATCGGGAGTTAACTTAGAACTGTTATACCTCAAAGATGAATTTGATTTAATTGAAGAATTTCCGTGATGAGCATAATTATATCCCTCGTATGTAGGCTCAGCATTAAAAAGCCACCACTTGTAGTTGTCGCCGTCTTTATCCAGATTTTCCCAAGTTTTCGGAATACCGTCCCCAAAGCCTTCAAACCATTCGATATTATAATCATCTCCCGGCTTTTCATGTATTTCGTTGTCATAATCGTCGATTGTTATTATTGATGTACTTTTGGGATTTTCTGTGTTATCCATAGCATAAGCAGTAAAGGGGATTGAAAATAAAATTAAAAGTAAAATAAGCGTTGAACTGAAATTCTTTTTCATATTATTCTCCGTTAAGCAAAAAGACTGCGAAATTAATCCGCAGTCTTTATTTTTTAATGTTTTATTATCTCTTGATATCGTCCCACTTAACGCCGTCGATTTGGAATAAATCGTCGAACTTGTATACATTGGTTTCTTCCTTAGTGTGGCTGGGATACCAAACTTGTGCGAAGAACGGATTTGTTCTTGCAATGTTATCGTAATCCCACTGCTTCTGCGGAATGTAGCATTCAGGACACCAATGACCGCCGAGAAGAATAAGAGCAGGTGAAGCCTCAAATTCAGCACCGCAGTAACCGCACTTCCACTTGAGCTTTGTAGCCATATCGCCCTTAGTCATTGTTTCGCTTAAGCACTCACCGCCACGGAACTTAGCAGCTTGCTTCATATCCTCGATGTCAAGCTCTGATTCAGGCTTTGTCTCATCATAACCGTGGTCAAGCTTGTAGTTTTCAGCGTCCTCAGTCTTCTTGTTGAACTTTCTGATTTCAAAGTCTTCCCACTTTGAAGGAATCTTAGCCCAATCCTCATATGTACCGTAGTAAGCAGAGAGTCTTGTCTGATTCTTTGTTGCAACCCAGTCAAGAGTACCGAAGTCCTTAGTCATAGCAATCTTCTTCATGAATGGCTTAGCACAAGCAGCAACAAGATTCTTTGGAAGGTATCTTGGTATTTTGAAGTAGAATTCAACATGGTCAGCAAGTCTGTTGAAGTAATCCTTAACAGGGAGGTTCTCTCTGAAGTGGAGGAATTCTTCGAGCTTGTCGCCGTCAGCATAGAACTGACCGTGGAAGTTCTTTGTGATAAACCAGTTAGGGTCAAAGAGTTTTTCAGGGCCTGCAAGACCGAGAGTACCGAGAAGGAGACACTCAAATTCATAGTTAGAAATTCTGTACTGCTCACCTGAACCGATGTTGAAGAAGTGATTCCAAAAGTCGTTACCGAGTGTGCCTTTTTCGTCCTCAAGAACAAGGTTACACATAAGACGACCTGAGTCCTCAACAGTACACCACTCAAGAACACCGTTAATCGGTACGTGGAACATAATCGGGTCCATATTCTTGAGAATGTTTGGATAAAGGATACCTGACTGACGCATTACAACCCAGTTCTTGATACCGCTTTCAACGAATACACGCTCTGCAACTGTCTTAGAAATTGCATAGTGGTCATAGATGGAAATTTTAATCGGGTCACCGCATCTGCCCCAGTGGATAGGATAGTTTCTGCCGCCTGTTTCAGCAACAGTGCCGATGTATGCAACCTTGATGTCGTCAGCGTTTGGCTGAGCCAAAACTGCCTTAGTGATATTCTGAGCAGCGCCGATGTTTGTCTTTTGTGTTCTGTATGGCTTCCAGTCAGCTGTAGGAGATACCATACCGCCAATATGAAGTACATAGTCAGAACCTGTTACACCCTCAAGAATTGAATCATAGTCACCGAGGTCACCCCATACGACTTGAACATTTGGCTTAGCCATAATATTCTTGAGTTTTTCCTCGTTCTTAGGGCTTTTTCTTGCGAGCATCTTGATGTTGATTTCATTCGGATGCTTGAGCATTTCCTGTACAGCAGCCCAACCCATGTTACCGGTACCGCCGGTAAGGAATACTGTTTTCTTTGCCATTTTATTTCCTCCTTAAACAGCAATGTCCAATTAGCGGACAAAAATATTTCATATAAAATTATAAACTATTTCTAAACAAAATGCAACACATATTTTAATGATTTTACTGTTGACATTATCATACTTTTGTAGTATCATATTTGCACGGAAAAGTAAACATGCGTTATCCAGAGTGATTGAGGGAACGGCCCGTTGAAATCACAGCAACCTGCCATAAACAGTAAGGTGCTAATACCGGCGGTAATACCGAATGATGAGTTTCAGCATACGGTACTGTATCGTATGCTTATTTTTTTAGTTTAGTATTAAAGAGGATATAGATTATGTCAAAGTATTTATTTACAAGCGAATCTGTAACTAAGGGACATCCCGATAAGATTTGCGACCAAATTTCTGACGCAATTCTCGATGCCATGCTTGAGCAGGATCCGATGAGCCGTGTTGCATGCGAAACCACTTGCACAACAGGTCAGGTTCTTGTTATGGGCGAGATTACAACTAAAGCAGACGTTGATATTACATCTATCGTTCGTAAGACTATAATTGACATCGGTTATGACGATGCAAAGAAAGGTTTTGACGGCAATACCTGTGCCGTGCTTACCGCTCTCGACCATCAGTCTCCCGATATTGCTATGGGTGTTGATAAGTCCTATGAACTTAAGAATAACGAGGAGGACGAGGATAACCTTAACGGTGCCGGTGATCAGGGTATGATGTTCGGTTATGCTTGTAACGAAACGGCAGAACTTATGCCGCTTCCTATTTCTCTTGCTCATAAATTGGCTCTTAAACTTACTCAGGTCAGAGAAGACGGAACCCTTCCGTATCTTTATTCAGACGGTAAAACTCAGGTTACCGTTGAGTATGATGACGGCAAGCCAGTTAAGGTTACAGCTGTTGTAGTTTCATCACAGCACAGCGCAGATGTTGAACTCGAGCAACTCAGAAAAGATATTATCGAAAAGGTAATTAAGACAACAGTTCCCGCAGAACTTATGGACGAGGACACTGTATTTTATGTAAACCCGACAGGCAGATTTGTTATCGGCGGTCCAATGGGCGACTCGGGTCTTACAGGCAGAAAGATTATTGTTGATACCTATGGCGGATACGCCCGTCACGGCGGTGGTGCTTTCTCAGGTAAGGATCCGACAAAAGTAGACCGTTCCGCAGCATATGCCGCAAGATGGGTGGCTAAGAATATAGTTGCAGCAGGTCTTGCCGATAAGTGCGAGGTTGAACTTGCTTACGCTATCGGCGTTGCAAAGCCGGTTTCAATAATGGTTGATACATTCGGCACTGGTAAAAAGTCTGATGACGAAATCAGCGAAATAGTTAATAAAGTATTTGACCTTCGTCCGTATGCAATCATTAAGGCTCTCGATTTGAGAAAACCGATTTACGAAAAGGTTGCCGCTTACGGTCATATGGGAAGAGAGGATCTCGGCGTTTCTTGGGAAAAGACCAATAAGGTTGACGAAATTAAAAAGTATATGTAATTAAAATACGATAAAATCCGCATCTTTATTTGGTGCGGATTTTCTTGAATGTCAGATTTAGATTTATATGCAGAGGTTGATTTTTCAACTGCGAATATTTATGGAATTTTACGAATTTTTTGAAAAGCTTGTGTCATATGTGCCTGCTGATTTTCAACAGTTAAAAACTGCTTGTGAAAATATTTTACCTTGGCTTTTCGGTCTTTTGACTGTTGCTACTTCTTTTGCAGGGCATTTTATGCATAAGGTGTGGAATATATTTTTCTTTTTCGGTATAGGCTTTTTCGTGCCTCTTTTTGCATTCTTTGTAATTCTTAAGCCGACAGGTGCTTTCTTTTGGGTTCTTGTTTTATTATCTGCGGTAATAGGAGTTTTGTGCGCAGTTTATTCGCATAAGTTGCATAAAACAAAACTTTTTATAACTACTCTGTTAATGGTATATATTGCCGTTTCGGGCTATCTTTTGGGACTGGGAAAGGGGATAGCCGTTCTTTTTGGCGTTATCGTTGCTGTTATTGCGGCGTTACTTGCAGTTAAATATAAGTACCTTGCGGTAATCGTAACAACTGCATTTTCGGGTTCGATGATGTTTTGGGATATGATAGAATCGCACTTTGCGTTTAATCATAATTTGTCTATGATTTTTGCAATAGTAATGGGCTTTTGCGGTCTTTTGTGCCAATGTGTTGTTGAAAAAAAAGAACTCAAAGAAACCTATGAGCATATAAAAGAAAATGCCGATAAGGTTAAGAAAAAAGCGTCCTTGTCGAAAGATAAAAAATAAAGTGCATAAATTAAAAAGGTCGGTGATTGTTCTTTATGAATAATCATCGACCTTAATTTTATATTGTGTTTTTATAACTTATAACAGTTTGTCTTTTTCGACCGCTTTGTCAACGGCATTGTGAACTGCCGCTTCAAAACCGTCGCTTTGAAGTGATGTTACAGCTTCTATTGTTGTTCCGCCGGGAGAGCATACCTTGTCAATTAAATCGTAAGGGTGATCGTCGGATTCCAAAATCATCTTTGCACTGCCGAGTACAGCCTGTGCCGCAACTTTCAGTGCAATGTCTTTTTTCATTCCGTGCTTAACTCCCGCTCTTGCGAGTTCGTCAATGAACATATATGCAAGTGCAGGTGTGCATCCGCCCAGTACTCCGAAAAGAGGGAAAAAACTTTCATCGAGGTATATTATTTCTCCTACGGATGAAAAGATTTTTTCGGTTGCTTTTTTGTCCTCATCGGTGGCATTTTCATTTGCGGTGTAGGCGCAGATTGCTTCACCGACCTTTGCATTAATGTTCGGCATTACTCGGATAATTCTCGTTTTTGATGATAACGGCTCTGCTATATAATCCGTTGTCTTGCCTGCCGCTATGGAGATGAGAAGCGGATTTCTTTCCTTTACCGCCTTGCTTATTTTTTCAAGAACCGAAAGTAATACGTTCGGCTTTACGGCTAGAATAACAATATCGCTTTTGTTTACAACATCGCTTTCGTTTTCGCAGGCATTTATTTCGTACTGTGACTTCAGCTTTGAAACGGCAGGGGAGTAAATGTCAAAAACATTTACTTCATTCTCCTTTACCGTTTTACTGCTCAAAAGTCCCGAAAGTATAGCACCTGCCATATTTCCGCATCCGATAAATCCGATAGACATAATATCACCTGTTTAACTTCCTGTATTTTTCTTTGGTGGCTGCTCCGCCTCTTATGTGCCTTTGCTCTTTGTTTTCTTTCAACACTTCGGCAACTTTGCCGGCGAGTATAGGTGAGGTTTGAGACAGCCTTTTTGTCACATCAATATGTACCGTGCTTTTGCTTACTCCGAACACCTTTGCGGCTTGCCTGACGGTAGCCTTGTTTTTCGTTATGTATTCTCCTAAAAGCACGCATCTGCCCTCAACATTTTTGGTCATATCGATTACTCCTTTGTAATTAATATGACCGAAATGTTCGTTCTATTACCTAATCGGGCAATTAAGTATCTTATTCATTTTCAGATGATGCAGAGGTGACATCCTCCAAAATTTGAGAAATAGATTTCGTTTGGATTCTCTCAACTTTTTGGTAGGTTGATGAGGATTCCTCGCTTTTGTCGGTTTCAAGACCGCCTTCTTTAATCGCAATCATTGTCAGTTCTTTCTTGCTAACCTTGATTTTGTAGGTAACGGTGCTGTCACTTGACGGATTTGAAAGAGTTAATTCGTCGCCTTTAACCGTGTAGTCGCCTGTATAGGAGAAAGTGCTGAAATAACTTTCGTATGTTCCGTTGTCTTTGAATTCGTAAGCAGAGGTGCGAGCCTCGTTTTGCCATTTACCGATAATTCTGTCCTCGTTTGATACGAAGATGCCGCTGACAACACTCACAGGGCTTTCGTGCTTAACGGCACAGTAAATTCCTGTCGGAACAACTATCGCAAGCACTATGCAGATAACTATGGCTAAAACTACCTTTAACTTTGAGCCGCCTGATTTTTTACTCATATTACTTTAATCCTTTGCTGTTTAATAATTTGTCAATCTTCTCCGAGTTGTCGAGAAGTGAAGAAACTGACAAATCGTGATTTATTGTGTCTAAAAAGTATGCAAGATACTTAGAAAGTTCAACGCTCTCGTACCAGTCTCTGGCAAGAAGTTCATCCGACTGATAAATACCGTTTGTTGTAAATACCTTTTCAAATATACCTTCTTCATGTGCCTTGTCAAAAATTTCAAGACCATTGCAGAAAAGGCCGAATGCAGTACATACAAAGATTCTCTTTGCCTTGAGTTCTTTAAGTTTTCTTGCAACTTCCAACATGCTTTCGCCGGAACTTATCATATCGTCAACTATGATAATATCCTTACCCTCAACGCTCTCACCGAGATATTGATGAGCAACGATTGGGTTTCTGCCGTTTACAACTCTGGTGTAATCTCTTCTCTTATAGAACATACCGAGATTAACTCCGAGCTGGGTTGCAAAATAAATACATCTGTGCATTGCGCCCTCGTCGGGTGAAATAACCATAAGATGGTCGGGGTCGATGCTAAGGTCGTCAACGCTGTTTACGAGTGCCTTTATCATCTGATATGTAGGCATAACATTTTCAAATGATTTATGAGGAATGGAATTTTGAACTCTCTGGTCGTGAGCGTCAAATGTGATAATGTTTTCTACGCCCAAAGACGTGAGCTCCTGCAATGCCATAGCACAGTCGAGAGATTCACGTGACGATCTTTTGTGCTGTCTGCCCTCGTAAAGCATGGGCATAATAACATTGATTCTCTTAGCCTTGCTCGACGCCGCCGAGATAACTCTCTTAAGGTCGGAAAAGTGGTCGTCCGGTGACTTTGGTACTTCTTTGCCGTACATATTGTAGGTAACGCTGTAATTGAAACAGTCAACTAAAATGTAAAGGTCATAGCCTCTTACAGTATCGTTAATTACAGCTTTGCCCTCACCGCTGCCGAAACGTGCAATCGTGGTATCAATTAGATAGTTTGCTCTTTGATAGCCGTAGAATGCGATGTTTTCCTTGTGATTGCGGATTTGATCTTCTCTCCACTTAACAAGGTAGGAATTAATCTTCTCTGCGAGTTTTTCGGTTCCCGGCAAAGCGATAATACCCAGCGGTCCGTAAGGAATTGTTTGTACTTCTTCTGCTGTGATTCTTGGCATTTTAATGCTCCTCTCTGATTTGTATTTACATTTTACAACATTTTATCACAAAAATAAACCTTTTACTTATATTTTCGTCATAGATATTTTTAAGTTTACTATGCCGAAATTTATATAATATAAACAAATTTATTTTAATGCTCTTTTTTTATATCGCTTTCTTATTGCGGCTGCGGCAATTAAAATTAAAAGTGTAACCGTACTTATTGCCGCACCCGGCTTAATGCCCTTTGGCGCATATTTTAACTTTACCGTGTGTTCGCCCTCGCTGATTGGAATAATCAGTTGGCAGGTATCCTCGTCGCTTTGGTCTTTTCTGCCTTTGCCGAGTGCTTCGGGTTCAGTCTTTTCTCCGTCTACATATACGCTCCAGCCGCTGTCATACGGTATAGAGGTGTAAATGTAGCCATTATAAGGAGCGTTTATTTTGCCCTCAAGTTTTGTGTCGCTGTGATTTGTTATTTCGAGTTGTCCCTGCTCTAATGTTTCGTATGCACTTTTAAGCACATCGTTGTCAATGCTGTAAGCAAAAATTTTAAGAGTTGAGCCGCCCTTGTCAGAACCTGATAAATCAAGGGACGCTTTTATTTTTTCTCCCGCTTTGTGTGTTCCGAGGTCGTATATATATGCCTCGCTCGTGCTTTGATAAGCGGAGGATTCGCCGTTGTCCCAATAGTAGTTTACATTTTTTACGGCAGGCGAAGAAATGTAGATGTAAATATCCGAGTTTGTTTGCGATTCAAAGGTAACATCTATACTGCCCGTTCCCGTTGCGGAAATGCTGTAAACACCGTTTTCACTTATTTCATCGCAGCCTGCCGAGTGAGTCTCTGTACCTGTGTATTTAACGGGGACAAATACATTGCTCACCCCTGCCGCATTGTCAATAAGACTTTCCTGAACCTCAAAGGGATTACCCTCCGAGTTGTCCCAATTCTTTATTTCCTCGCTGACTGTAAAGCCTATGGGTAAATAGTATCTGTTCTCGTAGACCTCTGTTTCTTTTTTGTCCTTCGTTGTGTAGAGATATTTGTAATATTCGTTTGAAAGATTGTCCGTACCGTTTGCTTTTATGAAATACTTTAAGCCGTACATCATATTGTAAACCGGCGTCTGCGGATGGTAGGTGTAGGAGTTTATCCTATTTCCGTACATGCCGAGCGAATATTGATTTTGGCTGTAGTTTTCGTATGCCATTGACGAGAATGTGCTCATCGAATTGTAGCCGTAAAGGCAGGAGTCAAGCCTTGTTTTAAGTTCTGTCAACTCCGTTCTGTAAAAGCCGTCATCTTTGTCTTCAATGTATTTTACCGCCTCGCCGTAACTTTGCATATTTTCGATATAATTTGCCTGCGGCTGAGTGAATACCAAACCGTTGCACCCTACAATAAGAGTTTCGGAAAAGGTGAGGCAGGCGAGAGAAATGCCTATTACGAGTCTCGATGTTTTCTTGCTCTTTATCATAAGCAGAACCAAAGTCCATATCATAACAAGCAACATTGAAAGATAGATTGTAAACGATGACATCTTGTTCGTTGGGAACTTCTGCATAACTATAATTAACACAAGTGCACCGATTCCGGTAAACATAATGTCTTTGTATTCGATTTTGTCAAGTTTTGTAATGCCCTTAAACGCCATAATAAGGAAAATGAACACATACATATACGAAAATCTGTATGGCAAATCGTTCGGCATATGCATAGCGTGCCATATAAAGTTTGCGGCATTGTTGTTAAAACTGAAAACAAAGAATATTATCATCAGAACATATGCTGCTTTTTCTTTCAACTTTATGTTTTTGTTGATAAGATAAAGCGGCATTGAAAGCACTGCCAAAATTCCGCAGTAAACATTCGGCAAAACATCATCGCCCGAGGAGCGAATGGTAGTTTCAAGTCCCGCAAGATGCGAGGTCAAAAGATTTAGTATGTCAAAATAACTCTCGAAAGTTTCGGGAAATTTGTCCGAAGTAGCAGAACAATTTTGTAAAATATTAAATACGGGCAGAAGAAAGAATGCACATAACGCTCCTGCGCCTACGGAGCATAATGCGAATTTAACTCCGCCGCTCAAAAATCTGTTGTCAAAAACCGAAATTAAGCCTCGTTTGTTTTTTATAATGTTTCTTTTGCTGTAAATGTCGTAATTTGCAAAGAAATACACAAGAAAATATACCACGGAAAATATGCACGCCATATAACCCATATAGTAGTTTGACCAGAATAAAACCACCATTGAAATGAGATATGTTTTGCCACTGCCGTCATTTATGATTCTTTCAATTCCGAGTGCGATTATCGGTAAAAGAATCATGGCGTCAAGCCACATTATGTTCCAATAGTACGCCAAAAAGTATCCCGAAAAAGCGTAGAATACACCAAACGATGCGCTTGCAAAGGAATGTGCACCCTGACTCTTTTTGAGATAATAAGTAAAGCAAGCCGCACTCAGCATAGCCTTAACAGCCACCAATGTTGTGATGGCGTCGCCTATTTGGTCTCTGTCAAAAAGAAAGATTAAAGCCGAAAGAGGACTCGAAAGATAGTTAAAGAAGTTCCCCAGAAATGACGAACCGCCGCCTGCCTGCCACGAATATAAAAAGCTCTTGTGCTGTGTAACTCTGTCAAAGAGTTCAACGAACATAGGTCCGTATTGGTGATATAAATCCATTCTCAACACGGTCATATCGCCAAATGGGAATAGCTTGAATATCATATATATTACCGATATTACTCCGAGAGCCAAAAGTGCGGAGAATACGGTATATCTGTTATCAAAAAAGTTCTTGTAAAGCCTTGTGCCTTTTTCGTTTTCGGCTTTTATTCTAGAGTCAAACAATACTATCGAATCAAAGGAATAGTTAAAAGTGTAACTCAAAATTACCGATATTACGAAAGCAATCATGGCGTCCGCTTTCATAAGGTCGCAAAGTATAAAGGAAAGAATTTTGTAAAATCCGAGATTTACCGCAATTCTGAATATAAGAAGCGGTATCTGTTTTGAATTGCTGTTTTTTACATTTTTTGCAAATACAAATTTCTTTTCAAAAATATAGAGCAGTACCGATGCGATTATCGCCGCAGCAGGCAGTGCGATTTTTGCGTCAATGCCTAAACCTGTTTTCATTATCTGCTTTAATACCAAAAAGGCAAAAAACGATACCGAAAAGAAAAAAGAATAACCCACGGTCAGTGCGTTTATGATTTTATTTGATTTAATTTCGTTTGAGGTTTTTGTAATATCCATTAAAAGATTTCACCTGTTAATTATAATTTATTTTATTTTAACATACTATGTGGCGGTGTCAATGAATTATTGCCTTTTTTTACCGCATTGTAATATTTCGGGGCTTGTCATCATAGATTTTTGTAGGTGACGGAATGAACGAAACAGAATTTTTATATAACTATCTTCCCGAAGATTTGTCTGTCGCAATTAAAAAAACGGACGGGCATATTAAAGATAATCTTTTTGAAATCAGACTCAGACGAAGCAGAGCCGTTGTTCTCTGTCTTTTAGGAAAAAGTTTTTATCTGGAACCGTCCGGTGAGATAACGCAGGATAAAAATGAAAATGTAATTAAAATTTCAGATGAGGATTTTGATGAAACTTTTATGAGGTTGTGCGGACATTCTCTTTATTCGGCTCTTGACAGTCTTAAAAGGGGATACATAACTCTTTCAAACGGCTCAAGAGTCGGGGTTTGTATGACTGCCGTTTTGGAAAACGATAATGTTACCTCTGTCAGGGACGCCTCCTCTTTGAATATAAGAATTCCACGAGAGTTAAAAGGGTGTTCCGATTTACTTTGCGATTATTTGTTTACAAACGGTCTTAAAAGCGTTTTGATAGCCTCACGTGTGTCCGGAGGAAAAACAACTCTCTTGCGTGATATTGCACGCAACCTTTCAGAGAGAATGTATAAAGTTACGGTAGTTGACGAAAGAAACGAAATAGGTGCAAAAAAAGGTAAAATTATTACCGCTGACCTTGGCGATAATACGGATGTCTTGACTTTTTACCCAAAAGAGGTCGGAACAGAAACCGCAGTCAGAACCTTGTCTCCCGATGTCATTATTTTGGACGAGGCGGCAAACGATGCAGAGGCAAAAGCAATCTCTTACGCTTTTTCCTGCGGCGTTAAATTCATTCTTTCCGTTCACGCTTCAAACACCAATGAACTGAAAAATAAAAAGATTGTATCTCGTCTCCTTTCAACAAATGAGTTTTCTTATGTTGTGTTGATTGACTGCGGTTTTGAATATAAAATCTATGATGTTACGGACGGTGAAATTAATGAAAATTACAGGAGCACTGTTGATAATTCTATCGTCTGCAATGAGCGGCGTATATCTTATAAAAATTGCTCGTGAAAGGATTTGCATATGTGAGGAACTGCTTGTTTTCTGTGATATGCTCAAAAATGACATATCCACCCGCCGCACCGAACTTGATATTCTTATAAACAGTATTGCCGATAATCCGTGTCTTTCACACATTTCGTTTATAAATTCCGATTTTATTTGCGGCAAAAAAGAGGTAACTTCGGTTTTGATGCGTCGGGATAATCAAAGAATTACCGAGTTCCTGTCATCTCTCGGCAGTTTTGATTTATCTGCTCAACTTAATGAAATTGAATTTTTTTCTTCGTTTATTTGCTCGAGAAAAGCAGAGTATGAATACACTCTAAAAACAAAATCAAGACTTTATTTTACTCTTTGCTTTTCATTTGGATGTATAGTTTCGCTCGTAATTATATAGAGGTGTAACCTGTGGACATTAATTTTATTTTTAAGATAGCAGCTGTCGGAATAATTGTTGCGGTGCTGAATACTTTGCTTGTGCGTTCGGGCCGTGACGACCAGGCAATGCTCACAACCCTTGCAGGAGTCGTGGTGGTGCTGATGATGCTGGTGCCGCAGATTAGGGAACTTTTTACCACCGTTAAGGATTTATTTGATTTGTAATTATGATGAAACTAATTGGTATTTCGTTTTGCGTTTTGCTTTGCGGCACACTTATAAAAAGCGAGAATAAAGCGATATATTTTATTCTTTCTCTTTCGGGCGGAATTTTAGCTTTTCTTTCGGTCTCGGACAAGGTGTCTCAACTGTTTAATCAAATTATGAAATTGGGCGAAAGCATACCGGCATCGCAGTCCTATGTCAGGCTTATGCTCAAAGTGCTGTGTATTGTTCTTATTGTCGGTTTTACCTGCGATACCTGCCGTGATAACGGCGAAAACGCTCTTGCGTCCTTTGTCGAAACGGGCGGCAAGGTGATAATAATCTCTATGATAATGCCGCTGTTTGAGGCTGTGCTTGATACCGTGATAGGATTGATAAAATGAAAATGCAGCGATTTTTAATTTTTCTTTTATTGTTCATATTTATTCCCTGTACTGTCTGTGCAGAGGATTTGAGCAGCGATAAGTATAACGAGGCGTTGTCAGATTATGACCTGTCTTTTTTTGAGGACAGTCTTGATAAGGATACATATAAAACTCTTGAGGATTTGGGGCTTTCCGATTTTGACTATAACAGCATTACCTCTTTGTCGCTTGAAAAAACTCTCAACTATGTTCTGTCGCTTTTTAAGCAGAAAGCCAAAGCACCGTTGGGTTCCTGCCTCACCGTTTTGATTTTTGTTATATTATCCTGCTTTTTGCAGTCTTTTTCAGATAAAAAAGATGACAGCATAAATCAAACCTATTCCACCGTCAGCGCCTTGATTATAACGGTTGTTGTACTTTCTAAACTTACTCATACAATATCTGTTTGCGTAACATCCGTTTCGGTAGCCGGTGATTTCATTTATGCGTTTGTGCCGGTTTTTTGTATGCTAGTTGTAGTTTCGGGCTCGGGAGCAGTCGGTTTTTCTACCAATACTCTGTTGCTCGCTCTGTCGCAGGGAATGTCTTTTTTGGCATCGAATGTATTTATGCCGCTCGTTAATTGTTTTTTAGCACTCGGAATATGCTCGTCGCTCAGATACGAACTTCATCTTACAAAATTGATTTCAACGGTTAAAAAAATTATTACTACTTGTATATCGTTTTTGTGCGGAGTTTTTGTGTCGGTGCTTTCGGTTAAGACTGCGGTTGCGGCTAAGGCTGATATGCTCGGAATAAGATCTATTCGCTTTGCCGTAAATTCCGTTGTGCCCGTTATAGGTTCTTCAATCAGCGAGGGACTGCTTTCAATTCAGGCTTATTCTTCTCTGATTAAAAGCAGTGTCGGCATAGTCGGTATTGTGGCTGTTGTGCTTGTTTTTTTGCCTGCGATTGTAGAAACCGCAGTGTGGAGAATATCGCTTTCTTTTTGCTCTGTTTTATCCGATGTGTTCGGCGATAAGTCCGTATCTTCTGTGCTTAATGCTTTTCGGGAAGCACTTCTTCTTGCTAATGTAATCATTATCTTGTCTATGGTTACGACTGTGATTTCAATCGGCATTCTTGTTGCGGCGGGAGGCGGCGGAAAGTGAATTTAATAAAAGAATGGACATTTTGTATTTGCTCAACCGTTATCGTTTCGGTAATATTTTCTCTCCTTGCGCCAAAGGGCGGCAGCGGCAGATTTTATAAATCGGTTATCTCTCTTTTTATTTTTATTTCTTTCCTTTTTCCGTTTACTCAAATAGGCGACAAAAAACTTGATTTTAATCTTGACAATATAAATATTGAAACAGAAAATAATACAAACAGTATAGCGGAGGGAGTTGTTAAAAACGAAATTATTACTCTTTTGGAAAATAATTCCGTTTACTCGGCGGGGGTTAATTGTTCCTCGAGCGTTAATGCCGATAACGAGATTGTGCTTAACAGCGTTACCGTTTCTGTTACAGATGAGTACGATTGCGATACCGTAAGACAACTGATTTACGATGAGTTGTCGCTGAATGTCAGGGTGATACACATTGGTGAATAAACTTAAAGAATATTTGGAAAAGTTAAAATTTGATAAAAAGAAAATCATAATTGCAATCGGTTTTATGGGAATCGCTTTGATTTTGCTTTCCGAGGTTGTTCCGCAGGAATCGTCAAAATCGCAGAATACCGACGTACAGACGGATTACAGTGAGTATGTTTCTTCTCTGGAGGAAAAGACCGCCGATTTGATTTCGTCCATAGACGGCGTCGGAAAATGCAAGGTGATGATTACCCTTGAACAGTCGGACGAAAATATTTTTGCAAAAAATACCGACGAAAGCACAAATTCGGGTTCTTATTCCAAAAAAAGCGAATATGTATTGTATGAGGACAATAACAATGATACCCCTGTTTTGGTTAAACAGTATTTTCCAAAAGTAAAGGGCGTCGCCGTGGTTTGCACCGGCGGTGATGATGTCATTGTAAAAGAAAAGGTTATTTCGAGCATTTCCTCTCTGTTCGGAATATCGGGCACAAAAATTTCAGTATCAAAAATTAACAGGTGATTTTATGTCAAAAGAAGAACTTAACGATTTCGAACTTGAACAGCAGACAATGATTGAAAACGAAAATAAGACCGAAAATGAAAATAACGATTCTCTTTTTGACGGTGAAAATATCGTCAAAGAAAATCCCGATGATAAAAAAGACAGAAAAAAGCGTAAAAAATTCATAGGTACTGTTGTTGCCTTTGCTTTAGTTTTGGCAGTAGGCGTGGTGGGAAATTGGTACTATGAAAATACGGACGCCTCGTCGCCCATTCAGCCGCTGCTGGATTCCGCCGCCCAAAAGACTTTGGGCAAGGCTGAACTCGTAGATGCAACAACAACTGTCATAGAGGAAAACAGCTATTTTTCTTCCGCAAGGGTTGAACGTCAAAATTCGAGAGATGCCGCTCTCGAAAAACTTCAGGCAGTTGTTGACAGCGCCGATGAGAGCGAAGAGGCAAAAAAGGCAGCAAGCGAAAAAATAGCACAAATTTCAGCCTCTATATCAAATGAGAATAAAATCGAAACCCTTGTTTGTGCAAAGGGAGTTAAAAACTGTATTGCCGTAATAAACGAAGATTCATCAAGAGTGGATGTCATAGTCGATACAGACGATTTAAGCGATACGCTCATTATGCAGATTAAAGATATTGCCATGGCTCAAACGGGTTGCAGCTTTGAAAATGTATCCATAGTTCAGTCCTCGTCTCAGTCAAACGCACAGCAAAGTACCGATACGGAATAAACAATATGTTTATTAATTATAGAATATACTTGTATAAATACAGCTTTTATGTTATAATGTTTTCAGTTTCAGATGATTATTATCATTCTGATTTGCATAACATAGGAGTTGTATTTTATGGAAATTATCAAAAACAGCGATAAAGGCAATTTAATCATATCCCATGAGGCAATTTCCTCTATTGCTATTAATGCCGCTAAGGACGTTGACGGCGTCGGCTCTTTTTCCAACAGACCCGTAGATGTCGTAAGCACCATAAAAAAGGGCAGTCTTAAGGTTATGAGTCCCGTAAGGCTCACTCAAAACGGAGAAGATATGGATGTCAGCATTTGTATCAATCTTTTGCCGAATAAAAAGATTAAGACAGTGAGTGAGAACATACAGACATCGGTTCGTGAAGCAATAGAAAATATGACCGGTAAGAAGGTTAATAAGGTCAATGTTATTATTGCAGGAATTGATATTCCCGAGTCCGGCGACTCTAAGGCACCTTTAACAAGTGAAGAATAAATAATGTTGCCGACTCTCTGTATTTAGGGTCGGCTTTTGTTTTTAGGAGAATATTATGATGAGAAAAAGAAGCGAGGAGAGGGAGCAGGCTTTTTGTCTACTCTTTCAGTCACTGTTTAATACAGACGAAAATTTTGAAATTTATGAGGAAAATATCGAGTCTGTCGGAGATTATGCAAGAAGCATTGCTTTGGGCGTAGAAGAAAAAAAGGATAATTTGGACGGGCTTATCGAAAAATATTCAAAGGGTTGGAAGGTAAAGAGACTTCCGAAAGTAAACCTTGCAATACTCAGGCTTGCCGCATATGAAATTCTTTTTGTTGACGATGTTCCCGAAAGCGTTGCAATCAACGAGGCGGTGGAACTTGCTAAGAAATATTCGGGTGAGTCGGATTATTCTTTCATTAACGGAGTTCTCGGCGCTCTTGTTAAGGGCGAGGTAAAAGAGTAATGTTTCTCGGTATAGATACGAGTAATTATACTACCTCACTTGCACTGTTTGACGGAAAGAATATTATTCAAAGAAAAAAGGTCTTGACCGTAAAAAAAGGCGAAAGAGGTCTCAGACAGAGTGACGCCGTGTTTCAGCATACCGTTAATATGCCTTTTCTTATGAATGAACTTGATTTTTCGTCGGGGATTGATTCGGTTGGCGTGAGCATCCGACCTAGGAGCGTTGAGGGCAGTTATATGCCGTGCTTTTTGGTGGGTGAAAATGTTGCAACCGCTGTGTCAAAAACGAGTAATGTACCGCTTTATAAAACTTCGCATCAGGTCGGTCATATCCTTGCCGCACTTTATTCGGTCAAAAGACTTGATTTGATAAACAAAAAATTTATCGCATTTCATTTAAGCGGCGGAACAACAGAGGCATTGATTGTAACTCCCGATAATGACGACATTGTAAAGTGTACTCTTGTCGCTTCTTCAAGCGATTTGAAAGCGGGACAGGCAGTAGACCGAACCGGCGTTCTCCTCGGTCTTGATTTTCCGTGCGGAAAAGAACTTGATGCTCTGTCCGAAAAAAGTGACAGAGAATTTAAGATTAAGCCGTCTATGCAGGGACTTAACTGTTCGCTCAGCGGAGCGGAAAACAAAGTTAAGAAAATGATGGCGGATAACGAGAGCAGAGAAGATATTGCAAAATTTGTGCTTAGTTTCGTCTCCGCTTCCGTTCTTGAAATGTGCAAAAGAGTTATTAAAGAGTACGGCGAATTTCCGATTTTGTTTTCGGGAGGAGTCTCTTCTAATTCTCTGCTCAGAAAAACAATTAACGATAATCTTGACGCATACTTTGCCGAAAGCGAATTTTCACTCGATAATGCATCGGGTACGGCAGTTTATGCGTATTTGAAAAACGAAATTAATTTATGAATACACTAACCGTATCACAAGTTAACAGATATATTAAAGCGATACTAGATGAGGCACAGCCGCTTAATCGTATCTATGTGTCGGGGGAAATATCAAATTTTAAGCACTATCGCCAGAGCGGACATATGTATTTTACGCTTAAAGATAATTCTTCCCAGCTGAAATGCGTTATGTTTGCAGGTAATAACAGTTCGCTTAAATTTACTCCCGAGGACGGTATGAGCGTCGTCTGCTTCGGAAAGGTCAGCGCCTATGAGCGTGACGGTCAGTATCAGCTTTATGTCAGTTCAATGCAACCTAACGGTTTGGGTGCTCTTGCTCTGGCGTATGAGCAACTCAAGCAAAGACTCGAAAAAGAGGGCTATTTTGCTCCCGAACATAAAAAGTCCGTACCTAAATATCCTGCCAAAATCGGAGTTGCCACATCAAATATGGGCGCTGCTGTCGAGGATATAAAAAATATTATTTCACGCAGATTTCCGCTTGCCGAAATAGTTATTTGTCCGACTGTTGTTCAGGGCGGCGAAGCGTGTGAAGATATAGCTTCTTCGGTTAAATTTCTCGATACGCTCGGCGTTGATGTTATCATCGTCGGCAGGGGCGGAGGCTCTATGGAGGATTTGTGGGCGTTTAATACAATGCCTGTTATTCAGGCAGTTTATGACTGCAACACCCCGATTATTTCCGCAGTCGGACACGAAACCGATTTTACTCTGTGCGATTTTGTCGCAGATCTCAGGGCACCTACACCGAGTGCGGCGGCAGAACTTGCCGTTCCCGATATAAACAGCGAACTTCAAATTGCAGACGGTTTTTATTCTTCGCTTTTGTCGCTCTTTAAGCATAAGATAGAAACCGAAGAAATTAATCTTGACAGAATAGTAAACCGTTCGCCGCTTTCCGATGTGAACGAAGCATTCAAAGCAAGGCAGGAAAAACTTGAATTGCTTTGTGATAATTTGATGTTACGATTTAAGGCAATGATTGATGATAAGGAAAATGCACTTAAAAGGGAGGCGGATATGCTAAACGCCGTTAATCCGCTTTCGGTTATCTCCCGAGGCTTTACTTTGACTTCAAAGGATAATAAGACTGTCTCAAGTGTAAAATCACTCAGCGTGAACGATACCGTCTGCACCAGATTTTCAGACGGAAAAATTACAGCAACCGTTTGTGAGGTAATAAGTAATGAATGAAGAATTAACATATGAAAAGGCTATGACCAGACTTGAGGAAATAGTCTCATTGCTCGAAAAAAACGATGTGAGCCTTGATGATTCCATTAAACTCTTTGAGGAGGGAACGAGGCTTACCGCCTTTTGCTCGGAAAAACTCAAAAACGCAAAGGCAAAAATCACTTTGGCAGAAAAGGAGTAAAATATGTATTCACCCGATTTTAAGGCACAAATCGAAAAATATTGCGATGTCGTTAATACAGAATTAATGAAATATATTCCCGAGGCAAATGACGGTCAGAGAGATGTTACTAAGGCTATGCGCTACTCTCTTTCAAACGGCGGTAAAAGACTCCGTCCGATTTTTGTTCTGGAATTTTGCAGAATGTGCGGCGGTGATGTAAATAAGGCATTGCCCTATGCTTGCGCTATTGAATATATCCATACATATTCTCTTATTCATGATGATTTGCCGTGTATGGATAATGACGATATGAGAAGGGGCAAGCCCTCTTGTCATAAAATGTACGGAGAGGCTACGGCTCTTTTGGCAGGTGACGCACTTCTCACTCATGCTTTCGAGATATGCTCTGCGTCAGAACTCAGCGACAGCCAAAATTTGCGTGCGGTATCTCTCTTGTCACAAAATGCAGGCGTAGGCGGTATGATAGGAGGTCAGGTAATCGACCTTAAGTACGAACAGTCCGACCCGTCAATATCCGATATTCTTACCGTTCACCGTCTTAAAACAGGCGCACTTATTTCTGCCGCTTGCATTCTCGGCTGTATTGCCGCAGGCGCAGATGACGAAAAAATTGCACTTGCCTCAAGATATGCTTATATGATTGGCACCGCTTTTCAGATAAGAGATGATTTACTTGATATTATGGGCGACGAGGAAAAACTCGGAAAACCCGTCGGTTCCGACGCCGATAACGATAAAACAACTTATGTCACCCTTGTCGGTGCAGACAGGGCGCAGCAGGACGTTAAGACTCTTACCGATAAAGCCGTAGAGATTCTTGACTCATTCAGCGAAAATGACTTTATGAAAACCTTGTCGGAGTATTTGGTTAACAGAGAAAAATAAAGAATGAAAAGAGAAAAATTATGTCATATCTCGATAAGGTGAATTCACCTAAGGATATAAAAAAACTGAATATCGACGAACTTGACGAACTTTGTCAGGAAATTCGTTCTCTGATGATAAAAACCGTGTCCGAAAACGGCGGACATCTTGCCTCTAATTTGGGCGTGGTGGAACTTACCGTTGCACTTCATAAGGTATTTAATTCGCCGACTGATCAGATAGTATTTGATGTGGGTCATCAGTGCTATACTCATAAAATTCTCACGGGCAGAAGAAAGGAATTTTCAACTCTCAGAACGGAAAACGGCATAAGCGGCTTTACCCGTCCCGTTGAAAGTCCGCACGATATTTTTTCATCGGGTCACTCTTCTACATCTGTTTCTGCCGCAATCGGTCTTGCAAAGGCTAAGGCTCTTAAAGGCGATAAAGGTAAGGTGATTGCCGTTATAGGCGATGGCGCACTTACCGGCGGACTTGCTTATGAGGCTCTTAACAATTCAAGCATAGATACCGATAACCTCATTATTATTCTTAATGATAATGATATGTCCATCAGCAAAAATGTCGGTTCTGTTGCAAAGGAACTTACTCATATAAGAACTTCGCCGAAGTATTACAGATTTAAGTCAAAGGTCAGCAGAGGTCTTGCTAAGATTCCGAAATTCGGTGCTCAAATTACAAGATTTATCACAATGACAAATCAGAGGATAAGAAAGAAACTTTATCACAGCACTTTTTTTGAGGATTTGGGGCTCAGGTATTACGGCCCTATTGACGGTCACGATATGCAGTCGCTTATAGATGCGTTGACGGTTGCAAAGGCTCACAGCCACAGCGTTCTTATTCATGTCAGCACCGTAAAGGGTAAGGGTTACGATTTTGCCGAAAAAAATCCGTCTAAGTTTCACGGTATCGGTAAGTTTAATATAGATACCGGCGAACCGCTCTCTAAAGGAAAAACTTTTTCCGATGCATTCGGAGAGAATTTGCTTTCATTTGCGGATAAGGACAGCAGAATTTGTGCCATAACAGCCGCAATGGCTACCGGTACGGGACTTGTTAATTTTGCAAATAAGTATCCTAAACGGTTTTTTGATGTCGGCATTGCCGAACAACACGCCGTGACATTTTCGTCGGGACTTGCAAAAAACGGTATGATTCCGTTCTTTGCCGTTTATTCCACATTTTTACAGCGTTCGTATGACCAATTGGTGCATGATGTCGCCATGCAGGGATTAAAAGTTATTTTTTGTATCGACCGTGCAGGATTTGTCGGCGAGGACGGCGAAAGCCATCAGGGTGTGTTTGATACGGCATATCTTATGAGTGTTCCTGATTTGACAGTTTTCGCTCCCGCAACCTTTGACGAACTCTCCTCTATGATGTATCAGGCGGCATATAAAGAGGAAAAGGCTGTTGCTATTCGTTATCCACGAGGCGGACAGGCTGTTCTTCCCGACAATTATAAATATGAAAAGCATGCCTTTGACGTTATCGGAGACGGCAGTAATGATATTTGTCTCGTTACTTACGGCAGAGAAACAGAGCCTTGCTGTAAGGCTCTAAAGGAATGTGATAACGCATTTGTGCTTAAACTTAATAAGATTAAACCACTTTCAAGCGAGATAGCGGATTTACTTAAAAATACAAAAAAGATTTTCTTCCTTGAGGAGGGAATTAAGAGCGGCGGCGTAGGCGAATGCTTTGCCGAACTTCTGCTTGAAAACGGCGTTAATGCAGAATACAGACATATATGCATTAATGACGAATTTGTTAAGCAGGCGAGCGTTGACTCACAGCTTAAAAAATATTGTCTGGATGCTCAGTCTGTAATTGATATTGTAAACGAAAAAATATAAGGATTTGTTATGGCAAAGAAAACGAGACTCGATGTGGCTGTGTTTGAACAGGGTTACGCCGAAAGCAGGGAAAAGGCCAAAGCTATCATAATGGCAGGCTTGGTTTATGTTAATAATCAAAAAGCTGATAAGGCAGGATTTGAACTTAAAGAGGGCGATGTTCTCGAAGTCAGGGGAAAGGCGCTCAAATATGTCTCCCGAGGCGGCTTGAAACTTGAAAAAGCGATGCAGGAATTTCCGATTACTTTAGACGGTAAAATCTGTATGGATGTCGGTGCGTCAACCGGCGGCTTTACCGACTGTATGCTTCAAAACGGTGCAGTAAAGGTTTATTCCGTCGATGTCGGCTACGGTCAACTTGCATGGAAACTCAGAACAGATGAAAGAGTTGTAAATCTGGAAAGAACGAATTTTCGCTATGTAACCGAAAAGGAGATTCCCGATAAAATTAATTTCTCTTCGGTCGATGTCTCTTTTATTTCTCTGTCCCATATTTTGCCCGTGCTTAATAAATTGCTCGCAGATGACGGAGAGGCTGTTTGCCTTATCAAACCGCAGTTTGAGGCAGGTAAAGAAAAGGTAGGCAAAAAAGGCGTTGTCCGTGATTTGAATGTTCATTTGGAAGTTGTTGAAAAGGTAATAGGTTTGGCATTTGATAACGGCTTTGATGTGCTCGGACTTCAGTTTTCACCGATTAAAGGTCCTGAGGGAAATATAGAATATCTCATTTATTTGAAAAAGAGCGACAATCCGACAGTTTCCGACAGCGTGAACGCAAAGGAACTCGTCAATATGTCGCACGATGAACTTGATAAGAGGTAAATTATGAAAATTTCGATTTTTCCTAATTTTAATAATGACGGAGTTTTGCAAACCTGTGAAGAGATTTGCAAAGAACTTGATAAACTGGGTGTTGAGTATTCCGTTGCAAAGTGTAACGAGAGTGACGAAACCGGTACGCTTCCGCTTTTTTTCGATACGGATGAATTGATAGAAAAATGCGATATTGTAATCGTAGTCGGCGGCGACGGTACAACCCTTAATGTCGCCAAGGCGGCGTCCTTACATAATAAACTTACACTCGGCATAAACGCCGGCAGACTCGGTTTTATGAGCGGACTCGAAAGAGATGAACTTTCGCTTCTTAATCGTTTGGTCAGCGGCGAGTACGAGGTTGAGGAGCGTATGATGATTAACGCACGCCTTATGTCGGAAAACGGCATACAGGACTTTATTTGCCTTAACGATGCCGTTATTACAAGAGGTGACCTTGCCCGACTTATAGATGTTACTGTTAAGTCAGACGGCAGAGTGATAACCAAGAACAGAGCGGACGGTATGATTATCGCAACTCCTACGGGTTCAACCGCATATTCAATGGCAGCAGGAGGTCCTGTTGTAAGTCCGGATAATTCGTGTTTCGTCGTTACTCCTATTTGTCCTCACTCGCTCGTTAACAGAAGTATAGTTTTCTCCTCGGATAAGGAACTTGAAATAACCGTTGAAAATGATAAAAACAATACTTCTTATTTATCGATTGACGGCGAAAAGTCAGTTACCGTTACAAAGAATTCTAAAATTATTATTTCAAAAAGCGAATATGTCGCAAAACTTATTAAAATTAAACCCGAAAGTTTTTATGAAATTTTGAACAAGAAATTGCTTGAAAGGAGAGATTAGTATGAAAAAGCGCAGACAGGCTAAAATCATAGAACTTATTTCTCAAAACGATATAGAAACTCAGGAGGAACTTCAGCAATTGCTTAATGAGCACGGTTACGAGGTTACTCAGGCTACGATTTCCCGTGATATAAAAGAGCTAAGACTTGTTAAGGATTTGTCCGCTAAGGGCAGATATGTTTACTCGACGGGTAAAAAAAGCGTAGAAAATATAAATCACAGAGCAGGCGGCATTTTTAACGAGACTATAATCAGTTATGATTATGCACTCAATACTGTTGTAATCAAATGCTTTCCCGGTATGGCAAACGCAGTTTGCGCCGCAATTGACTCAATGAATCTAAATGAAATTTTGGGCTCGATTGCAGGGGACGATACTATTTTTATTCTTTGCAGAAGCGAAGAAACCGCCGCACTTTTCACTAATAAATTGAGGACGATGTTAGATGCTTAAAACACTCGTTATCGAAAATATCGCAGTAATAAAAAAGGCGCAGATAGAGTTTACGGGCGGACTGAATGTTTTAACCGGTGAAACGGGAGCAGGAAAGTCAATTGTTGTTGACTCAATTAATGCCATACTCGGCGAGAGGACTTCCAGGGAACTTGTCCGTGCTGGCAGTGATAACGCCTTTGTAAATGCATATTTTGAAGATATTAATGATGATGTTAAATTAAAGCTAAATGAATATGATATACCCGTTGAGGAAGACGGTTCGCTTCTTTTGAACAGAAAAATCAGTTCCGGCGGTAAGTCGGTATGTCGTGTCAACGGCTTGCCGGTGACCGTAGGTATACTTAAAGATATAGGCACGCACCTTGTAAACATTCACGGACAGCACGATTCTCAGGCACTTTTGAATCCTGATTTTCACTATAAATTTGTGGACGCCTATGCCGATTGCGACGAACTTCTTGCGGAATATAAGGAAAGTTTTAAGAGCTTTTTGAATATCAGACGCCAACTTAAAAGTCTTACTTCGGATGCTGACGAAAGGGATAAGCAATCGGAAATTCTTGATTATCAAATCAAAGAATTGCGTGATGCCGATATTAAGGTCGGTGAGTGGGAGGAACTTAAACACAGAAAAAGTGTTATTCTAAATTCGCAGGCTATATTAAACGCATTAAATACGCTCCTCGGCGCCGTTAACGGAGACGATGAAAATCAGGGTATTCAGTCTGTTCTTATGTCATCCGATAAGGAAATTACCGCACTTCTTGATGCAGATACTCAACTCAAGCCGATTAAAGAAAAATTGGATTCAGCCGAAGACTTGCTCGAGAGTATTAAGGATTTAATTTCAGATAAGATGGAAAGCCTTGATTTTCAGCCCGATGAACTTGACAAAATCGAGGAAAGACTCGATATTCTCTATACTTTTTCAAATAAGTATGGCGAAACCGAGCAGGATATGCTATACTACCTTGCAGACGCAGAAAGAAAAAGAGCACTTTTTGATAATTCAGAGCAGGATCTCGAAAGGCTTAACGCCGAATATGACAGTTCGCTTGAAAAAACGCAAAGCCTTGCACTTAAACTTAGTGAAGTTAGGCGAAAGGCTGCCGAAAAGTTGGGCGAGGAGATTTGCTCTCAACTTGAATTTCTCGATATGCCGGGGGTTAAATTCGTTACACAATTTTCAAAAGGTAATTTATCATCAGTCGGTATTGATAAGATTGAATTTCTTATTCGTACAAATCCCGGAGAAGAGCCGAAACCTCTTGCAAAAATCGCATCGGGCGGCGAGCTTTCAAGAATTATGCTTGCAATTAAGAGCATTATTGCAAAGAGCGACAGCATTGCAACGCTTATTTTTGATGAGATTGATACGGGTGTCAGCGGAAAGGCAAGCCGTAAAATCGGCTTAAAGCTAAAAGAAGTAGGTGAAAACGCACAGGTTATTTGTGTTACCCACTCCGCACAGATTGCTTCTGCCGCAGATTCGCATTTCCTTATTAAAAAGGAATATGCGGATAACGCCGCATTTACTCAGATTATGCCGCTTGATTTTGAGGGCAGAAAGTATGAACTTGCAAGAATTATGGGCGGTTTGAATGTAACCGAATCCTTGCTTAAATCGGCAGAGGAGATGCTTGATAATGGGAATTAATATAGAGCAAAAGGTTAAAAACGGAACTTGTATTTAACATACCTTTTTCTTAAATTTTATACACAATATATATACGGAGGAAATGAAAATGGGAGTTTATGAAGAACTCGTTGAGCGTGGATTAATCGCTCAGGTAACAGATGAGGAGCACATAAGAGATTTGGTCAATAACGGTAAGGCTGTGTTTTATATCGGATTTGACCCTACTGCCGATTCACTGCATGTAGGACACTTTATGGCTCTTACTCTTATGAAAAGACTTCAGGAGGCAGGCAATAAGCCTATCGCTCTTATCGGCGGCGGTACCGCAATGATTGGCGATCCGTCGGGCAGAACAGATATGCGCCAAATGATGACTAAAGAAATGATTGACCATAACTGCGAATGTTTCAAAAAGCAGATGTCGAGATTTATTGACTTCGGTGAGGGTAAGGCTATGATGGTTAATAATGCCGATTGGCTTCTTGACCTTAACTATGTCGAGGTGCTTCGTGAGGTCGGTGCGTGCTTTAGCGTAAACAGAATGCTTAGTGCAGAATGTTATAAGCAGAGAATGGAAAAGGGACTTTCATTCCTTGAATTTAACTATATGATTATGCAGTCTTACGACTTCTATTCACTCTACCAAAAGTACGGCTGTAATTTGCAGTTCGGCGGCGATGACCAGTGGAGTAATATGATAGGCGGTATGGAACTTATCCGCCGTAAACTCGGCAAGGAAGCAAACGCTATGACAATCACTCTTCTTACCAATTCAGAGGGTAAGAAAATGGGTAAAACTCAAAAGGGCGCTGTTTGGCTTGATGCAGAAAAGACAACCCCTTACGAGTTCTATCAGTACTGGCGTAATGTTGATGACGGCGATGTCATTAAGTGTATGAAACTTCTTACTTTTATTCCTATGAGTGAGATTAACGAGTACGCTAAACTTGAGGGTGCAGAACTTAATAAGGCTAAGGAAGCACTTGCTTATTCGCTTACCGAACTTGTTCACGGTAAGGAAGAGGCTGACAAGGCTCAGGCTGCCGCAAAGGCTCTTTTCGCAGGTGGCGCAGACGATAGTAATATGCCTACCACAGAGGTTGAGCAATCCGACCTTGAGGACGGCAAAATCACAGTCCTTTCACTTATGATTAAGGCAGGTATGATTAAGTCAAACGGCGAGGGCAGACGCCTTATTCAACAGGGCGGTATCAGCGTTAATGATGAAAAAATCAGCGATGTTTTCACATCTGTTTCGGCAGATGAACTCAAAGAAAGCGTTATCGTTAAGAAAGGCAAAAAGGTATTCCATAAATTCACCCTTGCATAATTTATGTTTTCTGTTGAGAGGTTCATTTGAGCCTCTCTTTTTTAGTCGTTGATTAAATATTGCCGTTATGTTATGATGATGTTGAAATAAATTTAACGGAGGTCTTTTTATGAAGCGTTCAAAAGTTATAACGATTATAATATCTGTCGTAACAGTAATTTGCCTTTGCGTAGCAGTCACATTTGTCGTAAAGTCAATTAACGGTAAGAAAAGCGCAAATGGAAATAACATCTCTGATACCGTTACTGTCACAGAGACTGAAAGCAATCCTAACGCTTTGCCTGTCGGCGAGCCTCTTTATTTGGACGAAAAGCAGTCTATGAACCCGAATGCCGTTGAGAGTATAGAAATTGTTGACGATAAGGTGACTTTGTATAATAAAGACTTGCCAGATTTTAACGGCGTTGTTACAAATACCGAGCATATAAGCGGAGACGATTTTTACGATTATTGTAACAGCTTTGATTTAACCGATGTTTCGCCGATAGATTTTACTTTATACCAACATATAAAAATCGACTCCATAGCCGAAGAAAACGCAGATTCGGATTGTAAGTATAAGGTATATTATTTAGATAACGAGCCGTCACTTTTGGGCTTTGTTTATCAGGGAAATGACGGTAAAGACATGGTTTGGTGTATCAGCGACATAGAAAATCCCGCCGTGTATAAAGCCGCCCTCATTTCTAAAGATAAGGCAATAAAGATTGCTTTACAAAAGCATAAAGAATTATATCCAAATTTGAATTCATCGCTTGAAGAAGCGGTGCTAAAAGGTGCAGCCGTACAGTATTACGGCTTTAATACCCAATATAATCCAAACCCGAGCGGACATAAATATTACGGCGTAACATATTTTGATAATGATTCTGTTGCTGACTATTATTACTACTGCGTTGACGCCGTAACCGGTGATTTAATTTTTAATTCAATTATGGGAGATTGATATGAAAAACAATGAATGTAAATATGTTATCTCATTCGGTTTTAAGGATAATATTGTAATTACTGCGGTTGCCGTTATTTTTGATGTAATGGCATATGTTTTACATAGGCGTGGCAGTGCTGCTTTTATTGCATTAGCAGTTATCGGTGCTCTTGCAACCCTGTTGCTTTTTGTTTCAATTTATCGCACCTTGTTTAATAAAATATATATTTATGATAATTATTTTGTTCATAGGAAATCACCGTTTAAGGAAGTTATTGTAAATGATTACGAGGTTGAGGACGCTTGGATAAGACAAATGCGTAACACAAACGGTACGGCAGGCTTTTATTTTTATTATGTCACAAGAGACGGTATAAAGGGTAAACTCCTTATTCCGCCTGTAAAATACGATTATGCCGATTACTTGGTCGAAAGATTAAAAGGTAATGATGTGCGTGATTATGAAAAACATATTGCCGCTGAATACGGAGTTAAAAATTCCGATATACCTAAAAATGCAACGCTTTTTGAAAAAATGTTTATATACAGCAACAAAGGTCCGATATTTATCGTTGCGTTTGTAATTGTTTTTTTCATTGTATTGTTTACCGTTATGACTCTTAATACCGGACAGAAAACTCCTTATACCGTCGAACAGGTTGCAGAGGTTATGGAAACTTACGGCTATGATTCGATAGATAATACAGAAGAATTGAAACTTCAAAATTCATCTGTTGAACACAGCGTAAAATGCACAAGTGCATATCCGTATATTGATTTTATGTTTGTTGAAATGGATTCAACCGAAAGTGCAAAAGCATTGTTTGCTTCACTTCACAACCAGTTTTGGGACAGACATATATTCAATACCGTCATCGGCGAATCTTTTTATAATAACTACACAAGCAAGACTTATCATTTGGAAGACGATTATTATTCCGAGATAGTCCGTGTGTCAAATACTGTTGTTATTGCACAGTCAAAAGAGGATACAAAAGACAAAATCGATGAGCTTTTGACAGCAATGGACTACGACCAAAATACCGATAATTTCAAATCAAAAACTAATTAGTAATTCAAAATACCATTTCAGAAATGAAGTGGTATTTTTTTATGCCGTGTAGGTTGATAAAATATCACTATAATGTTATAATAATTATAATTATTGTTTTAAGGTGATTGTATGCAAAACATCAAGGAAAAAATCGAAAATTTAAGAGCTACGCTTAGGTATCATTCCGACCGTTATTATAACGATGATGCACCGGAAATTGAGGACTACGAGTATGATATGATGATGCGTGAACTTAAAGGTCTCGAGGAGAAATACCCTGAGTTCGATTCTGCCGATTCTCCCACAAAAAGGGTCGGAGGTAAGGCTGATAATTCATTTGCGAGCGTTGAGCATACCGTTCGTATGGAGAGCCTTCAGGACGCATTTTCAAAAGAGGAAATTTTCGACTTTGACCGCAGGGTAAAAGAAAATGTATCAGATGTTCATTATGTTGTCGAGCCCAAAATCGACGGACTTTCTGTCAGCCTTGAATATGTAAACGGCGAATTTTTCAGAGGCTCAACGAGAGGCGACGGAAATGTTGGCGAGGATGTTTCGGGCAATCTCCGTGTTATTCATAATATTCCGCTCAAACTAAATCACGCATTGCCTTATATTGAAGTAAGAGGCGAGGTTTATATGCCGAAAAAAAGCTTTGATAGGGTAGTGGACCGTCAACTTATCAATGACGAAAAACCGTTTAAGAATCCCCGTAATGCGGCGGCAGGCTCACTCAGACAAAAGGACAGCGAGGTTGCCGCAACAAGAGGACTTGATATTTTCGTTTTTAATATTCAGCAGATTGAGGGCAAGGAACTCACTTCCCATAAAGAAAGCCTTGATTATCTGAAAGAACTCGGGTTTAATACAATTCCGTATTACGAGCGTGTTGACGATATAGAGACCGCTTTTGAAAAGGTACTTCAAATCGGCGAAAAGCGTGGAGAACTTGAGTTTGATATAGACGGTGCGGTTATAAAGGTTGACGATTTTTCCGAGAGAGAACAACTCGGCTCAACCGCAAAGTTTCCAAAGTGGGCTGTTGCTTTTAAGTATCTCCCTGAGGAAAAGCAGACCGAAATACTCGATATAGAAATTACTGTCGGCAGAACGGGTAAACTTACTCCGACAGCGGTACTCAGTCCGGTACATCTTGCAGGTACAACCGTATCAAGAGCAACGCTCCATAATCAGGATTTTATAAACGAAAAGGGAGTTAATATCGGCGACATAGTTACAGTCAGAAAAGCGGGGGATATTATTCCCGAGGTGCTTTGCGTAAACGAAAAAAGAAGCAACGGCTCGTTTGTTTATCCCGAGCGTTGTCCGTCTTGCAACGAAAAGGTTGTAAGGGAAGAGGGCGAAAGCGACATTCGTTGTATAAATCCCGAATGTCCCGCACAACTTCTCCGTAACCTTATTCATTACTGCTCACGAGATGCTATGGACATAGAGGGTCTCGGTCCGAGCATTATAGAAACCTTTGTAAACGAGGGTATGATTAAAACCGTAACCGATATTTATCGCCTTGATAAAGAGAAGATTGCTTCCCTTGACGGATTTCAGCAGACAAGTGCAAATAATATTATCGAGTCGGTGGAAAACAGCAAGAATAATGATTTGTCAAAACTTATTTTTGCACTTGGCATAAGGCATATCGGTGCTAAAGCGGCGAAACTTCTCAGTGATGAGTTTAAGAATATAGATAATCTTATGAATGCATCGCTTGAAGCTATAAGTGATATTGACGGCTTCGGCGATATTATGGCAAAATCCGCCTTTGATTTCTTCCAAAGCGAGAGCGCAAGGGAACTCATCGCCGACCTTAAATCCTTTGGCGTTAATACTGAGAGTAAGACGGTGATTAATGATAATCGTTTTGAGGGAATGACCTTTGTTCTCACCGGAACGCTCCCTACTTATAAGAGAAGTGAGGCTTCTAAAATTATAGAATCCTTCGGCGGTAAAACTTCATCGTCCGTAAGCAAGAAAACTTCTTATGTTCTCTCGGGAGAATCTAGCGGCTCAAAACTCGATAAAGCAAATCAACTCGGCATTCCCGTAATAGACGAAAACGAATTTAACGAAATGATAAAGTGATATGAGAGAATTCAGATTAAAGCAAAAAAAATTAAAAAAACTGATGAACACTTTGTTCATCATAACGGGTGTATATTTCTTTGTTTATATCGGCGTTCAGCCTATGATTGCAAAGGCATTCGGCTCGATTGCGGCAATGGCGGCGGCGTATGTCGGCTATGCCTTTATTTTAGTGTCGCTGTCCGTTTTGTTTGTTTATACATCAAAGTATTCAAAGAGTGATATATTTCTTGAAACCATTGAATACGAACTTCAAGACGCGGGCTGTTACCTTACCTCGAGAACGGAAAAAGATATTGACTCCTATTATAAAGCCGTTCTTAACGATTTGAAATATAACGGATATAAAGTCAGTGAAAATATAGAAATAGACGGCTTTGAATTTAATGCAAGAGCAGTTAAAGGAAAAGAAATGTTCTATATTGTCTGCACCGAAAATGTCGATAAAAACGATATGATTGCTTATTTGCAGTCGGCGATTTATGATGTTACTGCGGTAAATATCCGCAGGCGTGGAACCGGCGTTGTGCTCTTTATTACGGACTCCGCCGATGAGAGTGCACTCGAACTTTCAAAGGAAATTACTCCCATAGACAAAAAGGAAAAACTTATATTTGCCAATGCGATTGTTGAAACCGACAGCGGAAAATGCTATTTCCTGGGAAATAAACCTGCAAAGTATCAACAGATGATTGTAAACTATGTTATGAACTGCGAGATTCCGATTAAGGATGATTTTATCGTAAAGGATAAACTTTCTTATCAGGCAAGACTCGAAGAAAAAATGAAAGAATTTAATCTGAAGGATTTTAATAACGGCTCGTTTTACATACGGTAAAATTTGTCGGCTTTTTAAGGAGGATATTATGACACCTGCAGAAAAATATATAGAAAGTATTAAGGGTAAAAAGGTTGCGTTCGTCGGAATGGGAGTTGCAAATCTTCCGTGTGCCGAATTTACGGCAAAATACGGAATAGAAACCTATGCCTGTGATAAAAGAGATAAAGAATATATCGGCAAAGAGGCGTGCGAAAGGCTCGAATCTCTCGGTGTGCACTTCTCTCTCGGCGAAAATTATCTGGATATTTTGCCGGATATGGATATAGTTTTTCGCTCCCACGGCATTTTGCCTTTTCAAAATCCGTGGATTGGAGAATGTATAAAGAGAGGTCAGACGGTAACTACCGAAATGGAGGTTTTCTTTAAGTTCTGTCCCGCAAAAATCTATGCAGTAACCGGTTCTAACGGAAAGACCACCACCACTACCCTTATCTCAAAAATGCTTGAGGCAGAGGGCTTTAAGATTTTCCTCGGCGGTAACATCGGAAAGGCTTTAATGCCGTGCCTTGATGAGATAACCGAGAATGATATAGCGGTTGTCGAACTTTCGTCTTTTCAGCTTCTAACTATGGGCAATATGGTCAACAGACCCGATGTTGCAGTTGTTACAAATATCGAATGTACCCATCAGGACCATCATACCAGCCTTGACGAATATGTGGACGCAAAAAGAAATATTCTTATTTACCAAAATTCGTCACAGCGTACCGTGCTTAATGCTGATTGCGATTACTCTATCGGTCACAGCGTTTATCACGATATGAGATATGATGTCAGAGGTAAGCTTTATGAATTTTCGATTGAGCATCCTGTTGAAAACGGTGCTTATCTTGATACACAAAGCGGAGATATTCTCTTTGCAGAAAACGGAAAAACCACAACCGTTATGAATAAAGACGATATTAAAATTCCGGGAATGCATAATGTCGCAAATTACTGTACGGCAATTTCCGCCGTTTGGGGCAAGGTCAGCATAGATAATATTAAAAAGATTGCTCAAACTTTCGGCGGCGTTGAGCACAGAATCGAATTTGTCAGAGAACTTGACGGAGTCAGATATTACAATGATTCTATCGCAACCTCGCCCAGCCGAGTTATCAGCGGCTTAAAAGCGTTCGGCAGAAAAATTATCGTTATTATGGGCGGAAGCGATAAGGGTAATGATATGAGCGAAATGGTACCTTACATTTTGAAATATGTAAAAACGCTCGTGCTAAACGGTGCAACAGCCGATAAAATTTATGATTGCATAGTAAACAGCGACGGCTATGAATCCTCAGGCTTGGAAATCATAAAAACAGATTTCCTTAAAAATGCCGTAAGTATTGCACGAGAAAAGGCACACAGCGGAGATATAGTAACACTTTGTCCTGCGTGTCCTGCTTTCGACCAGTTCAAAACTTTTGAATACAGAGGCAGAGAGTATAAGAGATTAGTTAATGAATTTGAGTGATAATATGGAAATTAAAGATTTACTTGATGAACTGACAGGCGTTCCTGCCGTCAGCGGATGCGAAAATAATATAGCGACACTTCTTTCAAAAAAACTCTCCGATTACGGAAAAGTTGAAATTGATTCTGTGAATAATGTCATCTGCACCTTCGGCGAGGGTAAGCATTTTCTTCTTGACGCTCATATCGACCAAATCGGTATGATTGTTAAGGCTGTTACCGATGACGGATTTATTAAACTCGATAAATGCGGCGGAATAGATAACAGAATGCTCACAGCAAGCGAAGTCAGCATTTGGGGCAAAAAAGAGGTTAGAGGAGTTATATCCTCGCTGCCGCCTCATTTACAGTCAAAGGATGATGAAAAAAAGGTGCCCTCTCTCGGTGATGTTGCCGTTGATGTGGGTATGACAAAAGAAGAGGCAAAATCTGTTATATCTCTCGGCGACAGAGTTACATTCAGGCGTGTTTTTATGCCGCTTTTGGGCAGTCAGATTTGCTCTTCTGCACTTGATGACAGAGCAGGCGTTGCTTCAATTCTTCTCGCTCTTGAAAAACTTAAAAATGTAAAAGCAAAAATAACCGTACTTTTTTCCTCTCAGGAAGAAGTGGGACTTCGAGGTGCAAAGGTCGGCTCTTTTATTGATGATATAGACGAGGCGATTTGCGTAGATGTTTCGTTCGGCTATACTCCCGCTTGCAAAATAAGCGATTGCGGCGAAATCGGAAAAGGCGTTATGATAGGCTTTTCGCCCATTCTTGATAATAAAATCAGCAGGGATATGGTCTCTCTTGCAGAGCACTGCGGCATTTCCTTTCAACAGGAGATTATGGGCGGCGGACATACAGGCACAAATGTCGATGTGATAACCGTCAGCAAAAAAGGGATTAAAACTTCTCTTTTGTCCGTGCCGCAAAAATATATGCACTCTCCTGTTGAAGTTGTAGATACCTCGGATATTGAGGCAACCGCTTCACTTATCGCTGAGTATATAAAAAAGAAAGCAGGTGAGGAGAATGCTTAAAGATTTATGTCTCTTAAACGGAACATCGGGCGACGAAGTTCGTGTTCGTGACTATATAATTAATGAAATTAAAGAATATTCAACCTATGAGGTGGATAATCTCGGTTCGGTTATCGCTTATAAAAAGGGAAAGAAAAAGCCGAATAAAACCGTTTGCATCAATGCCCATATGGATGAAGTCGGATTTATTATAACAGGCATTACTTCTGACGGCTACCTGCGATTTGCACCCGTCGGCGGAATAGATACTAAGGTTTGCCTTGACCGAGCCGTAACTGTCGGCGAAAATCGGATTAACGGCGTTATCGCCGATAAGGCTTATCATCTCTTGGAAGACAGCGAAAAAGATAAAGCACCCTCTTTTGATAAACTTCTTATCGACATTGGTGCAAAGAACGAAATAGAGGCGCAGTCTGTTGTCTCGCTCGGCGACTTTGCTTATTTTGAGAGCGACTATACCGAACTTGGAAACGGATATATTAAGGCTAAGGCTCTTGATGACCGTATCGGTTGTATGTTGATGATTGAACTTATTAAAAGCGAACTTGAATACGATACCGTATTTTGCTTTAATGTTCAGGAGGAAGTAGGTTTAAGAGGCTCAAAGTGTACTTCTTTTGCCGTAGGTGCCGATATTTCTATCGTTCTTGAGGCTACAACCGCCGGCGATTTGGACGGTGTAACAGGAGCGGACAGAGTTTGTGTTCTCGGAAACGGAGGCGTTGTTTCCTTTATGGATAACAGAACGATATATGACAGAGAACTCTATAAACTTGCAATGAATACCGCCTCGGAAAACAACATTCCCGTGCAGACAAAAACCGCTGTTGCAGGCGGAAATGACGCAGGTTCTATTCAAACCTCAGGTAAGGGCGCAAAGGTAATGGCACTGTCGCTCCCTTGCAGATATATTCATTCTCCGTCGTCTGTTGTAAAAAAGTCGGATATTGATAACACAAAAAAATTATTAAAGGAAATACTAAAGAAAATTTATGATTGAACAAATTGAAGACCCTAACCTTTTTGATGATTGGAAGAAAAAGGATATTTACACCGTTCGTATTTTGGCACTGCTTAAATCCTATGGTACTGCTTACCGTTTTGCCACCTTTTATCGCCAAATTATCGATGGAAAAATCACCGCAATCCTGTCTAAACTCGATAATGATGTTACACTTGCACTTGACGACGGTTTTGATAATGAGGAACTTGTACGCTTTTTTTGCATAACGGGTCACGGATCTATTTTGTGCGACCCTGCCTTTCAAATCGGCGCAAAGTTTGAAGAGGGCGTTATTATGTCGAGTGAAGTTAAACGTGACCTTAATGTAATGGGTGCGGGTATGATAGGCATAAGCGTTGACGAATACCCGAAACTTATGGATTTATATAACTTTATCGATTATGAAAATCAGGATTTTAAGTCTTGGTATGTTGATATTAGCCATAGGGTAAGACATAATACGGCAAAGGCTTATACTCTCAATGTCGCAGGTAACATAGTTACCAGTTCCATTCTCTCCTCAATTTATGACGATGATGCCGTTCTGACCGCAGTAAGAACAGGTGAAGTGTACAGAAGAATGGGCTACGGCGGCTACCTCGTTTCTTATATCTGTAACGATATTAAGGGCAGGGTTTATATTATGAGAGACGCCGAGCTTAACGAGCATTTTTATACCGACCTCGGCTTTAAGAATATAGGAATATGGAGAATGTACAGATGAATCCTTTTTTTGATATTGACGAAAGAATTGAAAAGCAGTCCGATAAGGCTCTTGTTCTTTGCAAAGACGCTTTTGAAAATATAGAAAAAATTACTGAATATAATCAGCTTAAGGTGCAAAAGGCATTTATTGATAACGGAATTTCGGAGAGCCATTTTGTATCATCAACAGGATACGGTTACGGTGACAGAGGCAGAGAAACGCTCGATAAAGTGTGGGCTCAGGTTTTCGGTTGTGAGGACGCACTCGTAAGACACAATTTTACTTGCGGCACTCATACGCTTTCTACCGCCCTTTTCGGTGTGCTCAGACCCGGCGATAAGATGCTGTGCGTTACAGGTACTCCGTATGATACCATTCATAATGTTATCGGTATTTCGGGCGAGGGTATGGGCTCTCTAAAAGATTTCGGCGTTGAATATGCTGAGGTTTCGCTTAAAGATTCAAAACCTGATTTAGACGCAATATCAAATGCTGTTGACTTTGATACAACAATGGTTTATATTCAGCGTTCCAGAGGTTATGAACTCAGACCGTCGCTTACAATAGATAACATAGAAGAAATTGTTATTACCGCAAAAAAAGCCAATCCTAATGTTATAGTGATGGTTGATAATTGCTACGGCGAATTTACCGATATTAAAGAACCTACCGAGGTCGGAGCAGACCTTTGTGCAGGTTCATTGATAAAAAATGCAGGCGGCGGAATAGCAAGAACAGGCGGCTATATCTGCGGCAGACATGATTTGGTTGAAAAGTGTGCTTATCGCCTTACAACGCCGGGTCTCGGTAAAGAAGTCGGTTGTACTGTCGGAATGAACAGAGAGTTGTATATGGGGCTGTTCTTTGCACCGCACACTGTCGGCGAGGCTCTTAAATCAGCTGTTTACATATCCGCACTTTTTGAGGGATTCGGATATGATGTCACCCCCAAATATAACGAAAAAAGAGGCGATATAGTTCAGTGTCTCGGACTCGAAAACGAGGAGAGCCTTGTTGCGTTTTGTCAGGGAATTCAAAGCGGAAGTCCTATTGACAGTTTCGTTTTGCCAGAGCCGTGGGATATGCCGGGCTACGACAGCAAGGTTGTTATGGCAGCAGGAGCGTTTACTCTCGGCTCGTCCATCGAACTCTCCGCAGACGCACCTATAAGAGAGCCTTTTTATGCTTGGATTCAGGGCGGACTCAATTTTCATTCTGCAAAGATTTGTGCGCTTCTTGCCGCACAGTCTATGCTGAGAAAGGGACTTTTGAAGAATGAGATATAACTATAAAGGCATAAAAGGCGAAAGTATTGAACTTTTGTGCCTTAACAGATTTAACGATTCAAAGGAGTTTTACGAGGAACATAAAGAAGAATTGAAGCAGGGAATAACCGTTCCGCTTCGACAAATGGTTCTTGATATGTCCGAACTTCTTTTTGACATAGACGATAAAATGTACCTTGACCCTGTGCGTTCGGTGTCAAGAATTTACCGTGACACCAGAGGTAATCGCTCAAAAGTTAAGTATAGAGAAAATATGTGGGTGTTCTTTAGAAGATACAAAAAAGAATATCCCTCGGCACCGTTTTTTTATTTTGAATTTTATCCGAATTCCTACGGTTACGGACTCGTATTTTGGACATGGAAAGCCTCTGCTTTTAAGGCGGTTCATGATATGATTGTTGAACAGCCACGCCGTTTCAGAAAAGCATTGAAGGCTTGCGAGCAGGCAGGCTTTACTTTTGATGCACACGATTACTATAAAAAAGACAGATACCCCGATGCACCGAAAGATTTGAAACAGTATCTCAGTGCAAAAAACTTCAGTTTCACCTACAATAGTTTCGATTTGAGCGACATTTCATCTCCTGCCGTAATTAATGAGATGAAACTTGCGTTTGATATAGCACGACCGATGTACGATTTTATGCTCGAGGCATATGAGAGAATGCTTGAACAAGGACTTATTGTTCCGGAGGTATAACGATGCTCCAAATGATTATCGGCAGAGCCGGAAGCGGAAAAACCGAATATATTTTTAACAGCATAAAAAAACAGGTTGAGCAGGGTGACGAGAGCATCCTGCTTATTACGCCTGAGCAGTTTTCGTTTATCAGCGAAAGACGGCTTTTGACCGACCTCGGCGAAGATAAGGTCAACTGCGTGGAAAACGGCTCGTTTTCCAGACTCTCCTCTGATATAGCAAAAAAGTACGGTTCGTTCACTCTGCCTATGCTTTCTAAGGGTGCAAAGGCTGTTTTGTTTAAGAAAGCGTGTGATTCGTGTAAGGACGAACTTAAACTGTTTTCAAAGAATGTAAATAATAACGCATTTATCTCCTCTGCCGTAAGAATTTATGACGAAATGAAAGCGTGCCGTGTTTCATATGACGATATTATATCTGCATCAAATAATGCGGATAAAGTAATTTTATCCGAAAAGTTGCATGACATTGCACTCATTATGTCAGAGTATGATAATCTTATTAAAGATAAATATACAGACCCTGCCGAGGAACTTACATATCTTTACGAAAAACTCCTTACTCTCGATTATTTTAAGGGAAGAACCGTTTATATTGACGGCTTTTCGGGCTTTGTCGCACAGGAATATAAGATTATCGAAGTTATATTAAAACAAGCAAAAAGCGTTTATATCACTTTTTGCTCAGACTCACCCGGCAATAATGACGAATATGATTTGTTCTCTTATGTTAATTCAAATATAGAAATTTTAACCGGCGTTGCAAAAAAGGAAAATGTAAAAATTTTGCCTCCGGTTTACCTTACCGAAAATCACAGAGCTAAAAACGACGAACTGCGTTCGCTCGAAAAAAATATGTACTTTATTAAAACTCCTTATGAAAAGGAAGTTAAGAATATTTCAATTTATCGTGCAAAGAGTATTGTCGATGAGTGCAATTATGTTTCGTCCGAGATTTCAAAACTGATGAGACAAGGCATAAATCCGTCGGATATTACCGTGATTTGCCGTGATTTGGATAAGTATCAAAGAGAACTTCAGTTTTCTTTTTCAAAATATAATATTCCTTATTTTGATGATGAACGTCAGAGCATATCATCACAGCCTTGCGTAATGTTTATTAATTTTCTTTTCAGAGTATGTGCCTATTATTTTCGTTCGGATGATATATTCTCGCTGCTTAAAACAGCTCTTACCGCTCTTGACACCGAGAGCATAAGCACCCTTGAAAATTACGCCTTTATGTGGAATATTAACGGCAATAAATGGAAAAGTAATTTTACCGAATCAACAAGAGGCTTTGTTGATAAAATAAGCGACTCCGACAAAAAAGCGCTTGACGAGATTAACAAGCACAGAGATTATGTAATATCACGCCTCGAAAAGTTTTCCAAATCGGTTAAAAATACCGATGCAAAGGGAATATCAAGGGCAATTTATTATACATTGCTTGATTTTTCTGTTGATAAAAAAATCAAAGAACTGGCCGTCTCTCTCGATAAAAGCGGAAAGTCTGCACTCGCCGTCGAACAAGGCAGGGTGTGGGATTTGATTATGAATATACTAAACGAACTTGCCGTATTAAGCCTTGATGAAAAAGTAAGCATCAAGGAATATTCAAAACTCTTTAATTTAATGATTGCAAATGAAGATTTGGGCAATGTACCGATAGGACTTGATAATGTTCAGCTAGGCTCAGCCGACAGGATTCGCTGCAATAATCCTTATGCCTGCTTTGTGCTCGGAGCGAATGACGGCGAATTTCCGCAAAGTGTTTATTCATCGGGACTTCTTACGGAAGCGGACAGAGTAAAACTTATTGATGATAATTTTAAGTTGTATTCTTATGGTGAAACGCTTAACGCTCAAGAGAGATATTTTGCTTATATGGCTGTTTCCTGTGCAAGTAACAGGCTTTATGTATCCTACAGAAATTCTGTGGACGATACCTGCGAAAGCTCAATCGTCAGCGAGATTAAAGATACTTTTCCCACTATTGAGATTAAATCAAATAACGGTTGCGTTACTCTTGACAGTCTCGAAACGGATGCAAACGCTTTTGAATTTCTTGCGAGCGATTATGATGATAACAGCAAAATGACTGCTGCTCTTAAGCAGTATTTCTCCGATAAAAAAGAATTTGAAAACAGGCTTGACGCAGTTAATAATCTGAGCATTAATCCTGTGATGAAGATTAATAACAAAGACCTTGCAAGAAAGCTGTTTAAGAATGATATGTATCTTTCAGCCTCAAGAATCGAGGATTACTATAACTGCGCTTTTAGATATTTTTGCAAATTCGGATTGAATGTCCGCCCAAGAACAAAGGCGGAAATGAATGCCATGCAGACGGGTACGGTTATTCATTTCGTTTTGGAACACCTTGTAAAGGATGTCACCACCAAAACGCTTGTAACCCTCGACAGGGCACAGGTTGAAGAACTTACCGAAAAGTATCTTAAACTGTTTTTTGATACAAAAATGGGCGACTCCGAGCAACTCGGAGCAAGATTTAAGTACCGATTTATGCGCCTTTCAAAAATGTTGACCCACGTTGTGCTTAGGCTTCGTGATGAATTTATGAACAGTGACTTTGAGGCAAAGGCTTTTGAACTTTCTATCGGCGACGGAAGCGAAAACGAAGAGGTTAAGTCAAAGACTTATCATCTCTCCGACGGCGGTACAATCCGCATTAAAGGCTCTATTGACAGAGTTGATACATATACCGAAAACGGCATTCAGTATGTCAGAGTTGTAGACTATAAGAGCGGTACAAAAGATTTCGTTTTAAGCGATATCCTTCACGGCCTTAATCTTCAAATGTTTGTTTATCTTTTTACTCTTTGTGAGTCGGATAACGAATTGTCGGGAGTTGAGGCGGGAGTTCTTTATATGCATGCCGCAAGAAAGGTCTATAATACCGAGAGAAATGTAAAGAATTTTAATAAATCGGATAATGACGAGTTTCGTATGAAAGGCATTGTACTTAATGATGAGTCGCATTCCATCGCCGAGCATATGGACAGAGAATTAAGTAATAAATATATTCCTGTTTCTGTCAGCAACGGAGAACTAAAGGGTAATATAGTCAGTCTTGCGGATCTCGGCAGAATTTCAAAAAAGATAAACGAACTGATAGTTTCTATGGGCGATAATCTGCATATGGGATATATTTCGCAAAATCCTGCCGATTCTCCCCACCATGATAAAACCTGTGAGTATTGTGATTATAAAGATGTGTGTATGAACAAAAAGGAGATTATCCCCAATTTATTTGATGAGCCATCCTTTGAGGATACTATAAAAATATTAAAGGAGGATGAAGAAAATGCCTAAATTGACCGTCCCCCAACAAAACGCAATAGACGCTAAAAATTCAAATATTCTCGTAAATGCTGCGGCAGGTTCAGGCAAAACAGCCGTTTTGGTTCATCGTGTAATTAAGATGATTACCGAGGACGGAGTTCCTGTCGATAAACTGCTTATAGTCACCTTTACCAATGCTGCTGCTTCGGAAATGCGTAAGAGAATTTCAGATAAACTTCGTGAGATTATTAAGAATACGCAAAATAATACTGTTGCAAAAAAACAGTATTCGCTTCTTCCGGGCGCAAAAATATGTACCATAGATTCGTTTTGCATTAATTTAGTTCGTGAGAATTTTTATAAACTTGATATTCAGCAGGATTTTAACATTATGGACGATTCCGAGAGAATGCTTGTCGAGGACTCCGTTTTGGATGAAATAATCAATTCCTATTATGACTCCGGCGATAAGACCTTCTTAGAACTTGTCGAATTGCTCTCTTCGGCAAAGAATGACGATGATTTGGCATTGACGGTAAAGCAGATTAATTCATTTACCTCGTCACAGGCATTCCCCGATTTGTGGCTTGATAAGGCTTGTGAACTTTATAATCCCGAAATTAAGTTGTCCGAATCTTTTGCCGCAGAGCGTATTTTTGAAGAGAGCCAAAGTTATATTGACTTCGTTTTTGAACTTATCGACAATTCGCTTAATTCTCTTTATGAGGACGATGTGCTTTATGATAAGTATAAGAAAATGCTGCTTTCGGACAGAGAAAATTTTGAGACACTCAAAGCCTCTGTTTCGACTAAAGATTGGAATAAAATTATTCAAAATATAAACGGTGTGTCATTTTCCAGAGCACCGTCAAAGCGTGATTATGAAAGCCCGTCAAAGGCTGTTGTCACGGCTAACAGAGATAATTATAAGAGCATTCTTAAAACGATTAAGTCTCTTTATTCCGCAACCGAAGAAGAATATCTGGATGACTGCAAAAAACTGTATCCTCTTATCAATTTGCTTTGTAAAATTATTAAAGAGTTTTCAACTGCTGTTTTGGAGGAAAAGAAAAGGCTTAATTCTTACACTTTTTCCGATGTGGAGCATTTTGCCATCAATCTTTTGTTTTATATGAGCGATGACGGCAAGATTGTTAAGACCGATTTGGCTAACGAACTGTCTTATAATTTTTATGAAATTCTTGTTGATGAGTATCAGGACACAAATTCCGCTCAGGACACTCTCTTTAAGATGCTCTCAAACGGTCGAAACAGATTTATGGTCGGCGATATGAAACAGAGCATATATCGTTTCAGGCTTGCGATGCCGCAGATATTTAATGCCAAAAAGCAGGCTTATGCAGACTTTGAGCCTAACGGAAATAAGGAAAGTTATAAAATAAATCTTGATACAAATTTCCGCTCCAGAAAAGATATTTGTTCTTATGTCAATTTTGTGTTTTCACGCTTTATGTCATATAAGGTAGGCGAGGTTGACTATAACGAAAACGAAAGACTTAATAACGGCCTTAAATATAAAGACAGCGATATTCCGTCAGCCGCTCTTTATATGCTCGAACCTCCCGAGGACAGAGATGCAGACGAGTACGAGGCAGAAAAAATTGCCGAGTATATTATATCTAAAATAAAAAGCGGCGAACTTATCAGGGAAGGCGAAATTTACCGTCCGATTAAATACGGCGACTTTGCCGTGCTTATGCGCTCCGATAAGTCAAGACTTCCCATAATTACAGATGTCTTTTCAAAGTACGGTATTCCCACCGTTTCAAATAATAAGTCAAATTTATTTTCATCAAACGAGGTGGTTATACTTCTGAATCTTTTGAGAAGTATAGATAATCCGCTTCTCGACATTCCTCTTTTGGCAACTCTTATGTCTGTTTTTTACGGATATACGCCCGATTCGCTTGCAGAGGCGAGAGTTAATACTCCTGCTAAAAACCTTTATACCTCAATTGTAAATAACAGCGAATTTATTGCATTTGTAAATGATTTGAAAAGATACAGGGAATATGCAAGTTCAATGAGCGTTGAAAGTCTTTTGAGAACAATTATAGGAGAAACTTCATATCTTTCCGTCATATCTGCTATGGGCAATCATGAGCAAAGAGTGCTTAATGTTATGAAACTTATTGACATAGCAAAGCATTTTGACTCCGGAGAAAATGTTGGTCTTACCGCTTTTTTGAGATATGTTGACGCAATTATCAATAATAAATTCAATGTGGAAAGTCCTGCCGTAACTCACACCGACAGCAATGCTGTGAGTGTTATGACAATACATAAGTCAAAGGGGCTTGAATTTCCCGTTTGTATTCTTGCAGGTGCTTCTCATCAGTATAATAAAGATGACCTTAAAAAGAGAGTTCAACTGAACTCCCGATACGGCATAGGGTTAAAAGTGTATAATGCCGACACCATGAGTCGGTATGATTCCATTCAGTATTGTGTACTTCGTCAGATTAACGAAAAAGAACTTATGAGCGAAAACCTGCGTGTGCTTTATGTTGCACTTACAAGGGCTAAGGAACAGTTCGTTACTTTTTATACATCTAAGAAAATCGAAAAAGCCGTCACCGCAAATGCAAAGAAAATTATTGACGGCAGAGTGTCTCCTGTCAGTGTGCAAAAAACCAATAGTGACGGCGACCTAATCGTAACAGCCGCTCTTCTTCATAAGGACGGGGGCGTGCTTCGTGCTATGTGTCATTCGGATATTAAGTTTGACGCTTTATCGGATTTTGATATGTCGATAAATGTTGTTCTCGGCGAGACAGAACAAAAGACAGTGGATGAGGCACAAACGGTTAATGCCGAACTTGACACCGAGTTGCTCAAAAAAATTAAAGACAGACTTTCTTTTCGCTATGACAGACTGTCGCTTGCAAATTATCCGTCAAAAATGACCGCTTCGTCACTTGATGACTCTCACAGAAATTATGAGTATCTAACCTCGTCAAAACCTGCATTCTTAACCGAGGGCAATATGACATATGCAGAAAAAGGAACGGCAATGCACACCTTTATGCAGTATTGCGATTATGATAATGCAAGAGACGATTTGGAGACGGAAATTGCACGCCTTATATCTTATTCGTATCTCACCGCCGAACAGGCAAAAGTTCTTGACAGAGGCAAACTTACGACGTTTTTTACCTCGGATTTTGCAAAGAGAATTTTCGGCGGCGACAGGGTATACAGAGAATTTAAGATTTCCGCATTCGTCCCGGTAAACGAGATAGAAAATACCGATTTTGACGATAAGGTTTTGGTACAGGGTATTGCCGATTGTGTGTTTGAGGAAAACGGCGAGCTTGTGCTTGTTGATTATAAAACCGACAGGGTACAAAGCGAGGAGGAACTTCTTTGCGAGTATAAAAATCAAATAGCTTTTTATAAGTATGCCGTGGAAAAATCACTTAAAAAGCCGGTTAAGCAAGCGGCTCTCTATTCGTTTTATCTAAATAAACCCTGCTTTTATAAATAATTTGAAAAAAAGTCTTGCATTTTATATCAATCTTTGATATAATTTCTGCGTTATGAGATTAAGTGAGGTGAAAGTCATGAAGGAAGGAATTCATCCTGATTATCAAACATGTACAGTTAGATGTGCTTGCGGTGCTACATTCGAAACAAAAAGCACTAAAGGCGATATGAAGGTAGATATCTGCTCAAAGTGTCACCCATTCTATACAGGTAAGCAAAAGCTTGTAGATACAGGTGGACGTGTTGAGAGATTCAACAAGAGATTTGCTAAAAAGGGCTAATCAAGAAATAACGGCAACAGTAGGTAAAACTTCTGTTGCCTTGTTTTTTGTCGGGAGGATTTATGCAGGAATATAAAACTGTCGAAAAAGAAGCAAGCGACTTTTTTATAGAGAAAAAATCTAAATTTATCGGCTATGCAAAGCCGGTTAAAACTCAAGAAGAGGCTGTCGAGTTCATTTCAGAGATTAAATCAAAGCATTGGGACGCCACGCATAATGTTTATGCCTATGTTCTGCGTGAAAATAATATACAGCGTTACAGCGACGACGGCGAGCCGAGCGGTACGGCAGGCGTGCCAGTGCTTGATGTAATGCTCAAGGAAAGTTTAGTCGATGTTTGTGTTGTCGCAACGAGATATTTCGGAGGAACTCTTCTGGGCGCAGGCGGTTTGGTTCGTGCTTACAGCCATATGTCAAAGATTTCCCTTGAAGCCGCAGGAATTATTACAATGGCTCAGTGCAGTGTTATGAGTGCAGAGGTTGATTATTCTTTTTATGACAGGCTTAATATTCTTCTGTCTGATTTTTCAGCGGTAATTTTGAACACTTCGTTCAGCGATAAAGTGTGCGTGGAATTTTCCGTTAAGGAAAATATCGTTGATTTGCTAAATGCAAAACTGATTGATGTTTCAAACGGTAAATATATTTCTAAATTTCTTAGAAACGAATTTTCAAAGACAATATAAAAAACGGACACGCTCCGAGTTGATAACACTATATAAGAAAAATGCTTAAAAGCCGATTTCTTTCTTATGCAGTGTGCCTCTCGGGGCGTGTCTTATATTCATTTAGTTATATTAATTACATTAATCTCCGGGTGATTGAATAACCTGAACGGAAACTCCGCATTGCCCAATCCTCTTGATACTATCAGTTTCGGTCTGTTGCCGAATGAGCCTTTTGCATATTTCGGCTTTAAGCCTTGACCCGGTGAGTAAACGGGACCGATAAACGGCAGGCAGAATTGTCCGCCGTGAGCGTGACCTGAAAGTTGTAAATCAAAATCGTACTGTGAATAGTTCATTTCTTTTACTCCCTCAAAGTTTTCGGGAAAGTGTGACAGAACTATTTTATATCCTCTGAGTTCATTAAGTTGCTTAAAGTACGGCGACATATCCTTATATTCAAAGGTGCCTTTTTTCCTTGCCTTGTAATCGTCAAAGTTTGCTTGGTTTTCGTCAAGACCGAGGAAGTCTATTTCAAAGCCCTTGTCGTAATATACGCTGACTCTGTTCAAAAGAACGATAAATCCGACTTTAGAAAGTTCGTCCATTAATTCGTCAAAGTTTTCAAGCCGTCTTTCGTGATTTCCTGTTATGTAGTAAACTTTTGCCCTTGCGACCAACGCTTTTGCGTATTTGAGCATTTTTTTCTTGTTTTTTTCACGGTCATTGATGTAATCACCCGTAATACAGATGATGTCGGGCTTTATTTCATCAATTTTTTTCAGTACCTTTTTGAATGGTTTGGAATGCAGGTCGCTGAGTTGCACTATTCTGATCGGCTCTTCTGCCTTGTCGTATTTCAGGTTGTATTTCGTAATATCGATTATATTGTTTTGCAGATATAAAAATACTCCTATGGCAATAATTACAGCCATAACAATAATTATTATAAAAATGTATTCCATCTCACACCTCTGTCTTATCATATCCTATATAAAATTTTTAGTCAAGAAAAATAAAGGGAATATACATAAAATACAGTATATAATATATAGAGAGAAAAATTAGTATTTTTTTGACGAAAGGGGAAATTAATTATTATGCTTATTCGTGAAATCACTCAAGAAAATGAAAAGAAAATTCTTTCCCCTTATGCCGCTCTTTCAGTTAATTCCCGTGGAAGAATAAAACCGGAAAAAGAGTGTGACATACGTACCTGCTTTCAGCGTGACCGTGACAGAATCATTCACTCTCAGTCATTCAGAAGATTAAAACATAAAACGCAGGTTTTCCTTGCTCCGTCGGGTGACCATTACCGTACAAGGCTTACCCATACTCTCGAGGTTTCACAAATTGCACGAACTATTGCAAGAGCACTTCAACTTAATGAAGATTTGACAGAGGCTGTTGCTCTGGGCCACGATTTGGGACATACACCGTTTGGCCACGCAGGCGAAAGAGCACTTAACGGACTTTCGCCTAACGGATTTAAGCACTATGAGCAAAGCGTCAGGGTGGTTGATTATCTCGAAAAAGACGGTAAAGGACTTAACCTTACCGACGAGGTGCGAAACGGAATCCTCTGCCATACAGTCGGCGAAGATGCCTACACCCTCGAGGGTCAGATAATCAGAATAGCCGATAAAATCGCTTATATCAATCATGATATAGATGACGCTATCAGAGCCGAAGTTATGAACGAGGAGGACATTCCTCTTGATTTGAGAATGTCTCTCGGTATGGGAAAAAGCGAGAGAATTAACAATATGGTTCTTAATGTTATTCATAACAGTTCGCACGAGCGTATTTTGATGAGTGACGAATTTTGGGAACTTTTTAACGATTTGCACGATTTTATGTTTACAGCCGTTTATCGCAATCCTGTATGTAAGGGCGAAGAGGTCAAGGCTGTGGCAATGCTTGAAAAAATCTATGAGCATTATATTAAGCACCCCGAGGAATTGCCTTATCCTTACAGTTCTGTTGCCGAAAAAGAAAGCGTTGACAGAGCGGTCTGCGATTACATAGCGGGAATGAGCGATAATTATTCGCTTAAAGTATTCAATCAACTTTATGTTCCGAAATTTTGGATAGAATAATTATATAAAGATTTTTTACGAAAGGAGTTACTATGCCGATACTAAGCGACAGTTTTTTGCAAGAGGTCAGAATGAAGACCGATATTGCGGATTTAATATCGAATTACGTTACGCTGAAAAAGCGTGGCAATACTTATGTCGGATTGTGTCCGTTTCATAACGAAAAAACTCCTTCTTTTACCGTATATGACGATACTCAAAGTTTTTACTGCTTTGGCTGCGGAGTCGGCGGAGATGCCGTAACCTTTGTTAAAAAGATAGAAAATCTTGATTATGTTGACGCCGTTAAATTTCTTGCTCAAAGGGCAGGAATGCAGATGCCCGAGGAGAGTACATATGATGATACTCTCTCTAAATTAAGGCGAAAAATACTTGAAATTAACCGTGCAACGGCAAGGTTTTATCACAGTTATATGATGAGCGACCGGGGCAAAGTCGGGCTTGATTATTTTCTTTCAAGAGGTCTCAGCCGTAAGACAATTCAACATTTCGGCTTGGGCTATGCTCCCGATGATTGGCACAGTTTGGAACGGCATTTGCATTCGCTCGGATTTAAGCAGGTTGAGATGCAGGCGGCAGGAGTGATTAAACAGGGTAAAAGAGGGTATTACGATACATTTGTTAACCGTGTTATGACTCCTATAATTGATGTCAGGGGTAATGTGATTGCTTTTGGCGGAAGAGTTCTTGATGACTCAAAGCCTAAGTATATCAATTCATCTGAAACCCTTGTTTACAAAAAGACTTATGAACTCTTCGGTCTTAATTTTGCAAAGGACAGCAAAGAGGACAGCCTCATTCTTTGTGAGGGTTATATGGATGTTATTGCCATGCATCAGGCAGGCTTTACAAACGCCGTGGCAGGTTGCGGCACTGCTCTTACTCCCGAGCAGGTAAGGCTTATATCCCGATATGCAAAAGAGATTATATTGATTTATGATAACGACGAAGCCGGACAAAAAGCACTGAATAAGGCAATAGGTCTTTTTGAACAGACGGATATGAAAATCAGTATACCTCGTTTAAGCGGCGGTAAAGACCCTGACGAGATTATAAGAAAACTCGGCAGAGACCGTTTTGCTTCAATGCTCGATAATTCGTCAAGCGAAACGGAGTTCGCTCTCGTCAGTGCAAGAAGTAATTTTGACCTCGGCACCACAAGAGGAAAAAGTGCTTATGCAAACGAGGCTGTTAAGATTTTGAGCACGGCAAAGCCGATAGAAAGAGACCTTTATCTCTCACGCCTTGCAGAGGAACTCGGAATAGAAAAAAGGGCTCTTCAGGCTCAACTTGACGAATATAACGCACGAAAAATGCGTGGCAAAAGAAATCGTGAGTTTAAGAAAATAATTGACACTGATATGCGTCAAACTATGAAAGAAAGTTATGATTCTTCCGCATCTACCGTTATGCTAAAGGCAGAACAAAGGATTATCGGATTGCTTTTGACTCATCCGGATTGCATTAAACTTTGCACAGAACTTAAAAGTGAAATGCTCAGCGAGGGTTTTTACCGAAAGGCGTATGATACGATAATTCACAGAATTAACGAAAATATGTCGCTTGATTTGATAGTCTTTAACGAGTGTTTCGACGATGACGAGATGAGTAAACTCACTAAAATTATTCATTCAACCAAAAACAGCGCTGACCCAAAGCAGGAATTCCTTGACTGCGTTAATGTTGTTAAAAGGGAATATAAAAAAAGTAATAAAGTGAATGCCGCCTCATTTGATGATGACGCATTCAGAAATATGTTCAAGAATAAAAATACATAAGAGGAGATTAATTATGGACAAGACTAAAGTAACTACCACCGATGAGGAAAAAAAGCAAAACGCCTTCAAAAAACTTGTTGAAAAGGGAAAGACGTCGGGTCACCTCACCGCACAGGAAATTGATAATCTTATCGTTGAACTTGACCTTGATGTAAACGAACTGGAAACTCTTAACGACCTTATCGACGCAAATAACATCAGCATTATAGATGACTTTTCTTCGGAGACGCTGGATGGAATTTCTCTTGAGGTTGACCTTCCTAAGGAGACAGACGCAGCAGATACAGTTGCCGTAAATGACAGCGCTGCAATGGATGATCCGGTTAAGGTTTATCTTAAGGAAATCGGCAGAATTCCGCTTCTTACCGCAGAGGAGGAAATTGAACTTGCTATTAAAATCGCAGATGATGACGAGCAGGCAAAGAAAAGACTTGCAGAGGCTAACCTTCGTCTTGTTGTAAGTATCGCAAAAAGATATGTAGGCAGAGGTATGCAGTTTCTTGACCTTATTCAAGAGGGTAACCTGGGTCTTATAAAAGCAGTTGATAAGTTCGACTATACTAAGGGATTTAAGTTTTCTACCTATGCCACATGGTGGATTAGACAAGCTATTACCAGAGCAATAGCCGACCAAGCAAGAACCATTCGTATTCCTGTCCATATGGTAGAAACTATTAATAAGGTTAAAAAGGCACAGTCACAGCTTCTTCACCTTAACGGTCACGAGGCAACGCCCGAGGAAATCGCAGATTATCTTGAAATGCCGGTTGATAAGGTAAGAGAAATTATCAGAGTATCTCAGGAACCTGTATCTCTCGAAACCCCAATCGGTGAAGAGGAGGACTCGCATCTCGGTGACTTCATTCCTGATGATGATGCTCTTGCACCTGCCGATGCGGCGTCGATGAGCCTGCTTAAAGAACAACTCTCAGAGGTTCTTCAAACTCTTACTCCAAGAGAAGAAAAAGTATTAAAACTTCGTTTCGGTCTTGAGGACGGCAATCCAAAGACATTGGAAGAGGTAGGTAAGGAGTTTAATGTAACCCGTGAGCGTATCAGACAGATTGAGGCAAAGGCTTTACGTAAACTTCGCCACCCAAGCAGAAGTAAAAAATTAAAGGACTTTTTGGACTGATGGAACAGAAAAAAATCGACAGAATAAATGAACTAGCCCATAAGGCAAAAACTGCCGAGGGCTTAACAGATGACGAAAAAAAGGAGCAAGCCGAATTAAGACTTGAATATGTTAATTCATTTAAGGCGAGTCTTGCCGAACAACTTGCAAATACCTATATTGTCCGTCCTGACGGCACAAAAGAAAAGTTGGAAAGAAAAGCAGAAGATGAAAACAACTAAAGGAAAACTTATTATTATGGAGGGACTTGACGGAAGCGGAAAGTCCACCCAAACACAGCTTCTTGAAGAATATTTTTTTAATAAAAATATTAAGTATAAAAAGATAAAACTCCCCGATTACGACAGTCCGTCAAGTACCCTGGTAAATATGTATCTCGGCGGCGAATTCGGAAAAAATGCAAACGATGTAAACGCTTATGCGACTTCCGCTTTTTATGCCGTTGACCGCTTTGCTTCGTTTAAGTTAAAGTGGAAAGACGATTTTGATAACGGAACACTTATTCTTGCCGACAGGTATGCAACCTCGAATTCAATTTATCAGATGGAAAAAATCAGTGAGGATAAGTGGGACGAGTATTTGAAGTGGACAGAGGACTTTGAGTACGATAAAATCGGAATTCCACGCCCCGATGCTGTTATTTATCTCGATATGCCCGTTGATATATCCCAACGTCTTATGACCTCTCGTTATCACGGCGATGAGGGCAAAAAGGATGTTCATGAGGTTAATGTTGATTTTCTCAATGCTTGCAGAAAATCCGCACTTTATGCCGCTGAAAAACAGGGTTGGCATATTGTAAACTGCTCCGATGGAAAAAATCCCTATTCAGTAGAGCAAATTCATAAGGCTGTTGTTGAAATTGTGGATAAGGAGCTTTCAAATGCTTAGTTTTAAGAAACCTGAAATCAGCGATAAACTATGGGTGAACGCTTGCCTTAAGCACGCTAACAGTATGAATTGTGAATATACTTTCGGCAATCTTTTTATTTGGAGCGAAGCGTATAAAACCGAAATATGTAAATATAAAGATTTTTTGATAGTCAGATGGCACGACGGCGAAGGTCTGACTTATTCTGTTCCTCTCGGTGAGGGCGATTTCACCGATGCTGTTGAAAAGATTGTTGATGATGCAAGAGCCAACAACACAACGCCAAAGATTTACGGTGTAACCGAAGGCTATCTAGGAATGCTTCAAGAAGCATTTTTCGCAAAGTTTGAATATAATTTTGACGACGCATTTAACGATTATATTTATTCTGTCGAAAAAATGGCATCTCTTTCAGGAAAAAAGTATCATTCAAAGCGTAATCACATAACATTTTTTAAGAAAACAAATCCCGATTGGCAGTTTGAACCGTTGACAAAGGATAATATAGATGAGTGTATTGCACTTCATGCAAAATGGATAGAAAATAAGGACAGCGATAACGAGGATTATTCTTTTGAGTTTGAGGCTGTGCTCAGAGCCTTTGAGTATTTCAATGAACTTGATTTTGTCGGCGGCCTTATCAGAGTAAACGGTGAGGTTGTGGCTTTTACAATGGGAGAGGGTCAGGTTGGTTCATCCTGCTTTGTTACTCATTTTGAAAAAGCACCTGCCGAAATGCGTGGAGCTTATCCTATTATTTGTCAGGAGTTTACAAAGAATTGTCTGCTCGGTAAATACGAATATGTAAACCGTGAGGAAGACTTAGGCATTGAGGGACTGAGAAAAGCAAAGCAGTCCTATTATCCCGAGATTTTTCTCAGTAAGGGCGTTGCTGTGTATAATGATTGAGGAATATAATAACTTAAACGGTATCGCAGAAATTTGGTGCGAAGCATTCGGCGATACTTTTGACGATGTAAAATATTTTTATGAAAATTTGAAATACGGAAAGTGCTTTGCTTATATAAAAGACGGTAAAGCCGTATCGCTTCTGTTTTTTGTGGATTGCTCCCTCGGTGACTGTTCGGCAAAATATATCTATGCCGCCTGTACTCTAAAGCAATACAGAGGCAGGGGATATATGTCACAACTTTTGTCATATGTTTGCTCTTTTGGCAGTGATGTTTGCCTTATTCCTGCCGATGAGCGTCTTGTGTCTTATTATAAGCAAAGAGGCTTTAACGAAGTCAGAAGTGTTGACGAATTGAAATTTTTTGAAAATGATGTAATTAATAACGACTATCTTATTGTGGGATGTTCGTTAAAAGAACCTATTGTGTTGCTTAATACGGAGGATTAATTATGGTATATGTATTTTTGGCTGACGGCTTTGAAATTATAGAGGCACTTGCTCCTGTTGATATGCTCAGACGGGCTAAGATTGATGTAAAGACGGTTGGAGTCAGTTCGGAAATTGTCACTTCGTCCTGCGGTGTCGGAGTAAAGTGTGATATGACGATTGATGAGTTCGACTTTTATGATGTTGAGGCTGTTGTTCTTCCGGGCGGTATGCCGGGTACGCTTAATCTCGAAAACAGTTCGGCTGTGCAAAAGGTAATAGATAACGCAAATAACACCAATGCATTTATGTGTGCTATATGTGCCGCACCGTCAATTCTCGGTCATAAGGGACTTTTAAGCGGCAAAAAGGCAGTTTGCTTTCCGGGCTTTGAAAATTCGCTTGAAGGCTGCGAACCTTGCAGTGAATATGTTGTAACCGACGGTAAATTCATTACCGCAAAAGGTGCAGGTGTTTGTATTGACTTCGGCTTAGAGATAGTTAAGCAATTAAGAGGCGGAGAGCTTTCGGATGAAATCAGAAAATCAATTCAGTCAAGATAAAAAATTGCTCAGAAAACATATCAAAGTTGAGAGAACAAAAATCGAAAATAAGACACTTCTCGACAGTAAAATATGTATGAATTTTCTTTCGTCGAGCCTTTATAATGACGCAAAAACCGTTCTTACATATTGTTCACTGCCCGATGAAATCAATACCGACATCATAATTAAAACAGCTTTGAGAGATGGCAAAAAGGTAGGCGTTCCGTATTGCCTTGACGATGCGGGCAATATGACTTTTTATTATATCAATTCGTTTGACGATTTGCATATCGGCTCGTTCGGTGTTCGTGAACCTAATACCGATAAATGCAAAGAGGTATCGGATTTTGACGGTGCTTTGATTGTTTTGCCCGGTTTGTGCTTTGATGAAAATAATTATCGCCTCGGCTACGGCAAGGGATATTATGACAGATTTTTGGAAAAATACTCTTTAATTTCTGTGGGATTGTGCTATAATAGCCTTATCGTAAAAAAAGTTCCGACAGATATTTATGACAAAAAGGCTGATTTCGTCATCACGGAATTTGCCTGACGGAGGATATATGCAGACTAATAATAAAGACAATAATGATTTTTATTTTTCAAATAACGAATCAACGGTTGCCCAAATGAATAAGCAGATGAAAAAAGAAAAGAAGATGAAAAACAGAAAGCCCGCAAAAAAAGGCGGCGTCGGCTCGACTTATCTTTTCTTCATAATAGTTATTGCGGTTTCCGTTGTGGTTTCGATTTATGCAATCTTTTGTATGAACGATATTTTGGCTATCACAAAAACAAAGTCCAACGTAACCGTTTCGTACTCGCAGGAGATAGAGACTTCTAACGAAGCCATTGATATGCTTCATAAAAAAGGTCTTATTAGGTGCAAGAATTTCTGCAAATTCTTTGTTAAACTCAGGGACTCAGTTATTACCACTTCAAGACTCGGCGGACCTTATGAGCCGGGTATGTATTACCTTAACGGCAAAATGGGACTTGAGGGAATGCTCATTACCTTAAAGGGCAATACCGTCTCCAGTGAGACTGTTACTTTGACTTTCCCCGAGGGATATACCGTTCCCGAGATAATCAATAAACTTTCCGATAACGATGTGTGCGATAAGGCTGCTTTAATCTCGGTTATTCAGTCTACCGATTTCAGTTATTCGCTGGTGACCGACCTTAAGGCAAACGATAATGTTCCGTATAGACTTGAGGGCTTTATGTTCCCGGATACCTATGAATTCTATATTAATGAGAGCGCATCAAGCGTTGTTCGTAAATTCCTTGAAAACGGCGAAAATAAATTCACCGAGGAATATAAAACCCGTGCAAGTGAAATGAATTATTCGATTTATGAGATAATGACCGTTGCTTCAATAGTGGAAAAAGAGGCAGCAAACGATGACCAAAAGCGAACAATCGCCGCAATTATATATAACCGTTTAGAGGATAAAGCGAATTTCCCGACCTTGGGTTGCCTTTCGACTTCGGACTATATTACAAATAAAGTTGCGCCTAATCTTTCGTCTACCTCGTCTCATACTGCAGAATATTATTTGACTTACTATAATACAAATAATACCTCTACCGTAGTGGGCTTGCCTGCGGGTCCTATATGTAATCCCGGAACGGAATCTATCTATGCCGCTCTTTATCCTGAGAGCACTAACGATAAGTTCTTCTTCCACGATACAAAGGGCAATATGTATACTGCCGCAACTTATCAGGAATTCAAATCCAAAGTACAAAAATACGCACCTTATTTGGAATACTAATATGAATCAAAAATTGGAATTACTGTCTCCTGCGGGAGATATGGAAAGGCTTAAACTTGCCGTTAAGTTCGGAGCGGATGCCGTTTATGTCGGCGGAGAAATGTTCGGTATGAGAACAAATCCCTCTAACTTCAACTCTGAACAGTTGAAACAGGCTGTTGACCTTGTTCATAATGAAAATAAAAAAATATATTTAACATGCAATACTTTACCCAGAAATGATGAATTGGAGTTTCTTCCCGATTATCTCAAATATGTTGCAGATATCGGGGTAGACGCTCTTATCATAGCTGATATGGGTGTTCTTGCCATGGCTAAAAAATATGCTCCCGATGTAGAAATTCATATGTCTACTCAGGTGGGTATCGTAAATTATGCCGCCGCCAACGCTCTTTATGATATGGGCGCAAAGCGTATTGTTACAGCTCGAGAACTTTCTTTGGATGAAATAAAAACTATCAGAGATAAAACAAATCCCAATCTTGAGATAGAAACCTTTGTTCACGGCGCTATGTGCATGTCTTTCAGCGGCAGGTGTATTCTCTCCGATTATATGGTCGGTAGAGATGCCAACAGGGGAGATTGTGCTCAGCCGTGCAGGTGGAAATATCATCTTGTTGAGGAAACAAGACCGGGACAGTATTTTCCTATTGATCAGGATGAAAACGGAACATATATTTTCAATTCCCGTGACCTTTGCATGATTGACCGTATTTCCGACCTTGACAGAGCAGGCATAGATTCCTTTAAGATAGAGGGAAGGGCAAAGAGCGAGTATTATACAGCCATAGTTACTTATGCTTACCGTAACGCTCTTGACGAATATCTTGCCGCAGGCAGACCGGAAAACTTTATGCCGTCGCAGTGGATACTTGACGAAATGGAAAAAATGAGTCATAGGGAATACACACACGGCTTTAACTTCGGACCTATTAAAAACGGTCAGGTGCTTGATACGGGCGGTTATATCCGTAATTGGGATGTCTGCGCTGTATTTAAGAGCGAAGCTAATGGCAGAGTTACCGTTATACAGCGTAACCGATTTTATCAGGGCGATGAGCTTGAGGTTGTAGAACCTTTTAAAAAGCCTTATAATGTAATCGTTGCAGAACTTTATAATGAGAATGACGGAGAATTTACGGATGTTGCGAATAAGGCTACTGATGTATATTCGTTCAGGTGTGATAAGCAAATCTCAAAAGACGCTATTTTCCGTGTAATTCGCAAATAAAAATTATCCCCTTTGTTAATACTACAAAGGGGTATTTTTATGTCTAAACGTATTTTTTCTTTAGCCTTGACTCTTTGCTTGCTCTTCACGGCCGTGTGCGGTAGAATCGGTTATATAATTTTCAGTAACAATTATGCCGCATCAACCTCGTATAACCATTATTCGCTGAGTATAGGTAAAAAAGCACCTACCGTTTATTATAGAAACGGTGATAAAGCAACAGATAATAAACTGCGCTATGTGGCTGTAATCAGACCTAATCCAAAATGCATTTCAGAACTTTCAAAACTATTCAGCCAAAAGAGAGTAAATGAGATTACGGAAGAACTCAGAAAAGGCTATCCCATTCTTGTACCGCTTGAAGATAAGCCAAAGTTCAGATTGAATTATATTAATGTCTACTCATCTTTTTGCAGCAGCAATAATCTCGGACAACTGTGTGCTAAGGAATCAAACGGAATTTTGAGTTATATCGGTGACGATATAGGAGAAAAAAATATCATATTTTCAATAGATGCACAGGGCAGACTTTTGGACGGTGATGAGGGAACTATTGAAAACAAAAATTACGACAGTCCCGAAGGATACAGAATTTCGATTGATGAGGATATTCAAAATGTTGTTTTGAATGCCGCCTGCGATTTAACTTCCGGATGTGTTATTGTGATGGATATAAAAGATTCGTCAATTCTGGCACTTGTAAATAAGCCTGATGAAACCTATCTTATTAAACCGTTTTCACAGTACGCAGTCGGCTCGGTTTTCAAACTTGTCGTTGCCGCCTGTGCAATAGAAAATAATGTTGATGTCGAATATACATGCAACGGTAGTATTAAAATTGCCGATTCTGTTTTCTCCTGCCAAAACAAAAGAGCCCATAAAACCCAAAATCTCAAAGCTGCCCTTGCTAATTCCTGTAACTGCTACTTTGTAAATCTTGCACAAACTTTGGGAAAAGATGCTTTGTATAAAACCGTGTCGGATTTGGGTTTTGATGATGAAACGGAATTATTTGATAAATGGATAATAGATAATTCAACTTTGCCGTCTCTAGACGATTTGGAGTCAAAGGGCGAATTGTCGCTTTTTGGTTTCGGTCAGGGTAAACTTTCCGTAACTCCGTTTCAAATGTGTTCCTTTTTGTGCACAGTAGGCAATATGGGCTTCAAAAACGAGCCACGACTTTTTTTGGATAATATTAATAATGCAGATGAAAAGACCGCTGTAAAATATCCTGACGGCGAAAGTGTTTTGTCTTTCGACACTTGTAAAACATTGCTCGAATATATGAATTATGTTGTTACAGACGGTACGGGTAAAAATGCTCTTTCTTCTGATAAAAAATCCGCAGGAAAGACTGCAACTGCCCAAACGGGACAATTCTTTATGAAAAACGAATACCTTAACACTTGGTTTGCCGGAGTTTATCCTTATGAAAATCCGAAATATGCCGTTGTTGTTATGAAAGAACACGGAAAATCAGGCTCACAGGATTGCTGTCCGATATTTAGGACCATCGTTGAAAAACTGATGAATATGTGATATAATGCACTCATAAATTATATGAGGTGACTTTATGGCAAGTTCAAAACTTAAAACGCTTTATATTTTTAAGTTTCTCAGCGATTATACCGACGAGGCAAATCCACTCTCCACAACCGAACTAATTAATATGCTTGAAAAGGTCGGGATTAAAACAGAGAGAAAATCCATTTATTCCGATATTAAGATTCTTAATGAAATCGGTTTTGATATAGTTTCCACCCGTTCGCCTAAAAAAGGTTTCTTTATGGCACACAGACAGTTTCAACTTTCCGAAGTTCGTCTTTTAATTGATGCCGTTTCGTCGGCAGGTTTTATTACTCCTAAAAAGACTCGTGAACTTGCGGAAAAACTTGAGTCTCTCGTATCAAAAAATCAAGCACAGGAACTCGCTTCCCAAGTCTATATAGACGCTAATACAAAATGCACAAACGAAGAAATCTACTATGTAATAGATTCTCTTCATGAGGCGATTATTCACGCAAATAAGGTTAGTTTTATTTACAGTAAGCGTGATATAGATGTTGAAAATAAAAAATCATATACCGAAAAAAACTTTGTTGTTTCTCCTTATGCACTTTTGTGGAAAGAGGATCATTACTATCTTGTGTGCAATAACGAAAAATACGATAATGTTATGAATCTTCGTCTTGACCGTATGAAACATCTTCAGGAACTTGATGAGCCTGTCCGTCCCATGAGCGAAGTTACCGAGTATAAGGATGTTTTCGATGTTTCCGATTATGCCTCAAAGATGTTTAATATGTTCTCCGGTTCAAGCGATAAGGTAAAGATTCTTTGCGACCTTGATTTAAGAGAACAGATTATGGATAGGTTCGGTTCTAATGTACCGCTTATAGCCGTTGATTCAAAACATTTTGAAACAACAGTAGAAGCCGCCGTATCCGACGGACTTGTATCTTGGCTTATGACTTTCGGAAATAAAATTAAAGTCTCAGAACCTCAGCATCTTGCTGAAAAGATTAAAGAAAAGGCTCTTTCCATTGCAGAAGTATATAATAACTGAAATATAAAAAGAGATGATACAGTCGAAACTGCGTCATCTCTTTTGCATTTGTTCAATTATAGCGTGCTTAAATCATACGGCGTTTTCTGGTATACAAAATAGTTAAGCCAGTTGTTGAATATAAGGTTCGCTGTACCTTTCCAAGTCATTTTCGGTACAAGATTTGTATCGTTATTAGGAAAGTAATTTACAGGCATATCTATGTCGAGCCCTTTGCTTAAGTCCCTGAAATATTCCTTTGCAAGAGTGTCTCTGTCATATTCACTGTGACCCGTTACAAAAAATTTCCTGCACTCCATATCCGATACAATATGAACTCCGGCTTCCTCGCTGTACGAAATAATTTGTAAATCTTTAACTTGTGCAATATCACTCATCTTGATTTCCGTATGCCTTGAATGCGGAACATAGTACACATCGTCCAGACCTCTCATAAGCGGGTGTGTGTCATCAAGACAGGTGTGCGGAAAAATACCGAATATTTTTTTAGGAGTTTTGTACTTCTTTATTCCGTAGTGGTAATAAAGAGCAGCCTGGGCACCCCAGCATATGTGGAATGTTGAATAGACATTGGTTTTGCTCCAGTCCATAATCTTGCACAACTCGTCCCAATAGTCCACTTCTTCAAATTCCATTTGCTCAACAGGAGCGCCGGTGATAATCATTCCGTCATATTTGTTTTCATTAACTTCGTCAAAAGTCTTGTAGAATTTGTCCATATGACTTTTTGATACATTCTTTGCCTTGTGTGTCGCAACTTGCAAAAACTCAATATCAAGTTGCAGCGGAGAATTACTGAGCAATCTTAAAAGTTGCGTCTCCGTCTCCAGTTTTGTAGGCATAAGGTTGAGTATTATGATTTTAAGCGGTCTTATGTCCTGTGTGTCGGCACGCAAATTACTCATGACAAATATGTTCTCTATTTCAAGTTTTTGCTTTGCCGGTAATTCATTGTCAATTCTGATTGGCATATACTCAACCTCCTTTATTAATTAAAGCCTATATATTATATCATTATGTATAAAGCATTTCAAGCAATATTTATTTAAGGTAATATTTGCTTATTTAATGTTTAATTTTATAAATCTATATTTAGTTGTTATTCAATAATTATTACTATTTATAGTGATTGTTTTATTATACGTTAAAACTGTGATAATAATTTATAGAATTTTACAAATTATCAGCGCTTTTCTATGCAAATTGTCAGTTTTGAAAATATTTTGATTTTTTTCAAAAAAAGTGTTGACATTTGAGGATTAAGGTGGTATTATTGTCAAGTCGCA